>Ga0224497_10000385_pt1 | contig 31492 bp, 32 predicted proteins | sample SF_Jul11_sed_USG_4_FD_167970 | JGI IMG/M metagenome (GOLD analysis project Ga0224497, IMG submission 167970) | Sediment microbial communities from San Francisco Bay, California, United States - SF_Jul11_sed_USGS_13 | ecosystem: Environmental > Aquatic > Marine > Sediment | place: USA...
GTCGTTCAGGGTGTGGCGTTGCTGGACTTTGGTCACGGCGGGTTCATTGCCGACCTTGGCCAGGCGGCGTTTGAGCAGGCTATTCATGAGCGTGGATTTGCCGACGTTGGGGATGCCCATGATGAGCATGCGCAGCGGCTTGGAAGTGCTGTTGCGATGCGGGGCAAGGAGCTGACACAGACCTGGGATTCTGGCGGCCTGGCCGGCATGGTTGCAGGAGAGGGCGACGGCGTTGACATCAGGTTCCCGGTTGAACTCGTTCAGCCAGGCTTGAGTGACGACCGGGTCGGCGAGATCGGCTTTGTTGAGCACTTTCAGGCAGGGACGCTGGCGCTGCAGCCGCAGTTCCGTAATCAATGGATTGCTACTGGCGTCCGGCATGCGTGCATCCAGTATTTCGACCAGGACATCGATCGCTTCCATTGCTTTGGCCGCTTCCCGGCGCGCGACATTCATGTGACCGGGAAACCATTGTATGGACATGTTGAATAGACTTCCTGCTTAAAGAAATTGGCTTAGAGTGGATAGATCTTATTGACCCACTGCATGACTTTTTGGAGTTCGGATTCGGTCATGGCCGTGCGCGATTTCCGGAACTGCGTGTAGACCGCCCGGTTCACCGTGCCATGTGAGAGTTTTCGCGATTGTTCGTGCGCCCGGACATGCTGTTCGATCTTTTTCCGCAATCGATCTAATCGCTCTTTCGGGGTCTCCTGATAGGTTTCCGTTTGGCCCGGTGGGGCCAGATTCGCCCACAGCCCCTGATTGCGCATTTCGAGGACGCCGGACCGCAAGGGTTGGATACTTGATTCCGCCCGATCGGTCATCGGGAGGAGGCCATGGCCATCCGGGTATGCCCCTTCTCCGAGGGCCTGTGTCGATGATGTGCTGCCGGCAAGCGCCGTTGTGCGTTGCGCCAGGATGTATCCCAAACATTCCCGGAATGGCCGGTCGTCCGGAGCGAAAATGTAGGCCCGTTGTTCCGCATAGGGTCCCGCCAGCGGATCCATGCGTGTGGCTCGATGAACGACCTGTTCGATCCATGGCTTGGTCCGGATATGCGTCAAACAGATGAGATGGGTAATGGCCGGCACATCCAGGCCTTCATAGGCCATGGCCACCGTAATCAGGCAATCCACTGCTCCGCTTCCCTGTCGTTTAAAGGCTTTGATTGCCTGATAGGCTGCTGTGGAATCGTCGCTCGTCGCAATCCGGGCAGGGACTCCTCGTTCCTGGAGCCAGGCCGTATACTTCTGCGCCTGCTCAATATTGGCGGCCACCACCAGCAGTTTCGATCGGGGATGGGTGGTGCGATGCACCTGCCAATTCTTCACGCCGGTGCTCAAGAGTTCCAGGGCGGCTTCCGTCTTCAGCGCCGTCAGGAGTGCCGCTGCGGTCTGTTTTCCGGCATGCGCCAGGCTTTCGACATGGTGCTCGGCGCCTTGGGCGTCTAACCAGGTCGCCTGACAGTTCGCGTAATGGACGGTCAGATCGATGCAGGCCTGTTCGCGCAGGGCATCGGCTAAGGTGTAGCGAATGACGGCGCGCGATTCCGTGCTATCCCAGTCAAGCCGGTCTCCTCGATCGGTGGTGGAATACGGCAGGAAGGCGATCGGTGTGCTTTCACCACGTTCGAACGTTCCGCTCATTAATACTCGCAGAACGGCCTGGTCGAAGAGTGGCTGAATGGCCTCATGCCACAGGCCTCCCTCTTCGAGGTGATGCGGTTCATCCAGAACGAGAATGTATCGCTTGCGGCGGAATTCTTTGGCGTTGATCTTGCGGGTGTCGGCTGCCAGTGCTTGATAGGTCGTGACATAGGCCGCACACCCCCTCGTCGGATGTTCCTGGTTGGTGGTCATCATGGCCTCAAGCCGATGGCCTAACAGCGTCCGGTGGCTGGGATCCTGAAAGCCACGAGCGCCCTGGTCCTGCAAGACACTGCGAGGGACAATCCAACATAGGGCGTCGGCAATTGCCGGAATCAAGCGTGCCGCCAGGATCTGAGGCAGCAGGCTCTTTCCTCCACCGGGTGTGACGGCACACACGATGTCTGTCACGCCTCGTCCGCCTAGAATTTCCTCGCAGATGTCCGCTAATTCCTGCTGGTGCCGGCGTAGCTGCATGCTTATCCCTCGGCCATCTCCAGTGGAGTCCTGGGATGTTCAGGGATGCGGCGGACTTTGCCTTTCTGGGACGGAGGTACGGGCGACTGCGAACGATTGCGCGCGCTTACGGGATCCTCAATGTTGCCGCATTGGAGGCAACGGTCCATGAGGACTAACTGACTGCTGCCTTCCCTATCATAGACGGACTCTTTCACAATCAGTCCGCCACATCGAGTACATGCCATAAAGAACTTCCTTTCTTAATAAAGACATTCGTTGTCACAGGGTCGTGCCTCATAGCGTTTGAGACCATCCCTGAGATCTTCCCTGATGTGATACTGGGCATACCCGATTCTTAAGCCGGGAAGCCACTCTTGTCTGAACGCATGCGACCGACGCAAAGGCTGCACAGCTGTACCAGAAGGATTCCGGCTCCCCATTCATCCTGGAACAATTGAGAACATTGCAATCGATGACCGTAACAATGGCCATGGAGAGCGAAGCGTTCTTCCCTCTCGCAGGTCACCAACTGTTGATGGAATGGACCCGGATACAACGGATTAGCGTCAAACTCTTTGCCGGCATGTGGCCCCACTCTTAGCGACCACCGTAGCGGAATTACCCGATTTGTGCCAAGAAATACCTTTGCCTTTCGTCAATGTCCGTAGGAGTTTGGGCTTTTTTAAAACAGGCACGGGTTTAGGAAGGATAGACATACCCAAAATGTCGACAATTTGCAATCGAATAGTGACCTTCTGTCTTAAAAATTGAATGATCCGTAGGATCTTGGTTACCTCTCGTTGTGCCACAGAAGGGCTGAGGGGTCTGTGAAACGTGGGAAATGGATTGTACCCTCATCCGCTGAACGAGGCCAGGCCCACCATGTTTTTGCCGCGTCCCGATCCCGTTGAAGGGGTAAAGCTGTCAAGGGTTGGACGATTATTGCCAGGAGGTTGGGTCATGCGGTAGGCTCCCCCTCCTGTTACGGATCAGCGTCCGCTCCCCGCCTCTATGCGAGATGCACGCCCTCCCTGACGTTCACGCCAATTTCATCATGAGTGTCCAGCGCCTTTCTTGGTCGTGACACACTCTAATCGTTGGCCCAATACCGGTTTTTCCGCCTTTGTGCGTGTGCGCCATATGTCTTGAGATGACTTGAGACGATTGCTATCTAAGGAGAAGAACGATGCCAAAAGCAAAACGAGAAAAGAACTGTTATGTGTGTGAGAATGCGGATTTAATACGAATGAGCTTTATGACCTGTCGGCAATGCGGTCGTCATTATTGCAGCCGTCATGGCGACCCCAAAATGGACGAATGTACCAATTGTCTTGAGGGCGATGAGGAAACCTAGGCTCGCAGGTTAACCATGCTTCCACATGGTTCTTCCATGGCTCCCAATGTTGTAGGCGAGGGCTGTCTGTGAGCGGAGATTTCAGTACTAAGTCACTTCCTGCCCTCTGACGTTTACCCTACATTGTTAGGAGTGAGGGCAACGATGACCAGGCACCTCACGATTATTTCTGACACTTCACGCATCAGGAATAGGCCCCGGAGTGCCATGAAAATTATTCGAGGATTTCAGTCCTTCACGAAGTTCCTCTCTGTGCTACTAATCGTATGGTTGTCCGGCTGTAGCTGGCACGCCAAGACAGTGCTGGATCATGCTTCCACCGTTGCGTCGGCAATTATTGTGGTGCCCAAGTTATTTGTCGCACGGGTTTGATCCCCAAGGTAGATGGGCGTCTGGTTTTCATTTCGGTCAGCCAGGCTCTGTTAGGCGATCAATCGTTGACTCTGCCCCTCCCTGACGTAAAATTTGAGGGGGCAATCGACTTGCAATCCGACGGCATTCTTGATGATGTCCTGGTGGTCCCGCTTTCCTCCACTGACGTCTCTGGCTCATTGCTGAACCGACAACGGGTCTCCAACAATATGACGCCTTTTTGTCATTTTGGCTTCATCGATCGCAACACTTTTTTGAACTTCTTCAGGCGCCTCTCTCAACACTAAGTTCACATCATTCTTCCATTTTTTATTTGTATGCGAAAGGCACATCGACCTTGGCCAGGGGAGTGTTGGCGAGGAATCAGAGCAAAGACAGCGAATCCTTGTTGTTTGATGATCACAACTCGGTCGATTCAGGTCCTGCACGAAACCTACACACGGTCCATGCTGATGGAGATGGAACGGTCACGGTGTGATCCTTATGGCTTTCATCAGCCTATCGCCAGACCTTTCTGCCCACCCTATGAGAATATGAGGCCGGACATACCGAGTGAGTCAGTAGCCCGGATATCCAGGACGATATCGTCAGGTTTCTCGATATCCGGCAGTAATCCGGGGAGTCGTGGACAAACGGTGCGTGGGTCACTGTCATGGTGTCCGGGCTGTGCAGGGAGTTTCAGTGAGGAGGCAGAGAGCGTAGACATTCTGGTGCATTCTTAACGCCTGCCAAAAGTTCTTCCTCCAAACTTCCCCTTGTCTGAATCCATTCTTGAGGGCAACAGGGAATTCCCAGATACCTCCGTCCCGTTTATAATGCGTGGTGAACCTTTCCTGATGGACTATCACATTCACCTCTTCTCTCACTGCTTGTTGGGCAACCGGTATTGATGACATCATCCGCATGAACATTTCCCTGCTCATTTTGCTGGGTGTGTTCCTGGTTATCGCCTTCCGGAACATTGGTGGCGTTCCTGTGAAGATCTGGCACGCCATGACTGCCGGCGCCGTGTTGGTTCTGGTGACCGGCCAGATTTCACCCCTTGGGGCCATGGAGGCCATCAATCTGGATGTGATGGTGTTTTTGTTCGGGATGTTTGTGGTGGGGGAGTCGTTGATTCTTAGCGGATACCTGTCCGCGCTCGCCTACGGGATTTTGCATCGGGTGAAATCAGCCGATGGGCTGGTCCTGACGATCTTATTCGGGGCAGGGCTCACTTCGGCGGTATTGATGAACGATACGTTGGCCATCGTCGGGACGCCTCTGGTGCTGCGTTTGGCCCGTGAACATCGCCTCGAGCCCCGCTTGCTCCTGATGACGTTAGCCGTGGCCGTGACGACCGGGAGCGTATTGAGCCCTATCGGGAACCCACAAAATCTCTTGATTGCGATTGACGGACCGGTTCCGGCTCCCTTTCTGACTTTTCTTCAGGCCCTGGCGCTCCCCACTCTTCTCAATTTGGTGTTGGCGTATGTGGTCTTACGGGTCATGTGGCCGACGGCGTTTCATGCCACCACCCTCGTGCATAGCGTGGTGGCCATAAGTGATCCCGCCCTGGCTCGCCTGGCCCGTCTGGCGTTGTTCCTGATACTCGGCCTGATTGCGGTGAAGATCGCGTGTGTGTCCCTGGCTGTGCCGCTGGAGTTACGGCTGAGCTATCTGGCCATGGCTGCCGCGTTGCCGCTGCTGGTGTGTAGTCGACGGCGTCTGGAATTATTGAGGCAGGTGGATTGGTCCACACTGCTCTTTTTTGCATCCATGTTCGTCTTAATGGCGAGTGTCTGGCAGACGGGAGTATTCCAGGGTTGGAAGACTCATCTCCAGGTGGATCTCACGTCCCTGCCTTCCATCCTGGGGCTCAGTATCGTTTTGAGCCAACTGATTTCGAATGTTCCGTTGGTGGCGTTGTATCTGCCCCTGGTGTCTGAGGCCCCAGGTTTCCTTCCAGCCATTTTAGCGTTGGCCGCTGGTAGTACCATTGCGGGCAACCTGTGTATTCTTGGTGCCGCCAGTAATGTGATTATCATTCAGCGGGCGGAGCAGGAAGGGCATACCTTGAGTTTCTGGACCTTTGCTTGGATCGGGGTGCCGTTGACGATTCTCCAAACGGTCGTCTATGCCGTGTATCTGGAATGGGTTTTGGGATAAGGCCTTGCTGCGGCAAGCTCCATCACCCGCTTCATACCTCATAGAGATCCTCTGCTGTGCAAGCGTTATGGAGAGGGCGCGCGAAGGTAGTGTACGAGGTCCAGGATTTGTTCATCGGTAAACGTGTCTGCCCAGCCATGCATTTCGACTCCACCCCCGTTTTTGATGATGGAAATGAGTTCCTGGTCGGTTTTGGCTTGTGTCGCTTGCGAGGTCAAATTGGCGGGGTCCTGTTCCAGGAACGGACGTAACCCCCCTCTCCCGTCCCTTTGTGGTCCATGACACTCTTGACAATAGTGGTGAAAGAGCGTTTTGCCGGATTGAATCTGCTTTTCTTCAGCCAGAGCCGGGAGGAAGGGCATCAAGCCCATGGCTGTAAAGCCGATGACTGTCCAGACGGATGAGTTCAAGTGTTTCATCGGAAAAAATTCAGCATGAAAATTTTGGAGTCCCACCTCCTGGTTGACCTATGAGGCCTGTTCACAAGTTCCCCAAATGTCGTCCTTACTCTTTTGGCACCTCATGTTTTCTTGTGTACCTTTCGCTCTTGCTGAATGATGTGCTGCCGTGGGCACGGTCTATTCCTTTTTCTTAACCAGCACGGCTTTTCGTGCAGCACCTCCTCCGGTCTCCACATTCACAAAAATCATTCCTGTGGAAAGGTTGTCGGGCGCCGTGGCCTCTATTCTCTCATTTCCCTTCAGAGTGAAATCCTTCGCATTTTCGTACCCAAACGTCACCGAATGCAGACATTCTTTTTTTTGTCCGAAATCTTCTCCAATGATCACCACTTTAGCACCCGCCTGAAACTCATCAGGTTCAATTTTTGTGATTTTTGGCCGGCGGCTCGGGTCGCAAACCGGATCCTCCTGAATTGTTTGGTCACTAGACACTGTGGGCAATTCGGTGGTGGCCATAGCCGCAATGCCGTTTTGAGAGGGAAGACTTGATTGAGCTTTTGTCTCGGTCACCCACATAGGATTAAATCCTAAAAAAGACAGCAGTATAATAACGAATAACGTCGCGACCCCCATAAGTATTCCTCTCAGGTAAAAGATGAGAAAAAAGCCCACCCTTTCTTTGGGTTTCCTGTATTAAAACCTGATTGATTCAACTAAATCTAGCCCTTGGGAAATATTTAGCGTGGTCTCCTTCAGGATTTTATGGCGCTGAAGGTTCATAGGGCGCTAATCGCCGGATGTAGGTGGTGACGGCGCGGATATCTTCGACGCTCAGTTGGTCCCACCAACCGTGCATAGGACTGAATGCCAGTCCCCAGATGATGGCTGACCGAAGATCCATCTCCGATTTGGCCCGAGACTCCGGGCGGTGAAAGTTGGCTGGGGGGACGATGAGCTTCGTCGCCTCCGGCCCATCGCCTCTTCCTTGGATACCGTGACATCCCACACAGTGGGCTTGATACACGGCTTCTCCTTGTAAGGGGCCGACTTGAGGCTCTTGGGCTCCAGTAGGTATGACCCATCCGATCAGCACAATCAGACTCCAGAGCATGATGCGAGATTTCATGGGATAGCTCTCCTTGTAAATGGTCATGCGGCATAATCGAGTACGCCAGGGATGCGAATACGAGGAATGGCTGACATGGGGTATCATATTCGGCATTCTCCCGGGTCGCAATGGGCGCTCTGTTCCAAGAGCCGGGGATTGACCTCTGCTCCGATTTCCATCACCTGGGAATCCTTCGACCCATACCGGAAAATGGTCACACCCTTGAGTCCGAGTTCCCAGGCACGCCAATAGCCCAGAGTAACGTCTTCGCGAGTGCTGTCCTTCGGCAGGTTGATTGTTTTGGAAACGGAGTTGTCCACATACTGCTGGAAAGCTGCTTGCATCTGCAGATGTTTCTCAGGAGGAATCTCCAATGCCGTCAGAAACAATTCTCTGATGCGCGAGGGGATATTCGCCATGTGGCTGATTGTTCCTTGGCGATACACCTCCTCTGCCAGTTGTGTGGTATCCATTCCCTCGGCCCGGCAAGATTCCCAAAACAGGGGGGTCATTTCATTCAACGGATTGCCGCCGAGTGAATGGGACCGCCGGTAGACGAGGGCAAACAGCGGTTCAATGCTGGCCGTGGTGCCCGCGATGAGACTGAGTGTGCCGGTCGGGGCAATGGCGGTGCAGGTGGCGTTGCGCCTTTTTTGATTGGCAGGAGCATAGACACTCTGCGGCCAATTGGGAAAAACTCCACGTTCCTCTGCCAGTTGTTCCGATGCGTGATGCGCTTCCTGCGAAATAAATTTCATGAGGGTTCTCCCGAAATGGAGTGCCTCGTCGGATGCATACGGCAGTCCCAGTCGTATGAGCGCTTCGGCCAATCCCATGACCCCCAGTCCGATTTTTCGATTGCCCCGTGATTGGGAGGCGATTGCCGTCGTGGGAAAGTGATTGACCTCGATCAGGTTATCCAGAAAACGGACGGCCTGATGCACGGCTCTTTCCAATTTTTCCCAATGCATGGAGGGTTCGTGAGCATCCCTGGTCAGGAAATGCGGAAGATTCAGTGAGCCCAGGTTGCAGGATTCATGGGGCAAGAGGGGAATCTCTCCACACGGATTGGTAGCCTCCAAGTCCCCCAATCTAGGCGTGGGATTGGCCCGGTTGATGGTATCCAGAAAGAGGAGACCAGGATCTCCACTTTGCCATGCTGCATCTGCGATATCCTGAAACAGGCTCTTGGCTTTCACGTGTGCGGTCGGACGGTTGGTTAGGGGATGGATGAGGTCAAAATCTCCATCCTGGCGAACCGCCTCCAAAAAACGATCCGTCAACCCCACGGAGATATTGAAATTGCGCAAGCTGGTGCCATCGAGTTTGGCTTGGATGAACTCTTGAATATCTGGATGATCGACTCGGAGGACGCCCATGTTGGCCCCACGGCGCTTGCCGCCCTGTTTGATGTGTTCTGTGGTCTGGTCGAAAATTTTCATGAAGGCCACGGGCCCTGAGGCTCCCCCGCCGGTCGAGTGGACGAAATCCCCTTTTGGGCGAAGGGACGAAAAAGAAAATCCTGTCCCTCCACCCGATTGCTGAATGAGTGCGGCGTGTTTTAACGTGTCGAAAATGTCTTCCAGGGAATCACCCACGGGAAGGACAAAGCAGGCGCTCAATTGTCCTGCCGGGTTTCCGGCGTTAAACAGGGCGGGACTGTTGGGAAGGAAATCTAATGAGCGTAAGAGTTGGTGGAACGCATCTTGCCAATAACCTTGTCGGGTTCGATTGCCCAGCGTTTCTTCAGCCCGCGCCACCGTTTGGGCCACGCGAAAAAACAGGGCCTCTGGTGTTTCCGCAAGGCTTCCGTCTTTTTCCCGCTGGAGGTATCGCGCCTCCAGCACCCGCAAAGCCTGAGGGGTTAAGTGCGCGGGGTTCATGCGGAAATCCTACTGAGGAAAATGGACAGAGAGGTTGGGCCTCTTCACTTTTTGGTTTTTGACCTTGTGGTTTTCTGGCGCGCACGTGTTGTGGGTTTGGGCCCTTGCCATTCCACCCTCGCCATTTTATCTTTGTGCGACCATTGGTAGGTGATTTTCCCTTTGAAGGCCCGATCCAGGTGTTTGCCAAGGCGCTGGGCAAAGTGTTCGGTGGTGGTTTCGATATCCGCCCCGTCAGAGCGCGTGCGGATCGACATGACCCGTTCGAGGGGATTGTTGCGAGTGGCATGACTTTCCTCGTTATGAATGAGGCCTAAGACCTCAGCTTTGTGAGTTCCCCAATTGGGCCAGTGGATGGCGAGAAATCCTTCCGCGTAGCCGTCACGTAATTTCCGGCAGGCCGGACAGACAAAACTCTCTGGCACCATGATTTGTTTGGTGGGTTTTTTAGGGACGCTGACTGCTGATTTCGGGGATCGGGAGGAGGAAGTTCCTGGAAGACTCCAACGCTTGCGATGATACACCGCGTGACATTCCGGGCATCGGAGTAATCCCTTCGGAGCTCCCTTCATCGAATAGGGATCACCCCCGGTGAGTTCTTTCTTTTTGTACGATGTGGAATAACCCTGACGTGGCATAACCATAATCTTACCTCTTTTCTTATCGTTGAAAAATTTTGGACATCACGCTCATTTTTCTAACAAGTTTAGTAGACAAGTTTCATGCCGTTCCTTCCGATCCAAATTTTCTGGGCAGCAGTCAAAGAGAATGTATGTCAGCAAGGTCTTTTTGGCCTCAGTTGCAGATTTTTCAAGGGGATGAACGGTTGAAGTTGTCCCTTCATGCCACACATCGGAAAAGGTCATCCGCCCCACTTTGCCCCAAAACATATTGCGGAGTGATGGCCCTTCAGTAGACGTCAGATTGAATCTCGTCTGTTTGAACCTAAATAAAAGGGAATGGGGAATCCTCAGTTTACAAGCTTGAAAGGTCGTGGACCTGTTGTTCCAGTTCTTCAATGCGGTCCAACAACTCCAGAGCCACGCTGACTCCAGGCCAGTTAATCCCTAAGTCCCGATGTAACCGGAGCCCGCGACCTAACCGGTCAAGCGCGTCTTCCGGAAAAAGAATCGTTCCCTGCGGATCGGGTTCCGGAGGTTGAATAATTGCCCATTGCAAGCAGACCTCCAGCATGTCGTCGCCGATTCCCAATCGCGCACAGACCTCTTCACGGCGGATTCGCCCGGAGGTGATAATTTCCGCGGTAACCTGTTCCAACGTGGGTTCTGGTTCTTCAGTCATGGGTGGCCTCACGAAGAAGGGTGGAACGGGGATCGGGATGATCGAATTTCGCTAATTGCTCATAGAGGAGTTGTTCATCGGCAGAAGGAGTCTCCGGGGTGACGATGTCGAGCACCACAAATTGATCCCCATGCCCTCCTGTTCGTTTGGGCAGTCCCTTGCCTTTTAATCGCATCCGTTGTTGGGATTGGCTCCCGGCGGGAATTTTCAGACGGACGGTTCCGGATAACGTGGGCACCGGGATGTCGGTGCCCAATACGGCCTCCCATGGCCAAAGCGGGAGGGTGACCACAATATCTGAATCTTTGCGTTGAAACACGGGATGAGGGGCAATCTGTACATGGAATAATAAGTCCCCTGGTGGTCCTCCTCCGCGACCCGGCGCGCCTTTCCCTTTCACGCGAAGACGTTCGCCATCTCGCACGCCGGCTGGAATGCGGACTTCGATTGGACGAGGGGTTCCGCTGGCATCAGGAAGATTTAAGGCCCGGCGTGTGCCAGTGAAGGCTTCTCGCAGTGAGATCGGTAAATTGGCTTCCAGGTCGGCCCCCGCCATGGCGAAGCCGCGAAAGCCGGCCCCTTCCCGTTGAGCTCCCTGCCGAAACATGCTCTCAAAGATGTCACTGAAATCGGCACCTCCTTGAGTATATCCGGAAGAAGGCCCTCCCCCTGGATACGCTCCTCCACCCTGTTGGCGGGCCCGTTCATACGCCTCGGCTTCCTTCCAGTTCATGCCGTATTGATCGTATTTTTTTCTATTTTCCGCATCCCCCAGGACCTCATAGGCTTCATTCAGCTCTTTGAATTTCTTTTCCATCTCGGCCTTTTTTTCGCCGGGATGTAAATCCGGATGATACTGGCGTGCCAGTCGACGATAGGCTTTTTTGAGCTCTTTGTCGTCGACCGTTTTTTTGACCCCCAGTATGTCGTAAAAATCGCGTTGTGCGGATGTCATAAATGAAAATCCTTGACTAGTTTAAGAAAGGCATAGACTCATGTCGAACAGCATGATGCCTCACGACTGTAAAACTAGCGTGTTTCGCCAAAAGAAGACAAGGGACATCAGAATCCAATCTACAGGATGTGAGCTCCTCTAAAAAATATTCGTGACGGGTCGGGTATGTGTTCAGGTGATTGGGGTGGCAAGATTTTGTTATTTTTTTACTAAAACGAACTTTTCCTTCCAGCCAAAATTGGGGAGATTCCAGGTTCGCTTTAGTGCTACGCTGATGACATTCAATGAAGAATTCTTTTACCATTAATGAAATCCGAAATCTAATTATTTAATCACGGAGGAAGAAAATCATGGCTGAAGAAAAATCCATTATTGTGAAAACCAAAGACTGCATAGTCGAGACCATTCAAGGTACGGGTGATGTGACGAAGGCACTGCTTGACCTGGTAAGCGGGACGCTCGTGGCAGCCTTAAAGGGAACCAAGTCAGTGGGGGCGGAAGCGGCAAGTTTGGTCAAAGATACCATCGTGGGGTCAGTCAAAGGTATTGCCGAAGTGGGGGAAGAAGTCAGCTCGGCAGCCAAAGGAGTCATTATAGGAGTCGTCACGGGAACAAAAGATGTCGCGGAAACTACTCTTGAAACGATCGGGAAAAGTGTCAGTACTCTGATTCACACCACTTCTGATATTGGTGGCGATCTTGCCAATACCGCTAAAGGCGCCATGGAAGGGACTATCGTCGCTGCGAAGGAATTAGGGGTGAGCGTCACGGACGCCATCACGCATGCCAGTACGTCGATCATCAAGGGCGCAAAACAAGTTGGAGGTGAATTGGCAACGACAGCCAAGGAAACCGTTATCGGTGCAGCGCAAGCCGCCAAGGAAGTTGGGGAAAAGGCCATGGAGACGATCAGTCATACCGCAGGGGCCGTCGTGAAAGCTACGGCTGAAGTTGGTGGCGATGTAGGATCGACTGTCAAAGGGAGTATGGTTGGGGCACTTGAAGGGGCAAAAAAAGTTGGTGAAAAAGCGCTGGACACGATCAGTGGAACAGCGAGCTCCATGATTAAAGCTACAGCACAAGTCGGAGGTGACCTCGCCATCACGGCAAAAAACGCTGTAGAGGGAGCCATTGAAGGGGCCAAGGCGATTGGCGTCGATACGACAGAGGCTGCTTCAGCTGCTGCGACGAGTGCCATTAAGGCGGCTGGAGATGTGAGCGCCAGCGCTGGAAAACAAGTTCGGGATGCGGTAACAGGAACGATTGGAGGAGTGAAAGTCGTCATAAAAGAACCCTTCAAATAATATGGGATACCACTGTAGTTGGGTAATCAAGCCATTCAGAGAGGAGAGAATAATCTCTCGTATCTCTTCTCCAACGCAGCATGTTTTTGGGCCCCCATCGTTAATACCTCATCTTGTATCAGATGGATGAGGTAAGGGTATGGCGGAAATCTGTGTCTGAGAAATACAGGCCTGGCAATGGGTTGGATTGATGGGCCCTCAGTGATGAGGCCACTTGTGGAATGAGTGGTCGTGTTTGTGATCGGTCGCCCATTTCCAGGTCAGTTGGAGAGTGAGTTCTCTGGCCGGTTGATCTACGCTGAGGGGTTCGAGCAATAAGAACGCCGTTGGCAGACCCTTCGACAATCCTGAGGGCATGCTGTTTCAACATCCTATTAAGGGGTGAGAAACGCGCGGCGAATGGCCACCAGGAAGGCATTGATGCGTGGCCGATCACTCTCATCCCGGCATTTAGAAGTCAACTGTTGTGCCTGCTGCGTGAGTTCCTCTCCCCAATCCATCACTTCGCCTAAGCGGTATTGCCCATTTTTGATGTGAGTCAGTCGTTCTCCCGCCGACGTGTCCGCAATGCGGATGTGAAAACTTCCTGACTTGAGCAATTCACACAGGTTGTAGAGAACCCGGATATAGGCGGCCGCATACTTTGCCGGACGTCCATCTTTCTTATCCAGTAATTTGGTGCGTTGATTATTGGCATAGTTGGTAAAGGCTTCAAAAGCCTTTTGTGGCGACCATAGCGCCGGCAACAGTACGCGCAGTTGTTCTCCCCATTCATCGGCCGTGATGACGGGGGCCAGCAACGTTTCAAGAATAAGCGGATGGCCCTGAGTTGCCAGCAGAAGAAATTGTCCGACCTCCCAGGCTGTTTCATCGCCATCTCCCTTGGTCCACTGAGTGGCGGGATATTTGAATCCCAACTGAAACATCTCCTCAGTCGGGATGACATAAACCCGGCGGTAATCCCGGTCGCTCTCGTCGGAGGCCAACCCATGGGCATGGGAGCCCACGAGAACTTTGAGAATGGTATGTGTGCGATCGTGTGCGCGAGGATCCATGATTATTGTTGCGAATCTACACAGTTACGGGTGCGTGAAACCAAAGACGATCAAGATGAGGCTACCGGTTGCCAAAATGGCGATCATCCCCGGCGCTACATATTTCATGAGCGATTTTCCCCCAAACCATCCTGCTAACAACACCTTCACAATTGTATTCGTCATGGCAGCGAGGGTGATGGCCGTAGCGGCTGTCCAAGCCAGGAGCCCATCTTGCTGTAATCGGATGATCGACAGGGTGATGGCATCGACGTCGGTGGTGCCGGCCAACAGACTGGACGCATACAACCCTTGATCGCCTAAGTATGTTTGGGCCGCTTTAGAGATGAACAGCACCCCGGCATACAATAGGCCAAATCCCAAGGCCGGCCGCAATTCGAATGGATTCCGATGAGAGATGTCCGGACCATCGGTCGTGGTGCGTTGCGCTTTGCCATATAAGATGAAACTCATGCCATACCCGCAGAGGGTCATGCCTGCCAACGGGGCAAGAAGCATCAGGAACAGACCCGGTTGAAGGAGGCCCACAATCACCAGCATCCTGGCGAACATGGTGCTGGATGCAACAAGGATAGCCATCGCTCCCGGCAAGGCCAGATGCGGGTCCTTCCGTGTTTGAGCGGCCATGCTCATGGTGACGGCGGTGGACGACACGAATCCTCCCAGGATGCCAGTCGTCGCAAGGCCTTTATTGGGCCCGATGACGCGAGTGCACAGATATCCCAGAAAACTGATGCCCGCAATGAGGACGACCATGATGCCGGTATGGAAGGGGTTGAGGACATCCAGAGGACCGAAGGTGCGATTCGGGAGGAGAGGCAGGACCACGAGGGCCAAAATGACGAATTTGGCGGTGGCGTAGATATCACCATCGGAGACTTGTTGCACCACATGATGCAGTCGTTCTTTTAATGACAGCAATGCCATGACGACTCCCGCGCTGCCGACGATGAGGAGATACCGATGTGGGGCATCTAGCGGGAGGGCGGGAAGTAGGGCGAGGACTCCCAGGAGAAACGTGATCAAGGCCGCGAGTGGGGTAATGATCCCCGGCGGATCCTTCCGACCCCATTCCTTGTCGTACGCCACAGTCAGTAGCGCGCCCAGAATCAGGAGTGTGGCAATAATGGGCCACACGCCAAGGACCTGGGAGATAAACGCCGACATGGCTCCGGCAAGGGCGATCAAGGGGAATGTCCGCACCCCCCCGATGCCGGTTTTGCGCTCTACGCTCAGATCCTGTTGACGTTCCAAGCCGATCAAGGCCCCTGCGGCGATAGCTACCAGAAAGCCAAGAAATGATTCTTCAATGGTCATCATGGTCAGGTCTTATTGAAACAGGAAGTTAAAGGAAAAAGAATGAGGACTATTCATCTATCTGCTGTTCACCCAATACTCACTCAATATGATGTGAGAAGCAAGAAGCAGGCTCAATAGAAAATGCCTCGGCGGTCATGGAATGGTACCTGGTTGGGTGAAAGGCCTGGTTTTGTTTTCATGACTTTTCAGGGTATTCTGAGATTCGGTCAATCACAGACTTGAATTTTCAGAGGAAGATGGAAGCCTCCCGCAATCCCATTCAGTTTTTCTTTGTGGTTGGCTCTGTGAAATGTATCAATCACTGTCTGACATTATAACGTCCAAGGTTCCACACATGAACAACACACCTTTTTGGGCACTGGCAAGCAAGGCGCACTTGGCGTGTTTGGTGTTCTGTTGTGTGTTGGTAGGGAGTACCTCGGATGATGTGTTTGCACAAGACACCCCAATCTTTTCCCACCGGGATATCTTTCATCCCGTCTTTGCTGAACACGGAATGGTCGTCAGTCAGGAGGCCATGGCAACCCGTGTGGGTGTGGAAATATTAAAAGCCGGGGGAAATGCGATTGATGCCGCGGTGGGAGTGGGATTTGCGCTGGCTGTCACGCTTCCCCAGGCCGGGAATCTCGGGGGAGGCGGGTTTATGCTGATCTATAATGCAGAGAAGAATGCCGCGATGGCCCTCGACTACCGCGAAGTCGCTCCTGCCACCGCCATGCCCCAGATGTTTCTGGATGAGGAAGGCACAGTAGACCAGTCACGCCTTCGCTACAGCCATCAATCTGTCGGCGTTCCCGGCACGGTCGCGGGTTTGGTTGAAGCGCTTGAAGCGCATGGCACCCTGTCTCTTCAGGCTGTGCTGGCTCCGGCAATCCGGCTTGCCCGGGATGGAATCATCGTCTCCCCTGATTTGGCCTTGGCGATTCAAGAACAGGCGACACACCTTTCTCAATGGCCCTCCACACGCCGCATTTTTTTTCAACCGGATGGGACGACGTATCGGCCCGGGGATCGGTTGATCCAGAAAGATCTGGCATGGTCGCTTCAACAAATTTCCGAGCAGGGGCCGGGTGCGTTTTATGACGGTCCTATCGCAGAGCGAGTGAGCGCCGAGATGCGTGTGCATGGAGGGTTGATCACCAAAGAAGACTTGCGTCGCTATCGTGCGGTCTGGCGGAAACCGGTGCGGGGCACGTATCGCGGGTACGAAATTGTGTCGATGCCCCCTCCCAGTTCCGGGGGCGTTCATCTGATACAAATGCTGAATATTCTGGAACACGAACCCCTGCAGGTCTTCGGTCACAATAGCGCCCGGACCATCCACTGGCTGGTCGAGAGCATGAAACTCGCCTATGCGGACCGGAGCCGGTGGCTGGGCGATCCTGAATTTGTGGAGGTGCCCGTGCAAGGTCTGATCTCCAAGGATTATGCGAAACGCTTACATGCCCTCATTGACCCGCAGAAGGCCCGTCCATCACCGAGTATCCGGCCTTCCAACCCTTTGCCCTACGAGGGGCGGGACACCACACACTTTTCGGTCATGGATCAAGACGGCAATGTGGTGTCGAACACCTATACCATCAATTTCAGCTTTGGCAGCGGCATTGTGGTCGAAGGCACCGGAATTCTGTTGAACAATGAAATGGATGATTTTGTGGCCAAGCCCGGAACGCCCAATGCCTACGGCTTAATGGGATCGACGGCCAATGCCATTGAACCCAAAAAGCGTCCCCTCTCCTCGATGACCCCGACCTTGGTCCTCCACAAAGGCAAACCGTTCCTCGCCACCGGAAGCCCGGGAGGGAGTCATATCATCACCACGACCCTTCAAATTATTGTGAATGTGATTGATCATGACATGAACCTGGCTTCTGCCACCGCAGCCCCCCGTGTTCATCATCAATGGAGGCCCGACGACGTGCGGGTGGAGCGCGGATTCAGTCCGGACACGCTGGCCCTTCTTGAACAATGGGGTCACACCATCACGGTCCAGGAAACCATGGGCGGGGCTCAAAGCATTCTCAAGGGGCCGCAGGGATTGTTTGGGGCGTCCGACCCTCGTAAACCGGACTCTCTGGCCGCCGGGTATTAAGCTGACAATGTTAATGTGAGTGGGAATGCAGTAGGGGATGGTCAGCATCGGTGATAGTAATCGTGGCCTGCTTTTCAAGCGAGGGAGCTAGGCCTTTACATCACATGTAAGACTCCCGCCCCTTGGATAGTTCCGGCCTTTAATTGTTGGAGTGCCAGATTGGCTTCCTCTAATTGAAAGGGAACTGTGTGGGTGCGAATGGGAATGGCGGCGGCCTCCTTCAACAGGTCCAATCCATCCTGGCGGGTGTTGGCTGTGACGCTTTGGAGTGTCCGTTCCTGAAAGAGATCGAGTGTATAGTCCAAGGATGGAATGGGCGTCATGTAGATGCCGGCTAAGGCGAGTGTGCCGCCTTTTTCCAATGCCCGAAGGGCCGGAGGCACGAGTTCACCAGCCGGGGCAAACATGATCGCCGAGTGAAGGGTGTCCGGTGGCATCTCTGAGGCTGTTCCGACCCACGCTGCTCCCAGTTGGCGAGCCAGGGCGCGGTGTTCTTCCCGCAGGGAACACACATACACGGAACATCCCCAATGACGGGCGATTTGAATGGTAATGTGGGCGGAGGCTCCGAAGCCGTACAAGCCTAGTCGTTGTCCGGGTTTGATGCGACTGCGGCGCAAGGCCCGATAGCCGATGATGCCGGCACACAGAAGAGGCGCGGCCTCTTCGTCGGTAAACACGGATGGAATCGGGTAGGCGAATTGTTCAGAGACCAGTGCGTATTCGGCGTATCCCCCATGGACATGGTATCCGGTAAAAGTGGCTTTCGCGCAAAGATTCTCTCGCCCGGTTTGGCAGAATTCGCATGTTCGACAGGTGGCCTGGAGCCAGGCGATACCCACTCGATCACCTTCTTTGATCTGCTGGACTCCTTGTCCCACTCGATCCACGATGCCGACGGTTTCATGTCCAGGGACTATGGGGCGGGTGGATGGTGGCAGTTCGCCTTCGACGACATGCAGATCAGTGCGGCATACCCCGCAGACATGAACCTTGACGCGAACTTGTCCGGGGCCGGGTTCCGGTTTGGGGATATCGCGCGCCCGTAAAGGACTCGTCGCGACATCGGCGTCCTGTTCCAGGATCATGGCATTCATCATGCACTCCTATGCGGTAAAAATGTAGAATTCCCCATTCAGGCATTGGATAAACAGGTGTTAACCTGGGTAGACCCTCCCACGGTTGTCATTCTGAGCCCATGGCGAAGAATCTGTGCCCAGGTGGAGCAGCATCATTTAGCTAGATCCCCTTCGCGGACCGAGTTCTGAATCCATCTTTAATCATGGTCATTCCCGACATTAGTAATCGGGAATCTATCCCGGCCTTCTCAGGATGGATCCCCGCCAACGACTTGGAGATGACGGCAGAGTTGTCATTCTGAGCCCATGGCGAAGAATCTGTGCCCAGGTGGAGCCGCCGCATCATAAAATGAAATTCTCTTTTTTGATCGAGTTCCGCATCCATCTTGTCTTTTTTGAATGGGCCCAGGCTGCCTTGATAAATCATTGAACAACAGTCTCGATAATTGATTCTTACCTTGAGTGTCAATTATGTTCGTTCACCCATGAGGCCAGCATCTGTAAAAAAACTTCGATTTCAACATGCGGGTATGAAACGAACACATGATGGCCTGATGAAGCCTCCACCCGGTTGTCATTCTGAGCCCATGGCGAAGAATCCGTGCCCAGGTGAAGCAGCTCTTCCTTCATCGTTCACCATTTACCAGACCGTGTCTGATCGATGAAACTCAAACGTTTGCACAGCATCATAGCCTAACTGTCGTAACAGGTGAAGATCGGGCAAGAACACGAACATGAAGCGATCAAGTCCGAGAGCTAAGAAAACCCGTCCCAACAAACCTCTCTGAAATATCGGTTCGCACAGAAAACCCCGTGTTCGTCGATTCCGGTGGATTCGCATCATTCCATTCAAGATCATATTGGCTCTCCTCGGCCTCTATGTCCTCTTTGAAATTCTGACGTTTCCTTTTCTTTCGATCGCCCGGTTGCCGACTGTAAACCCGACAGAAACCGCACTCATGCGGCAACGCATAGAGGAAGCGCACGAACCCGGAAAAACCATGAAGATCGACTATCGATGGACCTCGCTCTCCAACGTGCCGCGTCACGTCCGCATGGCTGTTCTGGTGTCAGAGGATGGGACCTTTTACTCTCATGCCGGCGTCGATTGGCATGAAGTCTGGGAGTCGGTCGAAACCAATTGGGAGGAAGGTCGGATTGTTCGTGGAGGGTCAACCATTACCCAACAATTGTCCAAGAACTTATATCTCTCTATCTTTGCCACGCAGCTTACTGCAAAATCAGCCATCTCTCCGCATTGCGGAAATACTCCCCAAAAGTCGTCAGGTTTAGGCTCCCCTGAAACCATGATTGACGCATTCTCGATCGAGGAAATCCCTCTGGTTTTTTCAAATTCATGCGGAGTTCTTTGCTGGATCTCGTCACCTTAAGGAAAATTCGCCCGGACGTAATCTGTTGATTTATCAGCAATTAGGAGCCGACCCCCCATGCGTCGCCGGAGTCAACCTCGAACTTAACTTGCAATACCCGCTGGGGAGCTAAGAAGCTATGGGGACTACCTCGATCCATGTTCGAAATAGACTGATTGGACTGTTAAGATCCCGAATTCACGCTAACCGGGATGAGTTTTTTGACCATCAGGCAATGGCTTCCCCCTTTTTGAGTTATTTACGCCGTTGACGGAAACTCTTTAGTTTTTTCTTAGGTAAGGGGGTTCTGTATCAGGCAGAATTGTCTGGATCCATAAATGTCTTGGTGGAAGAGCGATGTGCCGAAACCGCTGGCCACAAAAAGGATCGATAGCCGATGACAAATGATTATAAAGGCTTCTCCTCATTTCTGGGTTCCATCTTGAGGGATTTTACCGTATCGGGTGGACACCGATCGGCAAAGAAAATTCTTCATCTGCTGGATACCTCACGGTGGACCATCAAAATGGTTTGGGGAACTCACCCCGCGCTAATTTTCTGGTTAGCATTCATCATACTCACTAGCGGATTATTCCCAGCAGGCATGGCTCTTATCATGCGCGGATTGATCAACGCAGTCGTCGCAGCCACGACTCAACAATCGGATCAGATAACCCCTCTTTTGCCGTGGCTGTTGATGGGGCTGGGATTGGCCATCGTTATGGCTGTAGCTGAGTTGCTTCAGAGATTCCTGGTAGGACGGCTGGCTGATGAGGTTGATATCAGTATCACCTCTAAAACCCTGCATCATGCCGCACAGCTTGATGTGGCCTTTTTTGAAGATCCACGCAATCAAGATATTATTCATCGAGCCCGGCAGGATAGCTCACACCATCTTTCGAGATTCCTGGTCACGACCCTGACACTGGTATCAAGCTTTATTCAGATTGTTTCCCTGGTTGCGATTCTCATTGTGGTCGAGCCGCTCACCATCATTGTCTTGTTTCCTCTGGCGATTCCACACTTCCTTTTTCAGTGGTTTACTTCGATGAGATATTACCAGACGGCCTATAAACTTGCGACAAAACGTCGCTGGTCCCAGTATTTCAGTTCTCTCCTGACCAGCAGGGATTCCGTGGCTGAGGTTAAACTTCTGGGTTTAGCCCCGCTCATCATAGATAAATTCCGTTCGATCATGATCGAGTTTCGGGATCAGAACCGAACTCGTTATCTTTGTCGGTTTGCGGGCAGTTCGGTTTCTGCCGTAATAACCACCATTGCCGTGTATGGATTGTTTGCTCATGTGGTGTACAAGGTCCTTAAAGCGGGACTGACAGTGGGTGATGTGGCTGTCTTTGCGGCAGCCGCATTGCGCTTACGGGGTGCTCTGGAGTTGGCGGTGTTATCCAGCGCCAGTGTTTTTGAACAAACTCTCTATATTTCAAACCTTCGAGAATTCTTGAATATTAAACCACACTCTCCAAATGGCTCCGGTCGAACGGTATTGTCCCCGCAGGGAAGAATAGAGTTCCGGAATGTTTCATTCGGCTATCCCGGAACAAACGCGTCAACCTTGTCGAACATCACGTTTACCATCGAACCGGGCGAGACCATTGCCTTGGTGGGTAAAAATGGGGCAGGGAAGACCACCTTGGTTAAATTGCTGGCTCGCTTTTATGATCCAGGGGAAGGTGAAATCCTCTTCGATGGAATTGATACGAGAGAGTGGTCGCTTGATTGTCTTCATCAGAAGATCACCTTTGTTTTTCAAAACTTTATTCGGTATGAAGCAACCGCTCATGAGAATATTGCCTATGGGGACTGGAAGCGCCTGATGGATGACCGGGAGGAAACAGAACGGGTTGCGAATGAGGCAGGGGTAAGCCATCTGATTCAAAACTTGCCACAAGGCTACGATACCCTGCTTGGGAAAAGGTTCGGCGAATATGACCTGTCTGGAGGCCAATGGCAACATCTGGCCATTGCCCGAGCTCTTTCCCGAGATGCCAAGCTGGTTATCCTGGATGAGCCGACTTCAAATTTGGATGCCGAGGCGGAATATGAGCTGTTTAGGCGTTTTTGCGAGCTGGCACGGGGGAAAACCACGGTTTTGATTTCACATCGTTTTTCAACCGTCAGCATGGCAGATCGCATTCTAGTATTAGATGGGGGACGTCTCGTGGAAACGGGTACACATGAGAACTTGATCGCGAGGAATGGGCAATACGCGACGTTGTATGGATTCCAGCGAAGGCAAATGGGCTTGTCATCTCTGGATGGCCCACGAGAAAGTTGAGGGTTTATTAATGATGAATAAGAAGCCTTACAATCTCGTCTGTCTGTTACCCGCACGGAATTGTGAGGGCGACCTTCCGGGCTATTTTGAGTCTGTGTCCCGCTTCGCAGATGCGGTTGTGGCTTTGGATGATGGTAGCACCGACTCGACTAAACAAATCTTAAAGGATAATCCGCTCGTCAAGGTTTTGCTTTCGAATCCAGTCCGGGAGAATTATGTTGGATGGGACGATGCTGGGAACCGAAATCGATTGCTGGCGGCTGTTGGTCCCCTGCGGCCTAAATGGATTATCTCACTTGATGCCGATGAGCGCCTTAGTCCGGATGATGCGCAAGCGCTAGTCGAGTTTCTACAGAACGGCGCGGTTCCGGGTGTGGCCTATGGTTTTCGAGTGTATAACATGATCGACAACCTTCATGCCTATGATGAGAGCAGTCTCTGGGTCTACCGACTGTTCTCTTACCGCGAGGGGCAGCGTTTCCCCATCACGAAATTACATTTCGTGCCGGTGCCCACAGACATCCCACGAGGACATTGGGCCAAGACGGCACTTCGTATTCAACATCTTTCGAGCCTGACGGAAGAAAGACGTGCAGCCCGGTATTGGAAGTACCGTGAAGCGGACCCGGATTGTAAATTTCAGAATAGTTATCAGCATTTACTCAACACACCGAAAAATATACAAGCCTGGTCCGATCGGATTTCCGGTCAAAACATGTTGATTTCCGGGGAGCGACATGAACGCATTAGAGCCCACATCTTGGAATACCCCTGTTATACAGAAAAACTGGATCTTCGTCGTCCCACTCTTTCAGTGATAGTGATTTCGCAAAATGATAGAGGGCGAATCCAGGAAGTTATGGAGGCACTCGTTCAGCAAAAACTTGATCAATCGTTCGAGGTGATCCTCGTCAATAGTGGCAATGATGGCACGGCGACGTTCGTGAAGGAACGGTATCCGGAGGTTCGAGTGATTCATCTTCCGGGACCGGCCCTTCCGGGAAAAGCCCGGAATGCCGGTTTACAAGTGGCCAGCGGAGATTATGTCACCTTTCCCGGTTCACACATCGTCCTGCCTCCGAATAGCCTGCAACATCGAGTTGACGCGCATGAGAAAGGGTACGCCATGGTTACGGGCACGGTCTTAAACGGGACCTGTTCCTGGGCTGGCTGGGCCTCCTACTTTCTCGACCATTGGATAGCCCTCCCGGGGCGTCCTTCTATGCAGTTGGAATCAGCTCCCGCCCACTGCTCCTATATGAGGGGACCACTGAAGGCGATCGGGGGATTTCCTGAAGATCGCCGTGCCGGAGAAGATACGGTTGTGAACAATCGGTTGTTTGAGCTTGGCCACAAAGCCTATTTTTCTTCAAACATAGTGATCACCCATAGGAGTCCCTGTGTGAATCCATTGATTCTGGTCCGGCACCACTATCTGCGCGGACGTGGGTTTGGCCGTATGCTGTGGGAGTACCCGGGCCCACAAAAGACCCGCAAGTTTCGTTTTCGGAGAATCCGTTGGCTGGTGACAAAATATATCTTAGAAAGAATATTACATATCACAAAGGGTGTGCTTCGATGGGGAAAGCCCATGCGGGGGTACTTTGTGTTGAGCTTTCCCCTGATAGTGGTGGGAACGATGAGCGCCGCTTTAGGAGGAGTGATGTTTCTGTTGCGGCCTGAGGGTCGTGTCACGGATCACAGGAAGACAGAAAGGTCACATGAGACTAGCCGAGAAATGTGAAGGATATCTCCTTTAGGCCCTTCGGATAGAGTTTTGTCCTTCTGGATATCTGATGGTGTTGCCTCCACTTAGTCATAAAGATTCTAATCAAAAATTATGATTTTCTACCTTGTTACAGCAGAAGGCAGAAATACGATGGAACAATATGTGAGTTCCTGGGGGCCGGCTCCCGGGAGCCGTATTCGTTTCCTTCTCTATGATGATCTGCTCCGATTAACAGTTCTTAACCCAGGCACGTATATTTTTTCTGATTTGGAGAGACTGTCCCCGCCGGGATTACAATTGGCGTGTCAGGCATGGAAAGCGCTCTCCGTGGTGGGATCACGAGTCCGACTCCTGAACAATCCCTCCCGTGTTTTGTGCCGCTACGATTTATTACAGAAACTCTTCGACGAAGGTATAAACCCGTTTAAAGCCATCAGGGCCGAGGAGTCGTTAGAGTCGCTCCATTATCCCGTCTTTGTCAGAGAGGAAAACAGTCACACCGGGAGCTTGACCCCACTTATACACAAACAAAGTGATCTTGTGAGCGGGCTACGGTCTTTAAGGTTGCAGGGCTTCCCTTGCCGTGACCTCCTGGTTGTAGAGTTCTGTGATACGTCAGACGGTGCCGGTGTTTTTCGGAAATACTCGGCATTTATTGTTGGTGGTGAGATCATTCCGCGGCATGTGATTTTCAGCCGCCACTGGAGTGTGAAAAAACCGGATCTCCTCGATCCGCAGCTAGCCGAGGTACAAGAGGAGTATTTACGTACGAACCCCCACAAGTCCTGGCTCGCCGAGACATTCAAGCTCTCCGGGATTGAGTACGGACGAATCGACTACAGTCTGATGGGGAACAAACCCCATGTCTGGGAGATCAACACGAATCCCACTGTGCGGAAACTTACTCCGCGTCTTACCTCGGCTTTTGAGGCCATTGACTCCCCGATTGATTCAGGTACGACAATACCCATGACGATTAATCAGAATCTTGCCGAAGCTATTGCAACGGAAGAACGACGACAGCGGAATGCGTATAGGTATCGGAATGTGGTCGTGAGCCTTACCTCAAGCCAATTAATCAGACCCTTAGTACCCATGATGAAATCCTTTGTCCGTTATTTGTGCCGATAGTCTTCAGTCCGAGGCGGAAAGGATACTCAAATGCCCGCACTCATGATTCTATTGATCTCATGGATTTTAGGGGGCTAGAATTGTCTTATTTGCTGGTCCATTCAACTGTAGCCCCGTGGGCTAAATTAGGCCTGAAGACTGGGAAAACGAAGAGAACCGTTATTAATCCGATAAATAAAAAATGTTCTTGAGAGGTTGTCGTATTTTGGCCGATGTCAGCAGGTTCATCCAGGATGTCTTATCATGGCAGACTTAACATATAACAAGACTACCCACACGCTCACTGGGTTTGGGAAAACGTGGACTGTGCGGTGCGGCGGGGAGAAATATGCTGCCCTGGAGAACAAAATTTATTCAGTGCCGCCAAAATCTTTGATGATTGGTACGGATCATATTTCTGGAGCCATTCATCATGAGAAATACAATCAAGCCTGTTATAAGGATGAGACCGGCCTGGGGTGGTTTCTGTGGTTAGGGGAAGGCGGGCTGGGCATTCACCCCAATACGACTATCACCGGGACCCAGGGGTGTATTGGAATTGTCAGTTGCTGTACTCGTGATCTTTTTGATTTATTGAGAGAACGATCGGACCAAAGCTTGAGTGTACAGGTGGAGTAATCCCTCCAAGTTTGTCAGGAATCGGTAGGTGCGGTGCGTCAGGGGTCTATGGTATCGCCCGACGTCCATGCCCCCTTTGGGTCGCAGCACGCTAAGGTACCAATTCTTGTTCACATATTCATGGCAGTGAGCCGACGAAATCACGCTTCTCAGGAACTTGGCCTGGCTCGGTATGGTACCTTTGGGCGATGCCTGAAACCATGTTCCCAGCTCGCTCCTGAGATTCCTGTTTCAAAAATCGATAAATTTTTCCAACCTTATCCACGTACGCGGTTGTTTCTCTAAACGGAGGGACTCCCCCATATTTGATGACACTTCCTGGCCCCCCATTATAGGCGGCCAGGATCAGAGTTGGATCTCCCTGAAATTTTTCTGAAAGGGTTTTCACAAACCTCACCCCTCCTTCGATATTGTCGATTGGACTAAATGGATCGTTTACCTCCAAATCTTTGGAAGTCTCCGGCATAAGGGCCATCAGTCCCATTGCGCCCGTTGTCGAGATTGCGTGGGGTAGATAGTACGATTCGAAAAGGGTGATGGCCTGGATCAGTTGAGGGTCCACTTCGTGTCGTTGGGCGGCGACTTCAATAATGGTGTTGATCTCCTCCGGATTCCAGTGCGAAAATTTATCACTGGACTTCAGCAAATACGCATAGGCGATCAACCGATTTCCCATGTGGGTTCGATAGGCGTGACCGAACAGGTCCTGTTTAATGGGGAATTTGTAGGACACATAGCTTTGAGCCAGCAGGAGCCCAGATAAAACAATACTGACCCAAAACCAGATCCCCGTTATTTGGAAAATCCGTTTCATTGCATTCCTCCATTCAAAAATCATTCACTTACCCGGTCCGCAATCCCCGGTCGTTGGTATCGTCAAGTTATGTGCATGTAAAAAAATAGACAATACACGAATGCAAGCCTCATTGATTGTTCAGTGATGACTGGCAGGAGGAAGAAAGTCCACCCAATTTGGCTTCTGTGAACAATGCCCGCCAACTTGGTGTGCGACCTTTCTTTTCCCAATTCAATCCCTGCAAGAATCTATTCACGGTAACCCAAGGTTGATTGCTACACATACAGCTGGCTCCTCATCTTTGGACAACCAATACATGATAACCAGGTGAATGGTTCGTTCAATCTTTAATTTACATGAAGTTCATCTTGCCGCAAGGTAGCTACCAATGGGAATCCTTGGGTAATCGGTTTCAATAATGACCAGACATGGAAAATCAAACCCCGGAACCAACAAGATTTGATTGAACCTCAAGTCCTTGTTGGTGGTTTTTGCATGGTGGCTCTTTTGGAAATTCAATCTTGTAAATATAAAGTTCCTTTTTTTCGTGTTAGGCCGAGCTATCGCCAAATCTGGTCTCTGAGCGATTGATGATGCCGCCACTGAGTTACTTGCTGTTCTCCCGATTTCATTAGGGTAGGGGGACAGGTCCAGAAAGGCGGTCGTGAATTGTAACGCGGTGGTACAGATGAGTGTAGGCGAAAGTGGATTGCGGGATTGCAAAACCAAACCCCAGAGATAAGGACATTTTCATAAACCGGCCTCTCACCTCACGAGAGAAGAGGCTGCTCGCCTGGCTGCCGTCATTCCCATCCCGCTTCGACGCCGTCCCACGGACGACAACGATTACGTGACCAACAAAGCCCAACTCATCATCAAACGCATGTCCACCCGCTGAGCCAGCTCCTCTTCCCCCTTTAAAAAAGGTGGTGAGGGGAAGTTCAGATTCTGTGTGTCTGCTGAACTATTGCTAGCCTGCTGCGGTGGCCCACAACTTGACTTATCCACTCAATTGACGAAGAATTTGCTTGTTCTCTTTCTGGATGTAAACATGGCCTGCACCAGGGGCTCTGACGTCGCGTTCAAGATCGTGGACGAATCGGGCATTGAAAGCCTGAGGGTGATGGAGGTAGAAGGATGAATTCTGAAATTTCAATACCCAAGGACGCCATAGCTGCATTTTGCCGTGAGCATGGGATACAGCGGCTGGCGGTTTTCGGATCGGCGCTCCGTGCCGATTTTCGTCCAGACAGCGACATTGACTTACTGGTCGAGTTTGAACCAGATCGGGTACCCGGGCTCTTCGGGATCGCGCGTATGGAACGGGAGCTTTCGGCGCTGCTGAGCGGTCGGAAGGTTGATCTTCGCACACCACAGGACCTGAGCCGATATTTCCGTCAGCAAGTCTTGGAAGAGGCAGAGGTCCAGTATGCAGGAGGATGACCTCATCCGATTCCGCCATATGCTGGATGCCGCACGCCTGCCGTCATTCCCAGCCCGCTTCGGCGTCGTCCCGCTGACGACAATGACTACGTGAGCAACAAAGCCCAACGCAACCTCAAACGCATGTCCGTCCGCTAAGCCGGGTTTCGTCCCGGCAGCCGAGGCCCTTTTGTTTCGGCAAAAGGACCCAAAACCATGTTGGCCGTGGCGTGGCCCTTCTGGTTCCCTGCGCGGCTCGCCGACCCCGGCGGCACACAAACTCGCTACGCTCAAATACTGTGCGCCTTTTCTCCGGGTTCGGCTGCACTGCTCGGCCACACCACAAGGCCAGAGGAAACTGCCGAAGCATTGAGTCTCTTTCTGATGGGCGGGCCAGCTCGCTATCTTCACAACAGGCCCGCCGATCAATGAGAGCATCAGACCATGGGACTGGGCTGCAGGCGTCGGACCGCAAAAACAGGGAGGATTTCCAGGTTTGAGTTTCTTCTGAAAATTCTTTAACTCGCTGAGGTGACCCACAGCTTGACTAATTTCGCTCGTTGAACAAGAATCTGCCTTTCCGATGCTTTTCTGTAGATCGAGTTTTGAGTCAATTCACCGGAGGTTGTGATGCCGATTCTCATAAGAAAACATGATAAAAGGCAAAGAGCATGTAGGTTTCTGATATTTCGAGAATCATGGCCGTCAGAAGTCGCCATTGAATGGCGTCTAATATGCTTGGGGTCAGATATTTCAATATGACAGCGGATGGTCACGCTTTGGGATAGTTTAGTGAAGCCGAAAGCGGATTGCGTGATTGCAAGTCCTGACCCCAGGAACGCCATAAATGGCCGATAGGGCGTAACTCATTGAAATGGCAACGATCATGTCGTTATTTTCAGAAAATTCGATGGCGTGTTATACAGACAGAAATGGGCAGATCCGGCTCTTATTCGGATCCGCCTAAACATTGTTATCCGGAACCAATATGCAGTTTCTTGTGTCAGCAATTAAAGATGCGCGATGTCTGATATAAAAGTCCGGAATATGGCAATGGCTGAAAAACAATTCAGACTGGCGATTGGATTATCTGCACGGCGTCAAAGCGGGATATGGCGTATTTGGAGCAATCCGAAAGGCGATATCTATGTGGCCAACCGATGCCTCGGCGGTATCTACAAGGCCAGCTTTCATAAAGACAGAAAATGCCAATTCGGATTCACGGCGGAATATGCGGACAAAGCCAAAGAACGGTTTGGTCGCGATGTCCGCCACGTTGAGAAATGGCTGCTACCCGAAGCTGCAATCGTCCGCGCTGTCCAAATCCTAATCCCGGAATCCGAACTGCGGGAATCAGCAAAAGAAGAGAAAAAAATAACTTGGCTCGAAACTCCGCCGCGCGACTCCGTTGGGACCATTTCCCTTTTTATAACTGAAAAAACGTTGAACTTAACATACCCTCTAATCCGGGTGCAGCGATAGTCGGTAGATTGGATACGGAAATTCGATGGGCTTGGATCACCTATGCATTCACAACTCCGGACGATAAACTTGCACAACTTATTGAATTCGAAAAACGTCGACTAAACTCAGCTGTACGGAACGTGCCAATCCCGCCCGGAACTCGCGTTTCCCTTTGGGATTCGACAGACAGTCACGATCGTCACGTATTGGAACTCGCATGTGATAAATCCGGATAACAACGCGATGAAATATCACATGTGATGCATATGAGAGGCAGTGGCTAGAACAACAACCAGACCGGAAAACATATTTTTTTAAGGTACGCAACGAATTCAATAAAACACATAACCCACATCAGCTGCTTTACTTACTTGCCAGAATCGTAAAAGGTTCCGTTCGGTACAGTTCTGATGGGCAGTTCAATCAAAGTGCGGATAACCGGCGTTCAGGAATGAAGCCAAGCACCATGAGACAAAACATTTTTGGTGTATCAGCACTTTTAAAAAAGAAAACTACTGTTACCGCAGTTGATTTCCGACAGGCAGTAAAAAAGGCCAAAGAAAATGATCTGATTTATATGGACCCACCCTATCAGGGAACTTCATTTACTAGAGACCACCGATATTTCAATGGGTTATCTTATGAAGAATTTGTAGAGGCCCTTTCTCATATGAATGAGATAAATCTCTCATACATTATTAGCTATGACGGCATTACTGGTGAAAAAACGCATGTGCTTGGGGTCAGGTCTTGCAATGTGACAGCGGATGGCCACGCTTTGGGAGAGTTGAGCGAAGCAGAAAGCGGATTGCGTGTTTGCAAGACCTGACCCCAGAAACAGACCAGCAATCTCCGAACAACCAAAAAATAATAGCCCTTTCCCCTACAAGTGCCTTTGTCATAACCTGTGGGCGTCCTCCTGAGGGTCGGGTCAGGGATGGCAGACATTGGTGTTGAGGTTAGAGAAAAAAGGAGGAGAATTATGAACGGGGAAGGCTTGGGGGTGTGCTGAAATATTACTCCTGAGCAGAAAAAGCGGCTAAATCAGAGGACACCGGGCCTACGCCCCGCCGATTGTTGCAGCTTCATTTTTGAGCGTGCGATCGGATACAGCAAAGGCATTGACCAATGCCTCGGCTAGTCGTTTCGAATAGATCTCGGACATCGCTTTGGGAGTTTGGAGCCAGCCTTTTTGTTTCCCGCGCGCCAAAGCAATATGCCGCCACCAGCGACGTCGTGGAATAGTGTAGAAAAAGCGTTGGCTGCGTTCGAGCATGGGGTGACCAATCACGGCTGCAAGCTCGCTCTCGACCTCAGCCGGGAGCTCCTGTGCTTGGTCCTCAAGACAGCCGAAAGCGATGATCAATTGTTCCGGCAAAAGCTTGTCTGTGAGCGTACGCAATTCCCAATGCACATTTTCAGACAGGCGAGTCACGTCGATGATCACCGCATGGGCGCGCTCGATGAACAGCAAGACCCAGTGCTGCCAATCCTCATCCGGAGTGGAAACGACGGTCAGTGTCTGCGGTACGCCTTGTTTGGAATTTATCGCTGCAAGAAGGTCTTCGGCAAGTTTTCGCCCGGGGCCGCTGCCGAGGCGCACAACGTCCAAACGCCGGATTGCAATGGCGCTCCCGACAAACATGACGATCGCCAGCACCACGCCAGCGCCGCCGATCAGGGCTTGGGGGTCCTGCCAGCTCTCGCTGTCTGAGGCAGCGATTGCCGAGATGAAAAACATGAACCAGGAAACCATCATTAATGTCCTAAGCAGATGAAATGCCGGCCTGAGTTGCGCCGCGTTGTTGGCGCCACTGACGGTTGAATCTTGAAGCGTGATGGGTACCGCGACGCCGCGGCACAGCTCCTCCAAAAATGCCGGGAACGGAAACTCCATCAGATCCGCCTGATGGAAGCGGCGAAGCCAAAGCACCATCTTGTGGCTGGGAAAGACTTCGGACGCCTTACGCTGAATATAATAGGCCCAGCCGCCCAAGAGCACCGCCATCCCTGTCGGCACCGCAATCAGAAAAGCTGTCTTACCGTCGCCGCCAAGCCCCAACAGGCTCAAGGCCACCGAGACAATCAACGCAAGGATAATCACCAGCAGCATGCCGAACATACCGACAGTGAGCCATGCGACGCCGAGCGTCAGGCTGCGCGCGGTGGCCTCGGCGTATCGCTC
>Ga0224497_10000389_pt1 | contig 31332 bp, 25 predicted proteins | sample SF_Jul11_sed_USG_4_FD_167970 | JGI IMG/M metagenome (GOLD analysis project Ga0224497, IMG submission 167970) | Sediment microbial communities from San Francisco Bay, California, United States - SF_Jul11_sed_USGS_13 | ecosystem: Environmental > Aquatic > Marine > Sediment | place: USA...
CCATTTCGGGTTCGAAGGGTTGTGTCGCAGAAAACGTGTCCAAAGCACGTAGGCCATCGGCGCGGCACCGAGAGGAAGGCCCGGATGGCCCGAATTTGCCTCCTGAACGGCGTCGAGTGAAAGTGTGCGAATTGTATTGATTGAAAGCTGTGCTAATTCCGGATTGCGGTTGATTTGCGTCATAGTCGCAGTCGTCATATTGGTTTCCTGATTTCTGGAGGCAAGACTGTGTTCGAGTTTTGCGCCTATGTTAAATCGAAGCGGAACATTTATCAATTATCGATAATCAATTATCGAATCCCTGTAGGAATAAAACGTACTGACGGGGATCGCTTTTATTTGCCGTTGTCAAACGGGTATTCTTTTTGAATTGCCCCGTGCTTTAGCTCGGGGTCGACGAGAATGCCAACTCTATTTGGGGCTTAAGCCCCTGAAAATTCAAGTGTTGATCTATACCTCCAGCTGAAGCTGGAGGCAATTTAAAAGATCGACTTTGCCGAACATCGAAGCAGAAAGTCTCATTTAATGATTTTTTGGGGACGACTCCTAACTCTGGATTTGAATCAAACAATCAATCATTCGCGAACATCGCGCAGCCGTAATAAAGATCTGGGTCACTTTTTGAAGCGACGGCCGCGAATCCAACCTGTGCGTATCTTGTCCGATAAAGATCGTAGAAGGGTTTGAAATGGGTCGTGCTCGAACTCCATTCCATAGCAAGATACCCGCCGATAAGATCCTTATCCTCCACCCGAACGGCGGCTGTGACCTCGATATTGTCAGCGGCCTTGCTTCTTTTCCACCCAAAACTCAGCAAGCGCTGTGTCGGAGTGTTCATGTTGCGAAATTTGCTGCTGGGTGTGAACTCGCTGGCCAGGTGCCCGGCATGCATCTTATCCTGGGTGGCCATAAAATCCGCAAACCAACGACAGGTTTCGGTCAGCGTGTCGTTAAGTCTCAGCGGCTCAATTTTGTAGTAGGCTCGGAATGCGTTAACGGTCTTCAAAAAACTCTGCTCCGGCAGGGGATCGGCCACGCCGCCGATCACATAATTACGCTGGGTCGGACGGATCGCAAATTCCGAAATAAAACTCCCGGACGCCAGATCGTAAGCGCGAAACACATTGTTGACAAAACTGCGAGCACCGGCTTGTTTCCCAGGCGCGATGACCGGGCCCTTTTGTTCGCGGCAATCCTTATCGACGAATCTGACATCGATGAGTCTTCCCGTTGCATTCCGTATCAACATCGGACGCGGGTCGCCGTCGCGGCTGCAACGTTTCTTTTTCGCGTCTATGGCAGAAGCTTCGAATCCTTTGACCGGATAAATCAGCTGACCCGATTTGAATTTGACCTCGGTCAGGACACGATCGGTCCAGTTTTCGTAAATCCGATAGGTGTGTCCCTCGAATCCCCCGACCTTGATTTCGCGCTTTGCCCCAACCGTCGATCCCCTGTCTTCCGAGCAATCCGGTTTCAAAAATCTGATCTCAATATCGAACTTGAGCTCGTTCTTGATAGTGATCTCGGATTGTGTAGAACCCGTCGCCCCGCATTCCTTCTGGGCATCGACACCCGTTCCGCAAAGAAGCATCACCGCGGCAATACCAAATCCCACCTTCCAAAAGTTTTTAAATTTGATCATCTGCGTACCAACCCTTGATAGAAATGCTCGTGACGTTTCCTTCCAATTTGATAGGCTTCACGGTTTGAAGGGTTATGCGAAAAGTGAGTTGCTTCTGACGCGTCGTCATTGCTCAAGCCCGAGCCAAATCCTGTTTTCATCGCGGCGAGCAGGACGATCCCGCGCGAAGAGGCCTCGCGCGTCCCAGGCAGAACCATGTCCCTGCCCAAAACATCGCAGATGATCTGGGTCCAGGCGGTCGATTGACGGAGTGCGCCGCCCGAAGCGACGATCTCTTCAATCTCAAGCACTTCGCATAACCGCTCGTAGATCTCCGCGAACCGATAGGCGACAGACTCGAACGCGGCGCGAATGATATCGATATTATCCGTTGCGCTCCGGAGACCCAGTATCGCGCCCGTCGCGAAATCGTTATAGCCGGTGCTTCGTTCACCAGCCAAGAACGGCAAAAACGTCAATCCATGTGCGGCAGGTCCCCGTTGGGCAACCAGGTCCCGAAGCTTATCGTCATCGTCCGCAACCCGCAGATTGTCTTTCAGCCAACGATAAAGTCCGCCGCCGTCAGAGATCGCCCCGCCGATTACGACCCGTTTGCTGTCCACCCGATAGCACCAGAGGCCCTTGGGAATCGTTTCGGGAGGATCACCTTCGTAGGCGACCCTCATCGCACCCGACGTACCAATCATCAGCGCAGCCTTTTCCCTCGTAAAGCATCCCGCACCGATATTATTTGCGGCGCCGTCCCCGACCGCCGGCAGCCACTTCGTTCCGGCTATTTCCGGCCACCTCTTTTTGTATTCTTCAGTAAACTCAAGGGACGGCGATTGGTCCTCAGAAATATTTGGCAGACTATCAATGTCGATTCCGAGATATTCGACAATCTCACGATCCCACTGCTGAAGACGCAAATCAAAAATCCCCGAACCGGAAGCCATCGAAACGCTTGTGTCCGGACAACCGAAAACCCGCTGGCCCATAAAGTCGGAAAACGAGAGCCATTTTTGAGTCGCGGCGAACCCTGCAGGAAACGATTCCCATATCCAGAGGATCTTTGCCGGCCAGTAACTCGAGTGGATTGGACAGCCGGTGCGATTTTGTACATCCCGCTCGTTCAGGTCCCTCTTAAGCTGCGCGACAAATGCGGCGGGGCGTGTCTCCGCCCATGCAAAAAGCTTCGTCGTCGGTTCGCCATAATCGTCAACGCCGACTATGCTGTGCCAAAAAGAAGAAACCGCACCGAATCGGGCTCGTGCGGCATCGATGCCGCATTTTTGATAGAGGTCGTCTATTGCCCCGATGACCTGTTCGAATGCCGTGTTGGCGTCGATTTCGAATCCGCCTCCCGGAGTAGCAGTCAGGGTCCGTGAATTCTTAACCTGTGTGCCGGGAACGAGTTCGGCTTCGTGAGTATACAAACCCGCGCGTACGCTCGAGGTTCCGATGTCGAGCGCCAGAAAATATGGCGGGCGGTTTGTCAGTGTTTGCTGTGCTATTTGGTAAGTCTAAACGATGCCGTCAAAAGGGCAAAAAGATTTTTAAGGTTCGCCGGGTCCGCCCGTTTTGAAAAGGACCGTTCAAATCCCGGAGCGTGCCGATCAGCCCGGCAATTGAACGCCGAGAATCTTCTTGAACCACCAGCGGAGGCCAACCAAAAGAAATCGCCAGTCCTTAAAGAACTCGGGTGGTTTGCCCTCAAAATAGTGGCCGACAAACTGGAGGATCCAGCCGACGACGAAGAGCGTTAAGGGGATTGTCCAAAAGCCCTTGATAAAAAGGATGGTTGGTACTAGCAAGATCGAAACCGCGATCATCGGTATTCCGATCGCGTGCGTAAGTTTGTTTATCGGATGCTGATGGGCCTCCGAATATTCGTCGATCCAGTCATCCCAAGTCCTTCCACCCATCATGATCAGCATTGTGAATAGTGAATTGTAAATAGTCAATGGAAAAAAGGGTGGCGTTGCGGTTGGGGACCAGGATCGTGGGAAGAGGGACAGGGGAGAGAAGGCACGGCCCACGGTCCACGACCCCCGGCACCCAACCCGTATCAAAAGAAAAGACCGGACCTTGAAAGGCCCGGCCTAAAAGGGGATTCTCTCTTTTTCTCTTTTGTGGAGAACCCTTTATTTCAACGGATTTTTAGTTCGCGGGCTGCATTGCCGACGTGTTGTCACCAAAGATCGTATCCGAAAGAAGGACACCATCGCTCAGAAGCACGCCGTCGCTGACAAGCACACCATCCGAAAGCAGCACGCCGTCGGACAAGAGTACTCCGTCAGAAAGTAGCACACCATCGGCGAGCAGTACGCCGTCGGATAAAAGCACACCATTGTTTTCGATCACGCCGGAGTAAAAGTTACCGCCGTACGTCATCGAACCTGATTTCTCCGGGGCACCGTTAATAACCGGGGTACCATCCGACAGAAGAACGCCGCTTCCGTACATTCCCTGATAACGCTGCATCAGGTCACTTCCATAGAGAAAACCGTAGTTGGTGATAACCCCTTTGCTCCACCATACGTCTTGTCCCCAGATAACGCTTTTTTGTGACGAGGGCAGCGAGCTCTTGAGCATCCACGAACCATTGCTGGTTGGCGGATTGTCCTTGATTAGTCGGGCTAAACGTACCGCTCCGTCAAGATTGAGCTGACCGGCACCTTGCTCGAGCGTGTTATATCCATCCATCGGTTGTGCGGAATACGTCAAGATAGCTTTGACCATGTTTGGTGTCAGATTCGGATTGGTTTCGAGCAGTAATGCTACACCAGCGGTGACAATTGGAGCTGAAACCGAGGTTCCGCTCAAATACATTACATTCTTGTTCTTAGCCGTCGAACCGGTTCTCAATTGCGGGTATTGCGCTGCCAAATTGTTCTTGTCAGCACTGGCGCCGATAATTCTGTTACCTGGTGCGACAAGATCGGGTTTGATCAGATTGTCAAATTTTTTCTCGCCGTTCTGCCATGAATAGCCGCGTGTCGGTCCCCGCGAACTGAATGTTGCGATACCATCATCCGAACGATAAGAGGTTCCGAATGTATTCGTCGCTCCAACGGTGATGACGGAAGGTTCAATGCCCGGTGAACTAATTCCGCCATACAGTTTATTGCCGTTCGAGTCCTTACCATGGTTTCCTGCTGAAGCTACTACCACGATCCCAGCGTTTACAGCTCGCCGCGCAGCCTGGCAGAGGGGATCATTGACGTAGCTGTCGGTGGCCACAGTTCCGAAACTCATGTTGATGACATCTATTGTCCACCAATTATTGATCCTTTGATTAATAGCCCAATCGATCGCCGCGATGGCATCACTAATCAGGCCAGTTCCATCATCTTTTAGGGCGCGCATGCTAACAATTTGCGAACCTGGAGCAGGCGCTTGATAGGCGCCATTTGCCAGTCCGTAATCACCGGCAATCATCGATGCGATGTGTGTCCCGTGGCCGTACTTGTCGCCGGTCGCGGTTTCTCCGGAGACGAAGTTATATGCCCATACTTTACTTCCGGCTCCGGCCCACTGCATCAACGAATGCTTTGTATCGTTACCACTGTCGATCACGCCGACCTGAACGTTTCCACCCGTCAACCAGGTATTCGGATTCGAATCACCGCGATCGCTTATGCCGGCATTCCAGAGTCCCGTCGTCACAGCGATGTGGCCATTTGCACGTGTCACTTTATCTTCGCTTATATAAGCGATCTCCTTGTTCCGCGAGAGCTCACGCACCTTTGCTAGCGGAAGTTCAGCGGAAACAAGGCCGATGTTGTCGAACGCGCGAAGCATCCTACCGTTACTTCGCATCAGGTCGGACATGATGATCGCTGTTTTGGATTTGTTCGAATTGGCTTCCCGTTCAAACAGCTCTTGTTTTTGCGCGGCATTCAATTCATTCCCGAATAATTCGTTTAGACCGGTCTCCGATTTAAGCTGAATAATCACGCGCTGCTTTGAATTCGAAGGGCCCCGTAACGCAGACCTGTCAATCTTTTTTTCAAGTGCGGGTGACAGCTTCCGGAGTTGGGGAACAGGCTGGGATTTTCCGACACGTTGTTTAAGCGGCGTTTTTTGGTTCCGTGTTGCCTGTGCTCTTACGCCTGGGAGAAACGCTGTACCCGACAAGGCAAATATAAAAATAAATGCAGTTATTCTGCTCGCTTTATTCATTGGTAGTTTCCTTTTGATAACAATTATTCGCGCTTACGGCACTGAGACAGGTTGCAAGGCGCGTGCCATCAGAAAGAGACACCATAACATCAATAGAATCAGTATTTTACGAAAACAGCGATTAATCGGGTGTAAAACGGTCGTTCAATCTGACCGAATCTCGGTCCCTGACGCGTCAAGTATGAGCTGCTGCGAAAGTAAAGCGGACATCCCGGGCAGAAACCGCGTTTTTGCTGAGAGGATTATTTTGAACGCGGTTGGAAGCACCCGGGCCCAAATTGAATAAGGGAGCGGTCGAAACCGCTCCCCAATTTCCATGCTGGATTTACGTAATACTGAGACGGGGGTGTTATCCCTGGATAAAGGACTCCCCGCTACTGGTTTTTTGTGTAAGTATTTACTCTTAGCGCTTCGCCGATCTCAGTTGTGCCGGAGCGGGTAAATCCCTCCAAAAAATCTGCAGGCATAAATGCATCGGCATCGGGCACGGTCAACGGTATTTCCGTGACGACCCACTTTTCAATTACGTGTGCGAAGCTGCGATAGATTTGCGATCCGCCGATGATATACATGTTGCCGTTGATATATTTCGACAAGACGATAGCATCTTCAAGCCTTCGCAGAACCAGAACGCGTTCCTGGTATTCGATATTCTTGGTACGCGTCATAACGACATTGAGACGTTTTGGAAGCGCCTTTCCAATCGATAACCAAGTGCTGTAACCCATCACGATTGTGTTTCCCAGAGTCGTTTTCTTGAAGTGTTTGAGGTCGGACGTGTAGTGCCACGGCAGTTTGCCGTCCTTACCGATTGCCAGGTCTTGCGCGACGGCGACGATGCCGATTATTGCCATAAGAATTTAGAAATTTGCGAACCGTAGAGTGGAAGCGGTTAATTGATAACGGACAGTTGATAAATCGGCCCCTTTCGCGTTCTTATACCGATGCAGGAGCCAAATTAGAATATCGAAAGATTGGAATTATCCGCTAACCACCATCAATTTGCCTGAAAAGTATTCTGTTAACCCACAAACCCGGCCTCTTTATGCGAGCCGTCGCAAAACGGTTTGTTTGAAGAAGCGCCGCATCTGCAAAGGGCGGTTGTCGCACTATTCGATCTCGTGATCTCGCCTTCGCCGTCTTCGATCTCCAGGTCGCAGCTCAACAATATGGGTCCGTTTTTGACTGTTTTGATACGAAGAATAGACTCGTCTCCCTTTTCCGCCTGACCTTCATAGGAAAGTGCACCCGAAGGGCATTTGTCGATGGTTCTGCGCACCTCATCCGGGTCGGCTCCGTCTAGTCGTATCCAGGGCTTTTGATCGGGAAGAAACACGGTTGGAGAACCTTTGACACATTGTTCGGAATGAATACATTTGTCCGGGTCCCAGATAACGTTTAATTCGCCGGTCGCGTAATGTTTAACTTTTCCCATAAGATTGCCCCGAATAGTAAATAGTGAATAGTGAATAGTAAATAGTAACTCCTGAATCGTTAATCGAAAGTCTCGGCTGAATCGCCTTCGCTTTATTTATAGCCATCGCCCACCAACTCAGAAGCCCGAACGGTTGCAACTACGATTCACGATTCACAATTTACAAATCACGATTCACGATTCCCAATTCCCATTCACGACTCATACGATCCGAAGTTTTTCACCTTTAAAGACCTCGATCTCGGATCCTTTTGCCAGCAAAATCGAGTCTGGTTCCGTGTCCTTCATAAAACCGAATCTTTTTCCATAGCACTTTTCAAAATCCACATCCAGTTCTACGTAGTTTATATCAAAAAGCTCCCATTTAGGATGAGCCACCCGGTATTCATCGGTTCGCCGATTTCCACGTTTCGTGTAACCCCAGTAATGCTCGATGATGAACTCCTCAAGCGAACCGGCCTTTGGGACGCCCAGGTTGTCCCCTGTTTCGATGTGCAGTCGATTCGATGAGTTCTTATCTGACCACTTGTAAGTAAGCCCGGATGCAGTTTTGTTGTGCGACATCGACCAGGTCTCATAGGGCTCGCCGTAGAGCGTTCGGGCAACAAACGTTATCAAGGGTTTCGGAACGATCTCTTTTACAAATACAACCCCGCGTCTGATCTCCTCTCCCGTATCCCGGGTTACATAAAACCTGAGGTTTACTTCCTCGAAGTCCTTATGAAACGGGAAGGGAATTCCCAGCACCCTGGTATCGACAAAACGGAACGCGACCAGGCTCACATAGCATTTCCCGTCGAACAGATCGATTTCGGTTCCCTTCGGAAGAAGTTCTTCAATCAGCGACGGATCGACGGCGTAGTTCGCCATGATCAGGTCTTCCCAGCGTGCTGTCAGGAATCTATTCATGATTTTGTTGACAGGGATAAAAAGGATGAAGGGATTTATTGGTTTACTTTGCTCATCAAGATGCCGTTTTTCACATTCAGCAGCGAATTTCCGCAAATGGGATTTATCCGGCCATCCCTTCTATTTCCTACATCCCTGTTAATTTCAAACTGCGACCGGGGCAGCGATTTTTTTGTGCGAGCGGTATCCAACCAGTTTCAGGTTGTCCATATTCATTGAAAGGAGGCCCTCGAGACCCTTTAAGTTATCGGCAGCGACGAACTTGAGTTTCGGCAGCGGCAGCGGATCACGCTCGAGCAAGGTGTTTACCTGGTCGAGGTGATTGAGATAGATGTGCAGATCGCCGAACGTATGTATAAACTCTCCAGCCTCCAGTCCGCAAACGTGCGCGATCATATGGGTCAGCAATGCGTACGAAGAAATGTTGAACGGCACACCCAGAAATGCGTCGGCGCTGCGCTGGTAAAGCTGGCAGTGCAGCGTCTTTCCGTTCGCGATCTTAAGATGCCAGAAGGTGTGGCACGGGGGAAGATCGACCTGATCCGCTTGTTCGGGGTCCCAGCCGCTGACTATCAGACGCCTCGAGTTCGGGTTGGTTTCGATCTCGTTCAAAAGCCATTCGATTTGGTCAAAACCGTTTCGCTCAGGGTATTGGCCGCCAAAACTCCGCCACAGGTAGCCGTAGACGGGTCCGAGATCGCCTTCTTTTCGTCCGAACCGCGAGGTGTGTTCTTCATCAGCCCATTCCTTCCAGATATCGACGCCGCGTTCGCGCAAATTCGCTTCATTGGTGTCGCCCGAAAGAAACCAGAAAAGCTCTTCGGCGACCCACCTAAATGGCACACGCTTTGTCGTGACGATCGGAAATCCTTCGCGGAGATCGAACCGCGTTTGATAACCAAACGACGATATCGTTCCGACGCCGGTCCGGTCTTCATGCCGTGTGCCGGTGTCCAAAATGTGTTGAAGTAGTTTCTGATATTGCTTCATTGCTGGCAGAATTCGGTTTGTGGATTACAATTCGTAAAGTTACCATATCACTCTAAAAATTGCAGAGTCGCGAGAAGCAGCATTGCAGACAGAGGGATCTATGTCCAAAAACTTCGAAGTCAGCTTTAATTCACCGCAGTGCGGCTGGATGTCGATCGGTTTTGAGCACGACGGAGGGGAGTTTCATACAACGACTGCTCACGCGCCGCATACGACTGCACTCGCGGATGTGCTCAATACTGTCTCCGGTTTGCTTTGCAAAGAAGGCGACTACACGCGGGAGCTTAAATGGAACCGCGATCCGGAGGAATACGATTTTTCTTTTTCAAGAAGCGGGGACATTTGCACGATAGGGATCACCGAGTACCCGACGTCGGCAAGGGAACGCGGCGAGGTCGTCTATAGATTTGAAGGTGAAGCAATTGAAATCGCCAAGGCCTTTCTTGCGACTTTCCAGCAGATGTATGAAGAACGCAATATCGACGAATTTGAGGAGAACTGGCATCAGGAGTTTCCGGTTGAGGAGTTTGAGGGCTTGAAAGAGGCAGTTGCAAGTTTTGGGTAACTTATTCCAGATTGATGGATCAAATGATCAATTCTATTTTGGCCCGGTTTGATAATCGTATTCTGCCGTTTAGAGCAATGCTTCGCATTGCCGACCGGGCGAATCGTTTAGAGCAACGCTTGCGTTGCCGATCGGGCGACACGTTTAGAGCAATGCTTCGCATTGCCGATCGGGCGAAGCCCGATAAATAGGATCGAAACAGACCTGCTTGTCGTGCTTCGCACGACACCGCAACGCAAAGCGTTGCCGATCGGGCGACACGTTTAGAGCAATGCTTCGCATTGCCGATCTGGCGACACGTTTGGAGCAACGCTTGCGTCGCCGATCGGGCGACACGTTTAGAGCAACGCTTGCGTTGCCGATCGGGCGACACGTTTAGAGCAACGCTTGCGTTGCCGATCTGGCGAAGCCCGATAAATAGGATCGAAACAGACCTGCTTGTCGTGCTTCGCACGACACCGCAACGCAAAGCGTTGCTCTAAACTGTTTTCAGTTTGGCCAAGAGCACTATTTAATGAAAGAAAAGCTACTCGATCTGCTGGCCTGCCCCGTATGCGGCGGGAACCTGGAACTCGTCCATGAGGGGCCGCGGGAAGACAGGGAGATTATCGATGGCTCCCTTTCATGCGTTAAATGCGACAGGGAATACAAAATCGAGAGGGGCGTTCCCCGATTCGCGGCTCTGGCGGAGGTCGAAGCAGATAAAGCCGCAACCGCCGAGAACTTTGGTTGGCAATGGACCAACTTCACACAGGATGACGCCAGATATGCTGATCAGTTTCTGGGTTGGTTACAACCTGTAAGACCCGAGTTTTTTAAGGGAAAAGTGATTTTGGAAGGCGGCTGCGGGAAGGGGCGGCACACAGCACTGGCCCACGAATGGGGCGCCAAAGAAATTGTCGGCATCGATCTAAGCGCCGCCGTCGAATCGGCATTTGAAGCTACCAGACATCTTCCGAACGCGCACATTGTGCAGGCCGACATCTTTCAGCTCCCTTTCAAACGCGCTTTCGATTACGCATTCTCGGTCGGCGTCCTGCATCACACACCGGATCCGGGAAAAGCGTTCGAGTCATTGGCGTCCAGGGTTTCTGAAGGCGGTCATTTGTCGGCCTGGATCTATGGAAAGGAAAATAATGAATGGATTACGAGATATGTTGATCCCGTACGCACCGGTTTTACTTCAAAAATCGGCCAACCGCTGCTATACCAACTGTCCAAGCTGCCAACCGTCGGTGTGTTTCTTGCTTCAAAGCTCATATATCGGCCGGTAAACAAAGTGTCGGGGAGCATAGCTTCAAAGCTGTTTTATAATGACTATCTGAATCACATCGGCAGTTTTGGCTGGCGCGAACAACACAACATCGTTTTTGACCACCTTGTCGCACCTACTGCTTTTTATATTTCGAAACAAGAATTCGAAGGGTGGTGGAAAGAGATTGGCGCGAGCAGTGTTGAGATCACATGGCACAACCGGAATTCTTGGTGCGGGTTTGGGCGGATCGGGAAAGAGTGACGCGGGGACAGGGGGACGCGGAGAATAAGAACCGTCGCCGGTAGGCGATGGCTATCAGAGCCGCAAGTGCTCAGCCGCTCTTGCCGGAGCGCGGACGGCTCGTCCGCATGAGCGTAGCGAACAAACTGCCGTCAAACGAGCCGAAAAGCGTATAATTTATCCCCGAATTTGAAAACGGGTGAAACAGTGAGCGAAACACAGTTATATGAAGAAAATAATATGCACATCATTGATGATACTCCTGTTCGTTTCGTTTGTTTTTTCCCAACAGAAGACCGCGAAAGAATATTTTGATTCTGCGGCTCTTGAGCTGCGTGCAGGAAACTATAAAGAAGCCCTCAAATTATTTGAAGAAAGCGCGAGACTTAACCCGGAGAATGACCTGGCCCACGCAAGTGTTGGATTCGTTTCATTGGTACTTGAGAATTATCGCGATGCCGTGAGTGGCTATGAAAAGGCGATTGAATTGGACCCGGACAACGCCCGTTACCATGCCGAGCTATGCCGTGCTTTGAGGCTCGATGATCGCCCAACAGAGGCTATTAGCGCCTGCCGCAAGTCAGTTTCATTGGATGAAAGTATTGCCACTACACAGATTTACCTTCTCCAGAGTTATAGCGATTCAATGCTTTCGTCTCAGGATTTGGCGGGCCGGATTGAGGCCGCACTTGTCCGGTTTCCTGATTACATCCCCCTTTTGGTCTTTGCGGCCGTATTCTATGAAGACTACGATGTTGCCAGAGCTTCGGAAATATTACTAAAACTAACGAAACTTGAACCTCAATCGATTGGCTGGAAATTGAGCCTGGCGTCGATCTATCTGAAGTTGAGGCGAGACGCTGAGGCGATCTCACTGCTTCGCGAATCAATTCAACTGCAGCCGAAGAATGCGAGAGCACATATGATATTGGGGCGCGTATTCGCTGAATTGGGCCTTCACCCTGAGGCAATCGAGGCGTTTGGGAAGGCAATCAGCGCCGATCCGGACCTGACTGATGCATATTATTTGCGGGGGATAAGCGCAAATATTCTCGGCCGTTTCGACGCAGCTATTGAGGATCTCCGAGAGGCTGCATCCAGACTTCCCGATGATTTTGATATCAAGTTCGAGCTCGGGGAAGTCTTAAACTCGGCGGCCAGATATGAAGAAGCGGCCCTGGAACTGCGCAAGGCTTCAAAAATGAGGCCGGATGACATACATGTAAAGATAAGTCTGGGTCTGGCTTTGTTCGAAGCGGCAGAATATGAAGAGGGAATAGCCGTTTTGAGCGTAGCCGATCAAATGCAGCCGGGCGATCCGACGATAAACATGTTCCTACGGGTCGCACGGGCGAGACAGCAGAGCGCCGGTGATCTCGAAAAGATGAAGAAGGTAGCTAAAGATCTACCCAAGGACATCAATATACGTTTGATAATCATTCAAACGCTGACGTACGCAAGAAAATCCGAGGAAGCAAAACCTTATATCGAAGAGTTTTGGGCGATGAATCCGAGTGACACCAAACTGCTAATGCAAGCTGCCGCCACATTTATGACATCAGGCGACTACCTGAATGCGGAAAAGGCATACAAGCGATCGCTTGAAATAGCTGAGACTGCGGGCGGCTATTTTGGGCTCGCAATGGTCTATCAAAAGCGAGGCGACTTGGAAGGGGTTATTGAATCCTATAAGAAGGCGTTTGCGATTCAGGAAAACGCGCCGGGCTTTCTTAAAATTTATGGCGACATTCTAGGGGATAATGCGCGACACGATGAAGCCCTGGAGGCGTACCGGAAATCTCTTTCTTATCAGCCGAATTTCGCCCCTGCTTTAGAAATGGCCGGATTTACCTGCGTGAAGCTCGGCCGTCTGGACGAGGCGCAGGTCTATCTTGAGAGACTCCGTCAGATTAGCGAGGATCGGGCCGACAGACTCGAGCGATATATCCGTTGGAAATCCGCTTCGAAGTGAATAGTAAATAGTGAATAGTAAATAGGAAATAGTGAATTGGGTGCGAGTGAGGTTTGAATCTCTTGCCGGAGCGCGGACGGCTCGTCCGCTTAAGCGGAGCGAACAAACCGCCGTCAAACGAGCCACAGGCGGTGAGTGTAGCCGCGGATTGTCGCGGATAAAGCGGATTCGAAAAGTCTTGCGATTTACAACAGAGATTGACTAACGAAAGCAAACCAAAGCAGATGCAGCAGCACACGTACGCGATCATGAACCGCGTCGAGGATTCGCATTGGTGGTTTGTCGGGCGGCGGGCGATCCTTCAACAGTTCATGGCGGAGATCGTTGAAACGATTAGTTCCAGGTTTCAGGTTCCAGGTTCCAGGTTGGGGGAAAGTTCAAAAATCAAGGTTCAAAGTTCAAGGTTTGTTGAACGGGGCAGTTCAGTTTCAGACAATCAACCATCTAAGACAGACTTTGAAAGTGGAACTTTGAACGTTGAACGCGCCTTGCGCATTCTGGACGTCGGCTGCGGAACGGGCGCGAATCTCGAAATGCTCTCGGAATTCGGTATGGCGGAAGGCGTCGATGTGTCTGACGAGGCGCTTGATTTCTGCAAATCGAAAGGGCTTGAGGTGCATAAGGGTGAGGCCGAAGAATTGCCCTTCGCCGATGGCGAATTTGACGTGGCGACCGCTCTCGACGTCGTCGAACATCTCGATGACGACATTGCGGGCCTCAGGGAAATGCACCGTGTTACAAGAGAAGGCGGAAAACTGCTTGTTTTTGTGCCGGCATTCATGTGGCTGTGGGGAGTCCAGGACGATATTTCAAACCACCGTATCCGCTACACAAAAAAGCAGATTGTGGAACGAATCGAAAAGGCCGGATTCGAGATCGAGCGCGCAACCTATGCTAATATCACTTTTTTTGTACCTATCCTTCTTGGACGCCTGTTTATGAAGCTAACCGGATTGAAGCCCGAGTCCGAAAACAATATCAACGTTTCGGCGTTGAACGGTTTTTTGGGCGCTTTTTTTTCGGCGGAACGATTTTGGCTGAAGAAGGCCCCGTTTCCATTCGGTGTCTCGATTATCGTGACGGCGAGAAAGTAAAAATGAATCCCGAACTCTCTTTATTCCTGCCGGTCTTCAATGAAGCAGACAACCTGCGCCCGATGCACGAGAGGATCAGCAGTGCGCTTGAGCACCTCGGTAAAACGGCCGAAGTAATATATGTAGACGACGGTTCGACGGATACATCGCTTTCGGAACTACGGAAACTCGCCGAGACGGACGAACGGGTCCGGGTCGTCTCGCTCAGGCGGAATTATGGACAGACGGCGGCAATGTCTGCGGGCATCGATGCGGCTCGGGGCGGGATCCTGATTCCGATGGACGCCGATCTGCAAAACGATCCTTCCGATATCAGAAGACTTCTCGAAAGACTCGACGAGGGATTCGATGTGGTTTCGGGATGGCGGAAAAAGCGTCACGACAAGCTTATAACGAGAAAGATACCGTCATGGATCGCTAACACGATCATCTCGAAAATCGGCGGCGTCGAGCTGCATGATTATGGTTGTTCTCTTAAGGCATATCGAAGGGAAGTACTTCAGGATGTAAGGCTCTACGGCGAGATGCACCGGTTCATTCCGATTTATGCAAGTTGGGCAGGAGCAAGGGTTACGGAGATTGCGGTGGACCATCATCCGCGAACGATGGGCGAGTCGAAATATGGACTTTCACGTACTATTAAAGTAGTATTCGACCTGATTACGATAAAGTTTTTGGCATCCTACCAGACAAAACCTCTCTATGTTTTTGGGTCGTTTGGGGTGCTGGCGTTTTTTGTGTCGCTGATCGCGGGAGTCTGGGCATTTGTCCTCAAGTTTGGCTACGGCGTCTCGTTTATATTGACGCCGCTGCCCTTGATAGCGATCGTTCTGCTTGCAATCAGTTTTCAGTTTTTCTTGATGGGATTGTTGGCCGAATTACTTGTCCGAACCTATCACGAGTCTCAAGACAAGCCGATCTATACCGTTCGTGAGAAGATCGGATTCCCGCCGGATAAAGGTTGATTCCGGTCAGCTCCCCAGAAAAAAGAGAACCCCCAATTACTCGGCCGGTACGGAAAATTTTAAGTAAGGAATGACAAGGTCCCCGTTCACTTCTAAAAATGTGTGGAATTGCAGGTTGGGCATATTTGGATCCTAAAAGGCCGCCGATGTTCGGCGACGAGGTGATGCTTTCGTCGATGTGCGACCGGATTTGGCACCGCGGCCCGGATGCCGAAGGGATCTGGATGGGGCATGGCGTGGCGCTCGGAATGCGGCGTCTGGCGGTGATCGATCTGGAAACGGGTGAACAGCCGGTTTGGAACGAGGACAGGTCAATCGTGGTCGTGATGAACGGAGAGATATATAACTACCGTGAATTACGAAAAGACCTTGTCGAACGCGGACATAAGTTTTGCGGCAATTCGGATACGGAAGTGATCCCCCATCTCTATGATGAACTCGGAGAGACGTTTCTGGACGTACTAAACGGAATGTTTGCGATCGCACTTTGGGACACCCGTCTTGAAAAGCTTATCCTCGCCCGCGACCGTTTTGGCGAAAAACCGCTTTATTACGGCACCTTCGACGACAGGCTGTTCTTTGCTTCGGAGCCAAAGGCACTTCTGACCCACCCGAAGATCGCCCCCGAAATCGACCCTCATGCCCTGCACCAGTATCTTTCCTATGATTACGTGCCCGCTCCGCTCTCGATTTATAAGGGAATAAGCAAACTCCCGGCGGCGCACAGGCTTGTCTGGGAAGCGGGGAAAATTACCACGATCCCTTATTGGAAGCTCAGTTTCGCCAAGGATGAGAAAAAACCGAGCGTCGAGGATGCCTCGAGCGAGCTTCGTTCCCTGATTTCAAAGTCCGTCGAAGAACGGCTCGTGTCCGATGTGCCGCTCGGGGTTCTGTTGTCAGGCGGGATCGATTCATCGACCGTCGCAGCATTCGCGCAGCAGCACACCGAGGGCAAGGTCAAGACTTTTTCGATCGGATTCGAGGAAGACACGTTTGACGAATCCGCCTACGCGAAAAAGGTCGCGTTGCATCTTGGTACCGATCATCATGAAGAGCGTTTGAGCGTTTCGACAGCAAAAACACTGATCACCGAAATCGGCGGGTGGCTCGACGAACCGCTTTCGGACGGCTCCCTGATACCGACCTATCTTTTGTCCCGGTTTGTTCGTGAACATGTCACGGTGGCACTCGGCGGAGACGGCGGTGATGAGATATTTGCGGGTTACCCAACCTATTACGGCCACAAAGTGGCGCGTGTCTACGACGCCATGCCGCGGTTTTTCAAGACCGGTGTGATAGAGCCGATCGTAAGAAACCTTTCAGCCAGCACAGACAACCTCTCGTTCGATTATAAGGCGAAGAGATTTGTTTCTTCCGCCGATAACGATGTCGTCGTCAGGCATCACTCGTGGTTCGGTTCTTTTTCGGGAGAAGAAAAGCAAGAACTTCTTTCCGACAGTGTCCGGTCCGTCATAAAGGACATCGATGTCTACCAGAGCGCGAGGCAGATGCTGGCGGAATGTGACGCAAAGGACAGGATCGAACAGATGCAGTTCCTGGATATGAATCTCTATCTGGCTGAAGACATACTCACAAAGGTCGACCGCGCGAGCATGGCCGTCTCATTGGAGGTTCGGGCACCGTTTCTCGATCATCATGTTGCGGAATACGCGGCCTCTTTGCCGGCGGAGTATAAGCTCAGGGGAAGTTCGACAAAGTACATACTCAAAAAGGCGGTTGCGGACCTTCTGCCCGCCGAGATTATCAACCGTCCCAAGAAGGGATTTGGTATGCCGGTCGCGAAATGGCTCAAGGGAACACTCAATCCGCTGATGCACGAGATGCTTTCGCCAAGCCGGGTAATCATCCAGGACCTTTTCAATTACGAATACGTAAAGGAGCTGATGCGGGAACACGAACAGGGAATCGCCAACCACTACAAGCAGCTTTGGACACTTCTCGTATTCCAGCTCTGGTATGAGAACTTTATAAAGCAGTAAGGTTGGAGTGAAAGAGCGACGATCGCCTTTGGCAGTTCAGCCGAAGCGCCACCCAAATGGATAGCAGAATAAAACAAACCGAAACCGGCAAGAGCATATTCAAAAATGTCTTGTATGGTTTTTCGACATGGCTGCTTCCTTTGGGGCTCAGTTTTGTTGCGACTCCCATTATCGTGAGATCGCTAGGTAACGAGGTCTATGGCATCTATGCATTGGTTTTGGGGTTTATCGCCTATTCCTTCAATTTCAGTATCGGCCGCGCGATTACAAAATATATTGCGGAATATAGTGCCGCTGGAAAGAAGGAGTTTATACGAGATTTAATCTCGGCAGCCTTCTTTCTAAACCTAGGGGTCGGAGTAATCGGTGTTTTGGTGTTGATTTTTTCGTCGCGTTGGCTAGTGACCGATGTCTTCAGGATCGATGCCGAGTACGAGCAAATATCAATTTACTCGCTCTATATCGCGGCGGCCCTGATCTTTGTCGCGATGCTGACACAGATCTTTAATGCGGTCCTGCAGGGAATGCACCGTTTTGACGTCTACTCGAAAATCTACAACCTGAACGGCATTTCACTGATCGTCGGAAACATCTATCTTGCATTGAACGGTTACGGCGTGCTTGCGCTCTTGTGGTGGAATCTCGCGATCTCCTCGATTACCTGTGTGGTTTATGCGGTCAGCGCCTGGCGCCTCTTGCCCGAATTCGGGATCAACTTCGTCTTTCCGGTCAATGTATTCAGACTGGTACTCAGTTTTAGCTTTGGCGTTATCGGTTATCAGATTCTGGCAAATCTTCTTTTGCTTTTCGAAAGGGGCTGGATAACAAGGCGGCTGGGTCCCGAATCACTCACATTTTATGTCGTTCCGATGACATTGAGCCTCTTGATGCACGGTTTCATATCTAGTTTGTCACTAGTCTTGTTTCCACTGGCGAGTGAACTTCAAGATAACAAGGAAAAGCTCCTGCGGCTTTATACGAAGGCGACGAAGATCGTGTGTCTGTTGGTTGTCTTCATTGGCCTGACCTTCGTTTTTCAGAGTCACGAACTTCTGACGGTCTGGATCGGTGCGGATTTTGCGGATAACTCTTACGATTTGCTCATCGTTCACACGGTTACGTTTGGCCTTGTGGCTATCCAGATCGTATCTTGGCAGATGACCGAGGGACTCGGTTTTCCAGGTTTCAACTTCAAGGTCTTCTCGATCTGCTTGATAACTTCCGTAACACTGATGTTCTTTTTGATTGATGATTTTGGAGGCATCGGAGTCGCCTTTGCGAGGCTCGCGGGGTTTGGGGGTATCTTTCTTTTTGTTTTTTATGTCGAAAAATGGTTTTTCGAGAGCGTTCAGTACCGGATGTGGCTGAGAATAATGGCCACTCTGTCGGTCTCCGGTGCATTGGGCGTTCTTGTAGAGCGGCTTGTGATGTTGAGTCTACCGCTGACGTGGTATTCACTTTTCCTCGCGGTTTTTTGTGGCGGGGTAGTTTATTGCGGGGTGGTTTGGCTGGCCGGTTATGTGTCCGAAGACGAAAAGTTGTTGCTGAAAGGGCTCATCAAACGTTAGCTCTGAACGGGCTAGAACGACGAACTATTGGTTCCTTTCCCACAATTGCATCTCGCGATCGCGTTCGTTATAGGGTGTAAAATTCTTTCTTATATGGTAATTCTCTCGTAAATACTCTAGCAGGGGCAAAAGGTGCTCACCTTCGTCGACGACTTCCAATTCTCTTGTCCATTTCGCATCCCAAATCACAAACCTCGCCTTCTTCTTTTCCAATCCCTCAATAGATTCTGAGACCATCCATTTTGGTGTGTAAGCCGTGTTCCACAAAAAGGTCGCAGGCGTCGGGTTTTTGAGTTGGAGCGGGAAATTCACGGCGCAATTATAGACCTCGAAAACATAGTCGTTTTGATCTGCGTTTTCCGCCAGCCATTTATAACGTTCGATAGTTACCCCTGAAAGAAATGCGATCTTGCCCGATCTTGAGTCAAGGATCTCAGGCTCCCAGCTCAGTTGCGTCCTGAACGAGAGAAGAAGCCCAAATAAGATCAGTCCGATGACGGCGACCCTGACCATTTGTATCGACTTGACGGATATTTGGGAGAACATCCAAACCAGCAGGATCAGTGCTGGAACGGCTATCTGGAAATATCTGGCCGGGTTCGGCGCAAACGTCCCGAGGGTAAGAATTCCGCCCATCAAGGCGACGGAAAGAACCGGCAATTTGTAGGAAATATTGTCATCTTTTCGTTTTAGGGCCAGATAGACGAAAACGACCAGATAGATCAGCGGAATGAGTGCCAGGTAGAAAAACATAACAACCGACATAAGTGTCCCCTGCCGGAGGATGATGTCGATGTTTCTTGTATACGATGCATTGTTATTGGCCGGATCCTGTACGTAGTAGTAGATATACAGCAACGTATCCTGAACAAACACGTCGATACCGCTCGACAAAACAAAAGGCAACAACAGCAGGGTCAGACAAACAGCAAAACTGACCCCCAAAGCAAGTTGCTTCAGGAAAATAGTCTTCAAGCTTTCTTTGTTCGCCAACGCGCTGAACAACAGATATACGGCGATTGCCCCCACCGCCAGGATTCCGCGCTGCTGCGTAATAAATCCGGAAAGCGCGCAAAACAGACCCGCCAGCAGAATTCTCTTAAAGGACGCTGACCGCAGCAATACTAAAACCGCCAGCATTGCAAAAATCGGGCTAAACATCCGGTGACTTCCATCCAGGCCAAACCAGCGAAAACCAAAAAACAAGAAGATGGTTGGCGGCAGATAGGAATACCAGATGTTTTCAAAAATCCTTCTGGAAATCGCGAGGCAAACGATTGCCGATGAGATCCCCTGAAGAAAGATCATGAAATTTATCGTCCAAAACCGCGGCCCGAAAATCTCGAACAGAACAAGGTAAAGAAACTGGTTCCCCGGAAACGAAAGCTGGAAAAAATCCTTGTAGATCGACTCTCCCAGATACATTCTCCAGGCATCCTGGGCGTAGGAAAGATGATCTTCCTCGAAGAAGATCGGAGTGCCGGGCAAAACAAATAGATGAAGATACAAAAAAACCGCACAGAGAAGCACAAACAACAAATCGGTCTTTCGGACCTGGGCAGACTTCAAATATTTGTTCTCAAAGTTGTTTCTCATAAATTCTGTTGATGCCGTCACTGTTCTTCGGTCTTTGTTGATCTCGCTTGCCTTTTAATCTGCCCGCGGAGCAATACCGTCCAGATTTAAGGCTCCGGCAAAGCCAGCTGACAACATACAGTTCGAGGCTCGCAAAAAACTATTTAATTTAGATTTGGTTTTCCGAGATTTGCGCCGACCGGCTATCTGGTCAAAGGCCTGAATCGTGTCTTTCGTAATTATTAGCAAAATATGTAACGAAAGACCAACAGTCTTCCGCGACGACTTTTACGGGATCCCTACCATCCCGGTTCAGACACTCAGGTCCGACACCCTATCAACCCACACTTGACATACATTTCTCGAAAATGAGATTCTTCGTAAGTGAGTAAGTACTTACTTAGTAAATGTCAGGAGATTTAATTGGTTAATAGCACAGAAAGTACGGTTCCCCGGATGGCTGGCGACGAGCGCCGTAAACAGCTTCTGGAAGTCGCCATGCATTTGTTTTCGAAAAACGGGTTCACCGGCACGACAACAAAGAATGTGGCTGAGATGGCGGGTGTCTCCGAAGCAATGGTGTTTAAGCACTTTGCAAACAAAGACGAGCTTTATACCGCGATACTCGACCACAAGGCATGCAGCCAGGGACTCGAGAATCCTTTTGCCGATGTGGCCGAAGAACTGGAAGCGAAAAACGACTTCGGTGTGTTCTCCGGAATTGCGTTAAACGCCCTCAACCACCACGACGAAGACCGCGATTTCATGAGGCTTTTGCTTCATGCCGCACTCGAGAATCACGAGCTTTCCCGGATGTTCTTCGAGAGTTTCGTAAAAGGTTTTTATGAGTTCCTAGGGAACTACATATCGCGCCGGCAAAAAGACGGCGCGTTTCGGGAAGCCAATCCGCAGGTCGTCGTCCGTGCGTTCGTCGGGATGATCATCCACCACTCGCTAAACAAGACCCTTTGGGACACCGGGAACACGATCCTGAAGATATCGAACGAGGACGCCGCGCGCGAGTTTTCAAACATACTCTTGAAGGGCATTCTCTCGCCTGCGGAGCAAGCGGAGCAGAACGGCAATTAGAAAACAGAGGATTGCGGGGTCTCCGCGCTACATGATTAAAGCAATGAAAAGGTATTTATTTTTGGTTTCGCTGGCCGCGTTTCTGGCGGCCTGCGGTTCGACCGCGGTGGACCCGAACGAGGCCGCTGATAAGGATTCGGAGAAAGTAGAGGTCAAAACGGAGCTCGCAAAAGTTGTTCAGATACCAACCTACTTTGAGGCGACCGGCAGCCTTGCGAGCGATGCCGAATCGAACGTCGCGCCATCCATCGGCGGGAAGATCGTTCGTGTAAGATTCGATGTCGGAAGTTACGTCAAAAAAGGCGAGCCGTTGGTAGAACTCGATGCCGGCGACGCCCAAATACGTTTAAACCAGGCAAGGGCCCAGGCTGAACAATCCAGACAAGCGGTCAAACAAGCAGAGGCCGGTGTCGCCCAGGCGATTGCGAACCTGCGTCAGACCCAGGTCCGACTCGGTGTAAAAGACGGCGAAACCTTCGATATCGAGGACTTTTCGCAGGTGATAAACGTCAACGCTCAACTGGATCTGGCGGAAAAAGAGCTAAAGCGATATACGCAGCTCCTCGAATCCGGAGATGTTTCGCGCTCGGCCTATGACCAGAAGAAAGCTCTGCGCGACGGTCTGCGCGGGCAGCTTGCCGAGGCGAGATCGAATGCCGCGGTGGCGGTGCGTGCGATCACCACCGCGCAAAAAGCTGTCGATGTCGCGCGAACACAGGTGGCTAACGCAAAGGCGGCTGTGACGACAGCGGAAACACAGGTCGCACAGGCGCGCAAGACGGTCAGCGACAACACCATCTACGCACCGATCAGCGGATACATTTCGGAACGAAACGCCGATCCCGGCGAGTTCATATCGCCCAATCAGCCAAACGCGAAACTCGCAACGATCGTTCGCACGGCAGTATTGCGCCTCAGGATCGACGTCCCCGAACAGTCGATCGGGAAGGTCGCTGTCGGACAGGGCGTATCGGCGCAGGTCTCCGCGTATCCGGACCGGAAATTCGCCGGGACCGTTACGAGGATTCTTCCGAGCCTCAATCCGCAGTCAAGGACTCTGACTGTGGAGGCCGAAATCGATAACGTCGGCGGACTTTTAAAGCCCGGACAATTCGCGACGGTCCGGATAACACAAGCCAAACCGGAACCGGCCGTGATGATCCCCGCAAAGGCCGTCCGCGCGGATGGTGATCGGAATATCGTTTTTGTTATCAAAGACGGGGTTGCGCTCGAACGACAGGTCAAAACCGGACTACTCGAAAACGACATGATCGAGATCAAACAGGGCGTTGCCGAGAATGAGGCGGTGGCGGTTACGAACGTCGACAAGCTTGGGGACGGGGTAATCGTCTCGCGATGAAGCATCGCTGTTCAACGTTCAAAGTTCAAAGTTCAAGGTTTGTTTCGGGGTGTTTGAACTTGTTTTGCTGAGAGACGGGGTAATCGTCGCCAGGTGAATGACTGGTTTCAAGTTTCAAGTTTCAGGTTTCAGGTTTCAGGTTTGTTCGGTTCTATGGACATTTATTTACAAACGACGAATAGAAGGAGGTTCATGTTTGTTTGAAGTAAAACTCAATTACGGAGAACAAAGATGGCAACAATTAATAATTTCGAAGAATTGGAATGTTGGAAGAAAGCACGAGGAATCACTTCCCATGTGTACAGAATAACGAAGAATGAAGAATTTTCTCGAGATTTTGCATTGATAGATCAAATCAGAAAGTCAGCGGTCTCGGTAATGTCGAATATCGCGGAAGGATTTGAACGAGATGGGAACAAAGAATTCATCAACTTCCTGTCGATTGCCAAGGGATCAGTTGGTGAAGTAAGAGCGCAGTTATACGTTGCAAGAGACCAGGAATACATAAGCGATGAAGAATTTCGATTCTTGCGAGGTCTTGCAATTGAAAACAGTAGAGTTATTTCCGGATTAATTAGCTATCTCAAACAATCCGGAATAAAGGGTCGAAAGTACAAGTAGCAAAACTTGAAACCTGGAACTTGAAACTTGGAACTATAAAGAAATGCAGTGGTTAGCAGAAGTATGTGTCAAACGGCCGGTATTCGCGACAATGTTGATATTGTCGCTGATGGTCGTGGGTGCGTTTTCGTTTTTCTCGCTCGGTGTCGATCTTTTTCCGAAGGTCGATTTTCCGACGCTCACGATAACGACCATCAATCCCGGTTCGTCGCCTCAGGAGATCGAAACCGAGATCACCGAAAAGATCGAGGAAGTCGTCAATACGGTCAGCGGTATCGACGAGCTTCGCTCGACATCGCTTGAGGGTCTTTCGCGGGTGTTCGTGCAGTTCGAGCTCGAAAAAGATGTCAACGTAGCCGCGCAGGAGGTCGAAAACCGTGTTCAGCAGGCGATCCCGAATCTTCCCGAGACTGCCGAGCAGCCGACGGTACTAAAATTGGATTCCGATGCGGCGCCGGTACTGCGAATCGTGGTTTCGGCTCCGAAGAGCCTTCGCGAAGTCACCGATATTGCCAAAAATACGGTTAAGGAACGCATCGAGTCGCTAAACGGTGTCGGTCAGGTGCAGATAATCGGCGGACGCGAGCGGCAGATTAATGTCTGGGTCGACCCGGACAAAATGCGTTCACTGAACATTACTCCCGTTGAAGTAACGGCAGCTCTTCGAGTACAGAACCTGGAATTTCCGGGCGGGCGCCTCGACGAAGGCGCACGCGAAATCAATGTCCGGACACTCGGCAAGATCCGCCAAGCAGAGGATTTTCAAAATGTCGTGGTGGCAAACCGCGGCGGTTATGAGGTAAAGGTCAAGGACATCGGCACCGTCGAAGACGGCGGCGAAGAACTGCGTTCGCAGTCATTCCTGAACGGCAAACCGGCAGTCACACTGATCGTTTCGAAACAATCCGGTGAAAACACCGTTGCCGTGGCTCATCGCCTGAAAGAAGTACTGGCCGAGATCGAAGGCGGGCTGCCAAAGGACGTAAGACTCCAGATCATCGGCGACAATTCGGTATTTATCGAGGCCTCTCTTGCCTCGATCGAGGAACACCTGGTCGTTGGCAGTATCCTGGCGACGATCGTGATCTTTCTCTTTTTGTGGAACTGGCGTTCGACCCTGATTGCCGCGATCGCGATTCCGACATCGATCATCTCGACATTCGGTTTGATGTACGCAATGAACTATACGCTCAACCAGATCACGATGCTCTCGTTGACGCTGATGGTCGGGATCGTGGTCGATGACGCGATTGTTGTACTTGAGAATATCTACAGGTTTATCGAGGAAAAGGGAATGTCGCCCTATCGTGCGGCGATCGAGGGAACACGCGAAATTGGTCTCGCGGTGCTCGCGACGACACTTTCGCTGATGGCCGTTTTTGTCCCGATCGGTTTTATGCAGGGAATCGTCGGGCGTTTTATGTCCTCGTTTGGTCTGACCTCAGCATTTGCCGTTGGAATTTCGATGATCGTCTCGTTCTCACTCACCCCGATGCTCGCGGCACGGATCATCCGACTGAACCGTCATAAAAAGGCGGAGGAAGACGCTGCGAGTTCAAAGTTCGAAGTTCAAGGTTCAAAGTCTGAAGAGGAGTCGGGATTCAGGATTCAGGATTCAGAGGGGGAGTCAGGAGTCAGGATTCAGGGTTCAGAGAAGGAGTCGGGATTCAGGATTCAGGATTCAGAGGGGGAGTCAGGAGTCAGGATTCAGGATGCAGAGGATGAGTCGGGGTTGGAAGATGATTCCAATGCTGAACAGACAGACTTTGAACCTGAAACCTTGAACTTGGAACCGGTTTCGCCAGAAGGCGAAACCTCAAAGGATTCCCGTGTATACCGTTTTATCGAAAGCACTTATGAGAAGATGCTGATCTTCTCGATGAACAACCGCTGGATGATTGTCGCGGCTTGTCTGGTTGTGATTTTGAGCATCGTTCCCCTGTTTATGTTTGTCGGTAAGAATTTTCTACCGGTCGACGACCAGTCGCAGTTTGAGGTTTCGCTCCGAACCGACGAGGGAGCCTCGCTTCAGGCTTCATCCGTTCTATTTGAGAGAATCGCAGCGGACATTCGGAAGCTGCCCGGTGTCACCGATACGCTGATCACCGCGGGCGGCGGCCAGGCAAGCGCGGTCAACGCGGGGTCTATCTATGTTCGACTCACCGATCTTTCCGAGCGCGAAAAGTCGCAGGAAGAACTCATGGTCATGGCGCGCGAACTGCTGACCAAATATCCGGGCAATCTTCGCACCGCTGTCCAGCAGGTTCAGGCGTTTTCCGGAGGCGGATTCAGAAACGCGAATGTGCAATTTGTAATCGGAGGACCCGACCTCAAAAAGCTCGAGCAGTATTCGGCGGAACTGATCGCGGTTGTGAAAAAGAACCCGGACGCTGTCGATGTGGATTCAACTTTGATTGCAGGTAAGCCGGAGGTCCAGCTCGTAATCGACCGTGAAAAGGCGGCCGATCTCGGCGTCAGGGTCGGCGACATCTCGCAGGCGCTGAACATATTGGTGGCCGGTCAGCAGGCAACCACGTTCAATGAGGGAACCGAGCAGTACGAGGTGCATGTTCGTGCAAAGAACGACTTCCGTACCGACCTGGAAGGGCTCCAGAGGCTCATCGTGCCGTCGAGCAAACTAGGTGCGGTAAGCCTTGATAATGTCGTCAAGACAAAAGAAGGCACTGGACCGTCAGCGATCGAAAGGATCAACCGGCAAAGGCAGGTAACGATTCTCGCCAACACCCGGCCCGGCGGATCCGCGGCGGGTATTACGGCGGATCTCGATAACGCGGTCGGGAACCTGAATCTGCCGTCGAATTACAATTCGGGTTATGTAGGACAGTCGAAGGAAATGGGTAAGGCAGGTTTCTATTTCATGATCGCGATCTCGCTTTCCTTTGTCTTTATGTATATCGTGCTCGCCGCACAGTTCGAATCGTTCGTACACCCGATCACGATCCTTTTGACACTTCCGATCGCTGTCCCGTTTGGGATCATTTCGATCCTGATCGCGGGACAAACACTCAACATCTTTTCAGGACTCGGCTTTTTGCTTTTGTTCGGCGTCGTCAAGAAGAACGCGATCCTCGTGATCGACCATATCTCGAACCTTCGCGAGCAGGGATTGTCACGGTATGAGGCGATTCTCAAGGGAAACAAAGACCGTTTGCGTCCGATCCTGATGACGACAATCGCCTTGATCGCGGGAATGACGCCGCTTGTGATCGCACGCGGTGCCGGCGCGGGAACGAACCGCTCGGTCGGTGTTTTGATCGTTGGCGGACAAGCGCTTTGTTTGCTTTTGACGCTGCTCGCCGTCCCGGTTTTCTATTCGTATTTTGATGATCTTGGAAACCTGAAGGTCTTTCAGGGGCTCAGCAAGGGAATGCAGGTTGTCCGCCGGAAAACGGCCGATGCGGCGACTTCGATAACGTCGCTGCTCGGGTGGAAATAGGTTCGTCGTGAAGAAAATACTCCTGATTTTGGGACACCCGGATAAAGACAGCCTCTGCGGCGGCTTGGCGGACGAATACCAGGCCGGAGCAAAGGATGCCGGGTGTGTGCTCGAGCGCCTCAATGTCTCGGACCTGGATTTCGATCCGGTGCTCCATAAAGGCTACAAGGTGATTCAGGAACTCGAACCCGATCTGAAACGAGCACAGGAACTCATCCTTTGGTCCGAACACATGGTTTTTGTTTATCCGACCTGGTGGGCGACAATGCCGGCCCTTTTTAAGGGATTTATCGACCGCGTTTTTCTGCCTTCTTTTGCGTTCAAGTATCACGACGACGACCCTTGGTGGGAACGTCTCCTCGATGGCCGCTCGGCGCGGATGATCACGACTATGGATGCGCCGAAGCTCTATTTTTGGATCGCATACAGGGGAGCCGGTCACAACGCGATGAAACGAGCGACGCTCTATTTTTGCGGCATAAAGCCGGTTGGGATCACTACTTTTGACCGCGTAGGAAGCTCGACACCCGAACAGAGGGAAAAATGGCGAGCCAAGGTACGCGGGCTTGGGAAACAGGGCGCATAGAGAAATGACTCTTTCGATTAAAATTTCATTGCTTTTTGCAGGAATATTCCTGCTGAACGGGATGATCACAGGGGTATGGAAATACCTGAAGATCATGAGTTCGCCGGAGCATAAGGCACCGGTTTATGTCGATATCGCGCACCGCGCCTCCTTCTTTTACAGTTTTGCGAGTCTTGTAATTGCAAAACTGATCGAGTATTCGCCTTTTTCGGCCGGCTGGCAGGTCGTGATCGTGCTTTTGCCGCTTACGTACTTTTTGCTGACCGTGGTCGCCTATGTTCTGGAAGGAATCAAAGACCGGACCGACAACATATTTTCGGAACGCAATTTTGCTACGACATGGTTTATGTACACCCTGATCGCCGCGGAAATAGGCGGTTTTGCCCTGATCCTGGGCGGTTTTATCTACACCCAGTTCGCGGGTTGAATCGAATTGGAAAAGCGCCGCAAGGCAGCCGGTGAAAGCCCGGTCCAGTGTTATGAAGTTTCAGATTTTAACAATATTGCTTTTTGTTTTGTTGGCCGGCATCGCAAGCGGCCAGACGGCAACCGTATCCCCGACGCCTCCAGTCGATGTTCAAACTGTACAGCCGGAGAAGCTGGAGGGGGTTCCCGAGGTCGCGAACGGTTTTGAATCGGCCGTCACATCGCTTCCCGATATTGGTCGGGTTGGCGTCGATATGACGCTACAAGTTCCAATGACCTCGCGGGAAGCGATCGTGATGGCGCTCGAGAACAACAAGGACATCGAGGTATCCCGGAAAGATGTGAAGATCGCCGAATACGAACTTGGAGCATCTTATCTGCCGTTTACGCCGGTCATCGCGGGCGCGACTTATTTCGAACGCGCGACACTTCCGAGTGTCAGTATTTTTAATAACAACACGACCACTTCGAATACATCGCTTGTCGGAGAATTCAGTTACCAGGGAATTCTTAGAAAAAACGGGACTTCGTATTCGGCGACATTCAAGAATCGAAAGCTGACGACAGACAATCCGGTCTCTATTCTCAGTCCCCAGTATGATTCGTCTATTGAGTTTCGTATTAATCAGCCTCTTTTCCGGGGACGCAAGAATGATGACATGCGGCGTGTGATCGAACTGGCGAAAAAAAACCTGAGTCTCAGCGACAAGCAATTCCGCCAAAAAGCGATCGAGATCACGGTCAGCGTTCAAAAGGCATATTGGGACCTGACCTACGCGCTTCGAAACCTGAAGGTTCAAAGAGACGGCGTTCGGGACGCGAGACAGCAGCTTGAGCACAACAAGCGCCTGGTGAGCGAAGGCGTGCTCGCACCTATCGACATACTCGCAGCCGAGACGCAGGTAGCAGAACTGGAACTGAGGGTCTACACCGCGCTCGAACAGGTAAACCGATCGGAGAATTTCCTGAAGAACCTGATCGCCGAAAACAGGGACGACGTGGTTTGGTCAAAATCGCTCGTCCCGACCGACAATGTCGATCTCGTGATACCGAAAACCACTCTGGAAGAAGCGCTTGCGCTCGCGATTGAGAACAGAATCGAATTCGACATTCTCGATGTCTCAAAAGAGATCAACGAATACGACAAAAAATTCTACAAGGACCAGCTGGATCCGATCATCAACCTTAACGCGAGCTATACATCCAGCGGAATTGGCGGAACCGCCAATCCCGGTGTGGTAAGTTTCTTTTCTAATACAGAATCGGCCGAGAAGATAAATGAGGTCATCACGCGTGTAAACACTATTGACCCAAACTCGCCGCCTATCTCGCCCTTGCCAATAGCTCCCCCGCGCATGGTCCCGGAGCGTCTTACCGGAAGCTATTTCAGTTCGGTCACGGATATTTTTGCCAACAGGTACCCGACGTTCCGGGTCGGAGTGACTTTTCAGATCGCTCCGGACGGCAAGGCCCAGGAAGCGCTTCTCGGAAAAGCGCTTGTTCAGGGCGACCGCATTCGCGTGTTGCGGGAACAGCTGGAACAGGGAATTCAGGTCGATGTCAGAAATGCGCTTCAGTCTTTGAAGACCGCCGAGGCGAGGATGCTTGCGGTCGCGACCGCGCGTTCGAATAGCGAAAAACAGTACGAATCTGAGAGGCGGAAGCTGGACGCGGGGCTCAGTGATATCTACAAGGTACTCGAACGCCAGACCGCTCTGATGAACGCCCGCAGTGCCGAGATACAGGCCCAAACCGAGCTCAACAAGGCGATCGCCGAGCTTCAGCGCGCGACCGGGAACTCACTCAAGGACAACGATGTCGAGACGAAGTTGGTTAAGTAGGATTTGGGGGTTATAGGGGTCGAGGGGCGAGGGGCGAGGGGCGAGGGGCGAGGGAAATGGGTCCTTCGGTACCTATATCTGCTTTTAGACGCTTGACCCGTTCCCGCCGAATCTCGATTCCTCGCGCCGATTCGCGCCCGTTGGACCCGGCCGGAGCATTGGATCAATTTGCAGCCATTTCCGGTCGAACATTCCACCGCTGGTCGCACATATCATCACCATGGGAAAGTGTTTTCGTTCGATTATAGCAACCGCCCTTTACACAATACTCGGCAATTGGCCAATCATAAGTACATAAGGTTTTCCGGAAATATTCCATCTCTTCCGCCCCCAATGTCTTAAAGTACTCATACATCGGGCACCGGAGAATGTCATACTCCAACCCGCCTGGGGGATTGCGGACGGCAACATCGTAATCGGGGCTCTTAAGGACCATTTTAATGATTAGTCTTTGAATTAAGTCCATTTGTTTGGCGGGATCGCGGGCAAATATCCGCGCAACCCGCCTGAAAGGAGCAATTCTCATTTTATAAAACTGGTAGCCGATATCCCCCGCCAGTTCGATTGCATAAGCCTTCTCAATCCCGAAATTCCGAAGGGCCTTGTATATTGCGACCCCTCCAACGGCGCCTCTTACCATTTGTTTTCCGCCAAAGGTCTTTTGTTTGGGCGTCGAGGGCATTAGTTGTTTGATCAATCCCACCGCCGAGTTACTAATGGCGATTGCATCTTTATCGGTGAATCTCCCCTGTTCCGGAAACGCCGGGTTTCGAGGTCTGCCCTCAATTTGATTTTTGAAAACACCTCGAATCCTGAAAATTGCTGAAATTGAATTCAACATGATCAAAAAGTACGTTAAGACTCGCATTTTTATCCCCTCTGCGCGCTGTTTTTTTTGGAAAGTGCCCGCGTTTACATCTTGAGTGCAGCCCTCAAGGTCCGATTTGAAATGCGTTCGGGAAGTGCCGGATTCGGATGCACGGACGCGGCCGCATTTCTCACGTCTTTCGAAGACCCTCTCTGTTCATTTCTTTTTCGATCATATCTTCCGAAATCAGTGATCCTCTCCCGGCGAATACGAAGACGCTCAAAGCATGAAAAACCACGCCGATACCCCACCCAAGCAGCGGATACTGAAACCAAAAGCCCTCGGAGGATGAGCTCAAATTAATAATGACGAGCAAGAGATTGACCGCCAGGTAAACGGACAGATGGATATAAAACCCATATCTTGCCTCTACTCTTTTTTTCGCTTGCTTATAGGCTTCCTGATTGTTCATAAAACCTCCTTTGTGTAAACAAAACTGCTTCAAACAGGTTCAAAGTAATTGTTTGTTACCCAATTTAACGGCAATCGACGTGCCGTGAGCCTTAAACTATTGATTTTGCTATGTTAAAGATTTCGCGGGATTGGGAATTTTGCGGCTTATTCGTCGACAAATGCGGACTTTTTCGCGTTTAACGATCGATCAGTTTTTTGGAGGATATTTCATTCCCGGAAACTTCCCGGCAACGTGTCCAAAAACTACTTTTTCGGGACACTGAATAACGCTGATTTTTGAAGGTTGCGATTGC
>Ga0224497_10000390_pt1 | contig 31295 bp, 29 predicted proteins | sample SF_Jul11_sed_USG_4_FD_167970 | JGI IMG/M metagenome (GOLD analysis project Ga0224497, IMG submission 167970) | Sediment microbial communities from San Francisco Bay, California, United States - SF_Jul11_sed_USGS_13 | ecosystem: Environmental > Aquatic > Marine > Sediment | place: USA...
ATGCCCTTCATGCCTTCGAGACCGCACATCTGCGCGAGCCAGTCCAGCGAGACTTCCTCGAGCAGGTTGAACGCGGTGTGCATGTAGCGCTGCGGCGAGGCGATGCCCGCGGCGGCCGTGGCGAGAATCGAGGCGGTGGTGGCCCCGGTGGTGATAAAAGCCGAGAACCCGGGTCGCGTCACCGGCGAGCCATGAGGTATGACCTGCTGCAGCAGCTCCCGCGTCACCTCGTCGATGCCGACGCCCTGCCGTGGCAGCTCAATATCGAGCGCCGCCTTCCATTGATCCCGGTGCGCGAGCGCATCGGGGTGTTCAAACCTCAGGAATTCGTCGAGACCCGCCCCCACCGCGGCGAGCAGGCGTTGCAAATCTCCGACTTCGGCCCTGTCTTCCGCCATATCTTTGTTTCGAAAATCCGTTCAACCATTGCGAGCCACGATTTTACCCGCAACGGGCGCCGGCTCGATAGCCTTATCGGCATCGACGGGAGTGTTCCGTCCGGTTAACGGGTTGCGTCGAATCGCGAAAAGAGGTACCCGGGCCCTTATTTGCGTAACCGGCCAGGATCCTGCCAGCGGGTTTAAAACTTGAAGTTTACGCCCAGCGAGACCATGTCCGAAACCTGGTCGACCTCGCCGAAGAAGAAAGTATCCAGGATCAGCTCGCCTGAATCCCTGCGCAGGAATTCCCCATAGAAGGTTAAATTCTCGCTGGGGGAAATATTGAATCCGAGGCCAAGTTCGATCGCGGAAGCGGTATCCTTGTCCGATATGCCGGAGGCGATATCGGTATACTCGAATTCCGTAAACGAAAAGCCCAGGCGCAGGTATACCGGCTTGCCGATGGTGAAATAGGCGGCGAGCGACGGGCCGATTGACAGTTCGAACAGGTCCCCGAAGGGGTCGATCTGCTCGTCTTCCATCGCGGGCATGATTTCGATTCCGGCGCTGCCGCCTTCGCGCGCTTCGAGACCATAACGCAATCGCACGCCGGTAAATTCATAGGTCTCGTTGCCGTTACTGTAACCCAGCGTCGATTCCATTTCGACGGCGTCGATGCCGAAAAAGGTCTTCATTTCCGCGGCGTAGCCAGGCGAAGCCGCCGCCGCCAGTATTATGATAGCCGCCAGTTTACTGAGTACTCGCATCCCGATCGCATCCCGAATTGGTATAAGTTAATGATTTATAGCACGAATTCCGCGGGGAGTGACAAAACAACACAAAGATGGGCCAGTAGCTCATTTCCGCACCGCTGCTGCGGAATCGTGCCCGACTCTCATCCAGGGCGATATCGTCGATGCGAAATATGCGTCATCCTGCCGTATGCAGCGGCAGGTTCGCGCAAAACGGTGTTCACTTTCGCTAGTCCGCGTCGATCGAAGCGAAGCGTATGCGAAATTCCGCGCCAGGATCGCTGTTGACGACATCGACCTCGGCATGCATCGCGCCGGCGAGCTGTTGCACCAGCGCGAGGCCGATGCCGGTGCCGATGGTTTCACGCGTCAATTCGTTCTCGCTGCGGTAGAACAGCGTGAATATTTTCTTCATCTGCTGCGGCGCTATGCCGGGGCCATAGTCGCGCACCGAGAACTGGATCTTGCCGTCACGCATCAGGCGGTACCCGATGTCGACGCGCCGCGTTGCCGCGCCCGCCGAAAACTTGACCGCGTTGTCGACCAGGTTGATGAAGATCTGGATAAACCAGTCGATGTCGATGTGGATACGCGCCGCATCCGCTGCCGGCTCGCCCTCGATCAGCAGTTCGAATCCGGACGGTTCCATTTGCGACTCGAGCCGCGGCTTCAATTCGGCCAGCGCAGCGCCCACCGTCGTCGCGCTCAGGTTTGCCACCTGTTCGTTACGCGACATACGCGCGAGTTGCAGTACGTTATTGATCAGGCGGGTGAGTCGCTCGGCCTCGTGAAAAATGAAGTCGTAATAGGATTTGCGCTTCGCCCCGTCAGCCCAGCCTTCGCGCAGCATTTCGCCGTACATACGAATCGACGTCAACGGGGTTTTGAGCTCGTGGCTGACCGCGGACACGAAATCCTGCTGCTGTTGCGCCAGCTCAAGCTGGCGTTGACCCAGCCGCAGCAGCATGTAGCAGCCGCCGACCAGCACGATTGCGAGCACCAGCGCCGACCAGAGGATGACCCGCCCGCCGGCGCCAACCGGCAGACGCGATAGCGTGTAGGTCAGCTCGATGTCGCCGAATGGCGCGATCAGCCGGCTCTGGTAGAGCAGCTCGTCGGTTTCCTGTTCGGCACCGGGGCGGTACTGACGGCTATAGTCGGGGTCAAATTTCTGCAGGATGGCGCCCCGGTATGCGACGATCAGCGCGCTCATCGACGACAGGCTCGATTCGCGAAAGGCAGCTGCGATCAGGCGCTCGATGAAGCTTGCCCGGTCGAACAGGATACCCTGCACGTAGCGCTCGTCCTGGTGCCAGACGCGCCGGAACAGCACGAAGTCCCCGCTGTCGAGCAGCGCGAACTCCATCGGTTCGACCTCGCTTTCGAAGGTCTGGATGCGGATCGCGCGCTGCTGTACCCGGGGCTCGGCCGCCGTCTCGACTTCGCCAGCAACCCTCTCTGCGAGGACCGGCTCCTGCTGCAGCAACCGCGGCAGGTTCACCTTTTCCCTGCGTGAACGCTTCTCCGTATCCCGTTGATCCTCCTCGATTCTCTGTGCCTCCGGCGCGGCGCCGGCGGCGACCTCGTAACTGTCGTCGAGCCTGAGCTCGCCGACTACGCCGACCGGGGCGCTGCTCTCGGCCGGCGGCATCAGGTTGCGCGTGGTCAATTCGTCGAACACGGACTGCCCCTGGCTGTCGCTTTCGCTGCTCGAGGAAACGGGACCGATGCTGGAAAAATCAGATGCCAAGGACGGGCTATCTTCGCGTTCCGACTTTGCCAGCCCCTCCTCTGCCTGCGGAATTTCACGCGCGGGTGAAGCCGCGAGGTCGCTTTTTCCGACCAGCCGGTTACGATCGAGAATGCCGCGAATTCTGTTTTCCTGCTGCCGGCGTTGCTGCAGCTCCGCGGACGAAATGCCGTAGCTCGAGGCATCGGCTCCTGGCACGATCGGGGTGCGCAGCCGCCCCGACGCGTCGACCTGGAAATAGCCCAGCAGGCCGGGAAGGTCGGACTTTACCGGGAATTCGGATAGCGGCGATCGCTGCAGAAAGCCGGTTTCGCCGGAACCGGCCACGTTGAGAAATTCGTAATCGGTGATCGGACGGTTTTCCTCGCGCTCGATCAGGTCTCGAAAGCCGCCGTCGATGCGCAGGCTCAGTTCGCGTGCGAGCCGCTGATGCTGGTAAAAGGCTTCCCATTTAAGCTGCCCGTAGGCCTGGTAAACCAGCACCGAGGTCGGCATCGCGAGCGCCAGGAAAAACAGCGCCAGCAGCAGGGTGAGGCGGCGGCGAGTCATTGATCGGCGAGCAGTATCCGGTAACCGGCGCCGCGCACCGTGATAATCGCCCGCGGGTTGGACGGGTCGGACTCGATCTTGCGGCGCAATTTGGCGATATGAATATCGACGGTACGGGTTTCGATTTCCATGTGATTGGCATAGCCCCAGACGCGCGCGAGCAGTTCCTCGCGCGCCACCGGGCGGTCCGCCTGCTGCGCCAGGTATTGCAACAGGTCCATTTCACGACGTGTAAAGACGATATCGCCAGCGCTCAGGTTCTCGCTGTCGATGACGAGGCCATTATTGAGGCGGATTTCGCGTGCCAGCTCGCCGGCGATGCCGGAGCGGCGCAGTACCGCCTGCACGCGCAGCACCAGCTGCGTCACCGAAAACGGCTTGGCGACGTAGTCGTCCGCGCCGAGCGTCAGGCCCTGCACTATGTCTTCGTCGCTCGATTTGGCGGTCAGCATGATCACCGGTTGTCGCCGGTCCTGCTGGCGGATACGATTGCAGATTTCGAAGCCGTCGACACCCGGCAGCATCACGTCGAGCAGTACCAGGTCGAACCTGCCGCTGAGCGCCTTGCGCAACCCGTCGTTACCGTCGGCGGCGGTGTCGACCTCGTAGCCATGGTAGACGAACACGTCGGCCAACCCGCTGCGAATCGCCGCCTCGTCCTCGACAACCAGTATCCGCGCTTTCTGCGTCATCGGATAAATACCTCGATAAATACACAACAATCCTAGCATCGTGCTGCCGAGGCTTGGTAAATATTTTGTAAATCCGCGGCGCCAGGTTTTACCAAACGCTGCCTGTTTTGTTGCCCACCCCTGATCCAGAATCAACGCATCTCTCAACGGCAACGGAGCAAACGACATGGCACTGATTACCCGACTCTCGCGGCTATTCGAGGCCGATTTTCACGCGGTACTGGATCGCATCGAGGAACCCGACCTGCAGCTCAAGCAGGCGGTGCGCGAAATGCAGTTCGCGCTCGACCAGGACCGGCAGCGCCTCAAGCTGCTGCGGCACGAGGCCGAGCAGTTGCGCAAGGCCATCGCCGAAACGGGCGCGGGCATCGAGGGTTTCGACGAGGAGCTGGATATCTGTCTCGGCGCCAACAAAGACGACCTGGCGCGCGACCTGGTACGTCGCAAGCTGGCGGCCGAAAGACGCCTGCAGGCATTGCAGCAACAGTCGGCGAGCATCGATTCGCAACGCGACAGCCTGGCCCGTGAAATCGACGATCAAACCCGACAACTCGACAGCATGAAGCAGAAGCTGGAACTCCTCGTCGGCGACGACAATCCGCTTGCCGGCGGTGCCAGCGGCCATGGCGACGCCATTCGTAACGAGGAAATCGAAATTGCGCTGCTGCGCGAGAAGGAGCGGAGGGCAAGGTCATGAAAGCGCCCGGAATCATCGACGGCGTCATCGTCGCGTTATTAATCACCGTCGGCGCAGGCGTTGCGAGCCTGCTGCTTGGCGGCTTCGTCGGCTACGGCACGCTGTTCAACCTGCTGCTGCTGTGGGCGGCGCTGGTTTACCTGGTCTACCTGTTCAGACGCAGCGGCGCCCGCGTCGGCCGCGTGGTCATGCTCGCAAGCTGGGCGACGCTGAGCCTGGCGTGCTGGTTTTTCGACCTGCCGCTGTTCCAGCAGGTACTGCTGCAGGCCGGCTTCATCTGGCTGACGCGTTCGCTTTATTTCCACTCGTCGCTGGTTTCCGCCGCGCTCGATTTCGGCCTGGTGGCGACCGGTGTCGCCGCCGGCGCCTGGGCGATGGTCAACACCGGCAGCATCGTCGCGGCGCTATGGAGCTTCTTCCTGGTGCAGGCGCTGTTTGGCTGGATTCCCGACCTTGCGCGCAGGCAATCGCGCGCCGATTTCCACGCGCAGCATGAGCGCTCACCGTTTCAATCCGCGCATCGCGTCGCAGTCGACGCCGTGCGCAAACTCACCCAACCCTAACCCGGAGATAATCCCATGAAAACCCTATCCTTTAATGCAAAAATAATCGCGCTCGCTCTGCTCGTCGCCACCGCGACCGGCATCGCGCTGTTCCCGGCAATCAAACAGGCGCAGGCGACTCAAAATACCGCGGTCACGCCGGTGTTGCCCGAGACGGGTCATCGCATCGAAGTGGTATTCATTCTCGATACCACGAGCAGCATGAGCGGCCTGATCCAGGCGGCCAAGGAAAAGATCTGGTCGATCGCGAGCACGATGGCCTCGGCGCAACAAAATCCCGACATCAGGATGGGGCTGGTCGCGTTTCGCGACCGCGGCGATGCGTATATCACGCGCGTGTACGACCTGTCCGACGATCTCGATTCGATGTACGCAAACCTGATGGATTTTCGCGCCCAGGGCGGCGGCGACGGACCCGAAAGCGTCAACCAGGCGCTGTACGATGCGATCCACAGGATCTCGTGGAGCAACGACGGCAATGTCTACAGGGTGGCGTTTCTGGTCGGCGATGCACCCCCGCACATGGATTATGCCAACGACGTAAAATACCCGGAGACGCTGGCCGCGGCCGCGCGCAAGGGTATCGTGGTCAACGCCATCCAGAGTGGACAACATGAATACACCCGTCCCGCATGGCAGCAGATCGCCGCGCTCGGAAACGGGGAATACTTCCAGGTGGAGGATTCGGGTAACACGGTCGCAGTCGCCACGCCGTTCGACGAGAAGCTGTCGAAGCTCGCTGCCGAACTCGAGGATACCCGCCTGTACTATGGCGACGCCCCGACCCGGGAAGCGCAAAAACGCAAACTCGACGCGAGCGCGAAACTGCGCGAGGAATTATCCATCGAGGCGTTGGCGCGGCGCTCTGCTTATAACGCGACCGCCAGCGGCGAGAAAAACTTTCTCGGCGAGAGCGAACTGGTCGAGGCGATCACTTCAGGCAGGGTCGAGCTCGATGAAATCGAAGCCGAGGAATTGCCCGCCACGCTGCAGTCGATGGCGCCGGCCGAGGCAATGACGGTGATCGAGGAACAGGCGCAACGCCGCGATGAGCTCAAGCAGGAAATCAAAAAGCTATCCGAATCGCGCAATCGTTTCATCAGGCAAAAGGTCGAGGCCGAGGGCGGCGCCGACGATTCGCTGGATGAGAAGATTTACCGCGCGGTGAAGGACCAGGCCGCCTCGGTAGGGCTTACCTACGACGGCGACAGCGCGAAGTACTAACGCTATTGCGATCCCCGCGCAAGCGGGGATCGATCCGATTCGCGGGACACGGTACTTAATTCAGTGGAGCTTAGAATTGCGTCCCCGCAATTTCGACCAAAAGAAATGCCTCAAGACCTGGCCTGCAGCGGACGCGGGCCTTTTTTGATGCCGCCGTCGCGCAGCAACAGGTATAGCTCGTGCACGAGCCGTTCGTTGGCCTGGATTTCAAGCCATTTTTCCTTCGGCACCCTGCGCTTGACCAGCTCGCGCACGACCTTGAGCGTGAACGAGTCGCTCTCCAGGTTCGGGTCCGGGTGACCCGCGCTGATATTTTGAATGGTGCGACTCAGAATGAAGGTGGTCGACTCGTCCGCGTCCTGGTAAAGACGGGTGCGGATACGGTTATCGGCAAGTAATTCCTGGGTAGCGAGACGCTGACCGCGCATTTGTAAAATCAGTATCACCAGCAGGCCGAGGGTGAATAACGAGAGCAAGGTTGCGACTAGGTTCATGATTGTCTACTGCGTCGTTGTAATAATGTGAAGGCTAGTTTAGCAGCAAAAGATCCCGCTGACTCGGATTGTGAATTGTGTCGCATTTTTAACCAGCCGGTCCCTGCCAAAAAGCTATTCACAAGGCCCGGGATGTCGACTATAGTCGCCCCTCACCGGGCGCCAACCTAAAGCGAGAGTATCGACAGTGAATCGGGCTGGAATCTATCTGAAGGTCGTTGGAATCATCCTGTTTCTGGAGTTGGCAGCGCCCGCCGGCGCTGCGGACGCCGTCGCCCGCGGCAAAATCGTCGGCGGTGTGCCGCACCAGGCGCCGGTCTGGTTCAAGCAGAGTTTTCTCGAAATTGCGGATGATGTCGACGAAGCGAGCGAGGCCGGCAAGCACGTCATGCTGTTCTTTCAGCTCAACGATTGTCCCTACTGCGACCGCATGCTGCGGGAATCTTTCGAGGCCGAGCCCCTGACCCGCTATATCCGGCAGCATTTTGACACGATCGCGATCAACGTGCGCGGCGACCGTGAAATCGCGTTCAACGAGGAAATCTCGGTAACCGAAAAGCAATTGTCCGAAATCCTCGAGGTCGCAGCTACGCCCGCGATCCTGTTTCTGAACCAGGACAATAAAACCATCGTCCGGGTAAACGGCTATCGCGCGCCACAGCGTTTCAGGCAGGTACTCGAGTTCGTTGCCACCCGGTCCTACCAGACGACCAGCCTTGCCGATTACCTGCAAGCGAAACTGGATAAGAATGTTTATCAACTGCGGGCCAATCCGCTGTTCAGCGAGGTCAATGACCTGTCGAGCGTAGACGGGCCCTTGATGGTGATCTTCGAAGACGGCAGTTGCTACGACTGCAACGAGTTCCACGACGGGATTCTCGCGCATGAACTGGTGCGGCAGGAGATCGCGCCGTTCACCGTCGTGCGTCTCGACGCCGATTCGGGGGAATCCATCGTCGACGTCCACGGCAACCGAACCACGCCATCCGGGCTGGCGCGGAAATATGAAATGATATACCGGCCTGGCGTGCTGTTATTCGACGAAGGCGAGCTGTTACGCCGCCACGACAGCCTGACCTTCCCACATCATTTCAAGGAGAGCCTGCGCTACGTCGCTGGCGGTTTTTACCGGCAAACCGACTACCGCAGCTACTCGCAGCAGCGCACTGAGGAACTGCTCGAGGCCGGCGTCGTCATCGATCTCGGTCGCCCGCAGTGACCGTAACCCCGACGTAAATCGAGGACAGCCTGATGTCATCCCCGCGACCCTGATGTCGTCCCCGCGAAAGCGAGGGTCTTACGACTCTTACAACGATAACCAGTCTAGAACCGTCGACTACGGTGTCGGTTCCTGACTAATTCGACCCGGCAACCCGGATAATTTGACCCAGGACAAAAACTGCCGCGGTAACAGGGATTAATCTTGTTCATGAATATCGGGAGGATAAGATCCGCATGCCAATCACCATCGAATTCACCGTCAGGGACGGTGACACCCTGCTCAAGGAAGACAGCGTGTCACTCGCCTCGCCCGAGGAACTGTTTGCATATATCAGTCCCGGCGGCGACTGTGAAAAGATGCCGTCCGACCTCAGCGAGATTCAGATGATTTTGCTCCCCCCGGAGCATCCGAACATCACCAACCCAATCGCCGACAAGCGCGTGACCCTGCAACTGGGACTGGTGCTGATCACCGGTCCACTGTCCGGGATCGTGCAGGTTGCGGAAGAACTGATCGACAAAATGGGCCGTGGAGAACTGTCGGAAGCATTCCTCGCCGCGGCAGGCGTGCATTACTGACCTGCTTTCAGCCTGTCACCCCGCGGCCAGGACGTGCTAGGCAGGCCGAAGGATCCATAGAAGTAATGCTCCCTCTCCCCGGTCTACCGGGTACAAGCGAAAGCCGACGAGGGGCCACCGAACCTCGATGGTCCTGGTCGACGGCAGCGGCGGCGGCTTCGCCAGCGCCGTCAAAAACCTCGTGTCAACGCGACAAATCCCGACCCGACTCCCCATCAGGCGCTCCAGCCAACAGATTTCAGGGCCTCGATCAAACGATCGATATGCGCGCGCTCATGCGCGGCGGAGAGCGTGACGCGCAGGCGCGCGCTGCCGACCGGTACCGTCGGCGGGCGGATCGCGGTAACGTGGATGCCCCGCTCATACAGGGCGTTGCTCAAAGACAACGCTTCTTGATTGTCGCCGATAACGATTGGCTGGATCGCGGTTTCGGAGGCCATCAGGTCCAGGCCCAGCGCCTGCGCCTGCGCGCGGAAATACGCAACAGACTCGAACAGCTTCTCGCGCCGCCAGGATTCTGTTTCGACGATATCGATCGCCTTCAGCGTCGCGGCGGCAAGCGCCGGTGGCGACGCGGTGGTGTAGATATAAGGCCGCGCCTGCTGGATGAGGGTCTCGATCAACGCTTCGCTGCCAGCGACGAATGCGCCGGCGGTGCCGACCGCCTTGCCCAGCGTCGCCATCAGAATCGGCACCTGCTGCTGAGCCAGTTCCAGCTGTTCGAGCAGGCCGGCGCCGCGCGTGCCGAGCACCCCGAAACCGTGAGCGTCGTCGACCATGGCCCAGGCGCCATGTTCGGCCGCGATCCGGCCGAGGCTTTCGAGATCGGCGCAGTCGCCGTCCATGCTGAAAACGCCGTCGGTCATGATCAGCCGGCGCCGATCCCGGCGACCATCGCTCAGCAGGGCCTCCAGCTGGGCGACGTCATTGTGCCGGTAGCGAACCAGCCTGGCGTCGCAAAGCCTGGCGCTATCGAGCAGCGACGCGTGGTTGAGCCGGTCCTGGTAAACCAGGTCGTTGCGCCCGAGCAGGGCCGACGCGATGGCGATGTTTGCCATGTAGCCCGTCGAAAATAACAACGCGCGCTCGCGCCCGGTAAATTCGGCGAGTCGTTGTTCAAGTTGCTCGTGCGCCCGGCTGTGGCCGTTGATCAGGTGCGCAGCGCCACTGCCGACACCGTAGTGGCCGACGGCGTCGACGAATGCCTGGCTTATGTCAGGATGATTGGCGAGTCCGAGGTAATCGTTGCTGCAAAACGACAACACCATCTTGCCGTCGATGCGGGTTTCGACGCCCTGCGCGGAATCGATGATACGTCGCCTGCGGTAGAGTCCATCGGCGCGGCGCTGGTCGAGATCGGCTTGCAGATCCTTCATCGGCTGGACGCCAAGCCGCGTCGATCAGGCGACGGCGTTATCGCCCGGTGCGCGCGCCTGCTCGCCGTTGGCGGTAATTCCCAGCTTGGCAAACAGTTCCAGGTCTTCGTTGCTATCCGGATTCGGCGTCGTCAGCAGCGTATCGCCGTAGAAAATCGAATTGGCGCCGGCAAGGAAACACAGCGCCTGCAACTCTTCGCTCATCGCGGCGCGGCCGGCAGAAAGGCGTACCACCGATGCCGGCATCATGACGCGCGCTACCGCGATGGTGCGCGCGAATTCGAGGCCGTCGAGTTCTTCGGTGCCGTAGAGCGGGGTATTCTCGACCTGAACCAGCAGGTTGATCGGCACGCTTTGCGGATGCTCGGGCAGGTTGGCGAGCTGCTGCAGCAGCGCAGCCCTGTCTTGCTCGGTTTCGCCCATGCCGACGATGCCACCGCAACACACGTTGATATCCTCGGCGCGCAGGTTTTCCAGCGTGTCCAGCCGGTCCTGATAGCTGCGGGTGGTGATGATTTCCCGGTAGTACTCGGGCGAGGTATCGAGATTGTGGTTGTAGTAATCGAGCCCGGCCGCCTTCAGTTTGCGCGTCTGTTCACGCGTCAGCATGCCGAGTGTAACGCAGGATTCCATGCCGAGGTCCTTGACCACGCCGATCATCTCGATGACCCTGTCGAGATTCCTGTCGGTCGGGTTGCGCCAGGCGGCGCCCATGCAGAACCGGGTCGCGCCGTTTTGCCGCGCGTTCATCGCGGCCGTGCGCACTTCCTCGATCGGCAGCAGGCGCTCCCGTTCGAGCCCGGTGTCGTGCTTCGCGCTTTGCGGGCAGTAGGCGCAATCTTCCGGGCAGGCGCCGGTTTTGATGCTGAGCAGGGTGCTGATCTGCACCGCGTTTGGATCGAAGTGTGCGCGGTGCGCGGTCTGCGCCCGGAACATCAAATCGTTGAAAGGTAAATCGAAAAGCGTTTTAATTTCGTCAAGCGTCCAGTCGTGACGCAGGGATTGCACAGCATCGGTCATCGGGAATTGGCCGTAATCGAAGGAGAACGCCAAGTCTATTGCAAGACAGGGAATAGTCAATGTCGGGAACAGGGCTCAAACGCGCATTCAACCGCTGCATAAACTACCTGCTGGCGCCCGGGATCTGCCTCGCCTGCGGCTGCGAACTCGAAAACGCCGACTCGCTGTGCGCCAGTTGCCAGGAACATATCAGGCTGGTGCCGAGTCCATGCGCCTGCTGCGCGCAGCCAAGCCCGATCGCGGGGCGGGTATGTCCGGCCTGCCTGCTGAATCCGCCGCGCTGGCAAAAAATGATCGCGCCGCTGCAGTATCGTGGCCTGGTGCGGGATTACCTGCTGCAGCTCAAGTTTTCCGAGGCGCTTTACCTGTCCCGAACGCTGTGCGAACAGTGCATGAAGCCTTTTGGCCGCAGCCTGCCCAGACCCGAAGTCTTGCTACCCGTACCATTGCACCGCGACCGATTGCTCGAGCGCGGCTATAACCAGGCCCTCGAGATCGCGCTTGTCTGGTCGCGGGGCCTCGGGATACCGGTCGATCGGCGCGCGCTGACGCGGCCGCGCGCAACGCTGAGCCAGTCCGGGTTGAGCGCCGCGCAGCGCGGGCGCAACGTTGCGCGCGCATTTGCCTACTCGCCGCGGCGTCGCTATCGCCATGTTGCCGTGGTCGACGACATCGTCACCACCGGCTCCACGATAAGCGAGATCACCCGCGTGCTGCACCGCGCCGGGGTCGAGTACGTCGAGGTCTGGGCGCTGGCAAGGGTTTACCGGCGCTGATTAACGCCATAGTGAACAGACCTCGCTTGCCCGGACTGGCAAGACGAGGTCAGTCCGGGCGTTTGGCGAACATGACCTCGCCGAAGGTAGAGTATTCTCCGGCGCCCAGGCGCGACAGCGGCTGTACCCTGTCAGCATGGATTTTAATCCGCCCTTGCGCGTTAATCTCGGCACAATCGTCGGCGATATAGATCTCCTTGATCTCGGCAAACAGCAGGGATTGCTGTTTCTTGCTGCCGATCATCTGGATATCGTGGCGTTCGCAAAAAAACGCGATCTTACAGTCGCTCAAACGCGGCATGCGAAATCCCTTGACCCGGATCAGCTCCAGATTGCTCGCTTCGACCTCGGATTGACCGGGCGGCAGGGTCGCGGAGGACTGGTTCAATTCCGCCAGCTGGTCGCAGCTCGCGATATGAATCACGAACTCGTGACGTTCGCGGATATTACGGATCGAATCCTTGTCACGACCGTCGTCCTGCTTGCCGATGGAAACGATAACCAGCGGTGGATCGCTGCACACGGCGTTGAAATACGAGAAAGGCGCGAGATTGTATCCTTCGTTATCGTTCTCGGTCAGCAGCCAGGCGATCGGGCGCGGCAGCACGCATTGCGTCATTGTAAAGTAGACCTGCGGCGTGGGTAGTTCTTCGAGTTTTATCTGCATGGATTTCTCGCGTGTGTGGCCTGCGGACAGAGCCGTTTGTTCTTCTAAATACGAGGTCTGTCCCCCGTTGTTCTGTTGTTCTGTTGTTACGGTTTGAAATTCACGACCTGCTGGTTGATTTTCTCGGCCCAGATTTTCGGGCCGGTCTGGTGCACCGATTCGCCGGTGTGGTCGACGGCAACGGTTACCGGCATTTCCTCGAGCGTGAATTCGTATATCGCTTCCATGCCCAGTTCCGGGAACGCGACGACCCTGGACGCCTTGATCGCCTGCGCCACGAGGTAGGCCGCGCCGCCGACCGCCATCAGATAGACAGATTCGAAATCGCGGATCGCCTCGATCGCGGCAGGGCCGCGTTCGGCCTTGCCGATCATGCCGAGCAGCCCGGTTTGTTCGAGCATGGTACGCGTAAACTTGTCCATGCGCGTTGCCGTGGTCGGACCCGCCGGGCCGACGACCTCGTCGCCGACCGGGTCGACCGGGCCGACGTAGTATATGAACCGGCCGTCGAGATCGACCGGCAATTTTTCGCCATTGGCCAGCATATCGACCATTTTCTTGTGCGCGGCGTCGCGACCGGTCAGCATCTTTCCGCTTAACAGCAGCGTGTCGCCGGGCTTCCAGCTCTTGACCTCGTCGCGTGTCACCCTGTCGAGGTTGACGCGCCTGACGTTGTCGCCCGTTTCACGGGTGACTTCGGGCCAGTCTTCGAGCCTGGGCGGCACCAATTCCGCCGGACCGCTGCCGTCGAGGGTGAAATGGGTGTGCCGGGTCGCGGCGCAGTTCGGGATGATCGCCACCGCCTTGTTCGCCGCGTGCGACGGGTAATCCCTGACCTTGACATCCATGACCGTGGTCAATCCGCCGAGTCCCTGCGCGCCGATGCCGAGGCGATTAATTTTTTCGTATAGCTCCAGGCGCAATTCCTCGGCGCGGCCGCGCGCGCCGCGCTGCTGCAGCTCCTGGATGTCGATCGGTTCCAGCAAGGATTCCTTGGCCAGCAGCATCGCCTTTTCCGCAGTTCCGCCGATGCCGATACCGAGCATACCGGGCGGGCACCAGCCAGCACCCATCTGCGGCACCATTTGCAGCACCCATTCGACCACCGAATCCGATGGATTCAGCATCGCGAATTTCGACTTGGCTTCGCTGCCGCCGCCCTTGGCGGCGACGTGAACTTCGAGGGTATCGCCCGGCACAATTTCGTAATGGATGACGCCCGGCGTATTGTCGCCGGTATTTTTTCGCGCGCCGTCCGGATCGTCGAGTATCGATGCGCGCAGCACGTTGTCCGGGTTTTGATAAGCGCGGCGGATGCCTTCGTTGCACATATCGGTAACCGACATATCGCCATCCCATTGCAGCTGCATGCCAACCCGCAGGAACACCGTGACGATGCCGGTATCCTGGCATATCGGCCGGTGACCCATCGCGCACATGCGCGAGTTGATCAGGATCTGCGCGATCGCGTCGCGCGCTGCCGGATTTTGCTCGCGCCGGTAGGCCTGGTCCATCGCCCGAATAAAATCCTGGGGATGGTAATAGGATATGTACTGCAGCGCGTCGGCGATACTTTCGATCAGGTCGTTCTGCTTGATGACGGTCATGATCAGGTGCCCTGTTTGAACAGGCGCCTATTTTAACGGCGTGGCAGGTGACAGACCACGTTTTTATGGTTATTACAGGGTCACGGGGGCGTCCGCGATGTAAAAAATTCACTGTTTCAGAAGGAACTAATCCATACCGAAACGGGTAATAGTCGACAGTTTCCTTTTGCTGGCCGGTTTATAATTTGTCCATTATCCAACCCTTAAGTCTGCCAGGTCACGACACGCAGATTCTTGCCCGCCCCTCATACCGGCGGGTTTTCTTTTTCAGTATTTTCGGGGACAGTTTACTTAATTCCTTCGGGAATTAAGTAAACTGTCCCCGAAAATTCGAATTAGCTAGAGGGGCCAGACGAGGAGGATCATCGGCACCGAAACCAGGATGACGATCACCTCGAGCGGCAATCCCATGCGCCAGTAATCGCCGAAACGGTAACCCCCGGGGCCAAGGATCAGCGTGTTGTTCTTGTGCCCGATCGGGGTCAGAAATGCACAGGAAGCGGCGACCGCGATTGCCATCAGGAATGAGTCCGCGTTGACACCGAGGCCGAAAGCGATGTCGATTCCTATTGGCGCCATGACCACCGTGGTCGCGGCATTGTCGAGCACGTCCGACAGCGTCATGGTCACGATCATCAACAGGGTCAATACCACGACCGGACCGTAGCCCGCGGCAAAATCGACTATTTGCTGCGCGATCAACGCCGTGCCGCCCGATGCCTCGAGCGCCGCACCGAGCGGCAGCATCGAACCAAGCAATACGATTACGGGCCATTCGATCGACGTGTAAATTTCCCGCAGCGGCACGATGTTGAAACCGACCATGGCAATACAGACCAGCGCCAGCGCCTCCGGCAGATGGATCAGCCCGGCGGTCGCCGCGGCGATTGCCAGCGCGAAGCTGGACACGGCGATCCAGGCCTTGTGACGCTGCACGACCTGCAAATCGCGCGCCTGCAGCGGCAGGCAGCCGAGCCAGCCGACGACATCCTCGAGCTGCTCGGTGGGGCCCAGCAACAGGAGCACATCGCCGGCGCGTACGTCGAGCTTGCGTACCCGTTCGCGAAAGGTTCGGCCCTTGCGCGACACCCCGAGCAGGGCCACTCCGCGCCGGTACAGCAGTCTCAGGCTGTGCGCGCTGCGTCCATTGATGCGCGCGTTTTCGGGCACCACCGCCTCGATAAACGACAGGCCTTCGGTGGTATGACCGATGTACTTTTCGCTGCCGACATACTCGAGTTTCAGGGCGCCGACAAAGTTATCGATCGATTCCGCGTTCGCCTCGATGACGATCAGGTCGCCCTGACGGATTTCCTCGTAACGCGCCCTGCCAGCAAGCCGCTTGCCGTTGCGTATCAGACCGATGATCGCGACGTCGTCATTCTCCGCCTCGGGATCGAGTTCTCTGACGCGCTTGCCGATCACCGTTGAGTTTTCGCCGACGCGCACCTCCGCGACATAATCTTCGATGTTGAAAGACGACTCCACGGCACCCTTGTCCTTATCGTCAACCGGGATCAGGCGCCAACCGATCAGCACGATGAAGGCGATTCCGGCCAACGCGGTGACGGCGCCTACCGGCGTGAAATCGAACATGCCAAAGGATTCGCCGACCGCCTTTTCGCGAAAACTCGCGATGATGATATTCGGCGGGGTGCCGATCAGCGTGATCATGCCGCCGAGGATCGACGCGAAGGAGAGCGGCATCAGGCTCAATGCAGGGCTGCGTTTGGCTTTTTTCGCCGCCTGCATGTCGATAGGCATCAGCAGGGCAAGCGCCGCGACGTTATTCATCACCGCGGAAAGGGCAGCCGATACCCCCGCCATCAGGCTTATATGGACGAACAGCGACCGTCCGGCGGCGACGACGTGGCGTGCAATCAGCTCGATGCCACCCGAGTTGGAAAGGCCGCGGCTGGCGACCAGCACCAGCGCGATGATCACCGTGGCGTGGTGACCGAATCCGGAGAAGGCCTGATCTCCGGGAACGACACCGATAACGATCGCGAATACCAGGCCGCCGAAGGCAACCAGGTCGTATCGAATCCTGCCCCAGACGAACAGCGCGAAGATCGCGCCCAGCAGGCAAAACAGAATGACCTGGTCGGAGACTACTCCCATTGGAATATCCGCGCTCCGATGATCAGCAGGATGGCGCTGGACAAACCCAGCACCAGCAGGTGGTCCGAGATCTGCGGCAGACCATCGCCGTCAATCATGATTTGACGCGCCGCCTGGGTGACATGAGTCAGCGGCAGGATCAGCGCGAATTTCTGCATCAGCGGATGCGCTCCCTCGAGCGAAAACCAGACCCCCGACAGAAACATCATCGGCCAGCTGAACAGGTTCAAAACCCCGTTGGCGACTTCCTCGCTGGATACGCGCGCGGCTACCACGAGGCCACAGCAGATAAGGTTGATGCTGCCTAGCGTAAATACCAGAAACAGGTTCAGATAGGACCCATGCATGCGAAAATCGACGACGAAATCCATCGCGACGAAGATGACGACGTTAACCGCGATCAACAGCCATAGCCGGGACAGGATCTGTGCGGTCAGGAACTCGATCGCGGTTACCGGCGTCGCGCGCAGGCGCTTGAGCACGCCGAACTTGCGATAGCGCACGATTACGTAACCGATGCCGAACAGGGCGCCCCACATGATGTTCATGCCGATGACCCCGGGTATGACCCAGTCGACGTAGCGAATTTCGTCACCCTCGACCAGGATTTGCAGCAGCGCCTCCCCGGAATCGGCGTAAGCCGCGATCAGCAGCCTCTCGACGATATAACCGTTGGGCGAAGTCTGGTTGATCCAGTAGCGGTTGGTGTTCGGGTCGAACAGCAGATCGATCTGGTGACGCTCGACCTTTAACAGGCTGGCCTCGACCTCGTCGAATTCGATAAACTTGACGAAGCGCGTATTCTCGAATTCCGCCGCGGCGCCCTCGAGCGTGCCGCCAGCGATGATCCCGACCTTGAATTTTTCCGGGTTTTCCTCGGTAAACGCGTAAGCGAAGACAAAAATAATCAGAATCGGCAGCAGCACGCTCCAGGCGAGCGACGAACGATCACGGATGAATTCGAGGTTGCGGGCAACGAACAACGCGTAGATTCGGTTCCACATCAGCCGCGTAATTCCTTGCCGGTCAGTTCCAGGAACAGGTCTTCGAGATTGCGCGCGCGGATGCGCAGGTGGTCAAGCGGGATATCGAAACGCAGCAGGTGCTCGATGGTCTCGTTGACGTCGCCGGTAACGATATGGGCGCTGTCGTTGTGATAAATCGCCTGGAATTCCCGCTCTCCGATTTCGCGCGGGATATCGGCGGCCTGGATCTGCAGCACGACATCATCGAAATGCGCCGCCAGCAGCGCGTCCGGCGCGTCGTGGGCGATAATCCGGCCATGGTCCATGATCGCGATCTCGTCGCAAAGCTCGTAGGCCTCTTCCATGTAATGCGTGGTCAGCAATATCGTCGCGCCTTCCTCCTTGACCTGCTGCACCTGTTTCCACAGGTTGCGCCGCGACTGGGGATCGAGCCCGGTGGTGGGTTCGTCAAGAAACATGATTTTCGGCTTGTTGATCAACGCCATCGCCAGCAGCAGGCGCTGTTTCTGGCCGCCGGATAACTTGCGCGTATCCTGGTTCAGGAACTCCCCTAGTGCGTAGCGCTCGGCGAGCTCGTCGATGCCGTAGGTATCGGGGTAGAAGCGGCTGAACTGCACCATGATTTCACGCACCGTGATGAATTCCTGTAACGCGGTCGTCTGAAACATGATGCCGGCCTCATTGCGGAACTGCTGACCCAGCGCCTCGCCCCGGTAAAGAATGGTGCCGGAATCCGGGGTCTTGATGCCTTCCATCATTTCGATGGTCGTGGTCTTACCGGCACCGTTGGGTCCGAGCAGCCCGAAGCAACTGCCCTGGCGTATCGAAAAACTGACGTCGTTAACCGCGGTCAGCGCGCCGAAACGCTTTACCAGGCTGGATACTTGCAGGATGACAGACATGGCGGACTCGTTCAGAGAGCGCAAAGTATAAACAGGCTTCGGGGTTAAAACTAGCTTACCCCACGAGGAGGTAGGCATTCGCCGGATATCTACCTTATACTCGGCACACCATGGGTGAGGAAATCCAGAAAGAAAGCTTCGAGCAGGCCGACTACGACCGTTTCCAGACAAAGCTGGAGGAGGAAACCGAGCTGGTGCGCTCGCTGTTCGCGCAACGCGCTTTCGACAACGAAAGCCGCGTGCTAGGTTACGAGCTTGAACTATGCCTCGCCGATGCCGAGGGCAACCCCAGCCGAAACAATATCGACATCATCGAGGCGACGGGGAACAAGCTGTTCACTTCCGAGCTGGCGAAGTTCAACATGGAGATCAACGGCAACCCCTTCCCCTGTACCGGTGACGTTTTCGACCGGGTCGAAGCCGATCTGTACGAACTCTTTGCACAGGCCGACGACGCCGCGCGCAGGCACGACACGCGCATCGGCATGTTCGGGGTTTTCCCGAGCGTCACGCGGGAACACCTGAATCCGGAACGCTACATGACCGAGCTGCATCGCTACAAACAGCTCAACCGTCAGTTGCTCAGCATGCGCGGCAGACCGATTCAGCTGCAACTCGACGGCAAGGATCAGCTGGTGGTCGAAAAAGAGGACGTCATGCTCGAGGCGCTCGCGACGTCGCTGCAGATTCATCTGCAGGTTCCCTTCGACGAAATCGTGCCGACTTACCATGCCGGGCTCTGGTCGAGCATGCTGATACTTGGTGCGACCGCGAATTCGCCGCTGGTGCTCGGCAAGTGCTGCTGGCAGGAGTCGCGCATCGGCATCTTCAAGCAGGCTGTCGATACCCGCAACCAGCAGGAAATCGAGGATAGCATCGTTCCTCGCGTTCATTTCGGTAAGCGTTACATCGATTCGCTGCTCGACCTGTTCGAAGACAATTTCTACTACAGCCCGATCCTGCCGGAAGTGCTCGACGAGCCCGTCGAAAACCTGCGCCACCTGTGCCTGCACAACGGCACCATCTGGCGCTGGGTGCGCCCGATTATCGCGCGCAACCCGGATGGATCCTATCACCTGCGCCTGGAGTTGCGCGTGGTGCCGTCGGGGCCGACGCTAGTCGATACGCTGGCCAACCTGGTATTTTACGTCGCGCTGACGGAGGGCATGAAAACCCTGGGCGACGAACTCACCAGGGTTGCCTATGAAATCCTCGAGGCCGACTTTTATCGCGCCGCGCGCGACGGCCTCGGCGCCAGGGTGCACTGGCCCGACGGACAGGAAATGCAGTTGAAGCAGGCATTACTGGATCATGCCCTGCCGCTCGCTGGCGAGAGCCTGGCGCGGGCCGGTATCCGGGGCGGCGATCGCTGGCTCGACATTATCGAGGCCCGCGTGCGCGACGAGGCGACCGGCGCCAGCTGGATAACTCGGCACTGGGAGCGTTTCGGCGACGGCGCAAAACTGGTATGTGACTACATCGACCAGGCGCAGACGAACCGGCCCGTGCACCAGTGGCGGGAACCCGGTAAATGATCGAAGAATTCGATCGCCTGCACGGCCTGCCCGACGGATTTTTCGACCTTACGACTGCAAATATCCGCAACCTGTTTCCGAATCCGACGCTGATTCAGCTGAACGGCAGGAATCCGGAATTCCTGTTCATATCGATCCTGCTGCATGGCAACGAGTATTCGGGGCTCAAGGTGATGCAGCAGATCCTCGCCAGGCATGCACACGACCTGCCACGGTCCATCATGCTGTTTATCGGCAACGTACGCGCGGCCGAGATGAACCTGCGCTTTATTCCCGGACAGGTGGATTATAACCGCTGCTGGCCCGGCCACGTGCTCGAGCCGAGCCCTACCTCGCAGATGATGCAGCGCGTGATCGAGATCGCGCACGGACTGCCGCTGTTCGCCGCCATAGATATCCACAACAACACCGGCAAGAATCCGCATTACGCCTGCATCACCGATCCGACTCCGCAAAATCAGAACCTGGCGGCGAGGTTCAACCGTGTCGGCATGGTGTTCAATCACAAGGGCGTTTGCACCATGGCCTTTAACGGTATTTGTCCCGCGGCGACCCTCGAGTGCGGATTACCCGGAGATGCGGATGGCATTGCGCACGCTTGCCGGTTTATCGAGGACCTGCTGACGCTCGGGGAGTTACCGCACAAGACGCCAACCCGGCATGCGCTGCACCTGGTCGAATCCCATCTGACCCTGAATATCCCTGAAAACATCAGTTTCGAGTTCGACCCGGGCGCCGATGTCGACCTGCGTTTCGAGCCGGATTTCGAGGATCGCAACTTTACGCTGTTCGATCCGCAGCAGGTTTTCGGCTACACCCGGGTCGAGCGTCCGCTGTCGGTCACCGACACCGACGGCCACGACGTCACCGACGACATCATGCGCGTCGAGCAGGGGAAAATTTACCTGAACAATACGTTGATGCCGGCGATGATCACGCGCGACAAGCTGGTCGTGCGCCAGGACTGCCTGTGCCACCTGCTGCAGGATTACATTCACCACGAGGTCGAGCTGTAGGCGCTCCCGCTAGCGCCGCGTAAAGATCCATAACCCGGCATTCGACCGGGCGCAGCAAGCTTCCCGCTGGCGTGGGGATGACCCTCTTTAACACCTGTCGGACGACTCCGGTCGACCCGTTATGCCGGCGCCTGCGCGGCCCGACCGAGCGGATTTGACGTTATCTGCAAACCGCAGCGGCTAGCTCAGTTCTCCGCGCGCGGGGTAATCCTTCTCCAGCGCGAACTTGAGCCCGCCGATAATTTCACGGAAATGCGGGCGCGCGAACGGCATGGTGCTGATCTGCGACCAGTAGAGCGTATTGTCCGGCCGCACGATGAAAATGCCGGGTTCGTTGAACTCGGCCGGCTCCTCGATACCGATCGAGGTCATGCCGCGGCTTGCCGACCGGTGCAGGCCCCAGTCGCGGCACTGCCCGACGGTAACGCCGTAACCGAGGTTAAGATTGCTCAATTCCCAGTCCTTTCTGGCCTGCCCGGCGCGCTCCTGCGTATCGGTGCTCAACGCCAGAACGGAAACGCCGATCTCGGAAAAATCGCCGACCATGCGATCGAGTTCACCGATGTACTTGGTGCAGATCGGGCAATGCAGGCCGCGGTAAAAAACGATCATGGTGAAATTTTCGGGTTTCTGATCAGCGAGCGACCAGGGACCGTCCAGCGTCTCGACTTCGAGTGCCGGTACTGCTGCGCGAGGTTTTAATACGTTCACAGAGTGCTCCTGTCATTTATTTTTAAAGAAGGCGAAAGATAACCAAAAAAGGGACGAACCTCCTGTATAAATCAGGGGGAAATCCGGTTTTGCTTTGTTGATACTTATCAAGGCGCCTGCACCAGCACGGTGATAATGTCGACAAGGATAACATACCTGGGAAAATGGGATGACGGATACCGAATCTGCACGCCTGATCGAGCTGGATACCGGCGAATCTATCTGGGAGAGCTTTTTCACCGTGTTTCCGCTGGTCATCGTCGGTACGCGCGAGGCCGATGGCAGCGACGATCTCGCGCCCAAACACCTGGCGATGCCGATGAGCTGGAAAAATCATTTCGGGTTCGTCTGCACGCCGCGCCACAACACCTACCAGAATATCCGGCGCGACCGGCAGTTCGCGGTGACCTACATGCGCCCGTCGCAGACCGTGTTGGCAAGCCTCGCAGCCACCCCGCGCTGCGATGACGGCAGCAAGCCAATCGTCGAGGCCCTGCCCACCTTTGCAGCCAAATCGGTCGATGCCGTCCTGGTGCAGGATGGCTACCTGTTCCTCGAGTGCGAACTCGAGCAGATCGTCGACGGTCTGGGCGACAACTCGTTGATCATCGGCCGCATCGTCGCCGCGCGCGTTGCCGAGGACGCGATGCGTGCCTCCGACCGCGACGACGAGGACCTGGTGTTCGAGTCGCCGCTGCTGGCCTATCTGTACCCGGGACGCTTTACCGAGATTACCAACTCCAACAAGTTACCCTTTCCGGCCGGCTTCAAAAGGTAGGTAGGGGATATGAGCGATAGCAGCGAAGTATTAATGCATTTGCGTGCCGAGCAGAATTCGATGACGGCGCTGCTCAGCGACCTCGTGCTGATGGAAACGCCGTCCACCGACCGCGCCAGCCAGGCGCAAATTCTCGACCGACTGAAACGGGAGTTCGAGGAAATCGACTACCGCGTCATCCTTGTTCCGGGACGCCAGAGCGGTGGACACGTCTACGCTGCGGCGAAATATCGCGCCCGGGGTCAGCCCGCGCAGCTAATGCTCGGGCACTGCGATACCGTCTGGCCGATCGGCACCCTGCAATCCATGCCGCTGGTGCTTGAGGAAGGCAGGCTGCGCGGACCCGGGGTCTACGATATGAAAGCCGGACTGGTGGAAATCATCTACGCGTTACGGGCAATCGAATCGCTGGGCCGGAGGCCCAGCGTCGCCCCCCTGTGCCTGATCAACTCGGATGAAGAAATCGGCAGCCGCGAATCGACCCGTTACGTGCGCGCGCTGGCGCAGCGCGTCGACCGCTGCATGGTGCTCGAGCCGTCGCTCGGGCCCAGCGGCAAGATCAAGACCGCGCGCAAGGGGGTCGGCCGCTTCGAGGTGACCGTGCAGGGCAAGGCGGCGCATGCGGGTCTGGACCCGGGCGCTGGCGCCAGCGCAATCCTCGAACTTTCCCACGTCATCCAGAAACTGTTCAAAATGAACGATCCGGAACATGGCACCTCGGTCAATGTCGGCGTTATAGATGGCGGCATCCGGCCCAACATGGTGGCGCCACAAAGCCGGGCGATCATCGACGTCAGGGTGCAGACCCAGGCCGATGCCGTGCGCATCGAAAACGCGATTCATGGCCTCTATGCCGAAACTCCGGGGGTATCGCTGACGATCGAAGGCTCGATCGGGCGCCCGCCGATGGAACCTACCGAGAGCAACCAGCAGCTCTGGCGAGTGGCGCAAAAACTGGCCGATGACCTGGATCTCGAACTCGAACAGGGCACCGCCGGCGGTGGTTCGGACGGCAACACCACGAGCCTGTATACCGCGACAATCGATGGTATGGGCGCGGTCGGTGACGGCGCGCATGCGAGTCACGAGTTTGTTTTTACCGATTTACTGCCGGTGCGCTGCGCGCTGCTAACCCTGCTACTGCTGGCGCCGCCGCTCAAAACCTGACGCGATATCGAGGAACCGAATCATGATTCGTCCATTCCTGACCTCCGTCACGCGAATTTCCGACCTGACACCCGACAACTTCACCGCCGCGCCGCTGGCGCGCGAACACTGGAGCACCGGTGACTATGTGGTCGGCAAGGTGCTCGACACGCGTGGTCACCTGAAAGCGCTGGAATTATCTGGAGGGCGCATGATTGAAGTCATGGAGGACGACCTGGTGGTGGGTGCATTCGGCACCCGGGTCGCCACGCTCGAAGCCGTCGGCAGCTGGCGCTCGATCGATGACTCGGGTGAATTCAACGCGCTGACCGGGGCCGGTTTATTTGGCAAGGCCACCTCCCTGTCCCCGTTCATCGGATTACCGATGCTGCTGCAGTACCAGGGGCATGTCATGCGTAACGATGCCAAGGTAACCATGCGCGGCAGCCTGCAGGAGATCGAGCTCATTAGCCTCGAAGCGCCCATCATCCTGATCGTCGGCACCTCGATGTCGGCCGGTAAAACCACGGCCGGACGCGTCATCGTGCACCTGCTCTCGCAAATGGGGCTCAACGTGGTCGGCGCCAAGCTGACCGGGGCCGCGCGCTACCGCGATATGCTAAGTTTCTCCGACGCCGGAGCCAGCGCGATTTTCGATTTCGTCGATGCCGGGCTGCCATCTTCGGCCGTCGCAGAGGAGACCTATCGGGAGGTCCTGCCCTACCTGCTATCGCGCATCGCCCAGGCGAATCCCGACGTCGTCGTCGCCGAAGCGGGCGCTTCACCGTTGGAGCCCTATAACGGGTCGATCGCCAAGGAAATGATCCGGGACAAGGTCAAGTTCAAGCTGCTGTGCGCGCAGGACCCCTACGCGGTGGTCGGCGTGCAGCACGCATTTCAGCGATCACCCGATCTGGTCGCCGGCGGCGCCGCGAACACCGACGCCGCGATCGCGCTGGTAGGCAAATTGTCGGGGCTACCGGCGCTCAACCTGATGGATCCGTCGAGTCATGGCGAACTCGCGGACATGCTGCGCAGGGCGCTGGATCTGTAGCTTCGACGGCCGGGAGCCACGGGTAAAAATCCGGGTATCAGTTTATTGCCGGTTTCAATACACTATCGAGTCTGAAAAAAAAGTTAATCGGGAACCGATTGAATTCGCAGACCCATATCGCCGTGATCGGCGCCGGAATCGTTGGCTGCAGCTGCGCCCTTTGGCTACAGAAAAAAGGTTTCAGGGTAACCCTGATAGACCCCGACGAACCGGGTGCGGGTACCTCGTCCGGCAACGCGGGCACCATTGCCGATTACGGCTGCATCCCGGTTAATAGCCCGGATCTTTTGCGGCGCCTGCCGTCGCTGCTGTTTTCCCGCGACAGCCCGTTGAGCCTGAATCCCGGTTACGTATTGTCGCATCCTGGCTGGATGATCGAGTTCCTGCTCAATTGCCGGCGGCGCAAGGTAGAGCGAATCATCCGCTTGCTCGGCAAGCTGCTGGCGCAGACCTACGACGGTCTCGATCCGCTGCTCGACATGGCGAATGCGCGTGATCTGCTGGCGCAGCGAGGCTTCATGCACGTCTACGTCGACCAGCAGGAATTCGACGCCGCGAAACCGGCCAACCAGATGCGGCGCCAACAGGGCAGCAACTTTGTCGAGCTGGACCAGGCCGATATCCGCGACCTCGAACCGAACCTGAAAATTCCTTTCCAGCGTGGCCTGCTTTTCGACAGCGTCAGCCACGTGCTCGACCCGAGGGCGCTGTGCCAGCGCTATGTCGACTGCCTGCTGCGTAACCAGGGGCAGCTGCTGCGCCAGCGCGCGCTCGGGGTGATGCATGAAACGGGCTCGGTGCAGGTTCGACTGGATAACGGCGAAACGCTGGACGCCGAGCGCGTGGTCGTTGCGGCTGGCGCGTTTTCGAAAAATATCAAAGGGATCCCCACGCAGCTGCTAAAGCTCGATACCGAGCGCGGTTACCACGTGCAGTTCAGCAACATGCAACACCTGCTGACGCGCCCGGTGAGCTGGCATCACGCGGGTTTTTACGCCACGCCGATGAATCAGGGCCTGCGTTTCGCCGGAACGGTCGAGATCGCGGGCTACCATAACGACCTGAATCCTCGCGTTATCAGCTATCTGACGCGCAAGGCACACGCAATGCTGGACCTGCCGGATAAACCCGACCAGGAATGGCTCGGATTTCGCCCCACCTGCCCCGATGCGCTGCCGGTTATCGGCTTCAGCACCGTGTCGGAATATATTCTGTATGCCTTCGGTCACCAGCATCTCGGGCTGACGCTCGCCGGCATCACCGGCAAACTGATCGCCGAACTGGCAAACGGCGAAGAACCAAGCCACAATATAACTCCGTTCAGCCCGAGAAGATTCTTATAGCCATGCGATTTGACGATCAAAGCGTAGTCATCACCGGCGGCGCCGGCGGCATCGGCCAGGCGCTGGTCGAGCTATTCGCAAGCGAGGGCGCCAACGTCCTGTTTTCCGACCGCAGCGAGGAAGACTGCGCCGACTTCAGCGAGAGCCTGAAACGCAAGGGCCTCGACACCCATTTCCTGGCCGGCGATCTGCGGCAGAAGACTTATTGCGAAGCGTTGATCGCCGAGGCGGTAACCACCTTCGACGGCGTCGACATCCTGATCAACAACGCCGGCATCATCCCGCGCGGCAACATCCTCGAAACCAACGACGACATGTGGTTCAGCGCGCTGGACGTCAACCTGACCGCCGTGTTCTACCTGTGCCGCGCCGCAATTCCGCACATGCGGGCCGCTGGCGGCGGCGCGATCGTGAATACCTCGTCGGTCTGGGGAATTTACCCCGGCCCCGGTCACGTGGCCTATTGCACCAGCAAGGCGGCGGTGGCCGCGCTGACCAGAAACCTCGGGCGGGATCACGCGCCGGACGGTATTCGCGTCAACGCGGTTTGCCCGAACGAAGTCAATACCCCGATGCTGCGCAGCGGCTTTATCCGCCGCGGCATAGATCCCGATAACGCGATCGAGGAACTCGGCAAGACCGTGCCGCTGGGCCGTGTCGCCGAGCCCGAGGAAATCGCCGACGTAATCGCGTTCCTGGCTTCCTACGAAGCGCGTTACATCTGCGGGGAAACGGTAGAAGTCACCGGTGCCAAGCCGGTTTACGGCTAGGCGATGAGCGCGCTCTCCGGCAAGGTGGCTGTCGTTACCGGCGGCGGCCAGGGTATCGGTCTCGGCATCAGCCTGGCGCTGCTTGCGGCGGGCGCCGAGATACTGGTCGCGCAGCGCAGCCCGCTGCCGCGGGAACTCGCGCAGGCGCGCTGGATCGAAGCGGATCTGTCGCAGGCGCAAAGCCACGCCGCGATCGCGGACGCCGCCAGCCGGTATTTCGGACGCGTCGACATACTGATTAACAACGCCGGCATCATGTTCGAAAAAACCCTCGACGACATGGATTACGACGACTGGAACCGGATGCTCGCGGTCAACCTGACCGCGCCGGTGTTCCTGAGCAAGCATTTGTTGCCGCTGATGCGCACCGGCCAGGGTGCCAGTATTATCAATATCGGTTCGATAGAAGGCCTCGCGGCCAACCCCGCTCATGCCGCCTACTGCGCGACCAAGGGCGGCGTTCACGCGCTCACCCGGGCGATGTCGGTCGATCTCGGCAAGGACCGCATCCGCGTCAACGCGATCGCGCCCGGCTGGATTCGTTCGGACCTGAGCAACGCTTACATCGATGCCCAGCCGGATTCCCCAGGCGCCTGGCAGGATCTTTTTAAAATGCATCCACTGGGGCGCATCGGCGAACCCGAGGACATCGGCAGGCTCGCGGTTTTCCTCGGCGGCGACGACGCGTCATTTATTACCGGGCAGGTCATCGTCATAGACGGCGGGCGCACCAGTAAACTGCCGCTACCGTTCTGAGCGCGAACGCGGGCTCGTGGTTTACGCGGATTTGAGATTTTCGCAAGGTTCGACCTTGCGGTGAATACGGGATAATTTTTAGACTTCAGGCTGGCAGGTAAATATGAAAATTTCCGGGGTTGATAAATTGATGCAGGGCTACCGGCGCTACCGCGACGGGGACTACGAGCACAGCCGGAAGCTGATCGAGAGCCTCGTTTCGGCCGGCCAGCAGCCGCAGGTCGCGGTGGTCGCCTGCTCCGATTCCCGCGTCGACCCGGCGATCCTGTTTCAGTCCGATCCCGGCGACCTTTACGTAATCCGCAACGTCGCCAACCTGGTGCCGCCGATGGAAGAGGAGGGCACTTACCATGGCACCAGCGCGGCGCTCGAATTCGCCGTACTCGGTCTCGGCGTGAAGCACCTGATCGTGCTTGGTCACGCGCATTGCGGCGGCATTAAGCTGATGATGCAGCCCGATCCTTACGATAGTTCGTTCAAGTACGTGCCCTCCTGGGTGTCGATGCTGTCGGCGGCGCATCGGCGGGTGCTCGCGACCATGGCCAATGCCGGCCCGGAAGCCTGTACGCGCGCCTGCGAGCAGAACGCGGTGCTGGTTTCGCTGGAAAACCTGACCACCTTTCCGTGGGTGCGCGAACGCATCGAGTCCGGCGAACTGCAGCTGCACGGCTGGTATGTCGATATCGCGGGCCCCGAGTTGAGCGCCTATGACGGCGAGGCGGGCAAATTCGTGACCGTCATCTGATCCGGGTGACTGTCGCCGCGATGGTTGTCGCGGCGAGCGAAATCGGATTCGGCAGCAACGCAGCTTACTGCCGACCTCGACAGGTGCGAGATAAATCTCTTGTGTTGAGAAGTATTTACGCCCGATCCTGTATCATATGTAACCGTTTTCGCACAGCCGATATCAGCGTGAAAGAGAAATCTAGGCTCTATCCGGAATTGACCGCGACAATTTACGCGATCAAAATGCAGATGGCCTTGTGCAGATTCTGCATGATATTTCCGCGAGCCGACCAATCCAAGCCGAACAGGTAAAACATGAGCAACGTATTTCCACGCCATTGCAAGATCAATATGCCGCTCGCGGTACAGGGCGAAGGCGTTTACATCATCGACCGCACCGGCAAGCGCTACATCGACGCGTCGGGCGGTGCCGCGGTTTCCTGCCTGGGCCACGGCGACCCCGACATCGCCGAGGCGATCAACAACCAGCTCAAACGGCTCGAATTCGCGCATACCGGGTTTTTCAGCAGCGTGCCGGCCGAGGCGCTCGCCGAAACGCTGATCGACGAGGCCCCCGGCGATCTCGACCGGGTCTACTTCGTGTCGGGCGGTTCCGAGGCGGTCGAGGCCGCGATCAAGCTCGCGCGTCAGTATTATATCGAAATTGGGCAGCCGTCCCGGCACCGCGTCATCGCGCGACTGCAGTCTTACCACGGCAATACCCTGGGCGCGCTCGCCGTGGGCGGCAACATGTGGCGGCGTGAGCCGTTCGCGCCGCTGATGATCGATACAACGCATATTTCTCCATGCTACGCCTATCGTGGCCAGAACAGGGACGAAACCGAGTTCGACTATGGCCAGCGCGTCGCCGACGAACTCGAGACCGAAATCCTGCGCCTCGGCGAAGACCAGGTGATGGCGTTTATCGCCGAACCCGTGGTCGGCGCGACGCTCGGCGCGGTGCCCGCGGTAGAGGGTTACTTCAAGCGTATCCGCGAAATCTGCGACCGGTACGGAGTGCTGCTGATCCTCGACGAAGTCATGTGCGGAATGGGACGCACCGGCAGCCTTTACGCCTGCGACCAGGACGGCATCGCCCCGGATATCATGACGATCGCGACGGGTCTCGGCGCGGGTTACCAGCCGATCGGCGCGATGCTGTGTACCGATAAAATTTACCAGGCGCTCGAGCAGGGTTCCGGATTCTTTCAGCATGGTCACACCTACCTCGGCCACCCGGTAGCCTGCGCGGCCGCGCACGCGGTGGTCAGGAAAATCATGGACCGCCGCGTACTCGACCGGGTGCTGTCGCAGGGCGTGCGCCTGCACAAGGCGCTGCTCGACAAGTTTGGCGAACACCCGAACGTCGGCGATATCCGCGGGCGCGGGCTGTTTTTCGGGCTCGAGTTCGTGCGCGACCGCGACACCCGTGCGCCGTTTCCGCCGCAGCTCGGCTTTCACCGGAAATTGAAGGCGGCGGCGTTCGAAGCAGGCATGATCTGCTACCCGATGGGCGGCACCATCGACGGCCAGCAGGGCGATCACGTGCTGCTCGCACCGCCCTTCATCATCGATGCCGAGCATATCGACGAAATCGTCGGCAAGCTCGATACCGCGGTCAAGTCTGTCCTGCGCACTTTATGATGCGAGACGTCATTATCATGGTAGCGCCGAACGGCGCACGCAAGACCCGGTCCGATCACGCCAGCCTGCCGGTCTCGATCGAGGACACGGTCAGCGAAGCCGCGCTGTGCCACGCCGCGGGCGCGAGCGCCCTGCACGCGCACGTGCGCGGCGCGCATGACGAACACGTGCTCGACGCGGGGCTGTACCGCGAACTGATCGCCGAGATGTCGGCCCGGGTGCCGGGCATGCTGGTACAGGTTACTTCAGAGGCGGTCGGGATCTACACGCCGCAGCAGCAGGTCGACTGCATCGAGGCGGTGCTGCCGCAAATGGTCAGCATGTGTCTGCGCGAAATCAGCTCCGGCTTCGAACATCCCGAGTTCGCGCGTCGCTTCTTCGCCTGGTGCGACGACAACGCGGTGCACGTCCAGCATATCGTTTTCTCGGACGACGAGTTTCGGCACTTCCTCGAGTACCGCGACCAGGGCGTGATCCCGCCCGGTCACCGTTGCGTGCTGTTCGTGCTGGGTCGCTACAGCGCGAACTTCCAGTCCGCGCCCGCCGATCTCGAGCCTTTTCTGGCGCATGACCTCGCCGAACTCGACTGGTTTACCTGCGCCTTCGGCCACCGCGAGCAGGATTGCGTCATGGCCGCGATCGAGGCCGGCGGCAACGCCCGCATCGGCTTCGAAAACAACCTGTACCTGCCGCATGGCGAGGTCGCACCCAATACCGCGGCGCTGGTGTCGAGCCTGGTCGGCGCGATCGAGTCTAAAGGCTTCACGGTCGCCGATTCCGCGCGGGCGCGTCAGTCGCTCGGCATCCGCAGCGCGTAAACCAGCAACAGCGTCGCGACGACGCAGAACCCGGCCAGTAGCAGCGTGATCGCGAGGAAAGACACCTGCCATTGCAGCAGGGTACCCACCGCGGCCGGACCCAGCGCCGACGAAAACACCATGATCGCGTTGGTCAGCGACTTGATCGCACCGAGGTGTCTCGGACCGTAGAGCTCGGCCCACAATGCGCTCAAGCCGGTAAAATAGATTCCCGACGTCATCCCCTGCAGCAGCATGAACGGCCACACCAGGTATTCGTGGCCGGACAGGTTGATCGTGACCAGCGCAAGCGCCAGCGGTAGCAGGAAAAACGGCAACACGCGCCGCGCGCTGAAGCGATCGATCAGGACGCCCGAATAGATGGTCACCACGACCGACACCGTCGAGTACAGCCAGTAGTTTCCGGTCACCCACAGGCTGCTCCAGTCCTTGGCGCGCGCGATTTCGTGCGGAAAAAAGAACAGCGCGGTGCCGATCATCGGCGTTGCGATCAGCGCCGGCAGCAGGTAATAAAAACGTGCCTCGGCGAGCATCTGCCGGCGCGTATAGTCGCGCCGGCCGCCCGCCTCGGCCGCTCTTTTATCGAGGTCGGCGGTGTGCGTCGCGTGACGCAGCCGTTGCCCCTTCAGCAACCACAGCGCC
>Ga0224497_10000391_pt1 | contig 31219 bp, 29 predicted proteins | sample SF_Jul11_sed_USG_4_FD_167970 | JGI IMG/M metagenome (GOLD analysis project Ga0224497, IMG submission 167970) | Sediment microbial communities from San Francisco Bay, California, United States - SF_Jul11_sed_USGS_13 | ecosystem: Environmental > Aquatic > Marine > Sediment | place: USA...
ATTCTCTGATCTGTGTATTTAATGATCATTCTCAACCAAAGAAACCACGCAGATTAATACATCAGTCCTAATAGAAAGATAGTGGTTATATGGGTTATTACGTATTGCAGGGACTGATCAGCAACCAATCGGAAGTGATGATGCAAATCCTGGAGTAAATAACTTTATACGATTGCAGCCGCCGAAGGATAGAATAGAGCAGGAAATAGTCACCTGACTAAATTACTCAAGAATTATTCCAGCGACGGTCTGAATGGATCGAGACCCGTCAATAAGCATTGAACAATCAGGGCTACCAGTCGAACTTTAGCTTGAACATCAATGCCCGTTTCTCCTCGGCCAGGTTCTCGAATTCCACTGCCATGGTCTTGCTTTTGTTTATATGGAAGCTTGTACTACTGGTTGCCAGACCAACGGCCGCACCCAGGAGGTTAATGCCCATTTCCGGCACCCGCAGTGAAGTAAGTCTTTCCTGAGAGTAGGATGTCAGGGCACGGCGTGCCAGGCGGAGATTATTCCGGGATATCTCACTGTAATCTTCAGGCGTCATCTGGGGGTTGACCGGTTGCCATTGATCGCGGTCGGTCCCGATGTTGACCAGCCGCATATCCCTGTCTTCTGCATAAGCCATATTGCTCACGGCCAGCAACAGGGCGAGTACCCATCCCGATGTGCGCGACATTATGGATTTCCTCAGGTGATAACTATTACTTAAATTCCTCTGTTCGCAGTTTAATTTCCATGACCCAAGTCATGTTTTTGACAAAAATACCTTCGGGCCTGTTACGACCAATTATTAAGGAAGCTCTATTAATTATTATCCCGTCATCCCGGCGAAGGCCGGGATCCAGTAACCGACTGAATTTTATGAACTGGATTCCGGCACTCAGCTCCGCTCCGGCCGGTATGACGACACATCAGAGGTTCCTTATATTATTAGATTATTTAGCACAATATTCGATTTTCCCCTTAACCGCACACCCAATCCTCTGAAGCATATCACCCGCCTTCGGATGGCCGGACAATGCAAGTCCCGATCCGCAAGAAGGTGCGACAGTTGGTTTCAGGCGTTCCGGTGGGCGGCGAGATGCTTCCCTGTCTCGACCGGATCCGGTTTTGCCCCCCCTCCCCCGGCTCTGGCGGGCTGGTCTTCAGCAGGACCAGGCGGAATCTGGTGCCTGACCAATATAACTCATCGAGAGCTCTATTTGGATCCAGGCTGTGTGAAATCTCGACAATCCCCGTTAATTCAGTGTGAAGATTTTGGCAGCGACCATGAGCCTACGTTAGCGATCAGCAGTATTTATTCTGGCTTCACGTTTCACATCGGCTGGAACAAACATGATGGCGAGACCAATTAGAGCAGAGACAATAAGCAGGTCATCAAGATGACCTATCACAGGGAGGAAGTCCGGGATAATGTCGATGGGAGTTGCAAGGTAGACAATCGCGAGACCGATCAGCCACCTGGAGATGCGCGGTGTGCGGGGATGTGAAGCCACTGCCCGATAGTAGGTCGCGTGCCGCTTGAATCCGTTGGTGAGTGATTTCCATCGGCCCATTTTCAAATCATCACTGTATTCGAGAACGGTACCTTTTTCACAAGCGCTGTAATGACAAACATCGCGATTCTTAACGGCATGAACATGATGACTATCCTTGTATATGGCAAGAACTATGCGGCCTTACGTTTAAGCTAAGGGGTCGCGTGTTTTATGCACGGTCCTGGGTGAAACACGTACTTGGGCACCTTAATATGACAGGGCCTTCGGGAAACCGGTGATCTCCCCGGCCTGCTGGAGTGCATCACCGGCAGGTCGGGGCACTCACCCGCTCGTCAGCGCCTCGAGTACCTCCCAGCGAATATAGCAGGCCTCAAGTTCACCTCTAACCGATTCCAGGCGCTCCAGGGTCGCGGCGATGCCATCACCCGATTGCTGATAGAACCCGGGATCGCTGACGTTCGCCTGCAACCCGGCCTGTTCCGCTTCCAGCGCCTCTATCCTTGCAGGCAGGGTGTCCAGTTCTCGCTGATCCTTGTAGGACAGCTTGCGCGGTTTCCCCGCCGGCAGTTCCGTCCCGGCCGTCGCAGTCTGCTTTTCCGCCTTCGTTGCAACTGAGGATTTCCCGGTCTTGCGCTGGCGCAGCCAGTCGCTGTAGCCGCCAACGTATTCGCCGATGCGGCCATCCCCCTCGAAGACCAGCGTACTGGTCACGACATTATCAAGGAAGGCACGGTCGTGACTTACCAGCAACAGGGTGCCCTGATAATCCATCAGCAGCTCCTCCAACAACTCCAGTGTTTCCACATCGAGGTCATTGGTGGGTTCGTCGAGTATCAACAGGTTCGCCGGCTGGGCAAACAGCCGCGCCAGCAGCAGGCGGTTGCGCTCGCCGCCGGACAGGGTGCTCACGGGCGATTGCAGGCGTTGCGCGGGAAACAGGAAATCCTGCAGGTACCCGGCCACGTGCCGGCTACGACCATTGATGGTCACCCGCTGACTGCCCTCACCGACGCTGTCCATCACCGAGGCAGCCGGGTTCAACTGGGCACGCTGTTGGTCGAAATACGCGCTCCGCAGTCGGGTACCACGCTGGATGCGGCCGCGATCGGGGGTTAGTTCGCCCACCAGCAGCTTGATCAAGGTGGACTTGCCGGCACCGTTCGGCCCGATGATGCCCACGCGGTCGCCACGCAGGATGCTCGCCGAGAAGTCCCGGATGACCGTATGCTCGCCAAAACTGAAGTTGACGTCTTCGGCTTCGAATATCAGCTTGCCGGAGTGCTCCCCCTCTTCCATCCGCAGGTTCACCTTGCCGATCCGGTCGCGGCGCAGGCGGCGCTGTTCCCGCAGGGCCTTGAGCGCACGCACCCGGCCCTCGTTACGGGTGCGGCGTGCCTTGATGCCCTGGCGGATCCAGGCCTCTTCCTGGGAAAGCCTCTTCTCGAATTGTGCGTTGTGCCGGGCCTCTGCTCCGAGCTGCTCCGCCTTGCGGCGCACATAGTCGTCGTAGTTGCCCGGCCACGAGGTCAGCTGCCCGCGGTCCAGCTCGATAATGCGTGTCGCCAGTCGGCGCACGAAGGCGCGATCGTGGCTGATGAACATCAGCGCACCGGAAAAATCCGCCATGAAATCTTCCAGCCACGTGATCGCATCGATGTCCAGGTGGTTGGTGGGCTCGTCCAGCAACAGCACATCCGGTTCACAAACCAGCGCGCGCGCCAGCATCACCCGCCGTCGCCATCCCCCGGAGAGCGACGGGAAGGCGGCATCACCATCCAGGCCCAGGCGCGACAGCACCGTCTCGACCCGCTGCTCCAGCTGCCAGCCGCCGGCGGCCTCGAGCTCGTGCTGCAGCCCGGCGAGGCGCTCGAGGGCGGCCGGGGTGTGCGCCTGTTCCAGGGCGCTCGCCGTGTGGTGATATTCGGAAATCAACTGGCCCAGTTCGGGCATCCCCCCGGCCACGACATCGAAGACGGAATCATCACTGTCGAGGGCAACATCCTGCGCCAGGTAGGCGATGCGGGTCGCCGAGCGCACCCATAGACTGCCATCATCCGGCACGATCTCGCCGCTGAGGATGCGCATCAGGGTCGACTTGCCCTCGCCGTTGCGTCCCACCAGGCAAACGCGCTCACCCCGGCGCAACTCCAGGACCGCCTCATCCAGCAGGGGGCGGTGGCCAAAGGCCAGGGAAACCTTGTCCAGGCGCAGCAGGGGCATGTGGCTAGCGGGTGGTTGACTAATCGGGTATGAACGAAAAAAACCGGTGATCACTCCGCGTCATTCTAGCGCAAGCGGCAGGGGATGGCGCGCCCCGCAGCGGGACGTTGTCTCCGGGGCCTTATTTCCAATCGGCAATGAATACATTGGTCTCACCCTTCACCTTGCCGAAGCGGTTGGAGGCAAATACCAGCTGTTTGCCGTCATGAGAGAACATCGGAAAGCCGTCGAAACCTTCGTAGGTGGTGATGCGCTCGGTCACTCGCGTCTCGACATCAATCAAGTAAAGGTCGAAGTTGCGCCCCTTCGGGTCATGCATATTGGACGAAAAGATGATGCGCCGGCCATCGGGGTGCCAGTAGGGACCGAAATTGGCCGCCCCGTTGCGGGTAATCTGGATAGGCTTGCGCTCCTCGAGGTTCATAATGAACAGCTCAAGCTTGCCGGGCCGGATCAGGCCCTCGGCCAACAGTTCCCGGTAAGCCTCCAGCGCCTGTCCGCCGGGGCGGGAGGCACGCCAGGTGATCCATTTGCCGTCCAGGGAGAAAAACGCCCCGCCGTCATACCCGGGGGCGTGGGTCAGCTGCTCCACGCCGCTGCCGTCCGGGTTCATCAGATAGAGTTCCAGGTCGCCGCTGCGCAGCGAGGTAAACACGATTTTGTCGCCCTGGGGCGAGTACACAGCCTCGGCATCGTAGCCCTCGGTCCGGGTTAAGGGCATGGGAGCTTCGCCCTCGGGACCGGCCGTGAAGATGTCATAGCCGCTGTACAGAGGCCATACATAACCACGCGAGTGGTCCGGCCGGGGCGGGCACTGCGTGTGTTCGAGGTGGGTCGAGGCATAGATGATCGACCGGTTATCAGGCGCAATAAACGCGCACGTGGTCGCGCCCTTTCCGGAAGACACCTGGCGCACCTGGCTACCATCGGTTTGCATGCGAAAGATCGCGTCGCACAGCAGCCCATCGCGCGTGGACTGGAAGATCAGCTCGCGGCCGTCATGGGAAAAATAGGCTTCCGCATTCTGACCACCGAAGGTGAGCTGGCGGAGGCTGGCAAGGTGTCCCTCTCCGGCAAAGGCCAGCTCCGGGGCGGGTGTGCCATCGGCCCACACCCCGGCTGCCAGCGTAGCCACTGTGGTGGCGATGATTGCCGTGAATCTACGCATCATCATTGCGTGTATTCCCCTGTTCTCAAATGTCAGCGCATGATCACCCGGGCCGTGGTCCGGGCGTCGGCACCCTTGCGTTGATAGCGGATCCTGAGCTCGTCGCCCGGATTCAGTTGATTCAGTACCCGCGCGTAGTCGCGCAGGTCGTTGACCGCTGTTTCATTCAGCTCGAGGATGATATCGCCCGCCTCGAGTCCGGCCTGCGCGGCCGGTGTTCCGGCACCCACCCCGTCGAGGCGCACCCCTGCCCCGCCCCAGGCGTAATCCGGTAGCGTGCCCAGGCTCACCCGGCGTGGTGTTTCCGCCGCTGTTGCCTCGATGCCCTGTTGTGTCCCACCCGGCATGGCGCTCAGGGGCTGCGACCGCTGTCCGAGGTAGTCCGCCGTCTCTTTCAGTACCCCGGCAACCTTTGCCAGCCCCGTGCTATCGATGCGTTCCGGGGTATCACCAGGGCGGTGGAAATCCGCATGGGCGCCGCTGAAGAACTGCACGGCCGGCACACCGGCGGCAATGAAGCTGGCCTGGTCGCTGGACCCGATATCATCGGCCACCTCGCGCACCGGGACCCCGGTGACGTAGCCGGCCCCGCGCAGGATGTGCACCCATTCAGCCGCTGTGCCGGTACCGAACACCATCAGTGGCTGTTCCCCGAGACGTCCGACGGTATCGAGGTTGAGCATCGCGATCATCTTCTCCACCGGGTAGCCGCCGGCAGCGGCCTGCTGCAGGTAATGCCGGGACCCCAGACGACCGCTCTCCTCGCCGGTAAAGGCAACAAAGATGATGCTGCGCGGGCGCGGCTGGCCGGCCAGCACCCGTGCCAGCTCCAGCATCACTGCCACACCGCTGGCATTGTCATCGGCGCCGGGGTGCAGGCGGCCCCGGTCTTCGGTACGCGCCCCGGTTTCCCCGTGACCGAGGTGGTCGTAGTGGGCACCGATCACCAGGCTCTCGCCGGACCGCTGCGGGTCGTAGCCGGGCAGGATGCCGATGACATTCATCAGGGTGACTCCTGCCTGGGATCCGCTCCCCGGGACATGCCAGGACTGCAGGAAGGCATCACTGCCTGCAGCACCCGGCTGCAGGCCGGCGGCCCTGAACTGCGCGGTGATGTACGCCGCGGCCCGCTCCAGTCCCGGCGAACCGAGACCCCGGCCCTGCAGGGATTCGGATGCCAATACCTCGATGTCACGCTGCATGCGGGTGGTCGAGAACTGCGCCCGTGGCTCGGCCAGCGGGGCACGCGGTGCCAGGCGCGCCTGCCCGGAGGTCTCTGCCAGCGTGACAGACAGCGGTGAATCCACCACCGGCCACTGCCCCTTGAGGACATTGGTCGGCTCCGTGCCGGTAAAGGCGAGGTAGCTGTAGCGCCCGTAGTGCGGCAGCTTGCGGCCCAGTCCCGCCAAGGCCGCGGGCTCATCCGCGGCCAGCCAGCCCAGCGCCTGGTCGGGATTGGCGGGGTGCCGCGCCATGACGACCACGGCGTGTTGCGCACGCGACAGCGGCGTCGCGTCGATCACCAGTGTGTCGTCCGCGTCGCTGAAGGCATAGTCCCTGAGGGCGCGGACCGGCTGATCGCGAAAGCGGTTGTCCCAGCCGAACAGCCACACCGCGCGGTCATCCGGCAGCTGCTCGAGGTCATGGTCCACGACGATGCTGAATTTTTCCGGATCACCCGCCTGCCAGGCAGCGGCCAGCGCGTCGTAGGCCGTGCGCAGCGCCGCCGGTGCCGCGGCCGGCAGCACCATCAGGACTCGATCGGCCCCCATGGCCTGGCTGATGGCCGGCGGGATCTCGTTGCGATCCAGGCGCCGGAACAGGTCGAACTCGGGATCGATGTCGAGCCGCAGGGGCCTGGCCGGCAGTTCCAGTTCCAGGACCTGGTTTGCTTTATCCACCACCAGCACGTCCTGCCAGGCCTTCTCCCGGCCTTCCAGCTGCACAGCCACCGGCACCCGCAGGGTGTAGGCCGCACCCGGCTGGGTCTGTTCGAGCCGGGCGGTGAGCCGAAAACCGGCACCGGTATCCTGTGCCTCGGCATGCGTGACCCGCAGCGCCGGGGCCCCGCTGCGTTCCACCCACTGTTCGAAGAAGGCCTGCAGCGGCTGCCCGGCCACGCCGCTGAAAACGGCTGCCACGTCCGCAAAACCAGTCACCCGGTAGCGCTGCTGCCGGTAGAGTGTCTGCAGCCCCTGTTTGAACACCGCGTCCCCCAGTTGCCGGCGCAGCATGTGGAACAGCATAAGCGTCTTGCCGTAACCGACGGCCTCGCTCGCTGCACTGTGGCGGCTGCGAAAGGCGGTCAGGGGAAATTCCTGCCGGTGGCGCACGTAATCGGTGTATTTCTGCAGCACACCGCGGCGGTAGTCGGCACCCTGTCCGCGCTGTTCCTTGATCAGGTGATCGGCGAGGTAGCTGGTCAGGCCCTCGGCCCAGTTACCACTCCGGTAGTCGACGTAGACACTGTTGCCCCACCAGTTGTGCAGGATCTCGTGGGGATAGGAGGAATGCAGGATGAAGGGAAAGCGGATCACCTTCGGCCCGAGCAGGGTAAACGAGGGCATGCCATAGCCGGTCTCCCAAAAGTTTTCCACCAGCGCGAACTTGGTATAGGGATAGGGCCCGATCAGGTCGTTGTAGAGCTGCACGTACTCGGCCGTGGCATCCAGGTATTGCTCTGCCAGCGCCGGGTCGGGCTCGCGCAGCAGGACCATGGCCTGGACCCCGTCGGTCGTGCGGGTGTATTCGCTGAAGCGGCCGGCAACCAGGTAGATCTCCTCCTGCGGGGAGGCGCAGCGCCAGTGTTCCTGTAATGGCTGTTCACCGGCATCCCTTGCCAGGCGCTCGCCCTGGGTCATGCCGCTCCAGCCCGACGGAAGCTGCAAATGGAGATCAAAGCTGACCCGCTCTCCCGTGACCTGCGGGTACCAGTAACTCTGACCGGCAAGAAACACGCCGCGGGCATCAATCATCCCTGGCGTCTCGCGAAAACCGCGCGCGTACTCCTCGCCCTGCTGGCGCAAGGCATGGTGAATGCGACCCTGATAACGCAGCACGAAGCGCGCCTGCCCGGCAGGCAGGTCCACACGGTAACGGCGCGGGACCATGTCGGCAGCGTGCGCTGTGATATTCAGCGCAGGCAGCGCCTTCAGCTGACCCGCACTGCCCACCAGTTCCGGGGCCAGGTCGGGATGCAAGTGGATTTCCAGGCTGGTGGCCGCGGTATCCGCACGGGTAATGGTGTCGGTCACCTTGATACTGTGCTGTTGCGGGTTGAGTTGCACCTCCAGCCGATGGTGCAGCTGTGCCTGCAGTGACAGCGGCAGCAGCAGGCAGGACGCCAGCAGCAGGTGCTGAAGGACGCGGTGCCTGGTCATGGCTACCTCATCCCTGCGCGGGCTAATACAGCACAATCTCGTGACTCAACGTTTTCGCGCTCCGGAACCAGCGCCGGCGCTGTACATCGAGCGTGATGCCATCGCCTGGCTTCAGGTTCCACATGATAAGTCGCAGGTCAGCCAGTTCGTTAACGGGCAGGTTATTGATGGAGACGATGTGGTCACCCGGCCTGAGACCGGCCTGCTGGCAGGGGCTGTCCGCCAGGCAGTGTTCAATCAGGAGCCGGCCTTCCTGCTCCTCAAGCAGGGCACCGAACTTGCCGGCCGGCGGCAACGACTGCGGTTGCGGCAGTAACAGGTAGTCCGCCAGCCCCGCTTCCAGCTGGCCGTGCCAGTTGTTCAGGATGATGGCCATATCGCCCCCCAGGCGCCGCTGCAGCCGTTGGGGGATACCGCTGCCATAGGCCAGGTGTCCGGCCCCGGCCAGCAGAACCATGGTGTAGTCGGGATGCGCCTCGAGGTAGTCGGCAGCACGCTCCGCCATACCCTCGTCCCAGAGCAGCTGTACCTCGAGAAAACCGTCAAAACCGCGTCCATCAATATCGGGGTGCTGTTCATAAATATCCCGGAGACGCTCTGCGTAGGCCGTGTCGGAATGATCGATGGCCGCGGGGACTTGGCCGCGCTCTGATTCCGTCAGGCCCTCGATGCCGACGCGGCCGACCTTTTCAGTCAGTTCAACCGGAAGATTCAGCGCCACCACCGACAGCTTGTGCTCGCGTGCGTAGGCCAGGATCGCGGCGTAATGCCGGAAGTCAAATCGCCAGCGACGGTAATACTCGGTCCCGCGCAGCAATTCCTGCTCATCCAGTTCGCCCTGAATATAACCATCGAGGATGTCCTGAAACGGTTGCTGGAAGGCCTCCATGCCGATGACCAGGCGCGGATTGAGGGCATGCAGGCGACGGATGATCTCCAGCTGTGTCAGGTGGTGCTCATAGCGGTCGTGTGTCTCACCGACCAGGACCACCTGCTTGCCGGCCAGTTCGGGAATAATGTCTTTCAGTTGCGCCGCGGCGCGCAGGTCCAGCACCGGAGTAACGGTCGCCGTCTCGGCAGCGCCGTGAGCGTGCACTGAAGGCCTGTGCGGGTGATGTTCGAAAACCTGTTCCGCCATTTGTCCCGGCTGCACCCTGGTCGCGCAAGCCGCGAGCACAAACGGTGTCAGCAACAGCGCAAACCGGCGCCACAGGCGACGGTAAAGTGAATGACTAGACCTCATCGACACGGTCAGATCGGTCAGGGCGTGTCTTCCCTGTCTGTGGAACATCGGCATATTCATTAGTCTTCATCTGCATTGCTTGGTTCCGGCTCAGCGCCGACCCTGCTCGGCCTGTTCCGCACAGGCAATGCATTGCGCAGCCACGGGGTCGAAGTCAAGCCGCTTGCGGGCGATCGGTTCGTTGCAGCTGACACAGTGCCCGTAGTCGCCCTGCTCGATGCGCTGCAGTGCGGCCGCTATCCTGCGCAGCTCGATTTCCCGGCGGCGGCCGCGTTCCTGCGACATCGCCTGCCCCTGCAGGGCATCCATCCTCGACAGGCGCCCGACGCTGGTCTGATCCAGTTCAACGATCCTGGCCGCCTCATCGCCAGTCTGCTTGAGATGGGTCAATTCCTGTCGCAGCGCCTCCAGGCGTCGTTTGTAGACGCCAAGTTCCCTATCATCGAACACCAGCAATATTCTCCCGTCAGCGGGTATTGAACGTCGTTCTATGGAAACAGGTAACTTTAGTAGGGTCAATTACAACACACGTTGCGTGATACCTGGACGCCACAGCAACCGCCCATTCTTTACTTTATATTATATATTGACCTTGATTTTTTATTTTATTTAATTAATATCGATATTATAATGAATATTATTAAATGACACCCTGGCATGGCATACACCCATAATCACTGTTCATACTGTGGTGGCAGCATGCGGATCTCGGCGCTCAGCTGCGGGGATTGCGGGCTTACCTATGGCGGGGATTTTTACACACCACGCCTCTACCGACTCGGTGCCGATGACCAGCAGTTCGTCGAACTGTTCGTACTGGCAAGTGGCAGTCTCAAACAAATGGCGCAGTTGCTCGGCGTGTCATATCCCACCGTCAGAAACCGTCTCAACAAGCTGATCGGGGTACTGAAGGAGGAAAAACAAAAGGATGAAATACGCAAGCAGAAGATACTCGAGGATATCGAAGCTGGCCGCATCTCCGCAAAACAGGGGATGCGCATGATCGATGCAATATAAGAGGTAATTATGGAGACACAACTCTCGGACGAAGACCGAATTATCCGCATGCTCGATGAGGGCAAGCTCACGCAGGAAGAAGCGGACCGTCTGCTGAATTCGATCCACGCACACCAGGCCCGTGATGCGGCCCTGGCCAAACAACTCGAACGCCGGCCTGGTCCGCAACGAGGACGCCTGGTATCACTGCTTCTGTTGTGCGGTGTATTCCTTGTGATCGGCCTGGTTAGCAGCGTGCTGCACTATCACCAGCCAGACCTGTCCAGCGTAACCGAAAGTGCCGGAGTCACTCCCCTGTCAACCGATCAACCCGAAGGCCGGCTGATAGACCTTGCAGGATTGACCAAAGAAAGGAGAACCACCATGGGTAATGCCAAATCATTCTCGGCCTCGGTATTTGTCGTCGTCATCGCCGCCGTTGTCGGTGTGGCGATCCTGCTGATCTTCAACGGCTTGATCGATGCACGCGAAAAGGTCAACGCCGGCTGGGCGCAGGTGGAAAACCAGTACCAGCGACGTCTGGACCTGGTTCCAGTGTTGATCGACGGTGTAAAAACCTACATGGAGCATGAGCATGACACACTCACGTCCCTGACCGAAGCACGCGCCAACGCACTGGGTGCAAACGACGCACTCGCCGGCAGGCCACCGGAAACAGAGCAGCAGATGCGTGCCGTCGAGGCCTCCCAGGGCAAGGTGCAATCGGCCCTGGCGCGCTTGTTTGCCGTAGTGGAAAACTATCCGGATCTCAAGGCGAGCCAGAACTTCCTGACCCTGCAGGACCAAATCGAGGGCACCGAGAACCGGATTGCCGTCGAACGGCGCAACTACAACGAATGGTCACGCCGCTATAACACGAAGACAATGAAATTCCCCTCCAACGTGATTGCCAATGCAGTCGGATTCGAGAGCAAACCCTACTTCCAGGCAGAGACTGCGGCACTCGAGGGACTCAAGGATCCGTTCGGACGCAGCCAGCAGTAAGCAATGCAGCGGTTACGCTGGTTTGTATCCGTCGCCGTGATTGCAGGCGGCTTCGCGTTGCTGGTTGGCCACCATACACAAAAAGCCCGGGAACCGGCCGAATTACCTGACTTCAGCCTGGCACAACGACCACAGGGTGACCGTTATCTGTTCGACTATGCCCACCTGCTCGAGCACTACACTGAGGGAAGCGAAAAATACCTGCACAGAATTGCACAACGCTTTCACATGGAAGCCGTCATCGTCAGCCTGCCTGATCTGGGTCAGGCAGGCAATATCGAGGAACTCGCCGTTGATATTGTGAACCATTGGGAAATCGGCCGGGACCATGAAGGCCGCGGCCTGCTCCTGTTGCTGGTGAATGAAGAGAAACAGGTAAAACTCGAAGTTGCCTATGAACTGGAAGACGTATTTACCGATGCCTTCACTGGATATATTGAAGACCTGCAGCTGAAACCCTATTTCCTGCGCGATGACCTCGGCACCGGCCTGATAGCCGTCATGGAGGAACTGGAACAACGCGCCCGGCTCAAGCATCAGAGCAATTACACGCCGGGCGTGATTGCACAACTTGACGCGGCGCTGCTGGCGGGAGGCGCCGGTGCAAAACGGCGGCTTGCCCGTTACCGGGAAACAGAATCCTTGCCCGACACGCCATCGTCGGAACTAACCGACGGCGCAGCAACCCCCCAGGAAGCCTGGCGCACCATGCTCACGAAATGGGACGGTAAAGGCAAGCAGCTGAAGGCAGATATCTACACTGAAATGACCAAGCTGGCCATGGGTGACCAGAACAATCCGGAAAAGCGCACCCTGTCCGCACTCGCGCACTGGAAATCGGCAGATTTCCAGGTGTTGCAGGATGGCGATCATGCAGTCATTTATTTCGGTAACGTCAAGGGATGGAACAACGCGCCGTTCCTGTTCTGCAACACCTCGGGGGGCTGGAAATTCGATATTGTTCACCAGCGCCGACTCGTCGTCATGGACCAAAACCCCGACTGGAAGGTGGAGCAGGGAAATTATCCCTATGTAAACCTGCTTGACCAGGTACCCCAGTCCACGGGCAAGGACCTGCCTGTTGATCAGGAGGATCTCTATAGCTGTGCGCGGGATAAAGACATAGCCGATGAAATCCGCGCACTGGAACAGCGGAATGCAAGTGATCCCGACAATTTCGGCGTGGTCATGGCGCTGGCCCGGCTCAATGTGATTACCGGACGACGGCCAAACCATGTAAACCCGCTGATAAAGCAGGCAAAAAGACTTGATCCCGCCAGCGCAGAACCCTATAAATATTCCGCCATCTACAACGTCAACACGTTTTTTCAGTATCAGACGGCGCTCAAGGAGATAGAGGCCTATATTGACAGACGCCCGGATGACGTGTTCGGTTACAATTTTCTTGGATTCCTCCACTATCGTCTCGGGGAATACAAGAAGTCCGTCGATGCCCTGGAGAAGGCAGTCAACATCAGCGGGGACAACGCCTACGCCTATGCCTTGATGGCCCGCGATTATGCCTTGCTGTACTCCAGCACCAGCGCTATCGATCCACGCCGCGCCCGTTATAAAAAGGCAGCACTGGATATGCTCTCTAAGGCCGAAGCTGTATCGGCGCCGGAGACACTGCGAATTAAATGGTTGAAATCCTGGCTGCACAGGCGTGAAATCATCTAACACATGACCATTCCAGCAAACACGCCACTCAAGCAACCATCAGCCAGGTTATCCCGCCGGGAGTTTTTGCTGTTTGCGGGTGGATCACTGCTGCTTGCCGCCTGCGGTGACGGGCTGCGCGGACGCCGTCCGCGCGTCGGCCTGGCCCTCGGCGGCGGCGGCGCCAAGGGACTCGCGCACATACTGATGCTCGAGGCGCTGGATGAACTCGGTATCCGTCCGCACCGGGTCGCCGGTACCAGCATCGGCGCCGTTGTTGGTGCGCTGTATGCAGGCGGCCTCAGCGCCACCCAGATCCGGGCATTAATCGAACAGTTCCTGGTAAACCGGGTCGAGGCCGACCGCAAACTTTTCGCCCTGCCGGCCTCACTGCGCTGGCTGGACTTCATCGATCCGGCATTCGGCTCCGGCGGACTCCTCGACAGCAGTGATTTTATCGCCTTTCTCGGCGAGACCATCCACGCAAGCCGTTTCAGCGATCTCGAGATACCCCTCAAGGTGGTCGCTGCAGAGCTGTGGTCCGGAGCACCGGTGGTACTCGACTCCGGCCCGTTGCTGTCCGCGGTGCAGGCCAGCATGGCGGTACCCGGCGTCTTTCCCCCGGTCGAACGTGACGGGCTCAAACTGGTCGACGGGGGTGTCGCCAACCCCCTGCCCTTCGACCTGCTCAGTGACGAGTGTGACCTGGTGATCGCGATTGACGTCAGCGGCGATTACCAGCCCGAGGACGGCGAAGAGCTCTCATCCATGGGCGTGGTGTTTCACAGCTTCCAGATCATGAGCCAGAACATCCTCGCCGAGAAACTCCGTTACCGGCATCCGGATATCTATATCAAGCCCGAGCTGAAGAATGTACGCATGCTCGAGTTCTACAAGGCGCGCGAGGTATTCGACGGGGCACTGCCTGCAAAACAGCAACTGACCAGGGCCCTGAAAAATGTTCGCGGCCTGACGAAGCCACACCCCGGCTGCAGCATACGTACGCAACAAAGGTAACTGCATCCGGACCCTGGGCAGGCTTCTGACCGTACAAAACCAACAAAATAAATAACCAAAAAGCAGACCATGACCACCGAGACCAGCCGCGTCAGGTACGTACTCGAAAACCCCGTACACTTCACGGGCAGCGTCATCCGCGGGTTTCGTGCCAACCAGGGCTTCCTGCTGGCCGGTGCGGTCGCCTACTACACCCTGCTGTCGATCGTTCCCATGCTGGCGCTTATCCTCATCGTGCTGTCGCAGCTAACCGACCTGCAACTGCTGCTGGACACCACGCGCGAATATCTCAGCCTGGTGACGCCGGGACAGGCGGACAACCTGACGACGCAGCTCACTGCCTTCCTGCATGACTGGAAGCTGGTCGGTGTCCTCGGCCTGCTCATGCTGCTGCTGTTCAGTTCGCTGGCCTTCACCACGCTGGAAAACGCCATGTCGGTTATCTTCCTGCACCGCGTGGCGATCCACCGCCGGCACTTCCTGATCTCGGCCATTATCCCCTACTGCTATATCCTGTTCCTGGCACTCGGCCTGTTCCTGGTGAGCACGGTAAGCGGCATCCTGGATTCATTGGACGCACGCAGCTTCACCTTCATGGGCCAGGTCTGGTCATTCAGCGGCCACACCACCGGTGTCATCTACGGCATCGGGCTGGTCGGCGAGGTGCTGCTGCTGTCTTCTCTCTACCTGGTGATGCCGATAGGCCGCCTGGCTCCGAGCCATGCCCTGATCGGGGGTGTCACGGCGACCGTCCTGTGGGAACTGACACGCCACTTCCTGATCTGGTATTTCTCCACCCTGTCGATCGTCAACATCGTGTACGGCACGTTTGCCACCGCCATCATCATCCTGCTCAGCCTGGAGGTGGGCGCCATCATTATGCTGCTGGGTGCTCAGGTAATCTCCGAGTACGAGCGCATCGGCACTAACGAACCGGTTTCCGGCAACCTGCGCACCTGACCCGAACCGGTTCGGGCGGCGTGGTCTGCCAGCGCGGTGAAGCTGTTACCATAGGGGTGTGACCGATAAACCAGCCAGTGCCGTGCCGGTGCCAAACCCGCCGCCCCGGTTGCCTGCCACCGGACCCTCCAGCCGGACCAGGCGCTATGCGACACCGTTTCTGTGCGCCCTCCTGCTGCTGGTCAGCACCCACAGCACGGCAGCAGGACTCGCACAGGCACTGGAATACCGCCAGCAGACGCTAACGGTCGACGCCGTCACCCGGCGCGTCCAACTGCCGGCGGGCTATAGCCTGGAAGTGCTGAGCTCGGAACTGGACGGCCCACGCCTGATCAGCTTCGCCGCAAACGGTGACCTCTTCATCGGCTCCAAATCAGGCAAGGTGTACCGGCTGGCGCCGCCCTACACGCGGCCCGAGGTCCTGGTTACCCTCGACAACTATCCACACAGCGTGGCGCTGCGCCACAACGAGATCCTGATCGCGCAGACCGACGGCCTCTACCGTGCGCCCTACCAGCCGGGACAAACCCGCGTTGCAGCCGAATCGGTCACCCGGCTGGCCGTACTGCCGGGTGGTGGTGGCCACAGCAGCCGCACTGTGCGCATCGGCCCAGACAAGCGGGTGTATGTCAGTCTCGGCATCAGCAGCAACTGCAGCGACCAGTACCTGGGCGTCGACTACCCGTTCAGGGACCGGCGCGGCGGTATACTGGTGTTGAATGAAGACACCGACGCACCCCGCCTGGAACCGTTCGCAGCAGGCCTTCGCAACCCGGTCGGGTTCGACTGGCACCCGCGCAGCGGTGTGCTCTATGCCAGCAACAACGGTCCCGACCACCAGGGCTTCGAGCAGCCGCCCGAGTATTTCAGCCGCATCGATGCCGGCTCCTTTCACGGCATGCCGTGGTTCCAGTACGACGGCCAGCGCATCCGCCGGGACAACTGTATCAGGCGCCAGCCGCCGCGCCCGCTGACAGAGGTGTCGGTCCCGGTCGCGACCTTCCCCGCGCGCAATGCACCCATGGCGATAGCCTTCGTGCCGCCGGGGGCACTCGATGCACGTTTCGAGAACGACGCCGTGGTCGCGCTGCATGGTTCCTGGGCGACGCGGCCTTCCGGCAAGGCCCGGGGTGACCCCGCTAGCCGGCGACCACCAAAACTGGTGCGCGTGCGGTTCGAGGATGGCACGGCGGCCGGGGTCGATGACCTCGTCACCGGATTCCAGCTCGCTGACGGTGAGCGCTGGGCACGGCCCGTCGGCGTCGCCATCGGTCCCGACGGTGCACTCTATTTCACCAGCGACAGCGGTGCACAGGCCCTGTTTCGCCTGCGCCGCATAGCGGAGCCCGAGTGAGACTGTCCCCACAGCGCGCATGGGTCATGGCCTTCGAAGCCACGCGCCCGCCTGCCAGCTCTCCCCATCACGGTGCGCGCAGCGGGTGTACCGCTGGCACATTTCGGTGTGTTGCCCCGGATTCCCTGGGACAAGGCCTTTTATGATGACCGGCGCCCGGCGAAAGCGGTGCCCACACCGTCCTGGAACGGTTTTGCGCAGCTGCACTCGTTGACTACCCCGTGGACCGCGACCGCCCCGACCTGGCGGGAACATCCCGCCTCTCGGCACACCTACACTTCGGTGAACTCAGCCCGCAGCAGGGCTATTGCACCATCCAGCAATACACCGCAGCCCACACAAATGAAGTGAATACACCCGCCCTGGGCAGCACCGGCCGCTGTCCTGGTAGACGCCAGGATACGGCTCGGCGAAACCTACCCGGAACCCCTCGTCGACCTTTCACAAAGCCGGCGCCATGCCCTGGCGGTCTGGGATGATGTGAAGCACATGAAGACATAACGCTGCGCACTTCTGCCGTTTTATCATCACTGCCACCGGGGTTTTGCCGCCGGTTTATCCACGTGATCGTTGTATCGGCTCGTCAAAACACCCCTACAAATGGGTAGATAAGGCCATTTAGCTTGTCGCGCTGCTACTCGTGGTCAACAATAGCGGGATGGACACACCCGCCAACGTAACCGCCATCCCGGTCCCCACCCAGCTGTTCCGCGGCAAAAGCCGACTGCGCATTGCACTGGTGGGCATGCCCAACAGCGGCAAGAGCACCTTGTTCAAGGCGGTCTCGAGCACCGCGATCAACACCGGTGAACTCGCTGGCACCCACCGCGCCTACGGGGAATGCGCGGTGCAGATCGGCTTCGACGAGGCGCGCCTGGTCGACCTGCCAAGCATTCACTCACTGCATCACCAGGAACATGACGACCTGGTCGCCCTGCAGTACCTGCTGTGGGGCGACGAACAGCCGCCGATCTCGGTGCACGAACCGGGCGGGCCACCGGCCCCGTTTGCCCCGCCCGATGTCATCATCCAGGTCATCGATGCCACGGCACTGGAACGTCACCTGGAACTCACCCTGGAACTCAGCCAGCTGGCCCGCCCCATGGTGATCGCGCTGAACATGATGGACGAGGCCTGGAAGAAAGGGCTGCATATCAACAGTAAGCAACTCAGCAAGCAACTGGGTGTACCGGTAGTGCCGACGGTGGCCCTGATGGGTCGGGGCATCTCAGAGCTGTTCGAGGCCACGGTCGCTGCAGTACGCGCCGAGGCCTGCCCCCTGCCACAGCCGGCCAGCCACCATATCTGCGACAACCTCCAGCCGCTGAGCAAGGCACTGAACCGTTCTGACTTGCATGATGCCTTTCAGGTCCCGCACCCGTTCCTGGTGATGCAGATTGCCGCAGGCACCCGCTACTTCCACGAGGAGATGCAGATGCATTTCCCCGCACTGGTGCCGGAACTGGAACAGCTGCGCAGCCAGGCGGAAAGCGCCCTGCCGCGCCCGATAAACGAGGAGATCCATGCCGACCGCCACCATCGCGCGGCCACACTGTTCGAGGCGGTAACGCGCGTGGGCGCCCCGCACGAGGGACGCGGCTGGCGCTACTGGCTGGACGAACTGTTCCTGCACCCCCAGTGGGGCCTGCTGGGCAGCCTGATGGTGTTCGCCGCCGTACTTTTCGTGGTCTTCGAGATCAGCGTCTGGCTCGACTCGATGACCGCGGCGCGCCTGATCGACTGGGTGTCGGTTTGGCAGCCGCAAACAACCGGTGCGGTGATCGGACGTGCCGTGGTCGATGGCCTGATCGGCCTGGTGGGGATCGTCGTCCCCTACATGATCCCGCTGGTGCTGCTGCTGGTGGCACTGGAAGAGGCCGGCGTCATGCAGCGCATCGCCTTCGTGGTCGACCGCGGATTTCATCACATCGGCCTGCACGGCGGGGTCGCGGTCCCCTTCCTGCTGGGCCTGGGCTGCAATGTACCGGCCATCTCCGGGGCCGCCATGGCCGCCACCGGCAGGGAGCGGGTCGTCGCCTCGCTGCTGATCACCTTCGTGCCCTGCTCGGCGCGTTCCGCCATCATCCTGGCCCTGGCCGGCAAATACCTGGGCGGATTCGGGGTGCTCGCGATCTTCATGCTGACCATCATGGTGATTGCGGTACTGGGGCCGCTGCTGACCCGCCGCTACGCCGATCGCGGTCCCGGACAGGTGCAGGAGATCCCGGCCTATGCCCTGCCGACCTGGCAGGCCCTGCTGACCAAGACCTGGGGCCGGACCCGCGACATCCTCACCATCGTCACCCCCCTGCTGGTGGGTGGCAGCGTGGTGCTGGCGTTGCTCAACCATGTCGGTGCCGATGACTACATCAACATGATCTTCACCCCGATCACCAGCTGGTGGCTGGGCCTGCCGGTGGTACTGGGCGTCCCGATCCTGTTTGGCGTGCTGCGCAAGGAACTCTCCCTGCTGATGATCTACCAGGCACTGGGCACCTTCGAGGTCGGCGACTACCTCGACTGGGTACAGATCGTCACATTCCTGATCTTCCTGACCTTCTACATCCCCTGCGTGTCGACCTTCGCGGTCATGCTCAAGACCATCGGCCGCAAGGAGGCGATGTTCTCGTTGTTCCTGTCGGTGAGCGTCGCCCTGCTGGTGAGCGGCGTAATCCGCGTGCTGCTGGAGGGCGGGCGATTCCTGGCCGGGTAACACCCACCGGGGTTTAGACCTGTTGCATTGATTACCGACCCGGCCGCGTGAAACCAACCGAGCTTCAGGGCCGGCATACATCAACGGCCAGCCACAGGATGGTGCTGGCCAGCGTCGTGGCATACCATTTCCGTTTTCCGTCACCATGATGGCACAAGACAAGCGCGACAGGCACAGCAGACGTGAACAGAAACCCGAAAAATAAATATCTTGTAAAAGACTTCGATCTGAAACCGGGGCGGGTCATTGCCCGCAAGTACGAGGTCATCAAACCGCTGGGCAAGGGCTGGGAAGGCGAGGTCTATCTGGTCAGGGAAACCGCCACCCGGATCGAGCGGGCCATTAAGCTGTTTTTCCCCCAGCGCAACCTGAAGGACCGTGCCGCCCGGGTCTATGCGCAGAAACTGCACACGCTGCGTCACTGTCCCATGGTGATCCAGTACTACGCCCGGGAGACCATCACCTTTCAGGGCATGCCGATCACCGTGCTGGTATCCGAGTTTGTCGAGGGGGAGCTGCTGAGCGACTTTATCGCCCGGCAACCCGGCAAACGCCTGAGTGCCTTCCAGGCTTTGCACCTGCTGCACACCCTGTCCGTGGGCATCGAATGCATACACCAGATGAAGGAATACCACGGCGACCTGCACTCGGAAAACATCATCGTTCAGCGCTATGGCCTGGGTTTTGACCTGAAGCTTCTCGACTTCTACCACTGGGGCGCGCCAAGCAGGGATAACCTGCGCGATGACATCGTCGACATGATCAAAATTTTCCATGAAGCGCTGGGCGGGAGCCGCTACTACAGCCGCCAGTTGCCGGAGGTGAAGGCCATCTGCCGCGGGCTGAAACGCACCCTGATCCTCAAGTATTTCCGCAGTGCCGGACAACTGCGGGAACACCTCGAGACAATGGAGTGGCAACAACAATGAACCAGCCGCTGATTTATTGCGCCACGGACATGGATGACATCGTGTCGTTGGCGTTCGCCTCCGGGAAGGCCTGCGCCTATACCCGGCGCGCACCGGAAAAGACCACGCCGAATGAAGATTCCGTTGCACTGATACCCTGCGATTCCGGGGCCGGGATTCTGGTGATCGCCGACGGCATGGGTGGATCGCGTGCGGGAGACCAGGCATCGCGTGAGGCGGTCAACGCGCTGGCCGAGGCAGCCGGCAACAACTGCGACAATACCGATGCGTTGCGCGACGCGATTCTCAATGGCGTGGAACAGGCCAACACGCGCATTGGCGCAATGAACCTGGGCGCCGCCACCACGGTTGCAATCGTCGCGCTCCAGGACAACGAGGCACGCCCCTACCACATCGGCGATTCCATGACTCTGATCATCGGACAGCGCGGCAAGCTCAAGTACCAGAGCACCCCCCACTCCCCGGTGGGCTACGCCGTGGAGGCAGGCCTGCTCGATGCCGATGACGCCATCTACCACGAGGAGCGCCACCTGATTTCCAATGCCGTCGGTATGCCCGGCATGCATGTCGAGATGGGACCCAGGGTGGCGCTTGCGGCGCGTGATACGGTATTGGTCGCCAGCGACGGCCTGTTCGACAATCTGCAGGTGGACGAGATCATCGCGACCATCCGCAAGGGACCGTTGCCCGACGCCGCGGCCCAGCTCGCCCGCCACTGCCATCAGCGGATGACCCGTGCCGGCGATGAACAGCCCCACAAACCGGACGACATGAGCTTCATCCTTTACCGGCGCAGCTGACCCGGCGGGGTCCGTGCGACTGCCCGTAAAGTTAGCGCCGGCCCTGTTTTCCAGTATAATCGCTGCCCCTTGACGGTCTTCCCGCGATCGCGGGCAAATTACTCTTATGATCAGTAACCTGCGAAACATCGCCATTATCGCGCACGTCGATCATGGCAAGACCACCCTGGTGGACCAGCTCCTGAGCCAGTCCGGCACCCTCGGGGACCGCGCCGCCACGCCGGAGCGCGTCATGGACTCCAACGACCTCGAGAAAGAGCGCGGCATTACCATCCTGTCGAAGAACACCGCCATCCGTTGGGGTGATTACCGCATCAACATTGTGGACACGCCCGGTCACGCCGACTTCGGTGGCGAAGTGGAACGCGTGCTATCGATGGTCGACTCGGTGCTGTTGCTGGTCGATGCCGTGGAAGGCCCGATGCCGCAGACCCGCTTCGTGACCCAGAAGGCCTTTGACCTGGGCCTGAAGCCGATTGTGGTCATCAACAAGATCGACCGTCCCGGGTCCCGCCCGCACTGGGTGCTGGACCAGACTTTCGAATTGTTCGACCGCCTCGGTGCCAGCGACGAGCAGCTCGATTTCCCGGTGGTGTACGCCTCCGCCCTGCAGGGCTATGCCGGTGTCGAGGCCGACCAGCTTAGCGACGACATGACCCCACTGTTCAAGGCGATCGTGGAGTATGTCGAGCCGCCGCAGGTCGACCTGGTCGGCCCGTTCCAGCTGCAGGTCATCTCGCTGGACTACAGCAGCTATGTGGGCGTCATCGGCATCGGGCGCATCAGCCGCGGCACGCTCCGGACCAACATGCCGGTGACGGTAATCGACCGCGACGGCAAAAGGCGCAACGCCCGCATCGGGCAGGTACTGGGCTTCCTCGGGCTGGAGCGCATCGAGGTACCCGAGGCACAGGCCGGCGACATCATCGCCTTCACCGGCATCGATGGGCTGAACATCTCCGACACCCTGTGTGACCCGGCGGCCGTGGAGGCCCTGGCGCCGCTGAAAGTCGATGAACCCACAGTGAGTATGACCTTCCAGGTGAACAACTCGCCGTTTGCCGGCAAGGACGGCAAGTACGTCACCTCGAGGAACATCCACGAGCGCCTTACCCGCGAACTGATCCACAACGTGGCCCTGCGCGTCGATGACACCGGCGACCCGGACAAGTTCAGGGTCTCCGGCCGCGGTGAACTGCACCTCGCCATCCTCATCGAGACCATGCGCCGCGAGGGCTTCGAACTCGGCGTGTCGCGCCCAGAGGTCATCCTCCGCGAGATCGACGGCGTTCAGCAGGAACCCTACGAACAGGTCACGGTGGACATCGAGGACATCCACCAGGGCACCATCATGGAGAAACTCGGCGAACGCGGCGGCGAACTCACCGACATGATGCCGGACGGCAAGGGCCGGGTGCGCCTCGACTACATCATGCCATCACGCGGCCTCATCGGCTTCCGCACCGAGTTCCTCACCGGCACCCAGGGTACCGGTCTGATCTACAGTGTTTATTCGCACTACGGTCCCATCAAGCCGGGTGACTACGGCCAGCGCATCAACGGTGTGTTGATTGCCAACGGCGCAGGCAAGGCGCTGGGCTACGCCCTGTTCAACCTGCAGGAACGCGGACGCCTGTTCATCGGCCATGGCGAGGAAGTCTACCAGGGCATGGTCATCGGCATCCATTCGCGCAGCAACGACCTGGTGGTGAACCCGTTGAAGGGCAAGCAACTGACCAACATCCGCGCGGCCGGCACCGATGAAAACATCCTGCTGACGCCGCCGATACGCATGAGCCTGGAGCAGGCGCTGGAATTCATCGACGATGACGAACTGGTCGAGGTCACGCCGCACCATATCCGCCTGCGCAAGAAGCAGCTGCTGGAGCATGAACGCAAGCGTGCCGCCCGCACCGCCTCGGCCTGAGGGGCATTCTGTGGTGGATTGAATCGATGGGTGTTGCTGCTATCGACGCCGGGCCGGCCGTGCACACGCGTACCGATGCACATAACAGTGCTCCCCGGCTAACAGACCCAGGGGCCAGCGAAGGACCTTCAGGCGTGCAATTACCGGGTCTTGTTATACAGATACCAGGTGGCCGTGTTGATATCGATATCGTCCAGCGGCACCTCTTTGACCAGTATGTTATTCAGGCGGCGGTCGGCATGCCTGCGACGATTGTGAGGATATGCCGGGCCGGCACCAAAGCTGCGCCTGTCATCGGCCTTGCGCTGGTCCTTGATCTTGTGAAGCGACTTAAATCTCTGTTTTATCATAGTCTTTTCCTGCCATTTCCGGTCATCTGTCTGATTATTATTGTAGCCCTTCAAGCCGGGGTGTCTACTGGACAAAGGTCGTATCCCTGACACCTGCAACTTGGCAGACAACCGCTGCCGCGGGCGCCATTCGCCCCACCACATAAACGGCGACCCGATGTCCGCCGGTACCGGCATCGCTAGCGGCGGACGCACGCCACAATAGTCCGGCGCGCCAAGCGTGCCTGGGCCCTCCGTAAGGAGAGTTAGAAAATGTAATAATATGGTTGATATTTGTCACGGCCACCGCAGCCCTCTAGCTGAACCCGATGTCGCAGGGCATTATCGGGCAGGCCGTGCGCTATACAACAGGGAGAGATACTCCATTGAACAGACCATCCACGACACGCCTGCCGGGTTCCCGGACCGTTAACGGCATTGGCCTCATGGTCATCGTGGCAGCCATGCTGTTTGCGCTGTTCTACCTTGAGGGTGTGCTCTACCTGGAGCCCTGCCCGCTGTGCATCATCGACCGCGTGGTTCTGACCGGCATTGGCCTGGTGTTCCTGCTGGCCGCTATGCACAACCCCGGGCGCACCGGGCAGCGGGGCTATGCCGGTCTGAACCTGGTGCTGGTGGGGCTGGGTGGTGCGGTGGCGGGACGCCACGTCTGGCTGCAGCACCTGCCTGCGGACAAGGTGCCGGAGTGCGGTGCCAGCCTCGAGTACATGCTCGAGACCCTGCCCCTTAACCAGACCCTGCGGAAGGTGTTGCAGGGCTCGGGGGAATGCGCCGAGGTACAGTGGACCCTGCTCGGATTCAGCATCCCCGAACAGACCCTGCTGCTGTTTGCCGGTCTCGGCGGCCTGGTCCTGCTGCAGCTGTTGAGACGCTCGGACTGAAACCCGGACGCTTCAGGCAATCATCAGAACTGGCCGGTACGCAGCATGACCAGGGTGCAGGCGTGAAGACACGCAATATGACGGGATCGCAGCTGCGCTTCCAGATCATCGGACTCCGTCCCCGGGTTGAAAATCACCCGTCCCGGGTTCAGCCGGACGATGCCGTCTGCGAGGCCCCGGCTGCGTCCAGGCCCGACGTACAGCGTCAGCGTATGCACCCGCTCACGGATGGTAGTCAGCGTATGCACCACCGGCAGGCCCTCGATTTCCCTGATCTTCGGATGCACCGGGATGACGATATAACCGCCGGCCATCAGTTCCCGGAGAGTTCGGTTGGCATAGCGGGCCGGTTTCGGGCTGGCACCCAGCACGACCACCCGGTGGTCTTCCGGCCGGTCAGGCCATTTGTGACTGAATTGAGAATCAGGCATGGTGCTATGGGGCGGCAACAAACACACGGCCGTTCGTCATGAAGGGATCAGGCAGGGCTCTTTACTCGAGACGACTAACAACGCCGTCAGCTTGAAATCTGCACACGTGGAACCGGAGCACCGGCAGCGGGAATACCAGCGTGCCGGTGTCCGCAGTCAGACGCAACCGGTGGGTTTGGGGAGACCGCCGTACTTGGTGATCGGTTTCATCGGGCCGGTCATCCACATCTTGAACATGGCCTTCTGGTCAGCACCCAGGTACTTGGCAAACTTGCGGATCGGCGGCACAACATTGTTGTTCTCGTAGTACTCGCGCGCCTTGAGAATCTGTTCCCACTTCTCATCGTCGAGTTCGACCTTGTCGGCCTCCGCCATGGCGCGGGCGATCTCGGGTGTCCAGTCATTATTATCGGCGAGATAACCGTCACCGTCGCGTTTCGGGATTTCCATCTACACACTCTCCAGTCAACATTCCACACAGACCGGGCGTACCCGGCATTGGCTAGGGATTTAACAATACCTGAGTAATTTAGTCAAGTTATTTGACAGCCAGAATACCCGGACACTAGATTTTTTTGCATTTATTTACAGATAGATACAGATACTTCCTAAACAAGTATTTCAAGTCCATCGGGTGCCCCTGCCCTGAGTTTCGTGAATACTTCCGCCAGCGCCAGGGCACTGTAGGGCCTGGGGGGTACGCACCCCCAGACCGGCGCCGGCCAGGCAGGGTCATCGCGGTAGCGCACCACGTGGTGAACATGCAACTGCGGCACCACATTCCCGAGCGTGGCGATGTTGAGCTTGTCGGCCTTGAAGCGTTCGGTCAGCACGCTGGCCAGGGCGCAGGACTCGCGCAGCAACTGCTCGCGGTCGTTGGCATCCAGCTGATGGATTTCGGTGATGGCCTCCCGGTCCGGCACCAGGATGAACCAGGGATAGTTTGCGTCCTGCATCAGCAGCAGGTGGCACAGCGGGAAGCGCCCGATGACCAGGCAGTCTTTCTTGAGTTGCGGATGCAGTTCAGCCATGAGTGCACTCCCGGCCTGCCAGTTGTTGCAAGGCGGCCTCTGTCTCAGCCCGCGAACACCAGCGGGACCTTGCAGCGCCGGCAGATATAGGCCGCACTGCCGCGGTGAATCCGGTTATGGCGCTGGCTGCTCAGCTGATGGATGGTGCAGCCGCATCGATAGCTAAAGCGCCGCTGGCGCCGCACCGGGATACCCGTCAGGTCGTAACGGGCGGTGGCCCGCGGTGTCGCACCCAGGGCGTGCATCAACGCCTGCCATTCCAGACCGTGCGGACGGATATTGCCGAGTCCAAACAGGACATCCGTTGCGTAGTGCGCCACCTCGTGCGGCACCGTCTCGGCCAGGCCCTCGTTGAAATAGCGGGTAAGGATATAGGGGTTGTAGCGGATGCAGCGCCGGCCCTGGCGCACGCGGTACATACCAGCGGCCCGACCGTTCAGATCGAAGCTGATCTCAATGGCAGGAAATGGATATCGGCAGATCTCGCCGGCGCGGCGCAGGCAGGCCTCGGTGGCGGCACAGACCTGCTGCTGCCGCTGCTCACCGATGGGACTGACCGGAACGGATTGCACCCAGGTCACCGGCTAGTGAACCGGCAGATAGATGTATTCATAAAATCGGTCACATCATTGCTCTCTTTGCCCGATCAGCCCAGTCCGGCATGCAAGCTTCGGGTCGTCACCCACTGGCCGATATCACTGCACGCAGCGGCGCGGCGCCCGGCGTGCGAATGCACCGCTGTATCATGACAGGCCTGGCAATGATTTTCATACAGTGCCTGGCCGCGATCGAAGCTCTCCGCCGCAGCCGGCGCTGACACTTTCAGCCCGGCGAGCACCCCTGAACAGAAATGGCTCGCGCTATCCATGAGCTTCACCTGTGTCTGCCCCTATTCCTCAGTCTCCTCACCGCCGAACGCTTTGAACAGTTGTGGCAGGAACTCCGCCAGCTCCAGGGTCATCAGGGAGAAATCGAGGTCGAAACGACTGGCAGGATCATCGGTCCCGGTTGCGTCCTCCGCCTCCCGGATGACGTGCTCGAAACGCAGGCGCTTGATCGACAGGTCATCGTGCAGCACGCAGGACAGGCGCTCCTTCCACCTGATAGCGAGCCGGGTTGCGTATTTCCCGTTCTTGATGTGATTGCGGACTTCCCCGGCGTTCAGGTCCTGGTGTTTGCAGCTGACAATGCCGTGGTTCGGATCGGGGTGCGTGAGTTCGCACTCCTCCCCCAGACCGAGGCCCTGCGGCAGGCGGCGTTCACCATTCAGCCACTGGGTCATGGTATTCATGCAGGAGCGCTTAACCTTGACCGGCGCGGCCTTGAAGCTGCCCAGGGTCGAGCGGATCTGGCTGATCAGGTCCTCGGCGCGGGACGGGGTGGGCGTGTCCACCACGACATAGCCTGCGCGGGTATCGATATAGGCAAACAGGTCGGTGTTGCGGGTCAATGCGCGCGGCAACAGATCGACCATGATCTCGTCCTTCATGCGCAGCTTCTCCCGCCGGTAGACATCACGGGACTCGGCGGCTTCAACCTCAGCCACCTTGTCATCAAGCAGCTGCTTCACGACAGTCGCGGGAATGAGCTTCTCGGCCTTGCGCGAACAGATCATGAAGTAGCCGTTGGCGGCATGCACCAGCTGCTCGCCGTGCCGACCCAGGGGCGGCACCCAGCCGCTGGCTGCCAGGTCCATGCGACTGCACCCCTTGAAGGCCTGCTTCTGGAGGCGGCCATCCAGCGCTTCTGCCGAGAGATCAAACGATTGGCCAAGCCGGTATAACTGAAGGTTCCTGAACCACATGTGAGCACCCTGAAAAAAGCGCCACATTATGCGCAAAGACGCCATGACCCGCCAGCGCTATTTCCCTACAGCAGGACCCTGCCGGTCAGACCACGCCGGTCGCCGCCAGGTCAGGCGCCGGCACAGCCGGCGGGTCAATGGCTATTCGGTCTGCCCGAAGGTCGCGTGGAAAAGCTCCAGCATGGCCTGCCAGGAGTCGGCATCGGCAGCGGCATCATAGGCCAGCGGCAGACCGAAGCGTTCACCGAACTGGTCGGCAGCCGGATTGGTGAAACTGTGCCTGGCACCCGGGTAGTTGATGAAGATGTAGTCGGCACCCGCCGCACTCATCTCCGCCTTGAAGGCAGCGATCTGCTCGGCGCTGACAAACGGGTCGTCGGCACCGTTGGCCACCAGAATCCGCGCCTTGACCTTGCCTGCCTCCGCACTGGAGCCACCACCGAGGCTGCCATGGAAACTCACTACCGCATCCAGGTCGAGCCCCTGGCGCGCCATCTCCAGCACCACCCCGCCACCGAAGCAATAGCCGATCGCTGCGTTCGACTGCGGGTCGACCGTGGGGTGGCGGTTGAGAAATTCTCGCGCGGCCTCGAAGCGCGCCCGCATCAGGGGGAGGTTCTGGCGTATGGCTCCGGCAAACTTGCCGGCATCATCAGGATGGTCAGTGGTCTTGCCGTCACCGTACATGTCCACGGCCAGCGCGGTATAACCCAGCGTGGCGAGCCTCTCGGCACGCGTGCGTGCGTAGTCATTGTGGCCCCACCATTCATGCACCACCAGGATCCCGGGGCGCCTGCCCTCCATGTCAGTATCGTAGGCGATATAGCCCTTGAGCAGGGTGTCACCGGCCTGGTAGCTCACTTCCTCGCCGACCAGAGTGGCCTGAGACGGCAGGCTGAACAATATCAGAACAACTATCGGGATCGCTCGGAACATGACTCTCTCCTGGTTTCACGGTGGCCCTGCGTTAAAAAAGTGACGGTGTCCAGACCTGTCTGGTGATCTGCAGATCCCGGCAGACACCACAGGGATTATAGACCGCTTCGCAGGTCACTATTCGAGAAATTCGTCATCCTCAAACGCTGCGCACAGGCAATCCAGGTTGTTCTGGAGCGGCGGCAATGCGGTAAGAGAACCGCCTTTATCAGGGAACAGCACGAACTGTTGCTGGAGCTGTAGGCGCTGAAAATCACTAGTGTTTGTCACACATCCATATAGTTTAAAATAGCACCAGGCAGAGGCCCTGGCATGCAGCCCAATACCCCGGTTATATAATCAGGAAACATCAAGTAGATACAGCACATAAGGCAGGCGACACCTGCATGGCAATGTCACTGCCAGGCCTTTATAACCGGCACGGAAATGCCACCTGTCCACATAAGCGTCTATCAGCCACCAGGAGAGTTGTATGAGTGAGACCCTCATGATATTACCTGCCAGGAATTCCAGCGCCATCCGGCTGGTCCGGGTGCCCGATGACTTTGAGCAACACGAGCTCTACCGCCATGTAACCGGGCTGATCGCGCAGGTCGAGGAGGAAAACCCGGACTACGACTGGGACGACATCGCACCCCTGCTGGAGGACCACGGCTTCGAGGCCGTGGATTTCATCCTCGGTCCCGCGCTCGACTAACAGCCGCTTCCGATGGGACGCTACCGCCCGCCTGCCCCGAAGTCCTCACCCTATATCACCCTGGAGGGTTACGGGGTTCTGCAGGACGAACTCAAGGCCATCTGGAGACGCCGTGACCGGGTGACCCGGGCACTGACGGCCGCGGCGGCGGAAGGCGACCGCTCGGAGAATGCCGAGTACATCTACCGCAAGAAGGAACTGCGCGAGATCGACCGGCGTATCCGTTACCTGCAGAAACGCGTCCCGGAGCTGAAGGTGGTGTCCGAACCGCCGTCCGACACGTCACGGGTTTTTTTTGGCGCCTGGGTCACGCTGGAAGACGAGGACGGCGTCGAGGTGGTCTACCGTATCGTCGGAGCCGACGAGTTCGATCCCGTGAGGGGCTGGATCAGCATGGACTCGCCGATGGCATGTGCCCTGATGAAAAAGACCCTGGATGACGAACTCCAGGTGCAAACACCCAACGGGAAGGTTTCTTACACCGTCATCGGGGTGCACTACAGCGCACCCTGACGGGCAGCGTGATGACCTGCTGTTGATGACGCCAGCGACCTGACTAGAGTGAATCGGCCAGCAACTCGGCCAGATGGTGGGACCAGTCATTCGGCAGCGGTTCCGTCAGCTCCAGCGAATATTCGAAATCAGGCCGGAAGACCTGCTCAACGAGGGCCCTTACCACTGGCTCATGAGATGTTGCCAGATTCATTTCGCGGTTTATACGCAAGCTCAGGTTATCGAAATTGGCCGAACCGACACAGGCCCAGCCATCGTAAACAGCGGCCTTCAGGTGTGACATGCCCGGATAAATGAAGACACGCGCCCCTTGTTTCAGCAGGGAATTGGCAGCCAGCGCGTTGCTCTTGTTGATCACCCCGCTGTCACTCCGGTACGGCATAATCACCCGAACATCCACACCACGGCGACGTGCCTGGATGAGTTCAAAGAGTATGGCATCGCTGGTGAGGTACGGGTTTTCCAGATAGATACGTTGACGGGCACTGCGGATAGCGGCGATCTGGGCACGCAGTATCTGCGAGTTACCGGGTCGCGTATAAAGCAGGCGCAGCGGATAATCATCGGCCGAGGACGGACTTGATCCGTCCTCGCTGCGGTGAAACAGGCCCTGAAGATCTCCGAGGAAACCGGCCCTGGCCCAGGCCCGGTGAAAGTCCGCGACGATTTGCCCAACCACCGGCCCGGTTGTCTCCACCATCATGTCATGCCAGTCGTAGCGGTACTCGCGGCCGATGTTCATCCCGCCGAGGAACGCGGTAGTGCCATCGATCACAATGGCCTTGGTGTGGTCACCGGCAAGCCACGGGTTCGACAATACCCGCACCTTGACGCTGGAGTCCGTTTGCAAGTAGTTCACCATGGATTGCGGCGGCCTGTGATCCGGCGGCAGAGACGCCGACCGGACCTGCCCGGCCCCGAGGGTACCGAGCCCGTCCACCAGGACCTTTACCTTGATATCGGCCGAACGGCGCTTGAGCAGGTCTGCGATCCGCACGGCATAGTCGTCATTGTCGAAGATATAGACGCGCAAATAGATGGATTCGCGGGCCGCACTGATCAGGTCGATCAGCCGCGGGAAGAAACCGGCACCGTCAATCAGGTAGTGCAACTGGCCGGCTGACAGTCGGCTGCCGGTAATCTCGTCGAGCGTTCGTTCCCATGCCACCAGGTCCATGCCGGGCCCCTGGCTGAGCGGCGGGACCGGTTGCTGCCCGGGCAGCATGAGCGCGTGTGGCTGTGCCAGGTCCACCGTCGAGGTGACCGCCAGGGTAAACAGGCGCGTCACGGACGAAACCGGCTGATTGAGGGCGATACGCACATGGTCCATGACCGTGCGCGAGAACAGCCCAACCGCCGAACCGAGCGGCAGCCCCTGGCCCTGCCGGGTCTCCGGGGGGGCGTACTGCAGGAAGACGATCCTGCCGCGGGCTCCGTCGGCGTAGACAAAGGGATAGCCATAATCGCTGTCGTCACCGGTCTCGAACAGCAGGTGACGGTCAGCGCCGGACGTTTCCGGCAACTGTCGGCCCATGACAGCCAGCAACTGTATGAAATCATGACTCTGTGCCACCTCGATTTCGGCAGGCTTGTAGACACTCGGTACGGCGTGGACGGCGCCCGCCGCGTCGCGGTACAGGAACAGTTCATGCTGCTGCAGGAAATCGACCATGGCGCCGCGGCCGGCCTCCGGCGGCGCA
>Ga0224497_10000392_pt1 | contig 31154 bp, 34 predicted proteins | sample SF_Jul11_sed_USG_4_FD_167970 | JGI IMG/M metagenome (GOLD analysis project Ga0224497, IMG submission 167970) | Sediment microbial communities from San Francisco Bay, California, United States - SF_Jul11_sed_USGS_13 | ecosystem: Environmental > Aquatic > Marine > Sediment | place: USA...
GGTATGCTCTTCAGAAACGAAGCTGCCGCCGTGACGGAACGGGCACGCCAGGTGAGCGGCGTGCAACGAGTTGTGAAGTTGTTCGAGTACCTTGACTGACCACAACAACTCTTCTGGCGCGAATACCACAACATGAACATGCCCGACGTGCACGAACTCGGCTTCGGCAAGATCATCCTCATTGACGAGGACATTGCCGAGGTGATCATTGACAATGGTATCGAGATGGACATGGGAATGGTGAATGAATACCACAACTTCCTGGTAACGCACCTCAAAACACCATTTTCACTATTGATAAACAAGATCAATTCGTACAGTTATACCTTTGCGGCACAACGCAAGCTGGCCACCCTACCGCAGATCAAGGCCATGGCGGTTGTAACCTACAATCCGGTCGCAGAAACGACGACCCGGAGCCTGATTGGCATCCCCAGGGACAGGGAGTGGCGTATCAATTTATTCAATGACCGGGAACGGGCACTGCAGTGGCTCAGGGACGACGGGGACAGGACGGATCGGGACGAGATGGCTGCGACACGCTAGCCCGCATGCCGACCACGTTTCAACCGGGGCAGCGCCCGTTCACCGCAGCGCTTTTCAAGCATTGACAGTCAGGGCATCGTGAGCGAAAAAAGGTCTGCAATCCTGCTCATATCCTGCCCCGACCAGAAGGGCCTGGTATCTTCTGTCACCGAGTTCATCTTCTGCCACGGGGGCAACATCATTGACCTCGAACAGCATGTCGACATTGATGAAAGTCATTTCTTCATGCGCATCGAATGGGACCTTGCAGAGTTTTCAATCGCACGCGGGGAAATCGACGCGCAATTCAGGGCGAGTGTCGGCACGCGCCTGGGCATACAATGGACGCTCTACTTCTCCGATGTTGTACCGCGTATGGCCGTCTACGTATCGAGGTATTCGCATTGCCTGTATGACATCCTGTCGCGCTACCAGGCCGGCGACTGGCAGGTCGAGGTACCGCTCGTTATCAGCAACCACCCGGACCTGCGGGCTGCCGCCGAGGGCCTGGGCATTGATTACCACGTGGTGCCAACGACCGCGCAACGCAGGCCGGTACAGGAACAGCACCAGCTGGCCCTGCTGCAGGATTACAACATCGATTTCATCGTACTCGCGCGCTATATGCAGGTCCTGAGCGAGGACTTTATCCGGCATTACCCCAGCCAGATCATCAATATCCACCATTCATTCCTGCCGGCATTTCCGGGAGCGAGGCCCTACCACTCCGCCCACAAGCGCGGTGTCAAGCTGATCGGCGCCACCAGCCACTACGCCACGGCCGACCTCGATGCCGGCCCCATCATTGAGCAGGACGTAGTCCACGTCCGCCACACCGATTCCGTCACCGACCTGATACGCAAGGGGCAGGACCTGGAAAAAATCGTACTGTCACGCGCGATCTGGCGGCATCTCCAGCGCCAGGTGCTGGTCTTCCGCAACCGCACCATCGTGTTTGGCTAGGCAGAAACCTGGCACAGAAATATTCACCGCAAAGGCGCAAAGGCCGCAAAGAAACAAAAAACAAAGCGCAAAAAAAATATCACCGCGGAGACGCAGAGTACGCAGATAAAACATTTAGGAAGGCCTGATTAACTCATCTTTCGTCATTCCGGCGAAGGCCGGAATCTAGAGACTGGCTGATTATTAACTGCTGGATTCCGGGTCTCCGCTACGCTCTGCCCGGAATGACGGATTTATCAGGCTTATTGGTATTATTTTCTTTGCGCCCTTTGCGCCTTTGCGGTGAGAGGTCCTCTGGCTTTTCTCTGTGTCCTCCGCGTCTCTGCGGTAAAGGTCTTTCCAGGTAATTTCTCAGCGCCGGCCCTTCACGTGCTTCATTAGGCGGCGCTTGCGGCCGGCCTGGCGTGCGGTGAGCTGGTTGCGCCGGCCCTGGTAGGGATTCTTGCCGGTGCGGAATTCTATCCTAACCGGTGTACCTGCAAGCTTGAGCTTGCTCCGGTAAGTATTCTCGAGGTAACGCCGGTAGGTCTCCGGCACGCGCTCGGTCTGGTTGCCATGGATGACAATGACCGGCGGGTTGCGGCCACCCTGGTGGGCATAACGCAGCTTGATGCGGCGTCCCTTGACCAGGGGCGGCTGGTGCTCATGAACGGCACGTTCGAGGATCTTGGTCAGCTCCGGTGTTGAAAGTTCGCGCATGGCCGATGCATACGCGGCATTCACCAGGGCAAACAGCTCACCGACACCGGTACCGTGCAGGGCGGATATAAACAGGGTGCTGGCAAAGCCGAGAAACGGGAGTTTCAGTTCCAGCTGGCTTCTGATTTGCTCGCGTGCATGCGCATCCAGACCGTCCCACTTGTTGACGGCGATCACCAACGCCCTGCCCTTTTCAGCGATGTACCCGGCCAGGGTCGCATCCTGCTCGCTGATGCCGGACTGTGCATCCAGCAACAGGATCACCACGTTGGCCGCATCGATGGCCTGCAGGGTCTTGATGACGCTGAACTTCTCGATGGCCTCACTGACTCGCGCCTTGCGCCGCACGCCTGCGGTATCAATCAGGGTGTAGGCCACAGCATCGCGCTCGAAGGGAATGAAGATACTGTCGCGCGTGGTACCCGGGCGGTCGAATGTCAGCACGCGTTCCTCGCCCAGCATGCGATTGATCAGGGTGGACTTGCCGACGTTAGGACGCCCGACCACGGCGACGCGCAGGGTTTCCCCGGCCGTTTGTTCGGCTTCACTGACGGCCTCTGCGGGGGGCAGCTGCTCCAGTGCCCTGGCCATCAATTGCTCCATCCCGCGACCGTGGGTGGCGGAGATCGCCTGTGGTTCGCCCAGGCCAAGGGTATGAAACTCAGCCAGCGCCGCGTCCGGGTCGATGCCATCGGTCTTGTTGACTACCAGCGTCAGCAACTTACCGGTGCGCCGCAATGCCGCCGCAATCACCTCGTCGTCGCTGCTCAGGCCATCCCTGCCATCGACCATGAAGAACACCAGATCTGCTTCTTCCACCGCCAGCCAGGACTGTTGCGCCATGAGGCTGTCGAGGTCTTCGCGCTCGCCCGACAACCCCCCCGTGTCGATCACGATGAACGGCCGGCCACCGACCTTGCCATCCCCGTATTTGCGGTCGCGCGTCAGCCCCGGCACGGCCGCGACCAGTGCATCACGAGTGCGGGTCAGGCGATTGAACAGTGTGGACTTGCCGACATTCGGCCGGCCCACCAGAGCGATAACCGGAATCATGGGACAGTCTGTGCTAGGAATTTCCGGGAGTCGTGGAGCGTGAAATCAGCGCCCGGACAGTGTGTAGGCAGTCAGTATACCGCCATTGCCGTACACATAGAGCACATCGCCCAGCGCCAGCGGTGTCGCCCTGATGCCCTTGCTGTCGACCCGGGCACGGGCCACAATGTGTCCGTCGTAGCGCGACAGCAAGTGGAGATAACCCTCGAAGTCACCGACCGCCACGTAGTCATTGTAGGGCTCGGGTCCGGTGAGGCCCCGATTCCGGAATTTATCCTGCTTCCACGCGGAGGCCCCGCTGTCGCGCGCCAGGGCCCAGACATTACTGTGCTCGTCGGTCACGTACACCTGGGAAAAATCGACACCCAGACCGGCATAGGATGACATGTCACGGGTCCAGCCAAGATCGCCGCTCTGCACGTCGATAACGGCAAGGCGGCCCTGGAATGTGACCACATAGACAGAGGCCCCTTCGATGACCGGGTCGGCGTCGATATCCACAATGCGCTCCAGTTCCGAGCGCCCCTTGGGGATGGCCACATTGGTCTCCCAGGCGACAAAGCCCCGCTCGGTACTGAGGGCCGCCACCTTGCCACTGGCGAAACCTGCAATCACCACACCGCGTTCGACTGCCGGGGTGCTGGTACCGCGCAATGTCAGCACCGGCACCGTGCGATCGTAGATCCACAGTTGCTTGCCGTCACGCACCCCGAGCCCGACGACCTTGCCGTCCGCCGTCTGCACCACCACCACGCCCAGGTCGATTTGCGGTACTGCCAGCACTTCACTGCTGACCTGCGCACGCCAGACCGGCTTCCCGTCATCAAGACCCAGCGCCAGCACCTCGCCGTCACTGGTGGCGACCAGGACCAGCCCCTCACCCGCCCCCGGGCCGGCCGAAATCAGCGTACCGGTATCAACCTCCCAGAGCTGCTTGCCGGACTCGGCACTCAGCGCAGTCACCCGGCCCTTGCGATCCGCCACCAGCAGGTGCTGACCGTGTACCGTCGGCACCAGCCTGACGAACTGTTCATTAAAACCGACTCCGACGTCCTTGCTCCATAACTGCTCGAGCTGAATGTCCCCGCTGACCTGTTCGAGCTCTGCAGGCGGATCGGCATTGTCCGCACCGGAGAGCAGCGGCATGCCGGAGCAGGCGGACAGCAGGCCGGCCACCACCAGCATGACCAGCAGGCGTTTCATCGGGCATCTCCCGGCACTGTTGCCTGTACCGTACTGTCATACTTCAGCTGCAGGACCTGGCGCCCGGGCGATTCCTCCGTCATCGCTGCAAGCGCGTGTGCGTACTGGGCACGTGCATTTGCCGTAGCGCCGCGCGCCAGCTGGATATCACCCCTGATCTCCGCGTACAGGGACACGAAGCCACCCTCATCCCCGGCCTCGCCGACCAGCGCCTCGGCCCCGGCGAGGTCATCCTCAGCCATCATCACCCGCGCCAGCCGCAGGCGCGCCGTGTGCCTGATGACCTCGGAACCGGCACGCTCCAGCGCCCATTGCAGCTGGGCATGCGCCGCCTGCAGCTCCCCCTGCTCCAGTTTAAGTTTCGCCAGCGCCAGTGCAGCCAGTGGCGCATAAGGAGTCGAGCTGAAGTCGGAGATGAGGACACCCGCCTGCTCATTGACCAGGCTCTCCTGGCCGTTGTTCAGTGCATTCATCAGGGTCGTGTATATATTCGAGGCACTCTCTGTCGTGCGTTCCTGGTAGGCGAACCAGGACTTTGCCCCGAACAGCATGGCCAGGCCCAACAGGACGCCGGTGATGATCGAACTGGCGTTGTCCTTCCACCATTTCTTGAATGACTCGATTTGCTGTTCTTCTGTTGCGTGCAATTCCATCGATAACTCCCGTAACTGATGTTTCAGGTTTCTGCAGGTACTCTAATCAATTCGCTTTAAAGCTTGAGCAATTCACACAGGCGCTGTGCCGCCAGTTGCTGTGACAGCGTTTCCTGCTCCATATCACTGCGCAATGGCTTGAGCGTGACGCTTCCCTGACTGGCCTCGTCATTTCCGATGACCAGCGCATAATACGCACCGCTTTTGTCAGCCCGCTTGAACTGGCTTTTGAAACTTCCGTCGCCACAGTTCACCTGCAGGCGCAGTCCGCTGACCGCATCGCGCAACTCGTCAGCAAAGACCATTCCCCGGCGGATACCCTGCGCACCGCTCAACACGAGATACACATGCGGACTGTTGTCGGGCAGTTGAATGGCATGCGCCTCGAGCAGTGCAATCAAGCGTTCGAGTCCCAGTGCAAAACCGGTTGCCGGGGTCGACCGCCCGCCAAGGTACTCGACCAGTCCGTCATAACGGCCGCCTGCACAGATTGTACCCTGCGCGCCCAACCGTTCGGTGACCCATTCGAAAACCGTCTTGGTATAGTAGTCCAGCCCACGCACCAGCCGCGAGTTCACCTCGTAGCCTATACCGGCGTCATCCAGGATGGCGCACAGCTCCCCGAAGTGTGCGCGTGATTCCTCGTCGAGGTAATCCGGCAACTGGGGCGCATCCTCGATGATGGCCTGCATATCCGGGTTCTTGCTGTCCAGGATACGCAGCGGATTGCTGCCCAGTCGCCGCCGGCTGTCCGCATCCAGCCCGGAACTACAGCCGTGCAGGTAGTCGACCAGTGCCCCGCGATAGGCCGCACGCGATGCCACGGTACCCAGCGAATTAACCTGCAGGGTGACCTCCCTGAGGCCCAGCTCATGCCACATGCGCGCCGTCATCAGGATCATCTCGGCATCGATATCGGCCCCCTCCATGCCGAAGGCTTCGACACCGATCTGGTGAAACTGGCGATAACGGCCTTTTTGCGGCCGTTCGTGCCGGAACATCGGCCCGGCATACCAGAGGCGCTGCACCTGGTTGTGCAGCAGGCCGTGCTCCATACAGGCACGCACACAACTTGCCGTCCCTTCGGGGCGCAGGGTCAAGCTGTCACCGTTGCGGTCCTCGAAGGTATACATCTCCTTTTCGACGATATCGGTCACCTCGCCGATGGAGCGCTTGAACAATTCGGTCTTCTCGAGCAGCGGCAGGCGTATTTCACGGTAGCCATAGCTGTGAATCACGGTACGCAGCGTGTCTTCCAGGTACTGCCAGGCGGCAGACTGTTCCGGCATTATATCGTTCATGCCGCGGACGGCCTGTATGCTTTTTGCCATGATGTTCTAGCACCGACCTGCAGGACAACTGAATGTAGCAGTCTCCGCCCGGGTCAGGATCCTTGTCTGTTGAATCTGCCTGGATTATTGGAAAGGCTGTGTTGTATCAATTGCCGGCGGCAACTCCAGCTGCCCCGGTACCCTGTCATCGCCCGTGTCAGTGCGCTCCACAATGAAGCGCTCAACCAGCGGGTAGGTCATCCAGATCAGAATAGCGGCCAGGATGACCAGGATAACATTACGTAAATGCCTGGCTGCGAACAGGTGATAGCGCGGCGATCTTCGGCTCGACCCGACCACCGCCAGGGGTGGCGGCTGCACACCCTGCTCACCATACGATCGCACCATTTCATCCACCGGCAGGCCGACCAGGCGGGCATAGCTGCGCAGGTAGCCCTGCACGAAGATCGGTGCCGGCAGGGCCGTCTGGTTGTCGTCCTCGAGTGCCTCGATGATCGCAGTATCCAGGTGCAATTCCCTGGCAACCTGTTCAATCCCCAGATTGCACTGCTTGCGCGCAGCGCGCAGTCGCGCGCCTATTGTGCTGTTTGCCCCGCCACCGGGATCCTGACTGCCGCTGTGACTACCGGGACCGGCGCTCATTCTCCCACTCCTTCAGTGCCTTCGCTTGCCGAGTGTCAGGGAACTTGTTCTTCAGCAGCAGTGCGTAGCTGGAGGAGGCATTGTTGTCGCCCAGTGCGTCCTCGATGCGCACACCCAGCCACAGGCTTTCGGCATCGTGACTGGCAGCGCCCTTGAAGCGTTCCAGGTAAGCACGCGCGCTCAGGTAGTTGCCGGTGTTGTAGGTCACCCCGACCATCTGCAGCAGGGCGCGCGCATATTCCGGGTCATGTTCCAGCGCCTGGCGAAAGAAGTGCTCCGCCTTGTTCCAGTCCGAAATGCGATTGGCACAAATACCGGCATTGGTTAGCGCCCCGGGTATGTCCGTGTAGAGCGGGTTGCTGGCCGCCTTGATGAAGTGCTCCTCCGCTTCGGGGTAGCGACCCTTGGAACACAGGAACCGGCCATAATTATTATGGGCCTTTGATTCGTTCGGATTCAGGCGCAAGGTGGTCTGATAGTGCTCTTCCGAGAGTGCGGCATTACCGAGGCGATCGTAGAGTATCGCGATGCTGTGGTGCGCACTGGGCAACTTCGGGTCCTGCTCCAGGGCCCTGTTTAACTTCATGAGCGCCGTCTCCAATTCCCCCTGGCGCATGTAGGCAATGCCCAGCTCGACATTGGACTCGGCCATACGGCGCGCTTTGGAAGGATCCTGTGCAGGCATGCCGGTGCATGCGCCCAGTAAGCCGGCGATCAGGAACATCTGCAACGCTGCCGTGACCTGTTTCTTCATGCCTGTGTCCCCTGGTGTTCCCCCAGCCTGTGGCTACGACGCCGGGTGCGGTCGCGAAAGCGACCGGCCAGCTGGCCGCAGGCGGCATCGATGTCATCACCGCGGGTCTTGCGGGTAATGGTCACGACTCCTGCCCGGTTCAGCAAATCGAAGAAACGGTCAAGACGGGACTTTGAGCTGCGCTCGTAGCAGGTATTCGGGAAGGGATTGAACGGGATCAGGTTGACCTTGGCCGGCACGCCCTCCAGGCGGCGGATCAATTCGCGCGCATGTGCATCGCTGTCATTCACGCCGGCCAGCATGACATATTCGAATGTCACCCGGCGGCGGCCCTCGCCGACATAGTCCTTGCAAGCCGCCAGTAGTTCACTGATGGGATATTTGCGGTTCAGCGGCACCAGTTCATCGCGCAAGGCGTCATTCGGCGCATGCAGGGAAACCGCCAGACTGACATCGCAGTCCTCGCGCAACTGGCGGATCGCCGGGACGATACCGGCTGTACTCAGGGTAATGCGCCGCTTGGACAGTCCGAAACCGTAATCATCCTGCATGATCCGCATGGCGCGCACCACGTTTTCATAATTAAGCAGGGGCTCACCCATGCCCATCATGACCACGTTGGATATCACCCGGTTGTCGTCGGCGCGACTGCCCAGAGCATGCGCCGCCACCCAGACCTGGGCAATGATCTCGCCGGTCGTCAGGTTGCGGTTGAAGCCCTGCTGTGCCGTAGAGCAGAAGCTGCAATTGAGCATGCAGCCGACCTGCGAGGACACGCACAGCGTGCCGCGCTCCGCCTCCGGGATGAATACGGTCTCGATGCAGTTGCCGTCATCGAGACGCAGCAGCCACTTGCGCGAGCCATCATCCGAGACCTGGTCCGCGACCACCTCCGGCAGGTCTATTGTGACGCTGTCCTGCAGGTCTGCGCGCAGGGCCTTGCCCAGGTTGGTCATGGCGGCGAAATCGACCACCCCCTGGCCATAGATCCATTTCATCACCTGAGTGGCACGAAAGGTCTTGTCGCCACGCTCCAGAAAGAACTGCGCCAGCCCCGCGCGATCGAGATCCAGCAGGTTGGGTGTGCTTGCAGCCGTCGTAATGTCCCGTCGTAGCGTGTTCACCGGTCTTGCCTGTTGTACCGCTAGCGGGTCCGCGGGCAGATGCCGCTGTCACCGAAGAAGAAGGCGATTTCGTCTTTGGCAGTTGCCGGAGCGTCGGAACCGTGCACGGCATTCTCGTCGACCGTGGTCGCAAAGTCCGCACGGATGGTGCCGGGGTCGGCGTCCTGGGGATTGGTGGCACCCATCAGCTCGCGGTTTTTCATGATGGCATTCTCACCCTCGAGCACCTGCACCATCACCGGACCCGAGGTCATGAACTCCACCAGGTCCGAGTAGAAAGGCCGTTCCTTGTGCACGGCATAGAATCCCTCCGCCTGCGCCCGGGTAAGGTGCAGCATTTTCGCCGCCACTATCCGGAGGCCGCCCTTTTCGAAGCGGCTGTAGATCTCACCGATGATGTTCTTCGCAACCGCATCAGGCTTGATAATGGAAAAGGTCTGTTCGATTGCCATGCCGTGCTCCGTTTGTCTCTCTTGTATATCAGGAAACCCGCCAGAAAACGGGAGTTTAGTGAAAATAGTTAAGGCGCGTAGTGTAACGCCGAAGCCCTGAGGCAGGCAATGATGCCGTCACAGTTCGGGATGCCGGTTGGAATCAGTACCCACAGGCCGGATCAGCGCAGCGTCATCTGACATCGCTGCTACCAGTCAGCGTTCGGATGACGGCCTGCGGCAATAACGATGCCCGACAGGGGCAAAAGTAAGGCCGGTCAGGAAAAGACCCGGTGGGCGGTCTCACCGATGAGGGCGGGATTGCGCACCACATGCATACCCAGCTCTTCCATCAGGTCCATCTTGGCATTGGCGGTATCGGACTCCCCGGAGATAATGGCCCCGGCATGTCCCATGCGCCGCCCGGGCGGTGCGGAAACGCCGGCAACGAAGCCGACCACGGGCTTGCTCATGTTCTGCTGGGCCCAGCGGGCGGCATCGACCTCCTGGGGTCCGCCGATTTCGCCGATCATGATGACGGCGTCGGTTTCCGGATCCGCCTCGAAGGCGCGCAGCACGGTGACGAAGTCGGTGCCGTTGACGGGATCGCCGCCGATGCCGACCGAGGTCGACTGCCCCATCCCCAGGGCAGTCATCTGCTGAACGGCCTCGTAGTTGAGCGTGCCCGAACGGGACACCACTCCGATGCGCCCGGACCTGTAGATGTGCGACGGCATGATGCCGACCTTGCAGGCCGCAGGTGTGATGATGCCCGGCGTGTTGGGGCCAATGATGATGGCGCTGCGGCCTATGGCATAACGCTTCACTCGCACCATGTCCTGCACCGGGACACCATCGGCGACCACCACGATCACACCGATGCCGGCCTCCAGTGCCTCCATGATGGCATCCGCGGCAAACGCGGGCGGCACGAAGATGCCGCTGACATCGGCACCGGTTTCCTCCACGGCCTGTGACACGGTATCGAATACCGGGCGGCCAAGGTGGGTCTGGCCACCCTTGCCCGGCGTCACACCGCCCACCACGTTGGTGCCATTGGCCATCGACTCCTCGGCATGGAAGGTCGCGTGCTGGCCGGTGAAGCCCTGGATGATGACCCTGGAATCCTTGTGCACGAATACGCTCATGATCCCTGCTCCCCGAGTGCGGCCATGACCTTGGTGGCGGCATCGTCCAGGTTGTCCGCCATGATGAAGTCAATACCGGACGCGGCCAGCATCTCCGCACCCTTCTCTACGTTGGTACCGGCGAGGCGCACCACGATCGGCACCTTGATTTTCTGGTCCTGCATGGCCTTGATCAGGCCCTCGGCAATCCAGTCACAGCGGTTGATTCCGGCGAAGATGTTCACCAGAATGATTTTCACATTCGGGTCCTGCAGCACTATCCGGAAAGCGTTACCAACCTTTTCCGGCGAGGCACCGCCACCGACATCCAGGAAGTTGGCCGGCTTGCCCTGGTGGAAACTGATTGCATCCATGGTCGCCATGGCCAGCCCGGCGCCGTTGACAATGCAGCCGACATTGCCATCGAGGGCGATGTAGTTGAGGCCGTGACCGGATGCCTTGACCTCCTTAGGGTCTTCCTCGTCGAAATCGCGCAGCTCGGTGATCGCCGGCCGGCGGTAGAGGGCATTGCCGTCGAAGGACATCTTGGCATCCAGTGCCATCAGCCTGCCGCCGTTCACAGCCGCCAATGGGTTAATCTCCGCCATCAGGGCGTCATTGTCTCGGAAACACCTGTACAGGGCGCGCATCAGCTTGCTGGCCTCCTGGATCTGCTTGCCCTTGAGACCGATTTTTGCCGCTATTTTGCGGCACTGAAATTCCATCAGGCCGACGGCCGGATCCACTGTTTCGTGCACGACTTTCTCGGGCGTGGTCCGGGCGACCTCTTCGATATCCATACCGCCGGATGCCGAGGCGATGACGGTCACACGCTGTGAACCGCGGTCGATGACCAGCCCGAGGTAATATTCCTTGTTGATATCGCAGGCCTGCTCCACCAGCACGCGCTGCACCAGCCTGCCGTCGGCACCGGTCTGCGGCGTCACCAGGCGACTGCCGATCAGCCGATCGGTGATCTGCCGGACCTCGTCCAGCGAGCAAGCGACCTGAACGCCGCCGCCCTTGCCGCGGCCACCGGCATGGATCTGCGCCTTGACGACCCAGCGCTCGCCGCTGAGTTCCTCGGCCACCTTGGCGGCATTAGCGACATTGTGTGCCACGCGCCCGTCCGGGACCGGCACACCATAGCCTTTGAGTAGTTCTTTTGTCTGATATTCGTGGATATCCACAGCTAATGACCCCCGCTTAGTTTGCTGCCAGTGATTGTTCGATCTGTGCGGCCTTATCAACCATGACCTGTGCCTGGCGGATGGAGGCGGCATCGATCAGCCGGCCATCCAGGGCCACGGCACCGCGGCCCTCTTTCGCCGCCGAATCCATGGCAACCAGGATGCGCCGGGCACGGTCCACCTCGGCCTCCGGCGGGGTAAACATCTCGTTGGCCAGTTCGATCTGCGAGGGGTGGATGGCCCACTTGCCCTCGACACCCAGCGCGGCAACGCTGCGGGCCACGGCCTTGTAACCTTCCGGGTCCTGGATGTCACCGAACGGACCATCGATGGGACGCAGGCCGTAGGCGCGGCAGGCCACCACCATGCGCGAGATCGCAAAGTGCCACTGGTCACCCCAGTGACGCTCGCGCGCACCCTCGTTGTCGGGGTGGGTGAGCATGAAGTAGTCCGGGTTGGCGCCGCCCATCTGCGTGGTGCGCGCTTGAGTGGATGCCGCATAGTCGGCCACACCGAATACCATCGCCTCGAGCCGCTCCGGGCAGGTCTGGGCGATGCTCTCTACATTGGCCATACCCAGCGCGGTTTCGATCAGGATATGTATATTGATCGGCTTGATCTTCCTGGCCGCTTCAATCTGCTCGAGCAGGGTGGAGACAAACAGGATGTCGGAGGGGGTACCGACCTTGGGGATCAGGATGGTATCGAGCTTGTTACCGGCTTGTTCGACCACCTCGACGATGTCGCGGTAGCAGTAGTGGGTATCCAACCCATTGATGCGCACCGAAACCGAACACTTCGACCAGTCCAGGTCATTCAGGGCCTCGATGACATTCTTGCGTGCCTGTACCTTGTCATCCGGCGCTATGGCATCTTCGAGATCGAGAAACACGATATCGGCACCGGAGTTCGGGGCCTTTTCTAGCATGCGGGTATTGCTGCCGGGGACAGCCAGCTCACTGCGGTGCAGACGATTTCTAACAGCCATGGATTACCTCAATGTAAATGTGAACGTTTTCGGTCCCCGCCCCGGGTCAAGCTCGGTTGATCCCGGATCCGGTTCGTCGAGTGGGATGTCCGGGTTCCCTGTCGGGCCACCCGGGCTTGCAGCTGGCTTCATCCAGCAGCGGTTAACCGGCAAAAATCAAGGCCGCATAATATACAAGCTTGGCGGGGTTAATGGAATCTGGGCACCGCACTCAACGACCGTCCGGGAACACTGCCAGCGCCTCTGTCGCCATTTCGCCAGGGATCTAATTCATTTGACAACAACCGCTTGCAGAACCTTTATGAGATGGCATAGAACCGGCAAGCCCAGTTACAAGTCAGCTCGCCCGCATATCTCACAGGGATCCCGATGAGACATGCGGGCTAGCTACGCTCTTCGATCCAGGCCATCTGGATGGCCTCGAGGATGCGCTCGCCACTGTGTTCCGGGGCATCCTCGAAATCATCCAGCGCCAGCACCCAGCTACGCAGGTCCACGAAATTCACCTGCATGGGGTCCACGTCGGGGTGCGCTTCATCCAGTTCAATGGCGATATCCAGTGAATCCGTCCATTTCAGTCCCATTGTCGTTCTCCAGCAGTAGGCTTGGTAGGGTGCGGTGGATGGTCTGATCAACTCACCTTCCGTCATTCCGGCTTCCGCCGGAATGACGGCTTGATCAGGCTCTCCTTAGTGGTTCTCGCTCACCATGTTGATGGTGTACTTGGGTATCTCGATTACCAGGTCGTGGTCGGCAACGAGCGCCTGGCAGCTCAGGCGTGAATCCGGGTCCAGTCCCCAGGCCTTGTCCAGCAGGTCGTCCTCGTCCTCATCGGATTCGTTGAGCGAATCACCACCCTCGCGGATATAGACATGACAGGTGGTGCAGGCGCAGGATTTCTCGCAGGCGTGCTCGATCTCGATGCCGTGCTTTAATGCGGCATCGCAGATACTGGTACCGGTCTCGGCCTCGACCACGGCCCCTTCCGGGCATATTTCCTCGTGCGGTAAAAAGATAAGCTGCGGCATAACGGTTAGTGGTCCCTGAAAAAATGTTTCATGCGCTTGTCACGTCGACTTGAATTCATCAACGCGGTGTCCAGCCATCGCTTCGCGGATACTGGTGTTCATGCGGCGTGCCACGTAGTCGCTGCTGGCCGCCTCAACGGCCTCGATGGCACGCTTGATGGCCTGCGGGTCGCTGCCATCACGTGCGGCGCCAAGCTGTCGGGCCGCTGTATCGATAACGACACGCTCCTGCCCGGTCAGGATCTTGTCACCGTCATCAGCCAGTGCAGCCTGCAGCGCCTCCAGCACCCGGTCCGCCTCGACCTGCTGTTCACGCAGGCGGCGCGCCTCCATGTCCTCCTGCGCATGCGCAATGGAATCCTTGAGCATGTGTTCGATCTCGCTGTCACTGAGCCCGTAGGACGGCTTGACCTCGATGCTGCTCTTCACGCCCCTGACCTGTTCCTCGGCGGTGACGCTGAGCAACCCGTCGGCATCGACCTGGAAGGTCACCCGGATGCGTGCCGCACCCGCTGTCATGGGCGGGATATCGTGCAGTTCGAATTTCGCCAGAGAGCGGCAGTCGCTCACCAGTTCACGGTCGCCCTGGACTACATGCAGGGACATGGCGGTCTGGCCGTCCTTGAAGGTGGTGAATTCCTGTGCACGTGCGGTCGGGATGGTGGTATTGCGCGGGATGATCTTTTCCGCCAGTCCGCCCATGGTCTCCAGACCCAGGGACAGCGGGATGACGTCCAGCAACAGCATCTCGTCTTCCGGTTTGTTGCCGGCAAGGATATCCGCCTGGATCGCCGCACCGATGGCGACCACCTTGTCCGGGTCGATGTCCGCCAGAGGCTCACGGTCGAAGAATTCCGCGACCCGGCGGCGTACCAGTGGTACGCGGGTGGAACCGCCCACCAGCACCACCGCCTTCACATCCCCGGCACGGATCCCGGCATCGCGCAGGGCACGCCGGCAGGGGCCCTGGGTTTTCTGCACCAGCGGCCCACACAACTCATCGAATGTCGCGCGCGTCAGATCGCCGCTCCAGTGTGAGCCGTCGTTGCGCTCGACCTTCACTTCGACTGAAGACGCATCCGTCAGGGCCTCTTTCGCGCTGCGTGCCACCTGCATCAGGCGCCGCATCTGGGCATGCCCCGCATCATCCGGAATCCCGGCCTGCTGCATAATCCACAGCGCCACGCTGCGATCGAAGTCGTCGCCGCCGAGGGCGGTGTCGCCCGCCGTGGACATGACCTCGAAAACGCCCTTGTTGAGGCGCAGGATGGAGATGTCGAAGGTGCCGCCGCCCAGGTCATAGATGGCCGTGACCCCCTCGGAGCCCTGGTCCAGGCCATAGGCCACGGCAGCGGCGGTGGGTTCATTGAGCAGGCGCAGCACGTGCAGACCGGCCAGCCGCCCGGCATCCTTGGTCGCCTGGCGCTGGGCATCATCGAAATAGGCCGGCACGGTGATGACCACGCCCCGCAGCTCGCCACCGAGGGCATTCTCGGCACGCCTCTTGAGGTTCTTCAGGATCTCGGCCGAGACCTCGACCGGGCTGACTGCGCCAGCGGCCGTATGCAGCAGGGGCATAGCGCTGGTACCGGGCACGAACTCATAGGGCAGGTGCGCACCGAGCCCCTTGACATCCTCCACACCGCGCCCCATCAGGCGCTTGACTGAGGCGATGGTATTCAGCGGGTCCCGGGTCGCGGCAGACAGTGCCTCACGTCCGACCTGCGGTTCGCCCTCCGCCCGGTAGCGAACCACGGACGGCAGCAGGTGTTCGCCCAGCTCATCCGCCAGGGTCTCCGCCAGGCCGCTGCGCACGCTGGCCACCAGCGAGTTGGTGGTACCGAGATCGATACCGGCCGCCAGCCGGTGCTGGTGCGGCGCGGTGGATTCACCGGGTTCTGATATTTGTAATAGAGCCATAAATAAATTCGTTTACCGCAGAGACGCTGAGAACGCAGAGTCAATCATTACTCAATCCCGAATAAAACAGACACATGTGATTATCTGATCCGTTGGATACATTCCGGACTTTTTAATTTAAGGAAGCTCTGATTTATTCGTCATGCCGGCGCATGCCGGCATCCAATGTATTGAATAACATGGATCCCGGCATGCGCCGGGATGACGATAAAGGAATTAATCAGAGGTTCCTTAAGTATTCTCTGCGTCCTCTGCGACTCTGCGGTAAATTATATATGCAGTCTGCCTCAGTCCAATTCATCTTCCAAAGCGGCTTCCAGTTCCTGCGCCTCTTCATTGAGACGCCGGAAGAATTGCATCTTCATCAGGGTATCGGCCGCGGCCCTGGTCCCGCCCTTGTCGGCGCTGCCCAGGCGTTCCTGCAACTCGCCGGTCAGGCCGTCGAAATCCGCCGCGATCCTGTCCATGATCCCGGCCAGCCTGCTGTACGGGTCGTCTGCCGCGCGCACCTCTGCCAGTGCCTCGCGCAATTCCATCTGCTCCATCAGGAAGGCGCTATCACTGGTGGTGTGCTGCTCGTCATCGAAGCTATAGCCGTCCAGCTCCAGCAGGTAACGCCCGCGCTTCAAAGGATCCTTCAGGGTCCGGTAACCCTCGTTGACGCGGGTCGCCAGTTGCATGGACAGCCGCCGCTCCTGGTCGGTCGCATTGACGAAGCGGTCCGGGTGCACCGTGCTCTGCAGTTCGCGATAACGGCTGTCCAGCAGCTCCAGGTCCAGCTGGAATGACTGCGGCAAGGCGAACAGATCAAAATAGGTTGAGGATAAGTCCACAGCCATGACCTGATAACAAGGATTTCAGAAACAGGGTCAGCCGGACGCTGATCTCAGACGTTGAAACTCTCCCCACAGCCACACATATCCTTGACGTTGGGATTGATGAACTTGAAACCCGCGTTGAGTCCTTCCCTGGCATAGTCAAGCTCGGTGCCATCGAGGTACACCAGGCTCTTCGGATTGATAATGACCTTGATGCCCCGGTCCTCGAACACCACATCGTCCGCTTCGACCGCGTCGGCAAATTCGATGACATAGGCCATGCCGGAGCAGCCGGTGGTTTTAACGCCAAGGCGCAGGCCGACACCCTTGCCACGGTTGTCAAGGTACTCTTTCACGCGGCCCGCGGCCGCTTCAGTCAGGGTAATTGCCATTGCGTCCTACCTGAAAATAATTCTTCCAAGCAAAGCCTAGTGCGCCGCCCACTGCACCGAGTCGAGGTCGATGCCGTCCTTGTACATTTCCCACAGGGGTGACAGATCGCGCAGCTTGGCGACCTTCTCGGTGACTCGCTCCACAATATAATCGACTTCCTCCTGTGTCGTGTAGCGGCCGATGGAGAAACGGATCGAGCTGTGCGCCAGTTCGTCGTTCCGGCCCAGGGCGCGCAACACGTAGGACGGCTCCAGGCTGGCACTGGTACAGGCGGAACCGGAGGACACCGCCATGTCATTGAGCGCCATAATCAGGCTCTCGCCCTCGACAAAGTTGAAACTCACGTTCAGGTTGCCCGGAATGCGATGGTCCATGTCACCATTAAGGTAGACCTCTTCCATGTCCTTGAAGCCGTTCCACAGGCGGTCACGTAACTTCCGGATGCGCTCGCCTTCCGCGGCCATCTCCAGTTTGGCGATGCGGAAAGCCTCGCCCATGCCGACAATCTGGTGGGTCGCCAGGGTCCCGGAGCGCATGCCGCGCTCGTGACCCCCGCCGTGCATCTGGGCCTCGATGCGCACCCGTGGCTTGCGGCGCACGTACAGCACACCGATCCCCTTCGGACCGTAGATCTTGTGGGCCGAGAACGACATCAGGTCGACCTTGAGGGTCTGCAGGTCGATGGGGATCTTGCCGGCACTCTGGGCCGCGTCGACGTGGAAGATGATCTTGCGCTCGCGGCACAACTCACCGATCGCGGCGACGTCCTGGATGACGCCGATCTCATTGTTGACATGCATCACCGACACCACGATGGTGTCATCGCGTATGGCCGCCTTGAGTTTCTCCAGATCCAGCAGCCCGCTGGGCTCGGGATCCAGGTAGGTCACCTCGTAGCCTTCACGCTCCAGCTGCCGGCAGGTGTCCAGGACGGCCTTGTGTTCCGTCTTCAGGGTAATAATGTGCTTGCCCTGCTTCTTGTAGAAGTGCGCGGCACCCTTGATGGCCAGATTGTCCGACTCGGTTGCCCCCGAGGTCCAGACGATTTCCCTGGGATCGGCATTGACCAGCTCCGCGACGTGGTTGCGCGCCTCGGTAACGGCCGTGTCGGCCTCCCAGCCGAACTGGTGCGAGCGCGACGCCGGGTTGCCAAACTGGCCCTGGCGGGTCAGGTAGCTACACATCTTTTCGGCCACCCGCTCATCCACCGGGGTAGTCGCCGAGTAGTCCATGTAGATCGGGATGCTAATGTTCATACGTAAGTTCCTGCCTGAAAAACATAACCGATTTTAGTCAAGCGACAGTCTTGTTCAAGCCCGGCGCCATGACATCCAGCCCCTGCTGCTGTCGACGGATCACCTGGTTGACATTATCGCGCTCAATAAAACTGGCCAGCGTAATACCGTTAAGAAATTCATAGATCTCATTGCCGAGCCGGGTCCAGAGCACATGGGTCAGGCAACGCTCACCTTCCTGGCAATTCTCCTTGCCTTCACACTGGGTGGCATCGATGCCTTCACCAATCGCGGTAATCACCTCGGCCACCGAGATATCCTGCGGGCGGCGTGACAGGCGATAGCCCCCGCCCGGGCCACGCAGGCCCACTACCAGCTCATGCTTTCGCAACCGGGCAAACAACTGCTCCAGGTAGGATAGGGAAATGCCCTGGCTCTCGGAAATTTCCGCCAGCGTCACCGGACCCTCCGCATGATGAATGGCAAGGTCCAGCATGGCGGTCACTGCGTAGCGCCCTTTTGTCGATAACCTCATGAGTTTTCCCGCAGGTTGCCCGCATCGGGGACGAGGGGCAACGGCTAATAACCTAGTAAAATACTCAGGTACTAAGTATGCGTCAACTGGTTATAACTATCAAGTAGTTGGCACAATGCCGGGGAGGTGCAAGGCCCGTCTGGAAAAACCTTCAGGATTCAGTGATAAGCAGTGAATTCTCAACTGCTTGAGTGGTTTCACCCGTGATCGGGGTGAGGATTTTCGGGTTGAAGCGGTGTCCCTGCATAAGGCAATAGCCCAGCCACTTTTGCAGAAAGCGGTTCATGCGCCACTTCTCCTCCAGGGTGTAGTTGTGGTGCATGCGGTTGTACTCGCGGTGCCGCTGGCCCCGGCGACGCCCGCAGGCGATCACCTCGCCGACCTGGGCATCGTGGTAGATACGGACCTGCAGATCGGGTGCCGGGAACTCACCCTCCGCGTCCTGGAAGTGATAGGTCAGGTTCAGGGTGGTAGTGAACTTGCAGCGCTCGACAATGTGCAGTCGCAGGTCGAGCGCGCCCGGCACCCGTGAGATCAGGGCGGACGGGATGGCATCGAGATCGGGCACCAGATTTCTGAGCTTGATGTAATTGCATTCATACAATTCCATCAGGCCGGCAAAGGTGCGCGGCGGGATGCCGTAATAATCAACCTGTCGCAAACTGCATTTCATCATCCAATCATACCATGATGTGTAATTAATCTGCCCGCATGCGGTGCTTGTGTTTTATAGTACCGGGTAAAGATATCGGCGTAGGGCGTCAATTCTTGATTGTGTCATCTGCGGTATATTGGCATGGTTATTGACGCATTGGGCAAATCGCACTACTGACTTTTAACGAGCAAGACCCCTGCATGTCTGACACTACAATCATCGATCTCCTGCGTGAAAAGCTGCCGACGGAATGCGTTCTTTCGGAAGCCGAGGAATTGCGCCCCTACGAGTGTGACGGACTGTCCGCCTACCGCAGGCTGCCCCTGGTGGTGGTCATTCCGAAAACCCTCGAGCAGGTGCAGACGACGCTGAAACTCTGTGCACAAAACGGCGTGGCGGTCGTGGCACGCGGCGCCGGCACCGGCTTATCCGGAGGTGCCCTGCCCCTGACTGACGGCGTATTACTGAGCATGGCTCGATTCAACCGGATCCTTGCGATCGATACCGCCAACCGCACCGCACGGGTACAGCCAGGCGTGACCAACCTGTCGATCTCGAAGGCGGCCGCACCCCATGGCCTCTACTATGCACCCGACCCCTCTTCGCAAATCGCCTGCTCGATCGGCGGTAATGTGGCGGAGAATGCCGGCGGCGTGCACTGCCTCAAGTACGGGCTCACTGTGCACAACATCCAGCAGGTCGAGGTTCTGACAATCGATGGCGAGCACCTGACCGTCGGCAGCCAGGCGCTGGACAGTGCCGGTTACGACCTGCTGGCATTGATGACCGGCTCGGAAGGCCTGCTCGGGCTGATCACGGAGATCACGGTGAAACTGCTGCCCCTGCCCGAAACCGCCCAGGTTGTGCTGGCCGCCTTCGCGTCCGTCGAGGCGGCGGGAACGGCAGTCACCGCCATCATCGCGAACGGCATTATACCGGCCGGGCTCGAACTGCTGGACAACCCGGCGATACGCGCCGTGGAGCAATTCGTCCATGCCGGCTACCCTGAGGACGCCGCCGCCATCCTGCTGTGCGAACTCGATGGCACCGCTGCGGACGTCGCCACACAGATCGAACGTGTCAGCGGTGTGTTCCGGGAGGCCGGTGCGACCGAACTGCGCGTTTCCCGCGACGACGCTGAACGGCAGCGCTTCTGGGCCGGACGCAAGGCGGCGTTCCCGGCCATGGGCCGGCTGTCGCCCGACTACTACTGCATGGACGGCACCATCCCGCGCAGGCACCTGTCCCGGGTGCTCGCGGAGATCGAGCGTATGTCGACAGAATACGGCCTGCCCATCTGCAATGTCTTTCATGCCGGCGATGGCAACCTGCACCCCCTCATTCTTTACGATGCCAACCAGCCGGGGGAACTGGAGCGCACCGAGGAACTGGGCGGCAAGATACTCGAACTGTGCGTTGCCGTGGGCGGTACCATCACCGGTGAGCACGGGGTCGGCATGGAGAAGATCAACCAGATGTGCGTGCAGTTCAATGCCGAGGAACTGACCCAGCTGCACGCCGTCAAGCACGCCTTCGATCCCCAGGGGCTGCTGAATCCCGGCAAGGCCATCCCGACCCTGCACCGCTGCGCCGAGTTCGGCGCCATGCATATCCACCAGGGCCAGCTGCCGCATCCGGAACTGGAACGCTTTTAGCCTGGCAGACCACAGATGATGACGCTTGTTGAATCCTTCCAGGACACCCTGCGCGCTGCTGCCGCGACCGGCACGCCAGTGTCGATCCGTGCCGGCGGCAGCAAGTCCTTCTACGGCAGGCCAGGCACGGGTACCGGGTTCAGTGTCGCGGAATACACCGGCATTATCGACTATTCACCCACGGAACTGGTGATCTCGGCACGCGCCGGCACACCGCTGGCCGAACTGGAGGCCGCGCTGGCAAAAGAAAACCAGATGCTGCCATTTGAACCACCGCACTTCGGCCCGGGCGCCACTCTTGGTGGCACCATCGCCTGCGGTTTCTCCGGACCACGCCGTCCCTATGCAGGCGCGGCCCGCGATCATGTACTGGGGATCACCTGTCTGAACGGCAGGGGTGAACGGCTGCGTTTCGGCGGCCAGGTCATGAAGAATGTGGCCGGTTATGACATCTCGCGCACCCTCACCGGCTCCCTGGGCACCCTGGCCGTGCTGCTGGACATTACCCTCAAGGTACTGCCGCGCCCGGAGACCGAGCTCACCCTGAGCCTGGAGGCCTCACCCGAACAGGCACTGGAGTGGCTCAATGTCTGGGCGGGGCAACCGCTGCCGTTGAGCGGCGGCGGCTGTATCGGCAAGCAGCTCATGGTGCGCCTGTCCGGATTCGAACAAGGTGTAAAGGCGGCCGCGCAACGATTGGGCGGTGATGAGCTGGCCGCTGCCGATAGCTTCTGGCAGGATCTGCGCGAGCAACGGCACCCGTTTTTCCAGGATGACCGGCCTTTGTGGCGTTTGTCGGTTCCACCCGCCACCGCGGCGTTCGCACTCGAGGCCGACGAACTGATCGACTGGGGCGGCGCGCAACGATGGCTCAAGACCAGCCTGCCGGCGCAGATACTGCGGGATACCGCAGCGCGAGCCGGCGGGCATGCCACCCGCTTTCGCGGTGGCAACCGGGATGATGTGTTCCATCCCCTGGACCCGGCCCTGCTGGCACTGCATCAACGCCTCAAGGCAAGTTTCGATCCGGCCGGCATCCTCAACCCCGGTCGCATGTACAGCGGGATATAGCCCGCATTCTTCACCGGGCGGCTATAGAGTCACACAACATACTGAGGTTAAAAATAAAGTGCAGATAGTGAACAAGACAGTGTGTCATCGGGCATTGCTTATCCCGATGAGAAAAGCGGGCTAGTCTATCAATGCAAACCTCACTGCCCGAATCGTTTCTGCAAACGGCCACCGGAAAGGCCGCCGATGAAATCCTGCGCAATTGCGTTCACTGCGGTTTTTGCAACGCGACCTGCCCGACCTACCAGCTGACCGGCGATGAGCTGGATGGCCCGCGCGGGCGCATCTACCTCATGAAACAGGCACTGGAGGGACAGCGCCCGTCCTCACGCACACTGCTGCATCTCGACCGCTGCCTGACCTGCCGGGCCTGTGAGACCACCTGCCCCTCAGGCGTCGATTACCACCTCCTGCTGGATACCGGCCGCGACTACATCGAACAGCGTGTCAGACGGCCGCTGGCGCAACGCCTGGTTCGACGCCTGCTGCGCCTGGTCCTGACCAGCCCGCGGCGCTTCACTCCCCTGCTGCGTATGGCCCAGGCGGTGCGTCCCGTGCTGCCTGCCAGGCTCACCAAGTCCATCCCGATCCGTGCCCCCGGCGGACAAGCCGTTACCAGCACGTCACTGCCGCGGACCATGCTGCTGCTGGACGGCTGCGTGCAACCGGCACTGGCACCGCAGATCAACCGGGCGACACAACGCGTCCTGGCGGCACTTGGCATTAATGCCGTGATCCCTGAAGGCAGCGGTTGCTGCGGTGCACTCAGCCATCACCTGACTGCCGCGCAGGAAGCCAGGGGTTTCATGAAAACCAATATCGATGCCTGGTGGCCACTCGTCGAGGCAGGCGCGGAAGCGATTGTGATTAGCGCCAGCGGCTGCGCGCCCATGGTCAAGGACTACGGACGCCTGCTGGCGGATGACCACAAATACGCGGGCAAGGCCGCGCGCATCAGCGAACTGGCCCGGGATCTCAGCGAAGTCGTCAGTGCGGAGCGACCAGAGGCATCCCTGAAACGCAGAGCCCGGGGGAGAAAAATCGCATTCCATTCACCCTGCTCACTGCAGCATGGGCAACAAATCACAGGGGTCGTGGAGGACCTGCTGGTTCAGTCGGGCTATACTCTGGCGCCGGTGGCCGACACCCACCTGTGTTGCGGTTCGGCCGGCAGCTACTCAATCCTGCAGCCGGCACTGGCCGGGAAACTCCGCAGCGACAAACTCGAGGCATTGCAGGCGGATCATCCGTCCACCATCGCCACCGCGAATATCGGCTGCCTGACACACATGGCCGGTCACGCCCGGGTCCCGGTCCGGCACTGGATCGAACTCCTGGAACCACTCTTCACTGAGGCACCATGAACGAACTCCAACTCCCCCTGCTTATCGAAGCTGATACGCTTGAAGTAACAATGGGTTACGATAATGTCCTGATTGTTGACCTGAGCAAGGCCGATACCTACCGGAAACTGCATGTCCCGGGCGCCGTGTTTCTCGACTACACCCAGATCGTGGCGAGCAGCAAACCCACCATGGGCCTGCTGCCGGACGATGACACCCTGCAGCGCGTGTTTTCCGCGCTGGGCATCAACGCCGATACCCATGTGTTCGCCTATGACGATGAAGGCGGGGGCCGGGCCGCGCGCTTCCTGTGGACTCTCGAGGTTGCCGGTCACCGGCACTACTCACTGGTGAACGGCGGACTGCATGCCTGGGCCAATGAAGGTCACCCCTGTGAGGACACGCCAATCACCCCAACCCCAGGCGAGTTCCAGGTGGCACACAACGATGCACCCACTGCCAACAGCGACTACATCCTGGAACGGCTGGACTCGGCGGATACCCGCCTGCTGGATGTGCGCAGCCCGGCCGAGTACAACGGCGCCAGGAAATTCGCAGAGCGCGCCGGTCATATCCCGGGTGCCGTCAATTTCGAATGGACCAACGCCATGGCACGGAATCTCAACCTGCGCTTCAAGCCCGATGTCGAGCTGAACCACATGCTCGCGGACATCGGCATCATGCCCGACAGGGAAATCATCGTTTACTGCCAGACCCATCACCGCTCGGCCCATACGTATATTGTGCTGAAGCACCTGGGCTTCCCGAGGGTGAAAGGCTATGCAGGTTCCTGGTCGGACTGGGGCAACAATCCCAACCTGCCGATCGAGTAGCAGCCCGGGAAGCCAGGTACCGGGCCGAACCGGATTGACTCGTCAAACACACAAAATCTCACCGCGGAACCGCGGAGAATAAGAAATAAATACATATTCACCGCAGAGTCGCAGAGAACGCTGAGGAATTCTTTAAAATAATGGTCTGGTCAACAATAATTTTCTGTCTTTAAAGAGTAAGGGACCGGTGTTTTGAAAATTATCATTTTTTCTCTGCGTCCTCTGCGACTCTGCGGTGAATCAGTTTTTTGAATTGTCGATTCTTTGCGTCCTTTGCGTCCTTTGCGGCTTTGCGGCTTTGCGGCTTTGCGGTGAATCAGGTTTTTACTTTTTTTCTCCTCGTTTCTCCAGCGAGAAATGCGGGCTAGAACTTGAACAGCTGCTCGCGGTAGTACTGCAGTTCGCGGATTGAATCCTTCACGTCGTCCATCGCCAGATGGGTGCTGCCCTTGCTGAATCCCCTGGCGACGTCCGGCGACCAGCGGCTCGCAAGTTCCTTGATGCTGCTGACATCCAGGTTGCGGTAATGAAAGAAGCGTTCCAGTTCGGGCATGCAGCGCGCCAGGAAGCGCCGGTCCTGGCAAATACTGTTGCCGCACATCGGCGAGGCGTTCTCCGGGACATGCTGCGCCAGAAATTCCAGCGTCTGGCGCTCAGCCATACGTTCGTCCAGCGTGCTGTTGCGGACCCGTTCGGTCAGACCGGACTTCCCGTGCTGCCGGGTGTTCCACTCGTCCATGCTGTTCATTATCTCATCCGCCTGATGGATCGCCAGCACCGGCCCTTCCGCCACCATATTGAGCTTGCTGTCAGTAATTATGGTCGCAATCTCAATGATGTAATCCTTCGTGGTATCCAGACCGGTCATTTCGAGATCGATCCAGATGAGGTTGCCGGCATCTTGCGTCATGTGCTGTCTTCCCTTCCAATTAGTATGGTTGCCTCGTATTGTACCAGAGGCTAATCTCCCACAATGTCCTTGTGATAACCGGAAGAAGTCGATGAACCTGTTTACCGCCCTGTTTGTTGCCGCGCTGGCCGGCTCAACACTGCTACAACTCTGGCTGGCCAACCGGCAGCGGTCACATGTACGAGCCAATCGCGGGGCCGTCCCGGGTGAGTTTTCCGAGCGCATCGCCCTCGACGACCATCACAAGGCCGCCGACTACACCGTCACCAGGACCAGCCTCGGGATGATCGAGCTGCTCTATGGCAGCCTGCTGCTGCTCGCCTGGACACTCGGCGGCGGGCTGGAGTGGTTCGACAATATCTGGCGCAGCGCTGGTCTCGGAGCGCTAATGACCGGCGTCTGTTTCATGCTGAGCGCCGTAATCATCATGTCCCTGCTGGACCTCCCGTTCAGCCTCTACCACACCTTCGTCATAGAGCAACGCTTCGGTTTCAACCGTTCCAGCCTGGGCGTGTTTGTCGGCGACCTGTTCAAGCAGGCCACCCTGCTAATTGCCATCGGCGCACCGATGATCGCCCTGGCCCTGTGGATCATGGATTCTTCCGGCGGTCTCTGGTGGCTGTATGTCTGGCTGGTGTGGATGGCTTTTTCGCTGATCATGTTCTGGGCCTACCCGGCGGTGATTGCACCGTTATTCAACAAGTTCACTCCGCTGGAAAACGAATCCCTCAAGATCCGCATCCAGGCGCTGCTCGACAAATGCGGCTTCAAGAGCCAGGGCATCTATGTCATGGACGGCTCACGGCGTTCCGGCCACGGCAATGCCTATTTCACCGGCTTCGGGCGCAACAAGCGGATTGTCTTTTTCGATACGCTGCTGGATAGCCTGGACCCGCAAGAGATCGAAGCAGTGCTGGCCCATGAACTGGGCCATTTCAAACTCAGGCATATCCAGAAGCGCCTGGTGACGACCGCTGCACTCAGCCTCGCCGGTCTTGCCGTGCTCGGCTGGCTGGCCGGCCAGCACTGGTTCTATAACGGCCTCGGGGTCAGCCGGCCTTCCTCCTACATGGCCCTGATGCTGTTCATGATGATCACCCCGGCGTTCACCTTTTTCCTGCAGCCGGTAATGGCACGGCTCTCTCGCAAGCATGAATTCGAGGCGGATGCCTACGCAGTGCAGCAATCCAGCGGCAGTGACCTGGTCAAGGCCCTGGTCAAGATGTACAGGGAAAATGCCAGCACCCTGACACCGGACCCGCTGTACTCGGCATTCCATGACTCGCACCCGCCCGCCCCGGTGCGAATATCACAGATATCCGGTAACATGAAACAGATCTCATCAGGAGGCTACGCATGAACAGATTTATCAGGGCCACTGCCCTCTTTCCGTTACTGGCGGCAACACAGACACTACAGGCGGCCGATGCCGACACCGGCAAGTCCCTGCTCGAGAGCAACTGCACGAGTTGTCATGGTGATGCTGTGTATACCAGAGAAAACCGCCGCGTCACGACCCTGGATGGCCTGAATGCGCAGGTCATGCGCTGTGACCAGTCACTGGGCCTGAAGTGGTTCGATGATGATATCGATGCCGTGACCTCTTACCTGAACAAGACCTACTACCATTTCAAGTAACCCGGCATGTCGACCCAGGGCCTGAGGAACAAGCACTGCCAACCCTGCAAAAAGGGCGATCCTCCACAGGACGCGGATCAGGCTGCGAAACACCTGCCTGATCTGAACACCGACCGGGCACTGGTCTGGGTCACGTACACGGAAGACTATCACCCGGATCTTGAGGTCGGCGATAAACGCTGCCGGATGCGCTACAGCACCCACTCGGTCGGCGGCCTTTCCGGTAATGAATTCATCAGCGCCGCCTGGATCGGTGCCCTGCTCCCGGGTAGCGTTTAGAACTGTCACGGGTCTTCCCCCGACACCACGGCATGCCAGCCAAGCACACCTCTCCTGACCCGGACCCTATCGAAACCTCACACAACAACCGGCCAGCGCAGCAAGCGAACGGACTGGTAATTGTCAATTACGGCAAGGCACTGCTGGTCGAGGACAGTGACGGGGACCTGCAGCGCTGCGTGGCACGCCGCAACCTGGGGCAGATCGTCAGCGGCGACCGTGTCAGCTGGGAACACACCGGCACCGGGGAAGGCGTCATCAGCGCGGTCGCACCACGCAGCGCGGTCCTGAGGCGCCTGGACATCACCCGCAAGGCACGCCCCCTGGCCGCCAACATCGATCAGATCGTCGTTGTCAGTGCACCGCAGCCTGCACTCGACGAGTTCCTTATCGACAAGTATCTGATCGCCGCCGAACTCATTGGCACGAACCCTGTCCTGGTGATCAACAAGTCCGACCTGCTTGATACGGACGCACGCGAGGCACTGGATGCGCGGGTCAGCAACTATGCCGACATCGGCTATCGCGTCCTCTTTACCAGCGTACTCGCCGACGACGGTATCGACTCTCTGGCGGAGGTGCTGGCCGGCAAGACCAGCATACTGGTCGGACAGTCTGGCGTGGGCAAATCATCTCTCATCAAGCGGCTGTTACCAGACCTGGATATTGCGATTGGCAGACTCTCGGCTGCATCGGGCCAGGGCCGGCACACCACGACCGCCACTACACTCTATCACCTGCCGCACGGCGGTAACCTGATCGACTCACCGGGTGTGCGCGATTTCAGGCTGGAGCCGACACAGGCCGCCGAGCTTGCGCATGGGTTTCGTGAATTCCGCCCTTTCCTTGGACAATGCAAGTTCCATAACTGCCGGCATGTGAATGAACCCGAGTGCGCGCTGAGTGCGGCAGCGAGCCGCGGGGAAATCAGCAAGCGGCGCCTGGAAAACTACCGGAACCTGCTGCAGTGGATGACTGAAGCGACGCCCTGATTCAATCCGTTAGCCCGGCGGCCAGTTCATCGGCCGTCCGCCGAGCACGTGCAGGTGGATGTGGTACACCGACTGGCCCGCCTCGGGGTTGCAGTTCATCACCATGCGGTAGCCGCGCTCGGCGATACCTTCGGCAGTGGCCACCTGCCGGGCCGCCAGGTATAACTTGCCCACCAGTTCGGTATCGCCGGCTTCCAGGTCGTTGGTGGTGGCGATGTGCCGCCTGGGGATCACCAGAAAATGCGTCGGGGCCTGGGGATTCATGTCCCGGAATGCAAGGACCTCATCGTCCTCATAGACGATATCCGGCTGGATTTCACCCCGGGCCATCTTGCAGAAAATACAGTCCGCCATCGGTCACTCCTGTGTCTGAGAAAAATCGTTCACCGCAAAGACGCAAAGGGCGCAAAGAGTAACAATATTTAAAAAATAATCTCACCGCAGAGTCGCAGAGATCGCGGAGAAAAAAGAAATAATTTCAAAAAACTCCGAACCTGTTTACAAGTAATTACACGGATAATTGTTGTTGATCTAATATTATTTTTAAGTATTTACTCTGCGTTCTCGGCGTCTCTGCGGTGAATATTTTTGCATTTATTATTCTTTGAACCCTTTGCGTCCTTTGCGTCTTTGCGGTGAAATTTGCGTCGTTTAACGCGGCATTAAAGCTCGGTGCGGCCGGCGAAGGCATGCAACAGGGTATTGCCATCGATATATTCCAGTTCGCCCCCCATGGGGACGCCGTGCGCGATCCGGGTGACGCGAACCCCCCGGGTATGGGCCATTTCGCCAATATAATGTGCAGTCGCCTCTCCTTCCACAGTGGGGTTCGTGGCCAGAATCAGCTCCTGGACCTCGCCGGTCCGCAGTCGCGACTCCAGCCGGTCCAGGCCCAGTTCTTCCGGCCCGATGCCGTCCAGTGGCGACAAGTGCCCCATCAACACGAAATACAGCCCCTGGTAACCGGTAGACTGCTCCAGCGCCAGCACATCCACCGGTGTCTCCACCACGCACAGCAAACCGCGGTCCCTGCGAGTGCTGGAACACAGGGTACAGTGGTCGTCCTCACTCAGGGTGCCGCAGTCACGACAATGGCCGACCCGCTCCATCGACTGGTTCAGCGCCTCGGCCAACCGCCGGCCACCCTCGCGATCGCGTTCCAGCAGGTGATAGGCCATGCGTTGTGCGGATTTCGGGCCCACACCGGGCAGGCAGCGCAGGGATTCAATCAACTGCCCGATCAGGCGAGAGCTGCTCATGGATATCAGAAAGGCAGCTTCATACCGGGCGGGAGATTGAGACCGCCGGCGAGACCGGCAAAACGCTCCTGGGTCGTTGATTCAACCTTGTGCACAGCATCGTTGATGGCCGCCGCCACCAGGTCCTCGAGCATGTCCTTGTCATCACCCAGCAGACTGTCATCGATGGTGACACGCCGGACCTCGTGCTTGCCGGTCATGATCACACTGACCAGACCGCCCCCGGATTCACCGCTGACTTCCAGTTTGGCCAGTTCATCCTGGGCCTTCTGCATGTTGGCCTGCATCTCCTGGGCCTGCTTCATCAAGTTACCTAGTCCGCCTTTCATTGTCCTTACCTCTGTATCCTTAATTTTCGAATCGTGCTGTTATTCATTTTGGCTAGTCACGCGGGCGAATGGAATCGTAATTCACCGTCGCCCCGAAGGTGTCCTGCAACGCCTTTATGTTCTCGTCGTTCTCGATCGACGTGATGGCCTGTTGCTGGCGGTTTTCCTGTTCCCGCGCCTGCCTGCGTGCCGGCGTCTCATTTTGCAGCGGCCCATCCTCGAGAATCTTCAACTTGATGTTGCGGCCGTAAAACTTGCACAGGGCCTTCCCGATCTGCTCACTGCGTGTCTTGCTGAGCAGGCGCGCGTGTGTCGGGTCCACCGTCAGGGTCACCCCGGTGTCGGTGATCTCCTGCACGACACAGTTCACTGCCAGTTGTTGCGTCAGGCCCTTGAGTACCAGTTTTTCAACGATGTGCGCCCATCCCCCCGGTTCAGCCCCGCTCTCGCGGGTGGTATTCACGGGCGCAGCAGGTGCTACCGGCTTCTCCGGTTTGGCGCGGCCCGCCTGCCCTGCTGTTTCTGGCACCCTGCGTGTGACGCTGTGTCCTGAATTGGCCGTGTCCCCGGGACGGAAGGCCAGCATGCGCAGCATCACCATTTCGAAGCCTGCGCGCGGCTCGGGGGAAAGGGAAAGGTCGCGTCGGCCGATCAGGCCGATCTGGTAGTAAAGCTGCACATCCTCGGGAGGAAACCGTTCGGCCAGCACGAGTATGGCGTCCCGGTCCCCGAAGGCATCATCAATGGCATCCGGGAGGGCCTGGGCCAGGGCGACACGCTGCAGAATGGAGAGCATATCGGCCAGCAGGGCCGCGTAGTCCGGGGCGAATTCGTCGACGCCACGGATTTCATCCAGCAGACCTGCGGCATCACTGCCTGCCAGGCGATCCAGGATGCGGTAGACGGCATCCCGGTCAATGGTACCGAGCATGGCGCGCACCTCGTCCTCCACAAGTGCGCCACCGCCGTAGGCGATGGCCTGGTCCAGCAGGCTCAATGCATCACGCAGGCTGCCGTCCGCGGCAAATGCCAGCTGCCGAATGGCGCTTTCTTCCGCCTTGATCTTCTCCTGCTTGAGAATGGACTCGAGCTGCCCGGTAATTTGCGGCACGGTCAGGCACTTGAGATTGAATTGCAGGCAGCGCGAGAGGATCGTGACCGGCAGTTTCTGCGGGTCGGTCGTTGCCAGCAGGAATTTCACATGGGGCGGAGGCTCTTCGAGGGTCTTCAACAGTGCATTGAAGCTGTGGCCCGAAAGCATGTGCACCTCGTCGATGAGGTAAACCTTGTAACGCCCCCGGGTCGGTGCGTACTGCACATTCTCGAGCAGCTCACGGGTGTCCTCGACCTTGGTGCGGGAAGCCGCGTCCACCTCCACGAGGTCGATAAAACGGCCGCTATCGATTTCCTCGCAGGCGCTGCATTTGCCGCACGGCGTGGAGCTGACGCCTTCCTCGCAGTTGAGGGACTTGGCAAAGATCCTGGCGATGGTCGTCTTGCCGACACCGCGCGTGCCGGTAAACAGGTAGGCATGGTGCAGGCGGTCGTGGTCCAGGGCGTTGACCAGTGCCCGCCGGACATGTTCCTGCCCGACTAACTCACTGAAATTGCGCGGGC
>Ga0224497_10000393_pt1 | contig 31140 bp, 22 predicted proteins | sample SF_Jul11_sed_USG_4_FD_167970 | JGI IMG/M metagenome (GOLD analysis project Ga0224497, IMG submission 167970) | Sediment microbial communities from San Francisco Bay, California, United States - SF_Jul11_sed_USGS_13 | ecosystem: Environmental > Aquatic > Marine > Sediment | place: USA...
CCAGTTCCATGGTACCGAAAAGGCCATCCTCTTCACTCAAATGGATGTGAGTACCCTGAGAATAATTGGGATCACCCGGAACTCCATCGGCGAGCACGGCGCGAACCATCAGGCTATCGGTCAGGATGGCTTGTCCCCGAATCCCCAGAGAGGTCGCAGGAAAGGTGGACGGGCCATTTTGTCCACTGGCCGCGAGTTCCGCTCCCGTCCCGAAGGAGCTATTCACAAACAGTTCAGACGAGGACGCCATGACATCGAACTCGGAGGTCACATCATACAGGCCGGCAAGGAGGGAAAAGTGTTCAAACAGGTTTTGTTGGTACCAGGCTTCAAACAGTTTCCAGGTATTCGGTGCCGCAATGTTGCTCACCGCCTGGCTGTCACCGACATATTTGCTCGGGTCGTCGCCATAGGTACCCAAGCCATACACGAATAGCGTCCCACCGTTCAAACCAGGAATTAATTTTTTCATATCGACCGTGAGCAGAAGATCCAGGTCCCCGACTACAGCCGTTTTTCGATGAATGCCGCCGGAGACATTAGAGAGGACATCCACCGTATTGGTGGTTTCCAGAAGAATCCCATGATCATATATTCTGGTTCGAAACCCTTTCCATTGGTCAATCGCATTTTCCAGGTTCTCAAACGGATGGGACTCTTCAGCGCTGGCTAAAACCGGGTTCAACAGTATCAAAATAAATAGACCGCAAAGGAATTGGAGAATTCTCCTTATTCGACAGAATTTCATGCTATTGAGTCATGCTTCCATATTCCCGGAACAAAATAATTTTCGGGTAATGTTAATGAGAAGGTTATCTTTCTTGCATTGATGCCGCGCAAACGCTCATGCAGAGAAAACGGTGGCAGGACCATTTTACGACCTGACACTTTTTTCCTTTTAGGTCTTCGGTCTCTATTCCTTCTCATGCTTCTGCTTGACCAGGATAGTTAAATAGTAATCGAGGTGTTTGGCAAATAATTGCCGATCTCGTTGGCTCAGGGCAGACGGCCCACCCGTATCGACTCCGCTGGCTCGAAGCGTGTCCATAAAATCTCTCATCATCAGACGAGCTTGAATCGTATCGGCTGAATGCATCTCTCCTCGGGGATCAAGCGCATGACCACCCTTCGCAATCACCTCAGCAGCAAGCGGAATATCGGCCGTGATCACCAAGTCCCCGGCCTCGAGTCTTTTCACGATTTCTGAATCAGCCACATCAAATCCATCGGCGACTTGGATGGCCGAAATATAGGGAGAGGGAGGGGTAAACAGGAGACGATTCGCGACAAGTGTCACCAACACGGCTGTCCGCTCCGCCGCACGAAACAAAATCTCTTTAATCACCTTGGGGCAGGCATCGGCATCAACCCAGATTGGCATGTTCTACCTTTTTGGTTTAGGAGTGGGAAAGAACCGCATTCATCAGGTTTTTTAATTGCCCGTCTTAAATGGGGAGAAGTAGAGGAGCAATCTTGTTCCACAAGTAGCGGAGTTGCTCGTTCATTCACACTTCGTGACCCAGACGCCGACATGAAGCGTTGACCCTGGGGGACCCACGAACGATCCCTCGATGGGCGGCACGGATTCCGGTAATCTTGCGACGGCCACGGCAATATGATCGATTCCGGCCATGCCTCCAACAGTGGGATCAAACCCTTTCCAGCCTGCGCCAGGCAGGTATACCTCGGCCCAGGCATGGGTGGCACCATAGTCGGTTGCTGATGGTGGTGCGTGGAGATACCCGCTCACAAAGCGCGCGGCGAGACCTAAGCACCGCGCGGCTTCCATAAAGAGCAACGCAAAGTCACGGCATGAGCCTGTGCCGTATTCCAATGTCTGCCCCACCGTTTGAACGCCAGGTTCTTCCCGCACTCGATATGACAGGGTTTGGTTGATGTGGGTGCCAAGCCGCTGTAGGAGCGTGTAGGTTTGTATCGGTTCATTGGATTGCCAGAAACCGGCTATCCATTTAGTCAGTTGAGTTTTGGTGTTCGGTTCAGGAAATGCCATGTAGGGTAACAGCATGATCCGGTCATCGGGTTCATAGGTAAACGGGTACGCGACAGCGTAGTCGGCGACGAGAAAGTCGAGTGGAGCCTCATTGAATTGCTGGATGATGACTTCGCTCTCAATCACAAGCTGGTTGGCTGGCACATCGAAGGTGGCTATGGCCACCGAATTGCCTTCCACGTCACGATGCCACAGCAGGGTCGCTGGCGGTGTGAGCTTCAGGTTTAACGACTCAATGTGCAAGTCATAGTCTTCTCTCGGACGCAGGCGCAAGTGATGCGGTCCGAGTGTCACAGCACCCGAGAAATTATAATACGTCCGATGAAGAATCTTATAGCGTTGCATCCTTTATCCTATCCTGAAATTACACCGGCATCAAAGAATTTCTTAAACATAATGATTGTGGAACATCAAAAATATCTGACGCTCTAGAGGCCAGCCAACACCACCTGCGGAAGGCCGAACGCTCAAATTGAGGGGCGTGCGACTTTTGTATTCAATTGAAGAATTTCCGTCTCATAATTTTGAACCTCAACAGCGTCATTTGGCTTGGGGGTCAATTCTATGGATTCTTCATAATTGTTCCTACTGACCCCATTTACATTTTCATCACTTCGGGCTGTTGCGAAGGCTGTCTAACGTTTGACATGAGCGAACCGCAATCGGCACAGCCGATTGTGGGCTCTCCCGAGGGAAGGGTAGGGCCGGTCGGAACTGGCGATGAGCTTCTTATAGCAGATTCACCGATAAGGGGGGGCTTAAAGTTAGGGCAAAAACCTACCACTGGGAACGTTGCCCCTATGCATGTTGGGGGCTAGTGTGCACTCTGCCATCTTGAATGACTGTGGTTTCCGTTATTTCCGGTTTGGCGAAAGGAAAACTTTTCAGATCAACTCGATCTTCTTTAGGCGGATCAAAGTTCATCAGGTCTACCCTTGCGGTTCATACAGGCAGACAGGATCTTCGGCGAATATATCGCCGGTTAATGCGTAGGCGCGAGACCGCGAGCCGCCGCAAATGTCGCGAAATTCACACCTTCCGCAGCGCCCCTTCAAATTTTGGGGATCCCTCAGCGATTGAAACAATTCACTCTCTCGATAGAGAGTAGCCAAGGACGAGGTCCGCACATTTCCCGCCGAAATGGGCAAAAATCCGCTCGGGAATACTTCTCCCGTATGGGAGACGAAACAAAATCCCTTCCCAGCGTTAATGCCTTTAGCCTTTTGGCCGAAAGCTTGTCCGGCTTTCATTCCCCCACCAAGTTGAGTGGGAATAGCTGAATCGGCCATATCCTGAACCGTGTGCGGCGAAGTCGCTCGGTGCTGCATGATAACCCTTCGATAGTGAGGTGCCTCAGTGACCTTGAGAAGAAAACGAGAGCGAGTTGAACAATGATACAACTTGGTGAGTAATTGCTCGCATTCTACGGCGGTGAGGCCTTCCAATTCCGCCCCGCGGCCGACTGGAACCAGAATGAAGACTTCCCAAAATACGATGTCAAGCCGACTCACTAACTCAATCATCGCATCGATATCCGAGAAATTGTACCGTGAATACGTCGTATTGATTTGAACTGGAAGTCCCACCTTGTGCGCCCATTCTATGGCCTGAAGGGTGGTGCGGTAGGTGCCAGGGACTTGCCGGAATCCATCGTGGAGAGTTTCGCTTGACGCATCCAGGCTGAAAGCAATCTGGGCCAGCCCGGCTTGTTTCAGGTCACCAAGCAACTCAGGTGTAATCCGAGCTGTTGCTGCAGGGATTGTGGCCATTCGAAGACCCAACTCCTTTCCATAATAGATGAGTTTAAGAAGGTCTGGTCGTTTAAGGGGATCACCTCCACTTAACACCACCACCGGAGTCCCCATAGCTTCAATCTTTCTAAGAAGGTCAAACCCCTCTGTCGTTGTCAGTTCGTCCGGACATCCCTCAGGCATGGCCGAGGCCCGGCAATGCTGACACACGAGGTCACAGGCCTGCGTTAACTCCCAGATGACCAGGAAAGGGGTCTGGGAAAAGTCCAGTTTTGAAAATGAGATGTCAGGAGAATTCATGCTGAGTTTCCCTTACGTGCTCTCGGGTTAAGGAGCCTATGGGCCAGCCGCACTTGGCATAAATGATGGCTGACCGTGGTCTAGTCGATAGAGGTCGATCGGTTGAGGGGCTGCACCTACCAGCGGTTCGGTGATCCCGTCAGGTCGTTCCCGGAACAGGTCAAGCGCACGACTGTGATGACAGCGGCACCCCTGCGAGGCCAGCTTTTCTTCGAACTCATCTAACGGCCACCAGTGTGCGGTGATCATTTCACGGAGGGCCTGATTTCTGTTGCTGAACGTAAAGACCGGATGGTCGGGGAGCCAGTCGGCTCCTCCATTGGCATAGGTCACAAACAATTGCGCCCTTGCGCTTGCGGCGACTTGGGCAAGATAGTCACTGGTCACACAGCAATTTTCCCCAACCTCCAGCCAGCGTCCGGGATGAGAAAGGCAGGCGTAGGCCGCAAAGGTCCGCAATTCCAGGAGCTGGCCAGGCTGCTCATAGACTGTGTCCACTGGTCCATACTTCCGAACAAGCTCATCGATCACCCCATCTTTGACAGGATTGGCTCCTGAATTGGTCGGCCCACTGTCAACGGGTATGAAAATATTACGACCTCGATCCGCGATCAGGTAGCAGTTGCGGGGCAAACCCAATTCACAGGAGCATTCGCCGTAGAAAGGCACCGAGGCCACGCAGCCGCCTTCAAAGTCCCAGGTCTCCCCATGAGCTAATTCAATCACGTTCGTAAAGCCAAGCCCATGCAACAAAGCCGGGTAATCGTAGTAGAGGGCACGCCGGTTCGTCCGGCTTGGCACAATCACCGGAATTTCTTTGGGAAAGGCGAGGAGCGTTCTGGGATCCACATGGTCGTCGTGGTCATGGGTCAGAAAAATGGCAGATGGCTTGGGCAGTAAGGACGTCCAAAGCGAGGGCACGGGAGCCTCGGCAAACCAGGGGATGAGCCATGGATCGAAGAAAAAGAAGTTGTCCTTCTGTCGATACATCAACGCGGCATGGCCCAAATGAGTCATGTCCCGATCTTGTGTAACCTGAAGCCACCGTTCTCGGATGGACGAGCATGCCGTAATAGCCAGACAGTCATGGATCACAAGAAATTCCAGAAATTCGTGGAGGTACTTGGCAAAGCCCGCACCGAAGGCCATGCCCATTCGCTCAATCTCACCACGAAGTTCTCTCACGCTCTGCGTTCCATCCAAGCACCCAATAAATCTTCCAATGGCGGGAGCCATCTTTTGGTACAAATCAAACGGGACGGCTTGGTGAGTCACGGTATTGCACACCCGCAACTGGGTGTACTGCAAGATGGCGGATTTCGTCGGATCAAGGGGAAAGTCCCATTGGAAATTCCCATGAGAGTCCCGTCCACAGCGGATGTGCGATTGAAGATGCTGGCGCGAGTGCACGACTTCGGCATATGCGTTCTCAAGCCGGCATTGAAGCGCTGGGTCCTTGACCGAGGCCCGACCGGCAAACACATCGCTGATGGCAATATCCAGTGCCCCAGCGAGATGCCCATGAACCTCATGAAGGCTGGCTACCACCTGAGGATCTACGCCCCCTAAAAACGGAAAAGGACCGGGAGGCTCCGAACCCTCAAACTCAATCCACACCCATGGATACAAACCGACGTACTGATGAGGAAGCAGGCTGTCAAATGAAATCGTCACGATGAGGCCCCTCGTAAGTTATGAAGTCATTGTTCAAGAAAATATTCCAGGATAACGTCATGCACCCTTCTCACCCATGACAACAGTGAGTTGAGGGTTGACATGGGTCTTTGGATGAATCCGGAAATGCTCGATCACAGCGGGTAACCGAACCAGGGCATCAACTCCCCCATGGCCAAGCGGGTTGAGCCCATACTTGGGGAACCAATCCACCAGGTCAGGTGGTCCCACCACACACGCAAAACCGCCTGCCGAGGTGGCGTGTGCAACCCTCTTGACCACCGCCTCACAAGCAGGGGGGTCATCATACTGATTGAAGGGGATCCATCGATAAATGAGGTCGTAGTTTCCCTGGTACGTGATGTCTTCCATGGCCTGCTCGGGCACAAATTCAACATGGGGCACTGCCCCGAGGTGCACCTCCCGAGCCGTGCGATCCCAGATGATCTGGGCATTTTTTTGAGCCCACCCTTGATGCCGGTAAAGGATGGTGTACCGCCGCCGTTGATTATCCGGGTCGGTAAGGCCGGCGCAGATGGGATCGAAATTATGGATGAGAACCCAATACGTTCTTTCCAATCTAGACCGTAGATCAGAAAGTTGGTTGAGATAATCATAAATTTGTTCCAAGACAAACAGTTGAGTGGACTCTTCGCCCACCTCTGATGCATCCTCGGGAAACAAAAGTACCGTTCTCCAGGCACGGACTGGATCGATCGTAGGAGGATCTCCTCTAAACAAGGCTCTCCATTCGAACGGGTAAGTCGGGAGCTGATTTGATGAGGACTGTTCTTTGGTGAGGCCCCACACGGAGTTCAGAGAGATTTCTGTCGTATGCTGTCCGTCTCGCAATTGCAGCGTGTTGTCGATAACATCAACCGTCCGCCCACAGGAAGCAAAGCCTTTCATGCCAAGCCGGACGTAAGGGACCGCCACAGGATCATCCATAACTGTGACCTTTTGGGGAACCCCTCCCTGGATGGTGAGACAGAGCTGCCGTGCCTTATCAAAATAACGCCAAGGAGGATCAGGTCTTGGCCACCAGGCAATTTCATAGGCGCGTTGGGTGTCCATAAACAGTTTATAAGGATCCTCTCCATGTGCAGTCTCTGGCCGGAAGAAGGCACAAAAAAGCCCGTAAGCTTGCTCCGAAGGAAAGGTCGGCAGGCCTCGATACCGTAGCGGAATGGAACCTTCAGCCAACCGCTGATCATCACATAACCCCCAGATCAAGTCGAATACGGCACCTCCCGTTCCAGGAAGAGTCGATTGGTAGAGTTCCACAACATTTAGCAGGTCAATGCGGGCCCAGGGAATGGCACCCATGTAGCTCACGAACTGAGTCTGATCGAAGGTTCCGTCTTGCAACAGGTAGACCCCATCCTTTTTGAGCCGGACTTTGATATCATTGGCCTCATCTTGGGTGAAGTTCTCATCGGGGAAAAAATAGCGAAGGTCGTCCAATGGGCAACCCCACGCCTGTGCTGCGGCCTGACGAAAAGTCTCGGCAGTGAGCTGTTGGCCCCGGAGAGAAGGTGGAAGCTCCAAGGTAGTCACCTGCTCCGTCGCTTCCGGGCGAATCCCCACCCATTGCTGGCAATCCAGCTGAAGCCGGGCATGCGTCATCTGTATTCCACCATCCTCGGTGCCGTGCCACTCACATTCGTGGAGGGTGGTCCCTTCTGGATCAGTGTTCAGTATGCGTCGTCCGTGGGTTCCATAGAAAACCAGGTGGCCGGAGGGAAGAAGTTGGATGCGGGGACCTCGAAAGGGGGAATCAAGAGGGAGATGCCAGACTGTACTGCAGCCAGACTCCCCGGAGAGTTCAGCAGTGATGAACTTTGAGGCTTGTTCGGTGAGGGCTTGCACATGACTGGAATTCTGGTCAAAACACACGGTTCCGGTCGTCACCAATACATCAAGGAAACGTTTAATCTGTGACATATAAACCCTCCAGGACTAGATATCTGATGTGTAGCCCACTTGGCAGGTCGAAAGCTATGATGTCCGTCAACCCATTAGTTGATCTTGATCAACTCACATACTGAAAAATTGGTTGTTTTAGGTGACTTCATGCAGAGCTTGATCTGCTTTTTGCCTTCTCCCTCTATCCTTATTCCTGGAAAAGCCGGAGCGCAGAGGTCTTTCGGATCATTCAGAGTTTATGGTTCTTGCCTTACAGCTTGACGATTTGTATCGGAAATCCATCTTGGGGTTTCCTCGTAAACAATCGCTGGTAGGGGAAAACCTCACACATGTGTCCCAACTCTCGTGTCATTCGGATGTTCAGTGTTGCCGGGTTTCGCCCCGGCAGGCGAGGCCCTTTTGTTTCGGCAAAAGGCCCCAAAACCAGTGACGCCCCGTCTGGCCTCATGGGAACGCCCGGACGCCAACCTGAGCAGGGCGGACCAACTCGCTCCGCTCATACAAGGCCCGCCAGCGGATGAGAGCGTCCCGCCCTTGAGCCAGACGGCAGGCGTCGGATCCTGGGAAACGAACCTTTCAGAGATACGCTTGAACGAGCGAGGAACCATATATTCTGTATGATCCGGTTTTTCGATCTAAGCATGGATGGGGCATGGTTTGGCTCCCCTTGCCGGAGGGATGGGGGGGTGAGGGGAAAGTTTTCAGCCTACATGACTGTGAGCATTCGAAAAACGCTTCTTAAATCATTCCACGTCAAATCCATCGGCGACCTGAATAGCGGAAATATACGTGGAGGGCGGGTATAGAGGAGTCGATTGGCGACGAGTGTCACCTGCACGGCTTTCTTAGCTTTCTTGAGGTGTTTCAAGCCCCCGTCCCGGAACGAGAGCAGAGGAGGAATGATATTGTTCCACAAGTGCTGGAGGCGCTTGTTCACTCACACTTCGTGACCCAGACGCCGACATGAAGAGTTGACCCTGGGGGGCCAACGAACGATCCCTCGATGGGCGGCACGGATTCGGGCAATCTTGCGACGGCCACGGCAATATGATCGGTTCCGGCCATGGCTCCCACAGTGGGATCAAACCCTTTCCAGCCTGCGCCAGGCAGGTATACCTCGGCCCAGGCATGGGTGGCGCCATAGTCGGTTGCTGATGGTGGTGCGTGGAGATACCCGCTGACAAAGCGTGCGGCGAGACCTAAGCAACGCGCGGCTTCCATAAACAGCAACGCAAAGTCACGGCATGAGCCGGTGCCGTATTCCAATGTTTGCCCCACAGTTTGTACGCCAGGTTCTTCCCGCACTCGATAGGACAGAGTTTGATTGATGTGGGTGGCAAGCCGCTGCAAGAGGGTGTAGGTTTGAATCGGTTCTTCTGGTTTCCAAAAATTCGCTATCCATTCGGTCAGTTGAGTTTTGGTGTTCGGCTCAGGAAAGGCCATGTAGGGTAACAGCATGATCCGGTCATCGGGTTGATAGGCGAATGGGTAAGCGACAGCGTAGTTGGCGACCAGAAAGTCGAGTGGAGCTTCATTGAATTGCTGGATCATGACTTCGCTCTCAACCACAAGTTGATTAGCAGGCACATCGAAGGTGGCGGTGGCCACCGAATTGCCTTCCACGTCACGATGCCAGAGTAGGGTCGCCGGCGGTGTGAGCTTCAGGTTTAACGACTCAATGTGCAAGTCATAGTCTTCTCTTGGACGCAGCCGCAAGTGATGCGGCCCGAGCTGCACTGAACCCGAGAAATTATAATAAGTCCGATGAAGAATTTTATAGCGCTGCATAATTCACTCTATTCTGCAATTTCAACGGTATCAAGAAAATGGTTAACCGTTCTGATGGAGAAACGTCCAAGGAGCCCGATCCTCTCTGATGTTGCAAATTGAGGGCAGGCTGTCCTTGCAATAGGTGGGAAAAAGTCCAGTCTCGAAATAGTGAATTTCGATGCTGTGCTTTGGCTTAGATCCCAATTTTGTGAATGTTTTATTTTAGCTCCAGCTGACTCCATTCACATTTTGATAAATTTTGGCTTTAGGGAAGACTCCCTCGAGTTGTGTTAAGTGGTCGATAGTAAGAGGGTTCCAACCGAATGTATGAGCAAACTTGAATCCTCTGCTAGACGATTACAATCCTAACCCGATAAGCGTTCCTCCTCCAGACATAGAATTTCCGGAAAAAGTCCCACCGCCTGCGGTTAATGAGGACAAGTCGCCATGCATGTTTAGACCTATGGGACGGAAATCTAATTTTTCTACGACTGCAGTATCTTGGTTTAGGATTTTTACAGACAAAACTATTTCTTCAGAAATCAATACATTTAGAGAGCCTGACTCTTCATAAACCTTTACGGCAGGGTGTTTGGAGATAGATTCTTCCACAATGGTGATAAATTGATTTTTCTTCGAGTCCGCGAGCGCTTGAAGCCAGATTTTTGGTATTTCTCCTTTGCCAATTAATAGTGGCAATACATCACCTACAGCCACTAAGTTCCCACCCCCAGAAAGAGTATTACTGCATATTATTAATGTATTAAAAGGAATGTAGTTTTTTGGGGTGCTATTGCGCGTAATCATTAGTTTTGATCCTTAAATGCTTGTCTTATAGTTGGAGCCTTCTCGAAATGGTTTTCGATTTTTTGCATCACTTTTTTGCGCTTATTAGGAAGCAAGAGGCCGATGATGTATAGAGCGATTGAGGAAATTATACCTAAACTCAATGCTACCCATTCCCCTGTACTGATACTTGCAACGGTAGAGTATCCTTTAGCCACAAGATTAAGTCCAAAACCAACCGTCGTAAGTGCGACACTATTAGCCCAGATAAAAGTAATGGGTTTGCCATACTTTATTCGGTCAAATTCTACTTCGCGGAGAAGGTACTCTGCCTGCCATGTGCCGATATCTGTTCCGGTCAGCAGATCAGGGATGATTTGTGTTTCGGTTATCTCTTTGCCATGTAGGCTCTTATCGGTCATTGGATTTTCCAGGAGAGCTCTAATTAGATTGGTTGGTTTGGAGTGTGGGTTTTTATTTTCCTGGCCGTATAACAGGACCTGGAATTTCTTGCCAAGGCGAGCTTCTCAAAATTTACCTGATGATGCCCTAACGGGAGCTGAAGTGCCCTAGGAATTGTGGGCTTCGCTTAGGCGAAGCCCACCACTTTCATCAAAGAAAGCGTCTCGCCTATTTCTTCTTATCTTTTTTCTTCTGTTGATCGACTTTCTGTTTTTGAGCTTTGTCTTTGTCTTTTTTCCCGCCTTTGTCTCCCATGGTGTACCTCCTTTCTCTTTAAGATTAACAGTCTTTTCCTGAAAGGTGCGCCGCCCCATCACGATTTTGTGACTGCCTGTTTTTTGTGTGCAAGTTCAGTGGCTCAGCTTACCATGATCCAAGGGAAATAGAACCGTTCAGACTCGTTCACGCTCCATCTATTGGCTTGGCAATGTTGAGGCCATGTCCTGGTTGGATGAAGATCCAACAGAGTCCACCGAGTAAGGCGATGCCGGCGGCGATGCCGAGGGAGACTGACCAGCCGAATGTGTCCGCCAGCCACGGCGTCAATGTTGGCGAGAGGGTCCCGCCCAGGTTGGCGCCGGTGTTCATGAGGCCTGAGAGTGTGCCTGCATAGGGTTTGGATAAGTCCGTGGTGGATGACCAGAACGGGCCGACGGTGAAGTAAAGCCACCCCGCGCCGAGCGAGAGGAAGCCGATCGCGACATAGGGCGCTTCGATATTGGCGCCGATGATGATGGAGAGCGCGGCCAGGATCATTCCTGCTCCACCCACACTCGCGCGTCCACGATTGACTCCGTATTTTTCTGTGAGCCGATCCGTGACCCATCCTCCTAATGGGCAAAAGAACGCCATGGCGATGAACGGCGCTGAGGCAAAGAAGGCGCCTTGAAGGATGGCAAAACCCCTCACGTTGACGAGGTAGAGATAGAACCAGGACATATACACATAGGCCACGTAGCCGAGACAGGTGTAGCTGATGGTGAGCCACCAGACCGTGGGTGTGGTGAGAATGGCTTTCCAGGGAACGGTATCGGTCTTTGGCCTGGGAGTGGATGCTGGTTCGCTGTTCTTTCCTGGGCGTATTGGCGTGGAGGAGGGGTGGCGGTCTTTCTTTTCTCCGGTTCCGTTGCCATTGCCGTTGCTTCTTGCCTGTGAAGCCGGAGTCAGGCCTTCACGTGTTTCAAAATCGGTGAAGACATCATGGACCATTCCCCAGGCTTTGCCGGATCGTCCTTCTAGCGCAGTGGGAAGGTTGGTGAGCGATTCCGTTCCCTCGATGAGTGTGGCTTCGGCGTTGTTGACCTGTGCATGTTGCCGGGGATGATCGGTCGCGTACCAGTACCACAAGAGCGCGATGCCAATCCCCAATCCGCCTGCGACATAGAAGGCGGTTTGCCAGCCATAATTGACCATGATCCAGGCGGTGATGGGTGGCGTGAGGGCCGAGCCCACGCCGATTCCCCCGATGGTGATGCCAATGCCTAAGCCCCGTTCATTTGGGGGATGCCAGTTGGCGACGGCTCGATTGAAATTTGGTAGCGCGGCGGCTTCGCCGATGCCGATGAGGAACCGCACGACCATGAGTGAGCCCATGATGCCGATCAGGTTTGCTAGTGGAAGTGTGGGCGCGACAGCCGTGAGGGCAGTAAAGATCGACCACCAGATAACCGCGAATGTCAACACGCGGCGTGGTCCCCATCGGTCCCCCAGCCATCCGCCGGGAATTTGAAAGAGGGCGTAGCCAAAGACAAAGGCGGAAAAGATTTGGCCCATTTGCAAATCGGTGAGTCCGAGTGCGGGCATCATCTGGCGGGCGGCGACGGAAATATTCACCCGGTCGATGTAGGTGATGATGCTGATGAGGAGGAGCAGAAAAAGAATCCGCCAGCGGACTCGAGACGGTGTGGTGGAGTTGTGTGGCGGCATAGTGGAGCGAAGGAAGAGCTAGCTTAGACGGATGAAGGAAAGATTGACAAGCGTTGAAAATTCTCGCGCGGTTCTTTGGGTCGTGAAGCGCTGCCTACTCTTGTTCTTGGCTCCAAGAATTCAAGGCTGGATCCCATGGGGCGATCGCGCATCGCTCACTGCCGTGCGGACCTTGCACCGATACGCAATGGTCAGCCCTGACTCCTGCCTGACGCGGTTTCTTGTGTGATGAACGTTTTGGCGAGGCGATATTCATCTTCTGGTGTAGCGACGAGACCATCCAGTTTCGCCTTGAAGACGCGATCGAGCACCCGGCGATAGGCTGGACCTTTGGGAAGGCCCATTTCTTCCAGGTCGTGACCGGTTAAGGTGATGTTCTCATGTTGGAACCTGGTGAGATAGTCCCGAATACGTTCCATCGCCACATGGGTTGTCGGCTTGCTTTGCGCTTTGGTCATGAGGAACAGCACGAGTTCTTTCGGCCATGGCGTCAGGAGGTCATAGATTTCTGAGGGAGCCAGGTGCTTTTTGTTGAGGGTTCGCATCAGGGTGGACTGGGCCTCTAAAAACTCTCCGGCGGTCGCTGCGGTTCGTTGCGGGAATCCTAGCCGTTTCCAGGTTTTGACCAGTTCGGCTTTGCCTAACGATTCGAACCAGGCCAGGGCATAGAGCAGCCATCGCTCGGTTCCTGGTTTGGCGCTTTCCACCTCATGCCATGCCAAAATTTTTTCACCGGATGCAAACAGCGTCGGGCCCGGTTCCTTCCATTGCAGCTTGGGATGAATGAACGGGAAGAGTTTGAACTGACTCAATCGCTGGATGCCTTTGGCCGGCTCGGGTTCTTCTAAAATATGGATGAGCTCATTTCCCAGCCGTGTACCGGAGAGCCGGTGAAACAGTTCCATGGTTTCGGCCTGTTGAATGAAATGCTGTGTTTCTTTACTGATCTGGAAGCCGAACCGTTGTTCGAAGCGAATGGCCCGAAAGACGCGCGTGGGATCTTCTACAAAACTGAGGCTGTGGAGAACGCGCACGATTTTGTCTTTGAGGTCACGCCTTCCTCCGAAAAAGTCCAGGAGTTCACCGGGCGTTCTGTTTAAGCGAATGGCCAGGGCGTTGATGGTGAAGTCCCGCCGGTACAGGTCTTTTTTAATGGAACTGCGCTCCACGGTCGGCAGGGCGGTGGGATATTCGTAATATTCAGTTCTGGCCGTGGCGATGTCCAGGTGATGCATCTGTGGAATGTTGAGCGTCTTGGGGAGTGCGATTGAGACGGTTCCAAATCGCTCATGAATGGTCCATTCCGCCTTCAGCTCTTGCGCTAAGGTTTTCCCGAAGCGAATGCCGTCTCCTTCGATCACCACGTCCAGATCGAAGTTGGGAATGTTCATGAGGAGATCCCGGACGAATCCGCCGACGAGGAAGGCGGCGATCTCTTGTGTGTCGGCGAGCTTCCCAATGGTTTCGAGCAAGGCCAGGAGGGGCGGAGGTAAACGGGTTGCCAATTGTTTTTGGAGATTTGAGGTCCGCAAGGTTGTCGAGGGGATCGTCACTGCAAGTGAGACTGCCTCCGCTGGTGGTTCGACTTCGCCTACCTGAGGCGGGAGCCCTTGGTGCATGGTTCGGAGCAAATCGGTCCGGCTGAAAATTCCGACGACCTGGTTGTGATCCAGCACCGGGACGATCCGCTGATTCCGCTCGACCATATGCTGTTGGACCTCTTCAAACGGCGTGGAGGGGGTGGCCAGGAAGATGTCTCTCGACATGATGTGATCGATGGGGTGGGTGGCCAGTTTGTGATATAGGGCTTTTTGCACCGCTTCCCTGGTGGCTAACCCCATGAAGTCGCCGGTGGCATTTACAACCGGGAGGGCGTTGACTTCGTATTGCGTCATGAGGCGTTCGGTCTGTGTGATCGTGGTGTTGAGTTCTACTGTTCTGACTGGTGTCGTCATGAGTCGTTTGATGGGGAGCCAGGTTTTGGCTTGTTCCTGTAAAAGCGCGTGGATCTTCTGTTCCACCTCGACGATGGTGAGTTCTTTAATGCTGGCGGCGGCGGCCATGGTATGTCCACCCCCGCCAAATGCCTGAGTGATCTGATTCATATCCATGTCGGGATGGCGGCTTCGCCCGATGACCTGCACTTTGCCCTCCATGGCGACAGCAGCGATGATGGCGTCGGCTCCATGTAATTGCGCGAGTTGTTGAACCACCGGCGCCATGTCTTGCACATAGTCCGGCCAGGTGAGGGTGGTGAGAAGAATGCGGCGGTGTCCGAGGTTCAGCGTTTGTGCCGATTGCAACAGTGCATGGAATAATTCCAGCTGCGGGGGCGTCCAGTGCCGCGCGATGTACTTCGTGACCTGGTTTAGGTCAGCTCCTGATTGGACGAGGGCCGCACCGATTTGAAAGTCACGGGGCGTGGTATTGCAGTAGACGAATTGGCCGGTCTCCTCATACAGGGCTAGGGCGAAGAGTGTCGCTTCTTCTGGTGTCCACTTGAGCGATCTCGCTTGGAGTTCTTCGCAGAGGATGGTGATCGTGGCCCCCACCGAATCCAGTTTGCAGTACTCTGCCCGTGGGAGAAGGGGATTGGTCTCTTCCATGGGGTGATGATCATAAATATGAACTGAAAGGTGCTGATTTTCAAGGACTTTTTTGAGCGGACCTAACCTGTCCTGGTGTTGGGCATCGACTAAGATCAGGCGGGTGATATCCGGAATATTCAGACTCGAGATTGCCGTCAAGGGAAGGGGATGTTCGGCGAGAAAGGCTCGCTCCCGGGATTGGGCTCCCGCCGGGAGGACGAGGTGTGCCTCCGGGTAGAGCTTTTGGGCGGCCACCATTGATGCGAGGCCATCGAAATCCGCCTCGAGATGTGTGGTAATGATTTCCATGGAGACCCGATTCTAGCAGGGATACTGAATGACCGGAAGTTTCTTGTAAAGGAGAAGAGTTTCCTTCTGGAAAATCTTGTGTTGATTGAGAGGCCCTCTCCATGTTAGATGGGGTCAACTCAGGAGGCGATCCATCTCAGATGGATTATTTGTCGATCACACAATCAGGAGGGTGACACATGGCTGCCAAGGCTAAGCCCAAGTCCAAGGCCAAGCCCCAACCCAAGTCTACGAAAAAGCGGACGACTCAATCGAAAGCCAAACCGAAGACGAAAGCTACACCGAAGAAGCCTGTGAAGCCCCAACGATCACCGTCTACCAAAGCGAAGTCCAAGAATACGAAGGTCGGCTCCAAGGCTCGGCCCAAGGGAACCACCAAGGCTGGGGCCAAAGGGAATGCGAAGGCTCGAGTGAAGGGGAAATCCAAGGCCGTGGCTCAAGCTCAACCACGATCCAAAGCGACGCCGAAAATGGTGGTGAAAGAGAAAGCGAAGAAGTTGACTACATCTGACAATGTTGCGAAATCCACTACGGCAGCGAACCGTACCAAGTCTGCTCCCACCACGAAAGCGGTGACGAAGGTTAAGTCTTCACCCGATAGAAAAGCCACGAAGGCTTCAGCGGTGAAGCCAGCGCCATCTCGGGCTAAGAAGGGCCCCGGAAGGCCTAAAAAAGATGCGGCTGCCGCGAAAGGCCTTGACGACAAAAAGAGAAAGAGCGCCTCCCCTGTTGGTGTCGATAAGGGAGAGATTCCTAGCAAAATAGCTGATCAGGATAATGAGGACGCGTCTTTGCCGGATGACATTGATGCCGAATTGGATATTGAAGTGGAAGCCGATGCCGAGATCACCCTGGATTCCTTGACGACTGGACTCGATGATGTTACCGACCCCCTGGATGTGGATGATCTCGCCGATGATTTTGATGATGATGAGTTCTCCGAGGATTCAGCCGATGAAGCCGAGGAGGAGTTGGATCTGACGGAAGACTTATCAGAGGAATTAAGCACGGATAAGTTTTTTCGGGATACCGAATCCAATCACGAGGAGGATGAAGAGGAAATTCCCCGTTCCTGGTAGGGATCCTGGCCTGTCATGGGCACATGCGGTGCTTACTGTTTTTTCTCGGCCATCTCGATGGTGTTGCTCGTGTTGCCGGTTTCATAGACAAGCCGGCATTTCTCCCTTCGCCTGGGGCGAAGTCGAAGTGTTTTAGTTTTGCCAACTGAAGGAGGTTTCATGTCGGAAGAACGAGGTTTGCCTCGCATCGGGGATCCTGCGCCGGACTTTTCCGCGGTGACGACGCAACAGACAGATTTTAATTTTAGCGTCTGGCAGGAACAGCGATGGGTGGTGCTGTTTTCTCACCCGGCCGATTTTACTCCGGTGTGTACGACGGAATTGATGGCCTTTGCCCAGCTCAATGACCAATTTCGTCAGCGAGGGGTAAAACTCATTGGGTTGAGTGTGGATAGCATTCATGCCCACTTAGCCTGGTTGCGCAATATTCACGATAAAATGGGTGCCACTATTCCGTTTCCCATGATTGCCGATGTTGATATGCGTGTCGCCAAACTGTATGGAATGATTCATGCGAATGCAAGTTCCACCGCCACCGTGCGTGCGGTGTTTATTATTGATCCCAAGCGAGTGATTCGGGCATTGCTGTATTACCCCCTCAATGCCGGACGTAATGTGGATGAAATTCTTCGGTTAGTCACTGCCTTGCAAACGACAGACCGCTTCGCCTGTGCGACGCCAGCCAATTGGCGGGAAGGGGAGAAGGTGGTAGTGCCTCCACCCAAGACCGTTCAGGAAGTGGATCAGGTGTTAGCCAACACAGAATTCGAACAGCGGGATTTTTATTTAGTGCTCAAGGATGCTAAGCCTGCTGTTTCGAAGCCCGTAGAAGTGACGGTTCCCAAACCTGCGGAAGCCGCTGCTCCTAAGGCAGCTGAACCTCAGCCCCCTCAACCTGCTGACAGCACCCCTTCCGCTTAGCGTGTGGTGTGGTGAATGACCGATGGCTGTCGGTTGGCCTGCAGCCATCTCACGCTCATGTGATGCGGCGATTGATGGGATTGCTGGGTCACCAGGGTGTGCTGCTGGGTCTTTTGCTTGGCTTGCTTGGCCTGTTTCCTCTGAGTGTGGAGGCTTGTCGTCTCCTACCGACACCTCCGGGCAGCGAGAACGTCTTCTGGGTTCATGTTGAGGGACCCTGTTTGCCTGCGGAAGAAGAGACCATGGCTGTGAGGGGAGCCGATATCCTTGTGGCCCTGGAACAGGGCAGGAGTATTGACCTTGAAGGCGTGCTGGTGGTTGATGAGGTGATGCTGGATCTCCTGCCTCTTCACGACCTATTAGAAAATGCTGACATTCCCCCCGCTGTGCAGGAACGCCTTCAACAACGGCGCCTTGCAGCCGTTCGCGTTATTCCAGGGTCTCTCTCCATTCGATATTCTCGATTTGAAAAAGTGCTTGCCACCAATCTGGTCGAAGGTGCCATCCTGATGCTGGGGGCGGTGGATTTCACTGGAACGGTCTTTCAGCAGTCGATTGACCTTTCCCAAGCAGTGTTTGTGGGCCCTTTGGACTTTTCAAAGGTGCGCGTGGACTTTGAGGCGTTTTTTATTGGATCTCAATTTGACCAGGCGGTTGATTTTTCTCACGTGACCTTTGGAACCCATTCCCGGTTTCATAAGGCCGGCTTCCGCGATCGGGTCACATTTGCCGACGCACATTTCACCGGGGTGGCAGAATTTTTGGAAGTCGAGTTTCGGCAGGCGTCGGATTTTTCCCGATCTCATTTTGCCAGTGGAACGGGATTTTCCGGGTCGGTCTTTGTTGGCCCGGCTGACTTTTCCGCCATCACGGTTGATCATGAAATCTATTTTCGGTTCACGGAATTCAAACAGCAGGTCTCCTTTCAGCACACTCAATTTCACAATGTCGTCGATTTTACGAACGCCAGGTTTGACGGGGGCCAGGATTTTTCAGGAGTGATGTTCCACATCCCACCGGAATTGACCGGGAGCAATTTACCCCTTGACGCGGTTTCGGCTCAGGGTTGGCGGAGCCAACAAGCCCAGTTAGGGATCTTTGCGGGATTGGTCATTTTGGTGCTATTTTACCTCTGGGTCTTGAAGGGGAAAAAGACCGCGTAAATGGTCTCAACCACTATATTTTGTTAAGATATTGCGGCTTCCCACAAAAGATGGTATACCAATGCAAATATCTGCACTGTGGACCCCAGCCGAAAGGCTCTTGATTGGATTCCGTCCCTTCCCTGATTATTTCCGACCTTGAAGATGACGATGCCTATCAGGTCAAGCTTGAGGCCTTTACCGGCCCCATGGACCTTCTTCTCCACCTGATTCGGAAACATCAGATCAACATCTATGATATTCCGATTGCGCTGATTGCTCAGCAATATCTGGAGTATTTGTCCATGATGAAGACGTTGAACCTGTCGCTGGCTGGAGAATTTCTGGTCATGGCCGCCACGCTTCTCTATATCAAATCCCGGATGCTCCTTCCTAAAGAGGAAAAAGCTGAGACGGAGGATGAGGACGGTCTGGATCCTCGCACGGAATTGGTCCGGCAATTGGTCGAATATGAGCGCTTTAAGGAAGCGGCCGGGACCTTGGTTGTCCGCGAACGTCTTTGGCGGGAGTCGTTTAGTCGGGATCCTCTCCCTTTTCTCGCAGAGTCGGTGGAGGAGGATATTGCGACTGAGGATCTCCAATTATTTGATCTTCTGAGTGCATTTCAGGACGTCCTGGATCGAGCTCCAACCGATCAAATTATCGAATTGTCCAGGGAATCCTGGACGGTTCAGGACCGTATCCAAGTCATATTGGAGCGGTTGGAAGGGGAGTCGACGGTTCCTTTTGAAGGGTTATTTGAACAGCATTGGTCACGGCCATTGGTCATTGTCACATTTTTGGCCTTACTGGAACTAGTCAGGATGAATCTGGTTCGATTATTTCAGGGAGAATGGTTTGGTCCCATCCAGGTGACCAGGCGGTTTGTTCCAGCTGGAGGGCCTGATTCTACCGGAAGTCTTCAAGCGGAGCAGTTGTGACGCGTATGAGCCTGGTCTTGATGGTTGGAGGACGCGTTGTGGGGCTGAGAAATTGTCTGGAAGAATCTTGCATGTGGCAATGTGGGATGGACTGGTTCAGTCCACAGAGGAGGACTCTATGATGATCGAATCACTCACCAATGGGCGCCTGGCTTCAGATGTACTCGACACCGAGGTGGAGGAGGATTCTGCTCTCGTCGAGGTCTCCGAAAATGGTCATGATGCAGCAGAGGTGACGGCCACCGAGATCGTAGAGCAGGAGCCGGGGTTGGATCTTGATGAACTGAAAGGGGCGTTTGAGGCCCTGCTCTTTGTTTCGCAGGATCCCCTGAGTCTTGAGAAGCTGGCTTCGGTTCTCGAAGGCGTGCCTAAACCGTCTGTGAAATCAGCGATGCAGCATCTCCAAGCAGAGTATGAGGCGTCTGGGCGCGGCTTGCAGATTCTGGAAGTGGCTGGTGGGTATGTCATGGTGACACGGCCTGAGCAGAGTCTGTATATCAAGCGATTGACCAGCAAGGCCAAACCGTCTGCCAAGGTTTCCCGATCGGCACTGGAGGCACTGGCAATTGTGAGTTATAAGCAGCCCATTACCCGTGCGGATATTGAGAAAATTCGAGGCGTGGAAACCTCTGGTGTGTTGCGTACCCTCCTGGATCAGAAGTTGATTCGAATCGTCGGACGGCAGGACATCCCTGGTCGACCGATTTTGTACGGAACCGGCAAGCAGTTTCTTCAACGTTTTGGCCTGCGTGACCTTCGAGATCTGCCTCCCTTGAAAGAATTGAAAGATTTAGGTAGCCCGGAACAATTCCCAATGGAGCTTCCCTTTGAATCTGAGGGAGACGAGGGAGAAGCTCGCGTCTCCGATCTTTCCGCATGATTTGAGTTGAGGCCACGCATCCTGCTGGCCTTTCTTGTCGCCTTCCGGTCTTCTCTCCTACAATAGGTGTTTCATCTGCTTGTGAAGTGGGACGAGTTCCTATGACCTTGTTGCTACCTGAAAAGAAATCTTCCCTGGGCGCTGATTTAGCCAAAACATTGGGGCAGGATAAAGTTCGGTGGGATTGGGCCACGCTGAAAGCCTATTCCGTCGATGCCAGCATCTACAAAATTCCTCCACAAGTTGTTGTGCTTCCTGAAACAGAAGAGGACATTGATGCCGTGATGGCGTATGCCGTCAAGGTCGGAGTGCCTCTTACTCCCAGGGCCGCCGGAACGAACCTGACCGGCTCAGCCATCGGATCTGGCATTATCGTGGATATTTCCCGGATGAATCGATTACTTGAAGTGAATCGGGAAGAGCAGTGGGCGCGGGTACAACCCGGCCTGGTGTTATCCGAATTCAATAAACAGCTGGCCCCTCTGGGGTTGATGTATGGCCCCGATCCTTCAAGTGGGGATATGTGTAAATTGGGAGGCATGTTCGGCAACAATTCGGCTGGTCCCCATACCCTTCGCTATGGATCGGTCAAGGACAACGTTCATACTCTCCGGGTTCGGCTGCTTACTGAGGGTTGGCTTGACGCTCAGTCCGTTGTGATTGGAGGACCGGTTCATACCTCGTTATTGAAACAGTATGCACCCTTGAGGGCTGTGTGGGCGATGCTCCAAGAGGACCAGGCCTTAATTCGCACCAAGCGTCCGAAGGTGAGTAAGAACAGTTCCGGCTATAACGTCTTTGATCTGGTCGATGGACTGGACCGAGGTGTCTTTGATGTTCCGAAATTATTTATCGGGAGCGAGGGGACGCTTGGCATTATCAGTGAAGCAACGGTCAGGTTGGTCAAACGACCTGATGCCACGGTGACGGGGCTCATCCATTTCCGACACCTGGAGGGTATGGGCGAATCGGTCCCCCACTTATTGGAGTTGGACCCCAATGCCTTGGAAGTGATGGATGGAAATTCATTAGATTTGATCGGGCGAGATCGCTATGGCATTCCATTAGATGCGGCGGCCACATTGCTCATTGAATTTGATGAAGGAGAAGGCGCAGATCGTCGTGAACGGTTGCTGGGGATGTGCCGAAGGTTTCCTCTAACGGGTGAAGTGAGACTGGCGTCTGATCCAGCCCAGCAAGGGGAATTGTGGAAGGCTCGCAAGGCGTTGTTTCCGATGCTCTATCGATTTGATCCTCAAAAAAAACCCATCAATTTTGTCGATGATGTGGTGGTGCCGGCCTCACGCACCGGAGAGTTGATCCGGTATTTGGAAGAGTATTTTGGACGACGATCGGTGCCGGTCGCCATCTTTGGACATGTGGGAAATGGCAATGCGCATATTGTGCCGCTGCTCGATTTGCACAATCAACATGATGTTGATGCCATGGTCGAGGCCCATCGAGAGATTCACCACACGGTCTTAGACCGGTTTGACGGATCAATTTGTGGAGAGCATGGAGACGGGCGTATTCGCGCCGAGACCGTTCGCTTGATGTATGGCGAAGAGGTGTATGAGATCTTTCTTCGAGTGAAACAGGCGTTCGATCCGCAGGGGATGATGAATCCTGGTGTGAAAATCAGCGAAACATCCTTTACGGAACATATTGATTATGAACGAATGGGGAAGTCCTGTGCGACCTGTGCCAAATGTAATTCCGTGTGTCCGGTGTATGATGTGTTTCAGTCTGAAGATATGAGCGCGCGCGGTTGGTTTGAGATTGTGACGGCTTCGGATTACTCGTATCTCCAATCCGAACGGGTGGTCGAAGCCTGTTTGAATTGCAAGTCCTGCCGCACCATTTGTCCGGCTGGGGTCGATGTGTCCGAACTGATTCTTCAGCGACGGGCCGAACATCCCAATCGGCTCGCCGGATGGATCTTTTCCCTCCATGCCCATCAAGGGCTCTTTCATCCGTTGCTGAAGCTCATGGCGTGGACTCAGTCTTTTTGGGATCGTCCGGTTATTCGAGGTTTGTTGGAAAAGGTGACTCGCCCATTGTTGCGAGGGTTGGCTGCCACGGCAAAGATTCCTCGAGACATGGTCCTGCCGACTTTTGCTAAACGGCATTTGCGTGATCGGTATCCTGATCTTTGTCATCCCGATCATCTTCGACAGGCATCAATTGCCTATTTCCATGGGTGTGCGGCCAACTATTTTGAGGATGGAGTGGGGGATGCGGTGATCGGGCTCTTAGCTGATCATGGAGTGAAGGTCGCTCTCCCTCCACAACGATGCTCTGGGACGCCGATTGAAACGTACGGGTTGCGTGAACTGGTGAAAGAAGGCGCACGAGAAAATCTGGCTCATCTGGCCCCGTATTCCACGGTGATCACCAGTTGTGCCTCGTGTACGTTAAGTTTGAAAGATTATGCCACGCTGTTTCACGGGGAGCCGGAGGAAGCTGCGGCCCTCGATTTACGCAAACGAGTGAAACATATCTCTGAATTTCTTGTAGCCCAGGGTGTTGCCTCAAGCAACACGCGCCCAACTCCGGGATCACCGACTGAGAAGTTAGCAAAAGTGACCTACCATTCTTCGTGCCATCTTCGCGCGGCTGGCGTGTTCCAGGCCCCGCGAGACTTGCTAGCGTCTGTCGCTGACCTTGAATTTGTTGAAATGCAGGATGCCGATCGATGCGCGGGCGGAGCGGGTACGTATATGATCAAAAATTATGAAACCTCTCAAGAAATCTTTCAACGCAAGAAGCGCGCTATTCAACATAGTGGGGCGCAGGTGGTAGCCACGAGTTGCCCGGCGTGCATGATTCAGTTAAAAAATGGTCTTCGTGGGATAGCAGAGGTCAAACATATTGCGCAGATCATGCGGGAGCATCCCCAGAAGAAATAATGGGGATGAGATTGTGAATTTCAGGTGTATGCCCTGGCGGGATATCGTTGTTAATAGGTTGAATCGGGACCGATTACTTTTTTTCATAAGGAACACCAAATGGTAAAAATTTTGATATTTGGACTTGCACTTCGTGATGTCGTTGAGGATCCCGAAGTCGAGATTACACTGGAGAAGGCCACGACTCTGCGCCAATTGCTGGAGGATTATCCCGATCACTTTCAAGAGCTGATGCCTTTTCTCCAATCCAATGAACTCATGTTGACGATTAATCAAAAAATCTCCACATTGGAAGCCCAAGTGAAAAATGGGGATATCGTGAAGATTACTCACCAAGGAAGTGATCAGAGTACGGATGGGGCGATGTGGCATAATCCTTAACATGGCGCGGGTTGCCATGAATGTGTTGTTTTGCAGGGAGAAGGGTTTTACTGAGAAAGGGAAAAGACGGTGTCTTAGGTTGTTCTTTGTGGGGGGAGGAGTGGCTTCTCGTCACATTTTTTGCAATTGAGGATTGTATTGAGATGTGCTCGACGTCCCTCTGGCGTAAGAGCCCATGGGCGAAAACTGAGCGGAGGCTGATGTCGAACATGCTGCCCATGTCCGCAGGCCAGATCTGCCACCCAATCGTTCACGTCATCTTGATGGAACCCAATAATCCGTTGGTTCATTTTCTCTCAGGGCATAATGATGTGAGAACATGATGGACAAGCAAATTATTTTCCAAAGACTTCTTTGAGTAAATCTGTGACGCGCGCTGCAGGGTTGGTTCGGATTTTTTGCTCCTCCTGCGCCAGCGTGTGAAATAGCCCGTCCAAGCTTTTTCCGACCACATAGCCGTCCAAATCAAAGGTCGGTACTTTGACGAAGGGTAGCGTCGTATATTGTCCCACCAATTCCTTGTATTGCGCGGTGACCCCGACCTGGTTCATCGTCTTCTCCACTTCCGGTTTGAACGCCGTGGCGAGTTGGTCACGGGTTTTGCCGTTGAAATAATCCGTGGCTGCGGTATCTCCTCCATTTAAAATTTTCTTGGCATCGTCAAAACTCATATTCGTGACCGCATCTTTAAATATGGGTTTGGCCAGGGGAGCGGCCTGCTCGGCGGCTCGGTTCATACTGACCACCAACTCATCCAGCTGAGGTCCGAATCCGGCGAGTCGAAGGGCTTTGTCCATGGAATGAAGTTTTTCCGGTAGTAAAATTTTAATGGCTTCATTTTTTAAAAAGCCGTCTGTGTTGCCTGTGAGATTCACGGTGTTTTCTGTTCCGACGCTGAGAGCCTCTTTAAGCCCAGAGACAATTTTGTCATCTCCGAGAGCTTGTGAGCCAGGCAGAGACAATTTATCGATCTCTTTCATAAAGTCACCAAATTGGGCGAAGACAACGTGCGGAAGGAGGACGAGGAGTACACATATGAGGGCGGGAAAAGGGATCATCGTTCACTCCTTTGTCAGAAATTGAATTGTTATTTAAGGGAAATTGGAGATGGACGGAGAGAGGGAAGAACCTAATTGTTGTCCGTCGTATTCCTGTGAGTTGGGACCCACAAGGAAGAGGGGGTGACTTGCGGCCTGGAATTATCCTGGGGAGGATAGACTAGAACATTCGGCAGTCTTAGAATCCTCAGGAGGCAAATTCCGGCTCTTCCTCGTGGGTGGTCCAAAGCACCCTAAGTATGAGATGTCTCAAGGTTAAGCCAAAGGAGCACAACCCATCCCTGATCTCTTGCCTTTATTCGAAGAAGCCAAAGGCCTAGAGAGGAGCGGACGAGTTTTTTTCTTCATCGCCTCTCGTTGAGGATTGAGGCGATTTTCCAGAATGACGGGATCAATGACTTCACCGCATTGCAAGCATCGTTTGGTCAAGATTTCCATTCCACCAGCATCATAGTTCACATTCATACACCAGTGGGAAACCATAAATCCTCCACAACGGGTACACGTATCTGAATGTCGTGGATCGACAACTTTTTGTGTGGAAGTGGGGAGTGATTGAACGGTTTCATGTTTGATGGGACTTTTCCCAAGTGTCGGGGTCTTTTTTTGTATTCCGAAATGTCCCATATGTATCTCCTTTTCCCAGTCGTGTCGCGATAGATATTTTGCTTAGCTTTCCTTCTAGATATAGCTCTTTGATCTTAAGTCAAGATTAACGCAATATTAAAAATTCCTCATAATTGAAAATCTAGAATGATCAACAATTCTCAGAAATGTGTAAAAATAAGGAAAATTTGGTATATAAAGCCCAATTGGACACTTAATTAACGTGTTTCAAACTAAGTAATAACACTAATAATAAATAGGCAGAAAAAGGCTGAGAAAAACAAGAAGGGAGCCCTACTTGCTAAGAAATCGAAGCTTTTGGGGGAAAATACGAAAAAATCATAAAACTTCCCGGAAACGAAAAGCGCGTCTAACGCCAGCGGAAATGAACAGTGGTTGTCTTCTTCCCTGCTAGGTTGATGCTTTTTTCAATAGTCGTCCCACCCGAATCGGTTGCTTTGACCACATATTTTCCGGCAGGAAGGTTGAGGAACAACCAGGGACCTTGTACCGCTTCACCTGGGATGGAAATAAGTGCCGTCCCGTCAGATTGTAACACATCAATGGCCACGCTAGCTAAGAAAGCGCGTTCGCCTTTCACAAAAATCAACTTCAGGGGATAGGGCGGATACGACAGGCTACGTTCTTCCTTCCCTAAGCCGGCGCTGAAATATTGAATGTTATTCTGCTCATGGAGGGGGAATCTGAGTTTATCAGGGATGCTTCCAACTTCCAGTGGAATTTCTAAAAACTTGGAGATATGTTCTGAGCCTTCACCTTCGGCGGCCCAGGATGAGGTTGAAGAAGCCACCCAAGTCAGGATCATCAAAAGACACGCACCAAACCTCAGAATGACTAGCAACCCTCTCTTCGCTCGTCCCACGTCTCTTTGTCCCTCTGTTGTTGATGCACTGGTGATGGCGGTTCTTCCTCTCACGGTGTGTACCTCTCCTTCCCCATAAATCTCATTTAGTTTCTCTTACCTAATAAAGATATACTAGCAATTTAGGTGTGATGAAGAATAGCGAAAATTTTCAAATAATGGTCAAGATCCAGGCCCAATCAGAAATGAATAGGGGAAGGAGGGGATGGAATGCATAAACAGCCTTTCGAAGGGGAAAGCCCTCTCAAAACAGGCAATCAGAGAGATTGGCTCGTCAACGTTAAGCCGAGGGAGGCAGGTCTTCCAGCGATGGGTCCATAATTCCAGGCGTTTTTGGCATGTGTTCGACGGATTTCACGTCCATGATGTCTTTTTTTGGGCTGATTCCGAGCGATTTGAATTTTCTGGCCGTGGGCCAAATCCGATTCTCCAATGAGGTGACCGTCGCATTATAGGATTCGACGGTCCGACCCAACGCCTGTCCAATTTTACCAAAATGCTCTGCCAGGGTGCTCAGGCGATCGGCAAGTTCTTGTCCGAGGATGCTAATGCGTTGGGCCCCTTCGGCCACTTGTTCCTGGCGCCATCCATAGGCAATGGCTCGCAGCAACGCGATAAAGGTGGTGGGTGTGGCGATAACGACTTTTTTTGTTAATGCCGACTCGACGAGCGAGGGATCACGCTCCGCGGCCGCAGCTAAGAACGAATCATTGGGGATAAATAAGACCACAAATTCCGGAGCGGCTGGAAATTGATCCCAATATTCTTTTGAGGCTAATTGACTGATATGGCGTTTCACCTGGCCCAGATGCCGACTGAGAGCGGCTTCCCGATCTTCATCCGTGTGCGCCTCCAGGCTATCTAAAAACGCGCTGAGCGGCACTTTGGAATCGACGACTACGTCTCTTCCTGCCGGGAGTTTGACGATCATATCGGGACGCAATCGTCCTGTTTCGGTGGAGACGCTTTCCTGTTCAAAGAAATCGCAGTTGGCCGACATGCCTGCCAACTCAGCGGTTCTCCGAAGCGCGATTTCCCCCCAGCGTCCTCGAACCTGCGGAGAGCGTAAGGCATTGACCAATTTTGATGTTTCCGTTTGGAGGATGGATTGGGCTGAAGCCAATTGGCGCAACTGTTCTCCCACGACACTGAGTTCACGAAGCCGCTTGTCTTCTAAGGCTTGAGATTCTTTTTGATAGGTACGCAGGGATTCGGTGAGCGGGTGCAACAAGGATTCAATGGAGGTGTGGCGTTGATCGAAGGTCGCCGTCGCTTCTTCCTTGAGCGCCTTAAACTTTTCCTCAGCCAGGGTCAGAAATCCCCTATTGTTCCCCGCCAGGGCTTCCGAGGCTAAAGATCGAAAGGTATCCGACAAGGTCAATTTCGCGTCCTCCAACAAGGCCCGCTGTTCGGCTAAGTGCTGTTGGGTATTTTCCAGGTTCGTTTCAGCTGACACTTTAGCCACTTCCATCAGACGGAATTCTTGATGGACCCGTTCACGTTCCTGCTGCAGGGTGGCTAATTGGGTCCGAAGTTCTCCGGTTTGGGCTTGGGCCGAAGCGAGTTGGGCGGCGGTCTCTTGTAAGGCTTGGATCTTCTTTCCTCGATAGAGCATGGCACTCATGACCCACGCCAGGGTCCCGCCGACCAGGAATCCAGCCAGAAGAACCCAGAAAAATTGAGAGTCGTATGAGGTGATCATGCGTAAGAAGAGAAGACCGCACCGGACAACGAATGTTCCTTACGTCGTGTAGACTGGCAAAAGATCGTGAGTCTTTTCAACTCCCTGTTCACCTTTGGGCAAGGATAAAGACAGCCTGTGAGGGAAGGTCTATCCACCCCAAAACGAAGAATTTTGACCCACTTCGATAGACGTATTTCTTATTCTTGGGTACAGTAGGACTATGTCCAGGGAATGTCGTTCAGATATTACGAAGGTGCAGCGCGAAGGATAGCAAATATGGAAAAAAAATATCGTGTCTCTATTTGGTATTTCATTATTGCATTCTGGGGGCTCATTATTCTCCAGGAAATGTATTTTGCCGCCCAACATATGGATGAGGTGCCGTACAGTCAATTTAAAGTCTGGGTTCAGGAAGATAAGGTCGCCGAGGTCTCCATAACCGACAAAGTCATTCTCGGAAAATTGAAATCTGAAAAAGGAGGGGACAATCCCAAATGGTTTCAGTCGGTCCGAGTGGATGATCCGGATTTAGTGAACCTGCTGGAAGAGAAACATGTGGAATTTGCCGGAGTGATCGTCAGCACGCTCTGGAAGGACGTGGCCTCCTGGGTCGTCCCTATTCTGGTCTTTGCCGGGATTTGGTTTTGGATTTTGCGGAAGATGGGGCAGGGGGCGGGGGGCGGTTTTATGCGAATAGGCAAATCCAAAGCCAAAGTCTATATTGAAAGCGATATCAAGACTCGCATGGAAGATGTGGCTGGAGTCGATGAAGCCAAAGTCGAATTAATGGAAGTGGTTGAATTTTTGCAGACCCCGGAAAAATTCACCAAGATTGGGGGACGAATCCCCAAGGGTGTGCTCCTGGTCGGGCCACCGGGCACCGGAAAAACCATGCTGGCCAAAGCCATTGCGGGAGAAGCCGGCGTGCCATTTTTTTCCATCAGCGGGTCGGAATTTGTGGAAATGTTTGTGGGTGTGGGAGCGGCCCGCGTGCGAGATTTGTTTGAACAAGCCACGGCCAAAGCGCCCTGTATCATTTTCATTGATGAGTTGGATGCCTTGGGAAAAGCCCGGGGAACGGGGCCCATGATGCACGAAGAACGGGAGCAAACGCTGAATCAATTATTGGTGGAGATGGATGGGTTTGATCCTCGAGTGGGGGTGATTATGTTGGCTGCAACCAATCGTCCTGAAATTTTGGATCAGGCGTTGTTGCGTGCAGGCCGTTTTGATCGACAGGTGCTGGTCGACCGACCCGATCGACCCGGACGAGTGGCAATTTTGGCCATTCATGCCAAAGTCATCAAACTGGCTCCGGACGTCGATTTAGACAAAATTGCCGCGATGACCCCAGGGATGGTCGGTGCAGATTTAGCCAATGTGGTGAATGAGGCAGCCCTCTTAGCCATTCGACGAAACCGGGAGACGGCGGAACACCGGGATTTTGAGGAAGCCGTCGAACGGGTGATTGCCGGCCTGGAAAAGAGAAACCGCGTCCTTAGCGTGGAAGAACGCAAACGAGTGGCCCATCATGAGGTCGGGCACGCGTTGGTGGCGATGTCATTGCCGGGGTCGGATCCTGTCCAAAAAATCTCGATCATTCCGCGCGGCATTGCGGCATTGGGCTACACGCTACAGCTCCCGATCGAAGACCGGTATTTACTCACCCGTTCCGAATTAGAAAATCGCATTGCCGTATTGTTAGGGGGGCGCATGGCGGAGGAGCTGGTCTTTGGAGAGGCCTCAACAGGAGCGGCTGATGATTTGCAAAAGGCGACCAGGATCGCCAAGCGAATGGTCAAAGATTTTGGCATGAGTGACATGTTGGGAACGGTGGCCCTAGACGATTCCGTTCAGCCGACCTTCTTGAAAAATATGGAGGGCCATTCCACCCCAACCTATTCCGAGCACACCGCTCAACAGGTCGATCAGGAAGTGCGCCGCCTCATTGAAGAACAAGGGATTCGCGTCCGGGAGCTGCTGACGAAGCTTCGGCCGGTATTGTTGACCGGGGCCGAAACCTTGTTGAAGGCGGAAGTCATGATGGGTGAAGAGTTAATGGCCCTTCTCCACGCCAAGGAAGAAGAACCCATTCCAGGCTAATTCCAACCGACAACTGGAGGGTTTTCGTTACGGAATACCCCCACACTGATATCTCCAAAAAATTCCTGCCAGGCCTGAAGTTCAGACCAGGGACGGAAAAACACCTATTAAGTTGGCTATGACCCTTACCGATTCAACCGATGAGAAGGTATCCATATGGTATTGCTACAAAGGAAAAACGTGTGGGACTGGGGTCATACTGGTATTAGCTCTATTTGCGTTGTGTGGCTCCTAATGCTGTTAGGATTACCCGGCATAGCGAATGGAAAAGAATCAACAACGACGACAGATGAGAAAAAATCGGAGGTTCATCAATCTGCCAAGGCAGATTCCGAATCGACCTTCTCTGACGTGATGAACTGGACTCGGCGTTTTGGTAACCGCGTGGGAGAAAATATTTCTGAAGCCGCAGGCAAAACCGCTTCTGCCATTAAGAAGGCCACATCCGATAACACACAAAAATCCCCATCTAAAGACAGTCCCTAAGATATCTCCCCATTGATACTTCCTGTTAGAAATCTACTTTGGCTCCGGTAAATTTCTTCGCAGTCAACTGCCGGGGTCTGGAACCTTACCGCAATGATTGGCAAACAGAATGTGTGTACGGGGGAAGAAGAACCAGGCCCAAGGGAACTCGTTTGGCTGGCGATTCTCAGGAGGGTCTTCACGCAATGCCATGTGAACTATATTGTGGAAGTGGTAGAAGAAGTATTCCGACGTCGAGAATGTTTAAAACCGTTCCGCTTGATCGAACAAGCGCCTTCTTTACCGCTCAATACGTCATGGTGAAATGACCATTAGCTTGAATCTGCGCAGGTGAGACATTAGGCAAAAAGTCCGGTAGATCCAAGTGCCAGGTCGTGTAAACAAAGTCTTACGAAGGATTATTGTCTTTATAAGTTCGCTTGCCATTTAATTGGGATATCTTGAGTTCACATAATAAGTGCACCACTTCACCCGTTGACCAGCTGGTAGACTGCTCGGTCAATTCAAGGAGGAGGTGCCAAGATGAACCAGAGGTATTCGCAGTTAATCCAGGAAGAGCGGTAC
>Ga0224497_10000395_pt1 | contig 31115 bp, 23 predicted proteins | sample SF_Jul11_sed_USG_4_FD_167970 | JGI IMG/M metagenome (GOLD analysis project Ga0224497, IMG submission 167970) | Sediment microbial communities from San Francisco Bay, California, United States - SF_Jul11_sed_USGS_13 | ecosystem: Environmental > Aquatic > Marine > Sediment | place: USA...
AGCCGAACGCGTTGCAATGGCCTTTTTGCTGCCATCGGCTGTCCGTCCTGAAGAAGTGAATAACCGAGCGCGAGGTTTGCTCTGTCGCGCAGTGATGTCAGCTCTTCATTGAATGGATCGATACCACCGAGTTCGTCGAGAATGCGGGACGCCGCATCAACCTGCCCGTTGCGAACTAGCGCTACACCCAGATTGAATTTCGCGTAACTTGCCCACTCCGTCCTTCCTTCCCATGCCTGCAACATGGCAATAGCGTTATCGTATTGGGCACTATCGATATAGATTTGCGCTTGCAGCATTTGCGCTTCACGCCATAAATTAACCGGCAATGTGTCGCCGAGATTCGCGAGTGCTTGCTGAGACTTGTCCAGGTAGCCGCGTTGCCTCCAGATTTTGGCTAGAAAGAACCACGTCCTGTCGCGAACTTCCGGTGCAACATTGTCGGCCAGCAGACGTTCAAAGATGTCGGCCGCCTCGAGATGGTGGCCATATGACAGGTACATACCGCCGAGAAGTAATTCGGCCTGTTCTGCATGCTCATCGAGTTGAGACCGCTCTTGCGCCGCCAAAAGCCGGACGATGGCTGGGAAATAGTCATTCTGATAAAAGTAGAAAAGGACCTCGCCATAGTGCGGATCCCTGACAACGATTGGATCAGTATTGTCCGCGGCCGCTTTGGCCGGTTGCACTGATGCCACGAGTATCAGGCATAGTGCGACAACAGTAGAGCGGCAATTCGCCAACGATCACTCCCATTCCTTGATGACGAATTCTGGCTGTTGTTTCTTCACACGATCGGTGATTTCGAGTTCCAGATATTTGGCACCGATGCCCTTCTTGAACATCAATGTGGCACCGCGCCGATAATCCCGGGTATGTGGACCTGCGCCCGTGAAAACAGCGATGAGTTCATGGTCGCCAGTTTTGAGATTAGCCATATGCAACCGGTGCACTCCGCCGCGAACCAATGCGCCAACCTCACGCTCTGTGTAGAGGTAGTTAGAAACCTCTTTGCCATCGATTTTCAGATTGACTGAATCGAGCTCAAAGTATTCTCCAACATCCATCGATATGAAAAACGCCACTTGCGAATTCGCCGGGAACAGCAGCTCTTCCTCAAGCAGGAACAAGTCCCGGTTTAGGTCCAGCACCTCTTTTTTGAGGTCCTGCACATCCTCGTCAAGGCTGCGAAATTGCTCGCGTGACTCAGCATCCGCATCCGTTGGCGCTTGCTCCTGCGCAATCGTAGTAGCACCGAACGCCAACACCAGGCTAGCCGCGAAGCTGATCAGAAATCGTTTTGTCACCATTAATCTCCTGCGAACCGATCGGTCTCGGTTACTCCCTCAGTAGAGAGCGAATCTGGTCCAGGTATTTATCTTCATAACCCGGCTTATAGCCATGATGTACGTAGCGGATGGTTCCCTCGCGATCGATGAGGACAGTGACCGGCATCGCCTCGACCTCGTAGAGTTTGCTGACTTCCTTGCGAGCGTCGAACAACACAGGAAAGCTGACGCCGAGCTCAGACACCATGTTCATAGCTTTGCGGGAATCGTCATCAATATTGACGCCGAGCAATCTGAAACCAACGCGCTCATAGCGCGAATACAGTTCGTCCAGCAGCGGCATTTCCTGGCGACAGGGGCCGCACCAGGTCGCCCAGAAATTAACCATGACAACGTCGCCGCGATACTCGGAAAGTCGCAGGTTGTCGCCATTGCTGCTTTTGAGCGCAAAGTCAGGCGCTGCTTGCCCGGTCAGACCCGATGAAGCCAGGCTTGCGGCCGCAAATACGCTTAACGTCAGACCCAGTAGTAAGTTCTTCATTTTCATCATCTCATTCCTTGTCATATCAGCCAGGATCGATCCATGTCCTGAAACAGCGGAACTACAACGCGCATGGTGACAGCCCAAGCCGGGTTGGAGGCGTGACGATCGTCACAAATGGCCGGTCTTGTCTAAACATAATGGCCTGCTCCGAAGCCTCGAAATGCACGATTTTTCTCGCCTCAACGGGATACGTGTGGCGCGTAACCGTTACAGATTACGTTAAATAGCCCTGTTTTCCAGATATTTTTGGTTGCAGGTAACAGCCTGCCCCGGCCGCAAGAGGGGAGGTCTTATTAGCCCACCAACAGATTAGCCATGATAGGCATATCAAACTGAATTTAAAGTGAAAATTCGTCTGTATTCGGCGACAAAGCGGATTTTTTTGCGGCCTGTTATGGATTTGGTTGCTGTAAGCCGTCTGAATAATAGATTTGGCCATCAGCATCAATGACGATGCTTTCATAGTCCGGCAACGAACCTATCAGGCGCAGCCCTTTGTCCACACCCATGACAAATACTGAAGTAGACAGCGCATCAGTGAACACAGCGTCGGGGCCAATTACCGTCGCACTGTGCACACGACTCGCCGGCATTCCGGTGCTTGGCTGTAAAATGTGATGATAGCGCACGCCGTCTTCCTCAAAGTAACGCTCATAGTCACCGGATGTCGAAATAGCTTCGTCTTCCAGTGGAACTGATATTGCGACCTGACCGTCCTTGCGTGGATCTCGTATACCGACCATCCACGGTTGACCACGCCGATCACCGATCAGCCGCGAATCGCCGCCTGCTGTCACAATGCCATTTTCGACGCCGTTCGCACGCAGAATATTGGCGCCACGCTCAACAACGTAACCCTTCGCGATGCCACCGAGGTTGATACGCACGCCCTGCTCGCTAAAGCTGACGGTGCCGGCGGCCTGATCAAGTTCAACGAATTTCCAGCTGATAAGTTTGCGTTCTTCTGCAACGGTCTCAGCATCGGGGCGCTGCCGATTTCTAAAATTGTAATGCTGCCCGACACTCTCATACGTTACGTCAAAGGCCCCGAGAGTCAGTACGGATATATCGAGAGATCGCCGAATCAGGTCAAATAGCTCGCCACCAGCGGGCACCGGTTCATCCGCTGCGCGTCGATTGATGTCGGATATGCGACTTTCCTCAATGTACGTGCTCATTAGCTGGTCAATGCGATGAGCCTCGTCGAACACCTGTGCGAGCAGCAATTCGCCTGCCACCGGGTCATCATGCCAAAACAACACGCTGACTTCGGTGCCCATCATTGGCCGCGCATCACCAACCCAGTCCGCGTGCGCCGAGCTTGAAAACACCAGGATTGACACCATTGCTAGAGTTAGTTTATGCCTAGGGTTATGCTTGGCCCTTCGAATTCTTGACAAGGAGCGGGACAGTGACTTCATTCTTGATATTCCTCGCGATTATCGCTGCGGTTGTTATGTGGGGCGTCGGTATATACAACCGACTGGTCAATGAACGTAATCGCGTCAAGAACGCTTTTGCGCAAATCGACGTACAACTGACTCGTCGCTACGACCTGATACCGAATCTTATCGAAGCGGTCAAAGGTTACATGAAACATGAGCGCGAGACGCTCGATGCCGTAGTCAAGGCCCGCAATGCCGCCTCAGCGAGCCTGGATGCCGCCAAGGCCGATCCTGCTAACGCACTTGCCATGAAGGAACTCGGTGCGTCTGAAGGCGCATTAACAAGCGCGCTTGGCCGGCTGTTTGCCTTGTCAGAAGCTTATCCCGATCTCAAAGCAAATCAAAATATGATGCAGTTTCAGGAAGAGCTGACAAGCACGGAAAACAAGGTCGCATTCTCGCGCCAGGCGTTCAATGATACGGTGCTGCAATACAACAACTCTGTCCAGAACTTCCCGAACAACCTGATTGCCGGCTTCTTCAGTTTTGCGCTCGCGAGCTTCCTGGAAATAGAGTCGGAAGAAAAACGCGAGGTGCCTGAGGTCTCGTTCACCTAGTCGGTCGCTCCAGCCCCCGCGACCGGAGCCACGTTGAATTTCTTCGCCTCACAGGATAAAGCCCGCCGGACAACGCGGCGGCTGGTTATTGCCTATGTCCTGGCAACAGCGCTGATCGTAATTGGCGTTACGCTGATCGTCGCTATCGCGTCGTTCAATTTCACGGACACCAGCTACGGTACTACGACCGGAACATTTATCGGCCAACAGGCGCCCATCCTTATCGGCACAGCGGTACTCACCACACTATTCATCCTCGGTGCCACGGCATTCAAGACAGCATCCCTGTCATCCGGCGGCGGCCGCGTCGCGGTGGATATGGGAGGAACGCTTGTACCACCGGATGTGCGAGATCCATTACGGCGAAGACTTCGCAACGTCGTTGAAGAGATGGCTATTGCATCCGGCATGCCCGTCCCGGACATCTATGTACTGGAGCAGGAAAGCGGGATAAACGCATTTGCTGCCGGCTACACGCCGGGGGATGCTGTCATCGCTGTCACCCGAGGCACGCTTGAGCTCCTCGACCGGGAAGAACTACAAGGCGTCATCGGCCATGAGTTCAGCCACATACTGAATGGCGACATGCGGCTTAACATCCGGCTGATGGGAGTGCTATTTGGCATCCTGGCGCTTGGCTTGATCGGGCGGATGATTCTGCGCAGCGGGCACCATGCCAGCATCGTTTCGAGCCGCCGCGGCCGCGGCGCACCGGCCGTTCTTATCATTGGTCTCGGCCTGGCCATTCTTGGTGGTATTGGCGTTTTTATCGCGCGGGTGATAAAGGCCAGCATTTCACGGCAACGTGAGTACCTTGCCGATGCATCCGCCGTACAATTCACTCGCCAGACAGACGGCCTGGCCAGTGCGCTGAAGAAAATTGGTGGTTATCAGGAGGGGTCGCATTTACAGGCAGCAGATCCGGAAGAAGTCAGCCACATGCTGTTCGGCACAGGATCCGGACTCAGCGGCGTGTTCGCGACACACCCGCCCCTGACAGAGAGGATCCAGGCGCTCGACCCCCACTTCAAGGCAAGCGATTACCCCGACATCGACGTACGTACGCGCGACACGGTAAGCAGCAGCGCGAATGCAGCCGGGCTGCATTCCGGCACAACAACGGCGGTTGCAAGTGGCGGCGCCACTAACTTGTCAGAGACCATTGCCGAGATGGTCGGCGACCCTGAAACCGAGCACGTTACATTCGCTGCACAGTTGCGACGATCAGTTCCCGAACTACTTTATGACGCCGCACATTCACAAGAACTCGCATACCTGCTTACCATCGCACTGATCCTCGACAGCAGTGGGCGTGACCTCGAGCGGCAGCTAGCGCTGACGGAGGAAAGACTCGGTGCGGAACGTGTGCAGTTAATCCGGCAGTACTACGATCAGATTTGCAGTATCGGTGCCGAATACCGATTACCGTTGATGGAGATCGCTTTCCCTGCCCTGAAGCGCAGACCATTACCGCAACTCAGTTACCTGATCGATCTCATCCAACGCCTGATCGGTCTCGATGGTGAGACAGACTTGTATGAGTATTGCTATTACCGCATCCTCATTGGCAACCTCGGCCAGGCAGTTGACCCATCTGCCCGGCAGAAACATCGGCGCGGTATTCGGGAACCCGTTCGCCGAGCCGCAGTTGATCTTCTGCAAGTTATCGCCAAACACGGTCACGAAGATCCGGGTGAAGCGAAACGGGCGTTTGATGCCGGCGTAGCGTCTTTTGGCAAATGGGGAAGCCAGTTTGATTTTGATGGCGACTCCGGAGCATCCGTGGCCGTACTGGACCAGAGCCTGGATATTTTGCTCGCGCTAAATAGCGAAGGTAAACAAATGCTGCTCGAGGCCATTACGGTCGTCGTCATGTCGGACAAAACGCTTTCCGTGACAGAGGCCGAACTGATTCGAGCCATCTGTGCAAGCCTTGATTGCCCATTACCTCCAATACTCGTCGAAAATCCGGTCGCTTGATGCTGCGATGAGGAGCGTCAATTTTTCGCGTATCATGGAACTCTTTTGGATCTGGCTTTTCTACTAACCTCATGAGTGATAAAACATTGAAAACCTTCCTTGTCGTCCTCGCATTGACGCTCGTACTTCCGGCTGCCGCTGCGACACGGGAGGAAAAACGCGTTGGCGACGCTGCTGACGTCATTGATCAACTTTTGCGTTTACCCGAAAAATCCATACCACCATCGTTGCTGTCTCGGGCCTACGCTGTTGCTGTTGTTCCGGATGTAGTCAAAGCAGGCTTCGGCGTTGGCGTGCGTCGCGGCAAAGGCATCATTGTCGTCCGCCAGGATGACAATTCGTGGAGCAACCCTGCCTTTATAACGCTAACCGGCGGCAGTATCGGTTGGCAGGTCGGTGCTCAGTCAACTGACGTCATTCTCGTTTTCAAAACACGCAAGGGAGTCGTTGATATATCGCGCGGCAAGCTGACATTGGGTGCCGACGCATCGATAGCGGCGGGTCCTGTAGGCCGCCATACCGAGGTCGCAACCGACCTGCGATTTGAAGCTGAGATCATGTCTTACTCCCGCAGTCGCGGGTTGTTCGCGGGTGTCGCGCTGGAAGGAACCGGTGTCACAATGGACAACAAGGCAAACACTGCCTTCTACGCTTCTTCCACAATGACACCGGATAAAATCTTCGCCAGCTCGCCTAACATTGCTCCGGATATCGCGAACAAGTTTGTGCAGGTCCTGACTGCTCAAACCCGACGTTTACCAACCAAACCAGGCATGCAGCCCGGCGCGACATCGTCATCGACCAGCACACACGATGCCCCGTCTGAAGTACGAACATTCGGTATGCCCGGCAACGACGAATCGGACTAGCAGAACCCAAGCTGCTGATCAATCGGCCGTGAAAGAACTAATCCAACAGGTGCAATCGCTGGCCGAATTGATCGGCCCAAATGCATACCTGCAGGCACTCGTAATAGCGGCCGGTTTCATCGCTTTTGGCAAGATCGCAGACTGGTTGTTGTCGCGAATGATCGGCCGCTTCGCAAAACGGTCCCAAACTGATATCGATGACCGGCTTATCGACCTGGTGCATCGACCGATTTTCCTGTCCTTCGTACTTTTAGGCCTGGGTCTGGCGACGCTACGAATCAAGCTCCCTGAAGCCGCCGAATTCCTGACGCTGGGAATCCTCAAGACCATCGCAGTGTTCGTCTGGTACAACATGCTGCGTCATCTTTCGGCGCTGCTTGTGCAGGTTGCGCAACGTCGGCGTAATAGCAAGATTGTACAAACCGGCATGCTGGCGCTCATGCAGAATGTCGCCAAGGTCGTCTTGTTTGCTGTCGCTATCTACTTCTTGTTCCTGGCCTGGAATATCAATGTCACAGCGTGGGTCGCATCGGCTGGTATCGTCGGTCTGGCACTTAGCTTTGCTGCTAAAGACACGCTGTCAAATCTTTTTGCCGGTGTTTCCATTGTCATGGATGCTCCGTACAAGACCGGGGACTTCATTATTCTTGACACCGGCGAACGTGGAGTAGTTACCCATATCGGGCTGCGCAGCACGCGCCTTCTGACTCGCGATGACGTAGAGGTCACAATTCCTAACGGCGTTATCGGCAACGGGAAGATCATCAACGAGGCCGGCGGACCATCAGAAAAACATCGAATCCGTATTTCAGTCGGCGTCGCTTACGGATCGGATATCGACCACGTAATTGCCACTCTTGAAAAAGTCGCAGCAGACAACGCCGAAGTTTGCGCGGACCCTGCGCCACGAGTCCGCTTCCGAACTTTTGGTGAGTCCAGTCTTGATTTTCAACTGCTGTGCTGGATTGAGCGACCAGTTGACAGAGGCCGTGTCAATCACGAGCTCAACTGTTCGGTTTACAAGGCTTTCGCCGATAACGATATTGATATTCCATTTCCGCAGCGTGACTTGCACGTGCGAACAATGCCCGGTCGAACCTGACGAAATGTTTTCCTGGCTTAGTTAGCCGACTCTTCGTTACGTTTTCGTAATTCTTCGCGAATCGCTTCGAGGTCACTCTCAGGTTCCGCCTCTACCACGGGAGCATTGCCACCATCGGTCGCCGCTGGAGGGTTGGCAGCTTCTGAAAAAACCTGCTCCATTTGATCTGTTTCAGTGGATTGAGGAATAACCGCTGTCGGAGCGTTCGCGGAACTGGCCTCACCAGCAGACGCTGCTTCTGACGATGGAGGCAACTCTCCAAACTGGGCCAGATACTCCGCCTCGCTGCGCAAACGACTCTGTTCCGCCGAACGGCGACGTGCTTCTGCGGCCGCTTCCTGGGTCCGTCGCAACGCCTCACGCTTGCGTTCAGACTGTGCCTCAAATGCGTCACGTCTAGCCCGCTCTTCTTTGGCTTCGATAATAGTAATTGCCTGCCGCGCATTCACGCACTCGGCATCGTAACGAGTTTCTTCACGATTGACGGAGCATCGGACAACCGCGGCCTCAAGTATCAGCGGATTATCCAGAAACTCAGTCACAGTGCGGGGTCGCGGCTCCTCGCTGCAGGCAGCTATGAGGGCGAAAGCGCACAAAAATAATGCAATTCGAGTTCTTTTCATGATCCAGACCGAGTCCAAAATTGATTAAATGGTATAAATTTCAGTATCCTGCAGCCCCGTATAATAGCATCGCTATCGGTATGTGAAATGGCGTCAGTTCGCAGTTTTCCGCGCTGAGAAAGCACTTTTCACGCTATAGTTGTACGGCACCTACGCAACGAAAGCGACTGCAGTGACTGAATCCAACCAATTTTCCTTGCTCGGCCAGCGTCGCTTCGCGCCATTTTTCGCCACCCAGTTTCTCGGCGCCCTAAACGATAATATTTTCCGCCAGGGCCTGATCATCCTGGTCACATTCCAGAGTGTACTGATTGCCGGCCTGAACCACAGCCAGCTTGCGAACGTCGCCGGCGCACTGTTTATCCTGCCGTTTTTTCTATTATCGGCCACAGCCGGCCAACTTGCCGACAAATATGAAAAGTCCATGCTTATGCGTCGCATCAAGCTGCTGGAAATCGGTCTGATGCTTGTCGCCGCGTATGCCTTCTTTATTCAGCTCTACCCACTCTTATTGTTCATACTATTCTTGATGGGTTGCCAGTCCACCTTGTTCGGTCCTGTCAAATACGCATACCTGCCACAACAGCTCATGCCGGAAGAACTTGTCGGTGGTAATGCGCTCGTCGAAGCCGGCACATTCATCGCCATCATCCTCGGACTCATCATAGGCGGTGTAACTACGCAGACGCTGCTGGGCGTTTGCCTCGTGTCGGTGGCGCTGGCGGGATACCTGGCGAGCCGGCAAATTCCGACAACACGAGCAGTCGATCCGGAGTTGAAGATCAGTTGGAACGCCTGGAAAGTGACCTGGCGAATCATTGGTTTTGCCCGTGAAGACCGTACGGTCTTTCTGTCGATTCTCGGCATTTCGTGGTTCTGGTTTTTTGGTTCCGCAATGACTCTGCAAATTCCTGCTTACACGATGGACACACTCAATGGCAGCCCGATAATAACGACGAGCCTGCTAATCGCATTTGCCGTTGGGGTGGGAATTGGTTCGCTGCTCTGTGAACGCATGTCTGGTCACCGCATCGAACTGGGTCTCGTGCCGTTCGGCTCGATCGGGCTAAGCCTCTTTGCGGTAGACCTGTACTTCGCGCAACCGACGGCTCACGCACTCGCAGTTTCCTCCGTTAGCGATTTCCTGAGCCGTCCCGGAAGCTGGAGAGTTTTGATTGACCTGAGTTTGCTGGGCGCATTTGGTGGGTTTTACAGCGTGCCCCTATATGCCTTAATCCAGAAGCGATCCAAGCGTCGGCATTTGTCGCGAATTATTGCGGCCAACAACATCATCAATTCCGTTTTCATGGTAGCCGCTTCAGTCCTGGTCGTCATTCTGCTACGACTGGGGCTTTCGATTCCCGAACTATTTTTGGTGCTCGCAGTACTGAATATCGCTGTTGCCGTTTACATCTACGGCCTGTTACCTGAGTTTTTGATGCGTTTTCTCGCCTGGATTTTGATTACTCTCTTTTATCGCATTCGTATAACCGGACTCGATAATGTACCGAGCAAGGGACCCGCTATTGTGGTTTGCAATCACGTAAGTTTCATGGACCCCATTTTGCTCGCAGGATCAATCAAGAGACCCATGCGCTTCGTAATGTACTACCGGATTTTCCAGATTCCATTGTTGCGCTTTTTCTTTGAGCATCTGCAGGCGATACCCATTGCAGGCGCCAGGGAAGACGAGCTGCTAATGAACGAAGCATTTGAACGCGTTGATGAAGAACTTGCTGCCGGCAACATCGTCTGCATCTTCCCGGAAGGAGGAATAACACGGGATGGTGAAATTCAGCGCTTCCGCCCGGGCATCGAGAAGATCATCGCCCGGAGGGCCGTGCCAGTCGTGCCTGTTTCTCTCGGGCGCCTTTGGGGCAGTTGGTTCAGTCGTCGCAAAGGTGGCGGCATTCGGAAAATTCCCGGGCGACTATTTGCACGAGTACCAATTACAGTTGGCCAGGCAGTCCCGGCCCGTGAGGTGACCGCTGCCCGATTGGAGTTATTGGTACGAACCTTGCGTGGCGATCAGCGCTGATTCCAGCCGCCGGCCGAATTCACAGTTCATCTTCAACCGGCACACCGAGCCGACGGTACCACTCCTCGAGCAATTTTCGCTTCTTGCCAAACAGGCCCGGGCCCTGGTCGCCTCCAAAATTCAGTTGCACCAGGCGAACGAAAGCGTCACCGGCGACGGGCAAGTACAGACGACTCCCTGTTGCCGCCGCCGAATTGGATTCCGAACCGAAGACCATGTGCCCCCCGTTGACTGCTTTCGGCCCAAGAATGGCATCGATCCAGATAAGCCCCGTCGGTGATGATCCTGCCCGGTGTATCCAGCGTGCGGTTCGGAACAGGACGCGCGACCCGCCGGGCGCGAACACAAGCTCCTCGACAGCACTCGGCAACTGCAACACGGACTCGCCAATACGACCCTCCCGCAGATTGAATTGTTGCACCAGGTTTTCCTCGTCGACCAGTACGAGGAACTCCGATCGCGGTGACGCCTCAAGCCAACGAATTGGCGATTCGCCCTGCCACAGAGTCCGCACGCTCCAGTTATCCCCGGAACTACGAGAGATAACACGCAAAGCCCCACTTTGGCTGCCAACATACAGGTGATTCAGGTCGGTGAACGCTATCCCTGAATGGTGCTCACCCAAATCGAAGCGCGCGAGTATCGCACCGGTTTCCGCGTCCATCAATTGTGCGCCGGCACCATTAAGGATTCCTATCAGCGAGGCATCAGGAGCAAACACAAGCTTGTTGACCGGGTCGCCCTCTATGACGCCGATAAACGATTTGGGTAGCCCGTCCGCAACATTCCAGACACGCACGGTATTGTCGTCAGCGACGCTTGCGACAAGGGAACCGTCGGCACTAACCTCGAGACCTCGAACCTCGTCATTGTGGCCGAAGAAACTCACGTCTCCGGCCGCTGCCGCCAGCGCGTCCAGGTCAATAGTGGCAGGCAGAATATGCACGTTTCCGCGCCGGTCTCCGATAACCAAGGTCGACGCATCCGGCGTGACTGTCGCCACTGCATCGCCCGCGGCGGGCCAGATCGATTGACTGAATTCGGCGCCCCCAAGCACATTGGGCGGCGGCATTGCCGGAACACGCCAGAAGCGTGTCTGACTAGTCGACCCGTTTGTAACGACAAGCTGTTCATCAGAACTAAAGGCGAGCGTTGAACCGGTAGCACCGCTATCAAAACCCAGCGGTGGACCAAGCAAATATCCATTACTGCTGTCGTAAATCTGAAAGCCGTGATCGGCCCTGCCGATAAGGACTTTCGAGCCGGACGCCGAGAAAACGAGCCGCCAGCTTCCCTGGCCAAATTCTTCAATGACTGGATGCTGTGGTTGGTCCACACGCCAGAGTGATGCGCCCGATTCGCCAAATACGACTCCGAGCGTCTCGCCAGCAGCAGCGAGGCGTATTTCGCTCGGTTGCTCGGACAGATCCACCTGGGCGATCAGCGTTCCATCGCGCAAGTCCCAAACCCGCACTGCACGATCGTAGTCGGCGATCGCGATACGATTGCCGCTTGCATCGAGTGATACCAGCGCCGGTGTCCCGGCATTATCCAATTCTGCCGAGATGGCCGCGTCGTCGAGCGACCACAGCTCAAACACCGAGTCGCCGTCGCGGTTATTCTGCACGAACAAATGGGTTCCATCCGAGGTGAGCCGAGACGTTACGCTTGCAGAACCAACGGGCAGCGTCGCAACCCGGTTACCCGTGTTTGTATCCCAGAGATTGATCGTGTCCTGTGTGGCAGTGACCAAAAATCGTGCGCCCGCGCTCAGTCCAATCAATTTTTCTAACTCATTCACAGCAACCGCACGAACCGGTTTGGCGAATGCGAGATCCCATACGCGAGCACTATCGCTTTGCATGGCACGAGCGACGGCATAGCGCCCGTCTTCGCTAAACCACAAGTTATCGGTTTCGCGTTCAACCGGATCGGAAATATTCAGGCCGCGTTGAAAATCCTCAACGAGACCCTGCGAATTGAGCTGCAAGTTCCAGCCGACCAATTGACCGGCAACGCCTATTTCTTCATCACGAACACTGAGGCTCCATGTACCATTTAGCGACTCACCTTTCAGGTCACCCAATTGGGTGGCCGGGATGCGAATATCCTGGTTTGAAGACGCCCGATCGATCCCCGCATCGACCTCGACAGCCCGTCCAGACGGCGCGATGATCTTGATTCGCAGGTCGTTTGCCCGAGCGTGGCTCAGGTTAAGTGTCAAACCGACTCGATTAAGCTCACCGTCCCTGTCAACAATGACGCGTCGCACCAGAGAACTGACTTCCAGCGCCGTGATCGCCCAGCTCTCACGCTGCTGCAGTCTTTGTTGTTTCAGCGACCATTGTGATACTTCGGCCGCGCGCGTCTCGGTTAGCAATTTGTTTACAGGGTCGAAAACGACATTATCGCGTTCGCTCCCGACCAGACTCGCGAGCAGCAGTGGGTAGTCATCCGCGACCAACATCGCGGCACGATTGCGGCGCTTCGGTGTTGACGAGACCAGCGACTGCAATGCAGCGATCAGCGCGTCATCACGCCGTTCGTGCCTGGTCGCCGCGTTCACTTTCCGATCCCAGAACTTCGCTCGCAGTTCGTTGGGCATCCGACCGGCATTGGGCAATATCGCCGCCATCTCCGCGATTTCTTCGATTTGCAGCTCGTCCGTAGCATTCCTGGCCCTTGCTTCTACGAAGCTGCGGTAGAGATTGTCAGCGCCTGCGACGTGGCCGGGAAACGATCGAAAATTTATGTACGCATCTTGCGCCTCACTGAGCTCGACCGTGTCAGATGTTAGAAGGGCAACATAGGTTCGCGGCAACAGCTGCGTATACCAAAAAGGTATCGCAACGATGATTAGCAGAACAACAGCTGCAATAGCCGGAGTGCGCCAGTGATTAGGCAGATTCTCATTCGCCCATCGCGTCGTAAACACTGCGGCGTAGAGCCGGTTGCGGACCGTGAGGTTTCCTTCCTCATCAATCTTCAGCAGGCCAATTGCGAGCAGCCGACGGTGCAGTGCCGAGCCCAGATCTGCGGCAACAATGATGCCTTTACTGATCCTGCCGTAGAGATTCAACAAAGCCTCAGACCGCTTTGTGTCCCTGACAACCTCGCGGTGAATATGGCTCATATGCGGTTCATTATGCAGAGCAGCGCGGCCGGCCAGCTGCTGGGTTGCGAGCTTGTCGACGCAATCCACGATGTCGGTCGTGAGTTGCTCCCTTGAAATTGCCCGCGCCAACTTCTGAGAAAGATAAGGCTGGCCGCCCGTCCAATAATAGACCCTATCCAGAGCGACGACGGCGTCTTGTGTCGACAGGCCCAGCTCCGTTGCGAATAGATCCAGATCGGCGCGCGAAAAATCGCCCAGTGAAACCGGCTGAGTCACATTGAACGGCGACAGCTCCGGTTCATCGATAAGGCTCAGCGGATCGCTTTCACCCAGCAGTACGAAAGTCAGCCGACCGAATTCCGGATTCGTGGCGCGGGCGTTATGGGCCGCGCGAACACTCGCCAGCAATTGATCTGCGAATTGCAGCCCGGCTATACATTGAATCTCGTCGATGAAAACGACAATGCGTTCTGAGACATTTTGCAGAATGACCTCCGAGTAAAATTCGACGAGCCTCTGGCGATTACTTAGAAACGACTTATCCTGCCACCAGGCCTGCAGATCAATTCGAATACGCAACTGGCGAAGCAGACGATAAGCAACGCTGTAATACCACCGGCCTGCATCGGCTCCAGCATCACGTGCACCGATCTGCTCAAGATCCAGAATTGCGACTTTGAAGCCATTGTTTTCCAGCCGCGCACTGGTCGCCGCGATCAAGCTCGATTTTCCACTACGCCCTGGAGCGATGACGTGCGCGTAACGACCCGAAACGAGCGTTTCAAAAAGCACGTTATCCGCAGCGCGGCGCACGTATCCAGCGCGTACAGCGTGTAGCGGTGCACCGACGCTGAAGAATTCGCCGGTAGTATCAAGCCTGATACGCTCGGTACCAGGCGTCTTTTCGTCGGAATTGTCAGTCATCGATCATTCCAGAGCAGCACGCTGTTGTATTCTCTGTAATTTGGCGGAGCACCGCCAGCGCCCCAGCTCAATTATTGACGATACGATGGCTGAAAATAAGCTGCTTAAGAAGGACCTGTTCGGCGAAATTCGGCTTGTCACGGCCGATGGCCAGACGCACATCCTGCGGGACTCGAGCGCCGCAAGCGGTTGGATACGCTGGCTCGCGCGACGCATGCTGCAACGGGAAGCGCGTATTCTGGCGGTGATGGACGATGTGGACGCGGTGCCGAAGCTTGTCGAGATTGAGTCCGACCGCTTGACGCGAAGTTACCTTGCCGGCTCGCCCATGCACATAGCAAGACCAACAAGTTCATCGTATTTCAAAAATGCGGCAAAGCTGCTGCGGCAACTGCACCGCGCTAACGTCGTGCATAACGATTTGGCGAAAGAACCGAATTTACTGGTTGGTGAAGACGGCACGGCCGGAATACTTGATTTCCAACTGGCCTGGTTCGCACCACGCCGGGGGCGCCTGTTTCGCGTCCTGGCCTACGATGACCTTCGACACCTGCTGAAACACAAGCGTTACTATTGTCCGGATGACCTGACGGTCCGTGAACTGGCAATACTATCCAGGCCGTCGCTGCCATCGAGTATCTGGATGCACACTGTCAAACCGATTTACATGTTTGTCACGCGCCGGATATTGCGCTGGTCAGACCGGGAAGGGGCATCAGACCGTGGTGACCAGTCGTGAAGTTTCGGTATACTGCCGACCGCGCTATATAAGGATGACTGCCGTGGACTACTGCCATCAACACAATCTCGTCGACCCCGCTACAGCCGGCGCTGATCGGCGTTTTGGTATTCGCGTTACGCTGCCACCCAACGACACGATTCGAAAAATTCTCGGCAATGACTGGGAAAAGCTGCACTGGTATCCGAGCGAGGCAGAGCGTGACCAGGCCTTCGAAAAGATGGCGGCGCGCCACGGCTACTATCGCGACACCGACTCACCATCACAGATCCTCGAAAAACTGGTTCGCTAAGCCGGGGAGATCGTTCTATCGCGGCGGTGCACCAATGAACAGATAGAAATTTGTCTTGCCACCCTCGGCAAGGCCGGCCGCAAGATAGATGGGGCCAATGTAAGTATCCAGGCCGGCGAACAAACTGCCATTGAATTGCATCGTGTCAAAACTCATGTCTGAGCGAGACTGCCAGACATTGCCAGCCTCGAGCGACGCACCCAGGTAGACCGGCACATCAAGCAGGTTGCCGGCTGATTCTCCCACGCGACGATAGTAGACGAGCTTTGCCAAGGCCGCGTGAGGGCCGCTGAACTCCCCGCGCTCCAGCCCTGAGAGCCGCAAAAAACCGCCCAACGGAAAGAAATCCTGAATCGCATCATTGGAATCTATCGTCGTCGCATAGCCAAGACCAAGCTGCAGGCTGTTCTTGCCACGGCTCCAGGTTGACGCGATGTCCGCTTCGACGGTGCTGAATGATTCATCTGCACCTAGCCCGGTCAGCGACTCTTTCCAGCGAAAATCAGCTCGAACGCCACTGCGTGGAAATTGTGCATTGTCCAGAGAATCAATTCGAAATTGTGCGAATACGCCACCAGTATCGAACGCGATGTTGGGGAAAGTCGGATCACCAACCTTGACTCGGGCCGTCCCTGCGCCGCTAAAAGCGCCAATTCGGAATTCGCTCCACGATCCGATTTCAGCGCCAAGATCGACACCGGCTTCCACGTTAGAGAGACGCAATCGAGCCACCGCCTCATCAAGAACGTAAGCGTTGATGTTCGACTGTCGCATATCGATATGAGGAGCGATGAACAGGCTCGAGTCATAGCCAAAGGGCTGATGAAATTCCGAAAAGAGCAGCGGGTCCGTGCCAAGCTGCAGATCCGTGCGCCACTCCGCGCCGCGAGCATTGAGCTCCGTCTTGGTCAGACGTACGGCCAGATTGAATTCTGTCGAACCCTCGAAATCGTCCTCAAGTGACGCAGCGAACTGCAGCACATCGGGCCCCCAACTCTTGGAGCGAGCATTGAATTCGACGCCGGTTCCAGACTCGTCCTTTACCAGCGCGTAATCCACTTGTTCGTAGAGATCGAGGCCGAACAGGCGCTGGGCATCATCTGCGAGCTGCTGTGTGTTCACGACGTCGCCCACCTTGGTATCCAGCCGCGACACGAGGAGATCGGAAGACAGACGTCCATCGTGGACCACACGAACGAACGACAGCTGCTCCTGCTGTGGCGTGTGACCGCTGTGTCGAGCCTGATAGTCTGCGTACTGCAGCTCATCTACTGACAAGCGCCGCAGTTTCTCTGAAGACGCATTGGCGGCATGGATGCCTGGCTCTATCGCAGTAACAATTTCACCGAACGCCGTGGACGCGAATGTGCCAAGTTCGGGCCGGATGAGAATATCTTCATCACCGAGAGTTTCAATCTGACGAAGCGTTTCCTTGCGGATCAATATCGTGAGCATCTGTTCCGATATTGTCACCGCCGAGTCGAGCTCGTCCGCTGCATACAAAGGAAACTCGACATCTACCGCGATTATGATGTCGACACCCATGTCGCGAATAACATTGATCGGCAGGTTGCCGACGATGCCACCGTCGACAAGCAGGTGACCATCGAGCTTAACGGGCGCAAAAACACCGGGTACCGACATGCTGGCGCGGATCGATCGCGCGAGATCCCCCTCCCCCATGACATACGGCTCGCCACGCTCGATGTCCGATGCGATGGCACGAAACGGAATGGGCAGATCATCGAAATCCGTCAGGTGCGACACGTCAATTGTCAGCTCTCGCAAGATCAGGTCCAGTTTCTGCCCCTGGATTACGCCCTTGGGCAACAGCAAGGATCCGTCACGCAAGCCGACTTCGAGGTCAATCGGATATTGCGCATCGTCCTGTTTGCGGCGAAAACTCATATATCTGCGTGCGGGCATGTCTGTGAGTGCGTCAGCCCAGTCCAGCGACGACACCAACTGCTCAAGTTCATCAGGAGTCATGCCCGATGCATACAAGCCGCCAACGATCGCACCCATGCTTGTGCCTGCGATCGCGTCGATCGGTATGCGATAGCGCTCGAGTTCTTGCAACACGCCAATGTGCGCCGCGCCACGAGCGCCACCACCGCCCAGCACCAGGCCGATTCTCGGCCTGTCCGTCTTTTCCCTGGCAACAGCGCCTGCACTCTGAGCCCACGCCACCGCCTGGCCCAATAACAAAATCGACGCAAGCGCCCAACAAATCGGACGGACAAGGATGGGCTTTTTCATGGCTTAGTACTTCCGTGGGGACGATCGTATCCGAGGTGATTATAATGGTGTCAGCGTGAGAATCGAATGAGAACAATTTGCCGGCGACGGTACCTGGGGCTGTGGCTGATCACGCTACTCGCGTCGCCACCATCGCTATTCGCACAGCTGGTCGACAACGCTGATCCGATAGACGAGCTTATCGTCACAACACACAGACGTGCTCAACCCGTATTGTCGCATGCCGGGAACATAGAACGCCTCGACTCAGACGCTATTGCCCGCACAAGACACCAACACATCCACGAACTTCTGACACAAGTGTCGGGGGTCTGGCTTGGCCGTGCCAGCGGACAGGAACACCTGACCGCAATTCGCTCTCCGATGCTCACCGGCCCCGGTTCTTGCGGCTCCTTTTTGTTTCTCGAAGATGGTATTCCTATTCGACCCAGCGGTTTTTGCAACGTCAATTCCCTGTTTGAGATCAACACGGAGCAAGCGGAATCGGTTGAGGTCATTCGCGGGCCCGGCAGCGCTCTGTATGGATCTAACGCGCTCCACGGCATTATTAATGTACTCATGCCGCTACCCGGCGATAATCATTCGCCTCAACTTGCGTTCGAATTCGGCGCCAATGATTTCTATCGCGCCAGCGCGAAGCTGCCTTTCGATAGCCAGGAAACCTGGCTTGCTTCCATGGTCTACGCCAACGATGGTGGTTTTCGCGACGACTCCGGCTACCAACAGAGCAAACTTCACCTCAAACGCCAATGGGCCCAGCGCGACGGGAATCTTACACTCGCCTTTTCTGCCACAGATCTGGACCAGGACACCGCCGGTTTTATCCAGGGAGAAGACGCATACAAGGACTCGTCCCTGAATCGGGGCAACCTGAATCCGGAAGCGTTCCGCAACGCAAGTAGCCAGCGCGCATACGGCATTTGGACACGTTCACTAAAGCGCTTTGAGCTCGAGGTGCGGCCATTTCTGCGTCGTTCGGACATGCGCTTCCTGCAACACTTCTTACCCGGTCAGCCGCTGGAAGAAAATGGACACATCAGTAGCGGCGTCATTGCCTCGGCGGCTTTCTCGGCTGAGAGGTATTCGACAATTGTCGGGATCGACCTCGAATGGTCAGATCTTTTTCTAGAGCAGACGCAGGACGGAGCAACTCAGGGGTCCGATTTCCTCGTCGAGACGCGACCTGAAGGTAAGCACTACGACTATGACGTTACCAGCTACGCCATTGCTCCTTACATCCAGGCCGAGTTTCGAATTAATGAGCAATTCACTCTCAATGCCGGGCTACGTACCGAGTTCCTGCGCTACGACTACAACAATCGCATGCTGGACGGCAACACGAGGGATGACGGAACGGTCTGTGGTTTCGGCGGCTGCCTGTATTCACGCCCGGCTGATCGTGCAGACAGTTTTACGAACCTCGCACCCAAGTTTGCGCTCAACTTTCTGCTCAACGCACAAACCAGCTTGTATGCAAACCTGTCGCGAGGGTTTCGTGCACCGCAGGCAACCGAGCTGTACAGACTACAAAGTGGCCAACAAGTTGCCGATCTTGATTCAGAGCGACTTGACAGTTTCGAGATTGGCGTACGTACCAGCAGGCGAAGCTGGTCTGCCGATGTGACTGCATTCACGATGCGTAAACGCGACAGTGTTTTTCGAGATGCTGAGGGCTTCAACATCAGCGGTGCCCGCAGCAAACATCACGGTCTCGAAGGTAGCATCGAAATTCTGTTGAACTCATCCTGGCAACTGAATCTGGCCGCCAGCTACGCCCGCCATAGCTACGATTTTGACGTCGTGGCATCGCGTGGCGAGACGTTTGTTTCTGGTCGCGACGTCGATACCGCACCGCGTTGGCTCGGTAATGTCGAATTGCAATTCAAGCCAAATGAACGAATCAACGCAGGGCTGCAGTGGACGACTATCGGTGAGTACTATCTCGACGCAGAAAACCGGTTTCGTTATCCAGGCCATGCTATTGCTAACCTGCGGGCAGGCACTCAACTCGCAGCATCGCTTGAGCTCATCGTTCGTCTGAATAACCTGACGAATCGCGACTACGCCGATCGTGCCGACTACGCGTTTGGCAGCTATCGCTATTTCCCGGGGCGTGGCCGGGAGTTGTTCGCTGAGATTCGATACACGCCATAGAACGCCGCCTGCAGGCGACGTCTAAACTCGCAAGGACGCGCTGTAACGCCGTAACGATTCAAGTTGCTCGAGACGCTCTTCATCGTTCCAGGCAAATTCCGCAGCCGCAATTGCTGCAACGATTTCATACAGCGCCCTGCCCTGATCGGCGGCAAGACCTATCATTAGACGACGGTGCACGATGTCCGTCAGGGTGCGTGCCATTTCTTCACGAATCGCAAAGACAACCTCTGCGGCGAGTATTGTCTCAGCGGCATCGATTGCCTGAGCAAGCAGGGTTTCGGACAGGGCTAGCTCAACAATTTCGTTACACCGGCCGCCGTAGATCGACAGCAGTCGTTCAACCCCGTTTGTGGATAGTCCGTGCAGTGATTCGAGCGCCGTTCGAGCCTCGTCGAGGCGGTAAGCCCCCGGCAACAGCGTGTCCCGGGTTCTGCACTCCGGCAATCGGCGGCCCAGCATCTTGCCAACGCGGTCTACCGTCTGCTCCGCGAGATTTCGATAGGTCGTCAATTTCCCGCCGATAATAGAAATAAGGCCGCGCGCTATCTTGCGGTTCCTGCGGATAATGTGGCGGCGCGTAATCGATGATTCCGGCCCTTTCTGACGATGCGGTAATGGGCGCACGCCTGCATATGCGTAGTGGATATCGTCGCTGCCGAGTCGCGCGGCTGGAAATACACGGTTCGTTTCCGACAGCAGGTAATCAACTTCTTCGCGACTCGCACGAATTTCATCCAGGCCTGCGCCGTAACGAATATCTGTAGTGCCAATCAGGTACTGACCGTTCCATGGAATGATGAAGAACGGACGACCGTCTGCAGCCGCCTCAACGTAAAACGCATCTTGGGGCGCACCTTTGAATGGCCCAACGACGATATGGCTACCTTTCGTTCCACCGATCAGTCGCGGACTGGCCTTCGCGGTTGTTGCAAGTACCTGATCGACCCACGGACCCGCCGCATTGACCACAACACTGGCGGCAATCGTCTGTTGTTCGCCCGTAATATTGTCTTTGATTTCGAGAGTACTAACGGCGCCACGCTCTATGTTTATTCTCGTAACCGCACTGTAGGTATGAATCTCGGCTCCGGCCGAACGCGCCGCCAGCAGGTTTTCCAATACGAGCCGTTCTGCGAATGTCACTTGGGCGTCGTAGTAACGCGCCTCACCACGAAGGCCTTTTGCGGCAAGCCCGGGCTCGGCCTCAAGCGCTTCATCCCGGCTTAACATGTCGTGCATTGGCACAGTTTTTCGAACCGACAACAGGTCGTACGCAATCATGCCCAGCCGAATCAGTAACGGACCGCGCCTCGCCGACTCATAAATCGGTATGCAGATCCTGATCGGTTTGACGAGGTGTGCCGCGATCCGCCGCAGCAGGATGCGCTCGCGCAATGACTCGAAGACGAGTGGAATCTCACCATACTCAAGATAACGCAGCCCACCGTGTATCAGCCGACTGGAAATCGCCGACGTGCCGCTGCAAACGTCGTTCTGCTCCAGCACGACGACACGCAACCCTCTCAGCGCCGCATCGAACGCTATTCCCGCTCCATTGACGCCAGCCCCGATGACAGCGACATCAAAAGGCGCAGGCTCGCTGGACATCAGGGCCTGACTTGCCCGCTGCCGCGGACGACGTACTTGTAGCTTGTCAATTGATCCGCTCCAACAGGCCCGCGGGCGTGTACACGACCTGTCGCAATACCTATTTCGGCACCCATGCCGAATTCGCCACCGTCTGCGAACTGTGTCGAAGCGTTCTGCAGCACAATCGCACTATCGACATCGCGAAAAAAGCGCTCGGCGGCATTGCTTTCGTCAGTCACAATGCACTCTGTATGACCAGACCCGTAGCGGGCGATGTGTTCGATCGCCTCACCAATACCGCTGACGACACGTATCGAAACGATCGCGTCCAGATACTCGGTCGACCAGTCGTCTTCGGTCGCCACAACAGAATTACTAATCGCAGCGCAAACCGCGTCGTCACCTCGAATTTCACAGCCTGCGTTGAGCAGTGCTTCAGCTACCACGGGAAGCAAGCGTGCGGCGGCTGCCTGGTCAACAAGTATGGTTTCAGCAGCACCGCAGATGCCCGTGCGGCGCATTTTCGCATTCAGGACGATGTCACGCGCCATGTTGGCATCCGCTGCCTCGTGCAAGTAGACATGGCAGATTCCCTCGAGGTGGCCGATAACCGGCACGCGCGCTTCGTCCTGCACGCGTTTGATAAGGCTCTTGCCACCCCTGGGCACCACGACATCGATCCACTTGCTCATGGATGACAGCATGTAGCCGACCGCGGCACGGTCGGTCGTTGGCACCATCTGGACAGCATCTGCATCGATTTCAGCTTCGGTCAGACCCGCCCGCAGGCACGCGTAGATCGCACGACTGGAATGATAGCTTTCGGATCCGCCACGCAGGATGGAGGCGTTGCCCGACTTGAGGCACAAGGCCGCCGCATCAGCGGTGACATTTGGACGACTTTCGTAAATGATGCCGATGACGCCAAGCGGAACAGACACTCGCTGGATTACGAGACCGTTAGGACGATCCCATTCCGCCAGGATTCGGCCGATGGGATCGTGCAACTCAGCGACGGTTTCAATACCGGCCGCCATGCCTTCGATTCGGTCTGCATCCAGCATCAGCCGATCAAGCATCGCAGCGCTGAGGCTGCGTTCTTCACCAAGCTGCATATCTTTGGCGTTTGCCGCCAGAATTGCATCGGATTGATTTCGGATCACGGCCGCCGCAGCCCGCAGCGCACGATTGCGCTCGTCGTTGTAAGACATCGCCAGTGCCGCTGCGGCACGACGCGCCGCCTCGCCCATTGGCTGCATCATATCCACGATCATCGCGGATGACGTTTCGTTAGCAGTCATTATCAAACAATACCAGTTCGTCCCGGTGAACCATGACCGATCGACCGCGGTAGCCGAGTTGTTTTTCAATATCTTCGGAGTGACACCCCACGAGTCGCCGGGCATCTTCATCGGAATATTCGGCCAGGCCTCGACCGATTTCATTTCCCGAGGCATCGACGATCGTAACGACATCGCCACGACGGAAATTGCCGACAACCTCAATAACACCGACAGGCAACAGGCTATTGCCATTTTTGAGAGCTGTTACTGCACCATCATCCAGCCTGAGCTCACCCCGTACTTCCAACACGCCAGCGAGCCATTGCTTGCGCGCGGCGGCGGGCGATCCTTCAGCGCGAAACACGGAACATTTACCTCCCGCGGCCAGCGCCTCAAGCGGTCGATCAATGGCGCCGCTGGTAATAACTGTCGAGCAGCCGGCGTGGGTCGCGATTCGTGCAGCCTGCACTTTCGTTGCCATGCCGCCACTGCCGATATCTGATCGTGTCTCCCCGGCCATGTTCTGAATCTCATCGGTGATTTTCCGTACTTCGGGGATGTGTTTTGCGTTGCTGTCTTTTCCCGGATCTGCAGTGTAGAGGCCATCAACATCCGACAGCAAAATGAGCGCATCAGCCATCACCAGTTGGGCGACGCGGGCAGCCAGCCGGTCGTTGTCACCGTAGCGAATCTCATCGGTCGCGATCGTGTCATTTTCATTGATGATGGGAATCACAGAATGTTCAAGCAGCTTGCCGAGCGTGCCGCGTGCATTCAGGAAACGGCGGCGATTTTCCGTATCCTCGGGGGTCAATAGAACCTGTGCTGCCACGATGTCGTGGGCGCTCAGCGCTTCCTGGTAAGCATGTACCAGCTGCACTTGTCCTGCGGCAGCGGCTGCCTGAAGGTCTTCCAGGCGGGCACGCTGTTTGTTCAGACCCAGCACCGTGCTGCCGATTCCGATAGCACCTGATGAAACGATGAGTACCTCGTGACCGTCAGTATCGAGCCTCGCAATATCCTCGGCCAGGCTCTCGAGCCAGCCGCGATGAACATGACCATCCTCCCCGATAAGCAGTGCTGAGCCGACCTTGACGACCAGGCGGCGGTATTCGGAAAGGGCGAAGCCTGACATGTCTCAGGCTGACAGGTGGTGGTGCGCGTCGTACGATGACAGCGTCACCTCTCCCTTTGACACCGCGACGCTGCCACTGCGCGCGACCGCGCAGAGTTCGCCGATGGCGGATACATCTTCGATGAATGCGTCAATTTCCCGGATCCGCCCCATCAGTTGCATCGTGAAGCTAACCGGGGAATCGTCGAGAACCTCGGCACCGTGATTTTTGGCGATGGCTTTGGCTTTGGACACACCGCTCGAAGCCAGTTTGACCTTCAGCATCGCAAGCTCGCGCTCGAAGTGATCGCCGAGCGTCATGTCATGGATATTGACGACATCGACCAGCTTCGCCAACTGCGTGTTGAGTTGCACAATCGCCGCATCGGATCCTGAAATGACTATTGTCACGCGGGACACGGTCTCGTCGTCGGTCGGCGCAACGTTGAGCGATTCAATGTTATAGCCACGAGAAGAGAACATGCCGGTCATGCGTGTCAATGCACCGACTTCGTTCTGCAGTAGGACTGAAATTGCGTGTCGCATCGGATCTCGCTTAATACATTCGTTTGAAACTAAAGCACCCTGATATTCCGCGGATGGTGGCGCAGTTGGTTGAGTATTGCAATGCAACAGAAATTAGTAAACACTCGCCAAAAATCCGGTGTCAATCCGGCACTTAGGTAATCCTTTGGCGACACTGTGAGCGAGCAGGCGAAAAGAGCGAAAATGTCCGACCGTCCACTCGAAGGCACCCGCATGAGCGGTGCGGATATCGTCGTGCAGGTATTGGCCGATGAGGGTGTCGATACAATCTTTGGCTACAGCGGCGGCGCCATTTTGCCTACCTACGATGCCGTGTTTCGTTACAACGACACGCATCGAAACGAAGATGGCACGTCACCAATGCCGCTTATCGTGCCCGCAAACGAGCAGGGTGCCGGTTTTATGGCGTCTGGCTATGCTCGTGCAAGCGGCAAAGTCGGCGTGGTCCTGGTTACATCGGGTCCAGGAGCGACCAATACCGTAACGCCAGTGCGAGATTGCATGGCTGACTCCATTCCTATCGTCGTTATCTGCGGCCAGGTGCCGACGGCAGCCATCGGCACCGATGCGTTTCAGGAGGCCCCGGTCTCGGCCATTATGGGAGCCGTCGCCAAACACATATTCCTGGTAACAGATCCAGCCCGACTCGAGGACACGATGCGCAGCGCGTTTGAGCTGGCACGTACCGGCCGACCCGGCCCGGTCGTGGTTGATATTCCCAAGGACGTGCAGAACTGGGAAGGCGACTTCAGGGGATCGGGTAGTCTGCCATTGGCAGGCTATCGTCGTCGGCTGGCAACGGTGACTGAAAACCGTTTGAGCAAACACGCTTGCGAGCGCTTCTACGAGATGCTCGCACGATCCGAGCGGCCGCTGATTTACGCCGGCGGTGGTGTGATCAACAGCAACGCAACGAAACCGATGCGACGCCTCGCCAACGAATTCGGCATCCCCGTTACAACAACACTTATGGCATTGGGCGCGAGTGACACCACGCATGACCTGGCGCTGCACATGCTCGGCATGCACGGTATTGCATCAGCCAACTATGCGGTTGAAGACTGCGATTTCCTGATCGCTATCGGCGCTCGTTTCGATGATCGAGTTGCAGGAAACCCGGCGCGTTTCGCCCCGAACGCGAAGAACATCGCCCATTTTGACGTCGACATTGCCGAAGTCGGCAAAGTTAAGCGCGTCAGCTGGCACCACATCGGCATACTGGCCCGCGACCTTGAAGACTTGCTCGAATTCGGCAAGCACCAGGAGTTCAGCAAGGATTACTCCACCTGGCATGGTGAAATTGCGGCCCTGAAGAAAACGCACTGCCTCAATTACGACCGTGACAGCAAGCTGATTCAACCGTATGCCGTTATCGAAGAAATAAACCGCCATACGAATGGTAAAGCCATCATCTCGACAGGCGTCGGGCAACACCAGATGTGGGCGGCGCAGTATTTCGACTACCGCGAACCGAGACTTTGGTTGACATCGGGCAGCATGGGCACGATGGGCTTTGGCTTGCCGGCCGCTATTGGTGCTCAGTTCGCTCAACCAGATCGAGTTGTCATCGACATCGACGGTGATGGCAGCATGCGCATGAACATAGGCGAGCTGGAAACAGCCACAACCTACAAACTGCCGATTAAGGTTGTCGTACTAAACAACTATGGCGACGGCATGGTGCGGCAGTGGCAAAAACTCTATTACGACAGCCGCATGTCTGGCAGCGACAAGTCGTTGCACCGCAAGGATTTCGTCAAGGCTGCCGAAGCTGATGGCTTCGAGTTCTCGAGAAAACTCGAGAAACCCGAAGACATTGCAGGCACGATCAAGGCATTCATGGAGTTCGATGGCCCAGCATTTCTCGAGGTCATCATCGACCCCGACGCAGGCGTCTACCCGATGGTCGGCCCGGGCCTGAGCTACGACAAGATGATTACGGGCGACTTCATCAAGAGCCGTACGGCACCTTCAGAAGACCAGCCTGACCCCAGCGAGATGTTTTAAAAAAAGAACCGGCGCCTCGAAAGGCGCCGGCTCCATGTGTGTCACACTATTTGATTGAGCTATGGGTTCAGAAGCGGTGCGATTAGCGCGGAACATGCTTGTATCGCATTAGCTTCCGACATCGACAGGTTTCGCTGTTTTCTCAACTCGTTCGTAACCTGAACAATGCAGCTGTTATATTGCCCACCACCCCCGTCTGCGTTAATCAGCGGATAGCACGAATCAACAACATCCTGGAGGTAGCAACCACCGGCTACAGATCCACGGGCCATGGCTGGTAACCAAGCCTTGGACGGAATCACTGTATAGGTGCCCTCACGATTCGGCACGCCGGTTTCGCAGAAATTCAGCAGACTGACCGTGTCACGATCGTCAGAATCGACCGGGCAGCTGATCGTGCCGTCCCAGCCAATATCGTTGAGCAGTTCATCCGTGAGATCCAGGCCAACAGCAGGATTGGTCGGCTGCAAATCGCCGCTGATATTCGGTTCCATCAGCACGTTTGGCGATGCCGTTACATCGAAGTGCGCCACGCTCGACCCGGGTTGTACCGGGAACGGCGCGTACAGCTTGACGAGGCCGTTGCTCGCGGTTCCGGCCAGTGAACCATCGCTGGCCGGTGCACCGATGCTTACATTGGTTCCGGGAAATTCCCGAAGCAACGCACCACCGCCCAATGTGACACTGACCGTTGGTACGGCGACCGCGGGATCACTTCCTCCCAGACCGTTTGGAGTGTCGCCGGTCTGGTTATTGGCAATGATGACGCCGATGGCGCCAGCGTTTTGTGCATTAACGGCCTTGACGGTGAAACTGCACTCGCCGCGATCAACCAGCGCAAGCTTTCCAGTCAGGTCGTTCGTCAGCGGTTCACATGCATCACTGGCCGCGTCGACACCGTCGTTCGCCAGCTCGAGGTCACCGGTCAGTCCACCTGCCGGTACCGCAGGACCGAAACCCGCCGTACCGAAAGGCAACTCGGATCCGGCTATGTCGGCCGGTGCATTGACAAGAATAACCCGGGTCGGACCCAGAACATTCGGCGCTTCGGCCGTCACCCTGGGTCCCGCCCAGACGAGGTTCGGGCCATTCGCGGCCGAGAACTGACGCTCGATGTCGATCATCTGGTCCCAGTGCTTGCCGACCAGCGCGTTATCGCGCTGAAACCGCGACCACTGGTCGGGAAAGCCGAGGAAGTTGGCGCCCGAATTGTCGTCGGCGAAATTCTGGAAGCCCAGACCGTGACCGACTTCGTGCAGCAGCACAGCGAGGAAATCGATCGTCCCGGCCGGGTTGTTGTTGTCCAGGCCATAGTACCAGGCACTGTCCGTGAGACATTCGTCAGTGCCTAGTTCGCTGTTAAACAGTGAGAAAATCTCATCGTTGAACGGCGGTTCCAGGAATCCCGGATCCGGCGTTGTGCCACCAAGGTCAAAGCCCGAAAGCTCGTTCGAAAGAGCTGCTGCGTACCAGGTGCTCGGGAAGCTGGGCGCCGGGAAGTCCCTGAAGACCGTCAACGCACCGGCTGCGCCAAGAACACCAGAGCCCGGCGAGCAGGACAATGGGGTGAAAATCGCTTGCAGGACAACCTGCACGTCGATATCGAGCGTCTCGTCCCAGATTTCGGCGGCTCTCTTATAGGCCTCCAATCGCTGTTCACCGACTGTGATTCCGGGATTGCCGCCCACCGGTGTGGCCGGCGTCGGGTCACCGAAGCCCAAAGCAGGATCGGAGTCGACGATGTTGATCGTGATGTTGCCAACCACGACAGGCCCATTGTCCGCGACCGCCTGGGAAAGCGGCAACATGGCGAACAGCGTGACAGCAATACTTGTCAGAAATGTTGTATTTTTCATGATCACATCTCCGGCAATTCGTTGGCGGGCGCGATTTCAATATGGCCATCTTCACCCATGCTGGAATGTTCGAATGAAGCCTGGCCGTTCTCGTCCACGTTTACGACCAGGAAACGAATATTTCTCGTCCCTACAACTGCAGATACGGCACCGCTCGGTTCTTTCTTCGAGCCGGACGGAATATTCTTGTTCCTGGTGAGACCGGCAAGGTCGGCCTGAAAAGCTGCGGCCAATTCAGCGCGTTCAGCAGCGCTCGGAAGCCGCGGCGAACCATCAGCATTAGTGAACGTCATTCCTGCTGACACACCAGCCAGGCTCGATGTGTCGTCGGGCACGCCAACATCATTCTGCAGGACGGCAGTGCCGGCCAGCAGAGAGAACGCTACAGCGGTGCCCATGAGATATTTCATTCTCAGGTTCATCATTGTTCCCCTACATTGTGTTTTGATTTCTATTTTGATCTTCTAATTGAAGTTTTTTTTGATTAACGATCTGTTGTTGTTTTCCAGATCTGTCGGCCCGTTCATACAGTTTACTCAAGAGTTTTCAGGACTCTCTGCTATTTAACATATCGCTAACGTCGTGATCTGGGACTCCTTCAGCCCTCATTTGAAATTGGATCAACTTGTTACGTTCCTGGTTGAAGCGAGCTGGTATAGCGCCGGAAAGATTTCCCCATCTGTCTTAATTATTCTACTTACTAATTGCAGGCTGACAGTATAAGGAATACGCACACGCAGGTCATTACAAATTCATTTTACATAAGCAAAAACGCTCCAGTCTGTCCGGGTAATATCTCGTTACACGATTGCCCACGCGAAACGTTTTTTGTGAGGACGGTCACGGCGGCTTGTTGCGTACTCCGTAGACTCAATCCAATCTGAATATTGAATCCGGAGCACCGCAATGAAGTGCGTAGCCATAAGCACACTGATCCCCCTGTTCTTCCTGGCCGCCTGCGGCAGTGGTGATAGCACCTTTAACGGTCGGGACAACAACGACCAGAACGATCCGCCGCTCACCGGCCTGGCCATTGATGCTAACAATGCGATGGCTGTAGCCAGCGCCGCATATGCTGCTGCGCTTGATAGCGGCGAACTTGCAGGTCTCGCCGGCACAACCGGCCTGACCTCAACCAAGACCGGAGGATCGTCAAAACCATTGCCTCAGGTTCGAACAAACGGCCTCCTGGGCCAGATCGTTCAGAAAATACCGCTCGGAACTGAGGTTTACGAATGCCTGATGACGGGTATGGTTTCTGTCACTATCGACATTGTCGACCCGCTGGTTCTGGCTGCCGGCGCATTTTCTGTCGGGGACAACTTCTTGGTTGACTACGACAACTGCAACGACGGCGCCGACGAGACCATCGATGGAATCATTGACCTGACCGTAAGCGCGTTTGAGGGCGATATCTTCAGCGGCCTGTACGACCTGTCGATGACAATGATCATCACCGCGCTTCAAGTCACCACTCCGACCGATGTGATTTCGACCAATGGCAATGCAACGGCAAGACTAAATCTATTGGAGCTGCTTTACGCGGAAGCTACGGTCAGCGGTAGCTCGGTAACGCTGGATTACAATAATATGTCCGATACGTTAATCGACTTCTCGTCAATGCAGACTGTCGATGTCGGCGCGTTGGATCAGCCTTATACAATGGTTACCCAGGGAACGCTCACGACGACGCGCCTGGCAGGCTCCGTAGTCTATTCAACACCTGTCATGTTCGCCGGGCTTGGCTCGAGCTATCCGTACACGGGTGAGTTCTTTGTCGCCGGAGAAAATAGCAGCATACGGCTGGTGGCCGATAACGATGTGGATGTTCACATCGACATCGATTCCAACGGCGACACCGTTGTTGACGAGACGATAGTAACGACCTGGGCTGAATTGACGAGTATGTAGGGCCTCTGTCGCGCAATCGTCGGCTTTGGGTCCGCTCTGGTATTATGTGAACTGGCGCAAGGACTGACTGCGCAATATGCGGGACATTGAGCATGCCTATGTTAATTACGCCGACAAGAGATAACCTCAACAAGATCGTTATCCTCAACCCGAAAGGGGGTTGCGGCAAGTCGACGATCGCGACCAACATCGCGGCGAGCTATGCCCGGCAAGGCTCACCACCGACGATCATGGACTATGACCCGCAGGGTTCGACCATGGGGTGGCTGGATCGACGACCTGCTGATCTGCCAGCCATTCACGGTATTGCCGCGTTCAAGAAGACAATGCAGGCGACCAGAAGCTGGCAACTGCGGATTCCGGACGACACATGCAACCTGATTGTCGATTCTCCCGCCGGTCTGAACCACGACGATTTGCGTGAAGTAACACGTGATGCCGCGAGTATCCTCGTACCAGTTCTGCCTTCATCGATGGACATCGAAGCCGCATCACGCTGTATCGCGGATTTGTTGTTGGTAGCCAAGATTGATCGGCGCGACCGCAAACTGGCGGTCGTTGCGAATCGTACCCGCAAAAATACCAAGAGCTTTGCCCGGCTAATGCGTTTTCTCGACTCACTCGGTATTCCCATTATTGCTGTACTGCGTGACAGCCAGAACTTTGTGCGCTCAGCCGAACAGGGTGTTGGTCTGGTCGAGATGCAGCCGAGTCGTGTGCGTCCTGACGTTGAACAACTTGAGAGAATAGTCAGTTGGCTTGATGGCTGGGCAGAAAGACGCCGCAACACAACGAAAGTTTCGGGAATAAGACGTCAACCGTTTTCCCGTGTTTCGATTCTGCACAAACCTCAGGTCGGATCGGCCTGAATCTCT
>Ga0224497_10000396_pt1 | contig 31114 bp, 30 predicted proteins | sample SF_Jul11_sed_USG_4_FD_167970 | JGI IMG/M metagenome (GOLD analysis project Ga0224497, IMG submission 167970) | Sediment microbial communities from San Francisco Bay, California, United States - SF_Jul11_sed_USGS_13 | ecosystem: Environmental > Aquatic > Marine > Sediment | place: USA...
CCGGATCGATACGCGCTTCGATGAGCGTGAAACGCGAGGATTTTAAAGCGGCGCGGGCCGCCTTGGTGAGTTCCTTGACGCTGCTCACAACATGGCCGTTTCCGCCGTAAGCCCGCGCAAGTGCCGCATATTCCGGGCTGCCCGTCGCCACGCCGCTTTCCGGGAGCTTCATGCGCTCCTGCTTCAACTTGATCAGCGACAGGGTATCGTCGCGAAACACGACAATCGTGACAGCGAGCTTGTGAGACGCAAGCAGCGCCAGTTCCCCCATCACCATATCCAGTCCGGCCTCCCCCATCATGGCGAGCACGGGGCGCCGCGGAAAGATCAGCTTCGCGGCGATCGCTGCGGGAAGGCCGTAGCCCATCGAGCCCAGGCCATTCGACTGCAGCATGCGCCGCGGCTCGTACGCCTCCCAGACATGATTGATGAGGATCCGGTGGGACCCCGTATCTACCGTCGCAAGCGTGTTGCGCGGGAAAATGTTGCGCAGCGTCGATACCACCTGAAATGGCCCCAGCCGCCGGGCCGGCCGATGCGCAATCGCCTTGCGCACGGCTTCACGATGGGCCGCGAGTTGGCCGTCGGGCCAGCGGCGCGGGGCTCTCCTGGGTGCCCCTGCTGCAAGCTGGCGCAAAGCCTCCGCGATGCTGCCGATGCAGTCGATCGAGCACTGATAGATATGGTGCGTATTGGCAACCAGGTCGATATTCACGGTGCGCTTGGCTGCATCCCACGGTGCCATCCAGTCGGCCCTTAGCTCCACGGGGTCGAAACCGATCGTCAGAATCAGGTCTGCGTCGCGCACCTGCTCCATGTGTATGCGATCCACGACCGGGGACAGGCCGGTCCCGCCGAGTGCAAGGCGATGGTCCTCGGGAATGACGCCCTTCGCCTTATACGTCGTCATGACCGGCACTCGCCACCGCTCCAAGAAGCGCTTGAGGTCCGCGGCCGCGCCATCCAACTGCACGCCCACACCGACTAGAGCAAGCGGCTTGCGGGCACGCTCAAGCCAGGTTCGCGCCTTCCCCCAATTCACCGCACCGGGTGCAGTCGGAATTTGCGCAGATGCGAAGCGCCGGCCGGCCGATGGTTGTTGCGCCGTCGCTACGTCGGTCGGCAGATTGAAATGCACCGGCCCTGGCAGAGGCGTCTGCGCAATCGCGATACCCTTCTCCACCTGCGCGGACGCGCCCGCGGCTGCGATCATCGTCGACCACTTGACGATCGGCCTCAGCACCTCGCATTGATCGATGATCTGGTGTGTGAAGACCGGCTTCAGCGCGGTGGCGATCTCGCCCGTGATCAAAATCAGCGCCGAACGGTCGAGCAGCGCCTGTGCAACCGGCGTGACCGCATTGGTAAAACCAGGCCCAAGCGTCGCGACCAGCACGCCGGGCTTTCCAGTCAACTGGAAACTCGCCTCGGCCATGAACCCGGCGCCGAGTTCCTGCTTGGTGAGCACGAAGCGGATACCAACCTTGCGGAAGGCTTCCAGCAAATCGAGGACCTCTCCACCCGGAATACCGAAGGCGTAACGCACGCCCGCCGCCTTCAGCGCCTGAGCAATGATGTCAGCAGTTTTTGGCAAGGGAGACTCTCCTCTCCGGAGCGCGGCAGATCTCGGGTTAACTTCGGCAGCCAACGCGATGGGCCGCGATGCTAACACACAGCACGGCGGCATCCTGCCCTAGCAGCCTGTCGGCCTTAGCAGGCGCACAGGCTGCTATTAGGAGTTGGTCGGACCTAAGTCCGACGAACTCCTAGGCGCTGCGCGAGCTCCTCGCGATGGCGTAGAATTGCTCACAGCCGGCACTTTACCGGGCGCCGGTTCCCTTGCAGGCCGGTGTCCACAAGACGCCGGCCTGTTTATTTAAGTTCTTGTTTATAATGATCCGCGCCAGGCCAGCCATGCCCAAGTCCGCTCACTCGACACTATCCGGCCGCGCGTCCACGCTCGAGCGCATACGCGCCGTGGTCGGCATTCAGGGCATCCTCACTGATGCGGGCGACATTGAGCCGTACGTCGTCGACTGGCGCGGGTTCTACCGCGGCCAAACGCCGGCGGTCGTACGCCCGGCGAGCACTGCCGAGGTTGCCGCGGTCGTGAAGATCTGCGCCGAGACGCACATCCCCGTTGTTCCCCAAGGGGGCAATACCGGAATGTGCGGCGCGGCGACACCGTCGCCCACGGGCGACCAGATCATCCTGTCCCTGGGCCGCATGAATCGGGTCCGCGAGGTTGACGCGCTCAACGATACGCTCACTGCCGACGCGGGCTGCATCCTCGCCAACATTCAGCAGGCCGCCCTGAATGTCGACCGCCTGTTTCCGCTGAGCCTCGGCGCCGAGGGCAGCTGCCAGATCGGCGGCAATCTTGCGACCAATGCCGGCGGCGTCAACGTCCTGCGCTACGGCAATGCCCGCGATCTCACGCTCGGCCTGGAAGTCGTCCTGCCGGACGGCCGTGTGTGGAACGGCCTACGCGGATTACGCAAGGACAACACCGGCTACGATCTCAAGGACGTTTTCGTGGGATCGGAGGGCACGCTCGGCATCATCACGGCTGCGGTGCTGAAACTGTTTCCACGGCCGCGCACGGTCGTGACCGCCATGGCCGCCGTGCCGGATCCGGCGGCGGCGGTTGCGCTGCTGGGCCTGCTGCGCGGCGAATGTGGCGAATGCATCAGCGCATTCGAGCTGATTTCGCGGCTGTGCCTTGACCTCGTCTTCAATCATATTCCCGACACGCGTGATCCGTTTTCCGGCCCGCACAGCTGGTACGTGCTGACGGAGCTCGCCGACGCAAATGAGCAAGGACCGCTACGCGCCGCCTTCGAACGTGCAATGGCGCTCGCGGTGGAGCGCGGCTTGGTCGTCGATGCCGTCATCGCTGGCGGCGAGTCGCAACGCCAGTCGCTGTGGCGCATGCGGGAATCGATTCCCGAGGCCTCGCGCGCGGAAGGCATGCTCTACCGCCATGACATTTCGGTGTCGGTGAGCCGCATCGCTGATTTCATTTCGACCGCCGAAGCCGCGCTCGAACGCGCCTTTCCGGATGTGCGAATCATCTGCTTCGGCCACCTGGGTGACGGCAATCTCCATTACAACGCCTTTGTCGCCGGGCGGCGCCGGGACAATCCAGCCGACCGCGACGCCACCGATGTAAACCGCATCGTCTACGATGTCGTGCATCGCTTTGGCGGCAGTTTCAGCGCCGAGCATGGTATCGGGCAATCCAAGCGCGGGGAGCTCGCGCTCTACAAGAGCGCGGTGGAACTCGAGCTGATGCGAACGCTCAAACGTGCTCTCGATCCGCACAACATCATGAACCCAGGGAAAGTGCTTCCTGACTCAGTGCATGATTAATGGCCACCACGGGCACTTTCCCTTAGGAAAAGGATTAAGGCGTGAGCGACAAATCTGATCAGAACCCGAAACCCGCGGTGCCCGACAAGATGGTCAAGACTGACGCCGACTGGCGTAAGGCGCTCACGTCTGAGCAGTTTCACGTCGCCCGGGAAAAAGGCACGGAACGCGCGTTTAGCGGCGCTTACTGGGACAACCACGAGCCCGGCGTCTATCGCTGCGTGTGCTGCGACGCCGAGCTGTTCAACTCCGATCACAAGTTCGATTCCGGCACTGGCTGGCCCAGCTTCTGGCAGCCGATGAAAGCAGAAAACGTCGCGACGGAGGACGATTACAGCTTCCTCATGCGCCGGACCGAGGCGCTGTGCAGCCGCTGCGATGCGCATCTTGGCCACGTCTTCGAGGACGGCCCCGACCCGACCGGACTGCGTTACTGCATTAATTCGGCCTCCCTCAAGTTCGACAAGACCGGGAAATAGGAAATTGGGAACAGGAAATGCTGAGAATCGCAACGCGCCTGGTCGCGCGCCCCATGTTGCCGATTCCCCATTACCCATTTCCCATTCCCCCACAGTAGCGGGATAATACGCGGCAATGAAGTTCCTGTTCGACACGTTTCCGGTCATCCTGTTCTTCGCGGCTTTCAAGCTGTACGGCATCTACGTCGCTACCGCGGTCGCAATGGCCGCCAGCATCGTCCAGATCGGCTGGGTGTGGCTGCGCCATCGCAAAGTGGATAACATGCTTTGGGTCAGCTTGGGCGTCATCCTGGTCTTCGGCAGCGCGACGCTGTTGCTGCAAGACGAGATGTTCATCAAGTGGAAGCCGACAGTCCTCTACTGGTTGTTTGCCGGCACGCTGGCCGTCTCCGCGGCGCTGTTCAAGAAGAACCTCATCCGGTCCATGCTGGGGCAACAGGTCACGATGCCGGATATTGTCTGGACCAAGCTGCTGGTCAGCTGGATCGGCTTTTTCGCTTTCATGGGTGCCCTCAATCTGCTCGTCGCCTACAACTTTTCAACCGATGACTGGGTGAACTTCAAGCTATTCGGCGGTATCGGACTGATGCTCGTGTTCGTGGTGCTGCAGGCGTTGCTGCTCGCCCGTTACGTCGAGGAAAAGGCCAAGTGATACGACACACGAAGCAGGAATGTTCTACGTGATGAGCGTGATCCAGAGAATTCAGCAGCACCTTGCCGCGCTCCAGCCGGACTCGCTCGAAATCGTGGATGAGTCGGGCCAGCACATCGGACACGAAGGCGCCAAGGGCGGTGGCGGACACTACGAGCTCGTCATTGTGTCTCCCCAGTTTTTCGGCAAGCCGATACAACAGCGCCACCGCATGATTTACCAAGCGCTCGGTCCGATGATGAAGAGCGAGATCCACGCGCTTGCGATTCGTGCCTACGCGCCGGACGAAATCTGACTTTTTTACGAAAAGGAAACCCGATGAAGCGCCCTTTCGCCATCCTAGCGCTGATGCTGGCCACTGCCACCGTCGCGACCGTAGCCGTGGCCCAGGACAAGCCGGCCGCGAAAGTGAACGGCATTTCCATCCCGCAGTACCGTCTCGATGCCGCGGTGCAGGCCGGGGTCGCCCAGGGCTCGCCCGACACGCCGCAGCTGCGCAAAAGTGTCCGCGAGGCTCTTATCAACCAGGAGGTCATCGCGCAGGAAGCCGTTCGCCAAGGCATCGACAAGCAGCCCGGTGTCGCCGCGAGTCTCGAGCTCTTCCGCGTGCGGGCCCTGGCTCAAGCGTATTTTCAGGACTACTTCAGCAAGAATCCGATCTCTGCGGAAGCGCTCCAGCAGGAATACGAGCGGATCAAGCCCGAGCTCGCGACCAAGGAGTACCGGGCGCGCCACATACTCGTCAATGGCGAAGACGAGGCGAAGGACATCATCAAGCAGATCAGCGCTGGCGGCAGCTTCGAAAAGCTGGCTGCCGAAAAATCCAAGGACCCGGGCAGCAAGGGCCGCGGCGGCGACCTCGACTGGAGCCCCGCCTCACGCTACGTGAAGCCGTTTGGCGAGACCCTCGTCAGCCTCAAGAAGGGCCAAATGACCGAGGCGCCGGTCAAGACCAATTTCGGTTGGCATGTGATCCGTCTTGACGACGAGCGCGTCGCCCGAATGCCGAGCTTCGAGGAAGCCAAGCCCTCGCTGGAGCGCAACCTGCAAAGCCAGATGGTCCGGAAGGTGATCGCCGATCTGCGCGCCAAGGCGAAAATTCAGTAACCCCGTGATGGGTGACGGGTGATGCGTAAGCAGAGCCGACTTGTAGTGTAGCGGATCCCGGACAACCGAATCGCGCTTGTCTTCCGAATAGAACGGCGCATCGGTTTTGATCGGCAACGCGACGGTTTTCCTTCTGCCCTCTGCCTTGGTGTTACCCCACCCACCGCCGTGCGTTGCGGAACATGCGCAGCCACGGACCATTCTCGCCCCAGCCCTCCGGATGCCACGAATGCTGAACGGTCCGGAACATGCGCTCCGGATGCGGCATCAGAATGGTAAAGCGCCCGTCCGGGGTGGTGAGTCCGGCGATGCCGCCGGGAGAGCCGTTTGGATTGTACGGATAGGTCTCGGTTGCCGTGCCACGGTTGTTCACGAAACGCAGCGCCACGAGCGGCTCGGCGGCAGCTTGCGCCCTCTCCTCTGCGAACTCGGCGTAACCTTCGCCGTGCGCCACCGCAACCGGCAAACGGCTCCCGGCCATTCCTTCCAAGAACAGGGAGGACGAGCGCTGCACTGCCAGCATCACCACCCGCGCTTCGAACTGCTCCGAGCGGTTGCGCACGAAGTGCGGCCATGCGGTCGCGCCAGGAATGAGTTCATGCAGGTTGCTCATCATCTGGCAGCCGTTGCACACGCCCAGAGCGAAGGTATCGGGGCGCTTAAAGAAGGCTTCGAACTCGTCGCGCGCGCGCGCATTGAAGAGGATGGACTTGGCCCAGCCCTCGCCGGCGCCCAGCACGTCGCCGTAGGAAAACCCGCCGCAGGCGGCAATGCCCTTGAAGTGCGCCAGGCTCACTCGACCGGCAATGACATCGCTCATGTGCACATCCACGGCGCTGAAGCCCGCGCGGTCAAAGGCAGCCGCCATTTCCACCTGGCCGTTGACGCCCTGCTCGCGCAGGACCGCGATCCTCGGCCGGGGACCGCGGCCCACAAAAGGCGCGGCAACATCGTGCGCGGGATCGAAGCTGTGCGTCGCGTGCAATCCTGGGTCATCGCCGTCCAACAGCCGGTCGTATTCTTCCTGCGCGCATTCCGGGTTGTCTCGCAGCTTCTGCAGGTGGTAGGTCGTCTCCGACCAAGCACGGCGAAGATCGACGCGCGTTTCGCGCAAGATCTCCTTGCCCCTTACGGCGATGCTGAGCGAATCATCTTGATTCGGGGTACCGATCGCATGCAGGCAGTTTTCCAGGGCCGATTCCGAGAACGCCTTCCGCACTTCGGGCAGATCAGCCCTGCGGACCTGGATAACGGCTCCAAGCTCCTCATTGAATAGAAACTCCATCGCGGACTTGCCTGGAGGCAATGTATCGAATTGAAGTGAAGCTCCAATTCGACCGGCGAACATCATTTCGCATACCGTCGCGAGCAGTCCGCCATCCGAGCGGTCGTGATAGGCGAGCAACCTGCCTTCGCGGTTCAACCGCTGAACTGCTGCAAAGAAAGCCCCGAGCTGCCCCGGATCCACGTCTGGCGCGGTGTCGCCAACCTGCCCGTGGACCTGTGCGAGCGCCGAGCCGCCCAACCGGCAACGCGTAACCCCAAGATCGATCAACACCAGGTCGGTCTCGCCGCAATCAGTCCTCAACTGCGGCGTCAGCGTGGCGCGCACGTCGGCTACCGGCGCGAACGCCGAGACGATGAGCGAGAGCGGCGCAGTGACTTCTTTGCGCGTGCCGTCCTCCTCCCATGCCGTTTTCATGGACAGGCTGTCCTTGCCCACGGGAATGCTCACACCGAGCGCCGGGCATAGTTCCATCGCCACCGCGCGCACCGTATCGAACAGCGCAGCGTCCTCGCCGGGGTGCCCCGCTGCCGCCATCCAGTTCGCAGAGAGCTTGATATCCCCGATGTCAACTATGGGAGCGGCGGCGATATTGGTAATGGCCTCGCCGATCGCCATCCGTCCCGAGGCTTCCGGACTGACCAGCGCAAGTTGCGTGCGCTCGCCCATGGCAAAGGCCTCGCCGCGGTAAGTATCGAACCCGAGCAGGGTCACCGCTGCATCCGCGACCGGGACCTGCCACGGGCCGACCATCTGGTCGCGCGCCGTAAGGCCGCCGACCGTGCGATCGCCAATGGTGATGAGAAACGTCTTGTCGGCGACCGCGGGCAGGCGCAGCACGCGATAAACAGCATCGCGCAGATCGATTGCCGCGATCTCGAAGGGCGGCAGTTCCCGCGCCTCATGCGCGATATCGCGCGTCATTTTCGGCGGCTTGCCAAGCAGGACGGCAAGTTCCATGTCGACCGGCTCGTTGCCGAACACCGGATCTGTCACGACCAGCCGGCCTTCGGCCGTCGCGGTGCCCACAACGGCAAAGGGGCAGCGCTCGCGCTCGCAGATCGCCCGGAAGCGATCGAGATCGTGCGGCGCGATCGCCAGCACGTAGCGCTCCTGCGCCTCGTTGCACCAGATCTGCAGCGGTGACATCCCCGGCTCTTCGTTCGGAACCTTGCGCAGATCGAGCTGTCCGCCCCGTCCCGCCGAATGCACCAGCTCCGGCAGCGCATTCGAAAGACCGCCGGCGCCGACGTCATGAATCGAGAGAATCGGATTCACGCTGCCCAGCGCCCAGCACCGGTCGATGACTTCCTGCGCGCGACGCTCGATCTCGGCGTTGCCGCGCTGGACCGAGTCGAAATCGAGGTCTTCCAGGTTCACGCCGGTATCCATGCTCGACGCCGCTCCGCCGCCGAGGCCGATCAGCATGCCCGGTCCGCCCAGCTGCACCAGCAAGGCGCCCGCAGCGAACGGTTGCTTCATCGCGTGCTCCGCTGCGAGGTTGCCGACACCGCCCGCGATCATGATCGGCTTGTGGTAGCCGCGCATGGCCCCCGCCACGCACTGCTCAAACGTGCGGAAATAGCCGGCCAGGTTCGGCCGGCCGAACTCGTTGTTGAACGACGCGCCCCCGATCGGGCCCTCGAGCATGATCTGGAGCGCCGACGCAATGCGGCGCGGCCGCCCGTAGCCGTCTTTTTCCCACGGTTGCACGAAGCCGGGTATGCACAGGTTTGACACGGTGAAGCCGGTCAGTCCGGCCTTGGGCTTCGCGCCGCGCCCGGTGGCCCCCTCGTCGCGGATCTCTCCGCCCGCCCCCGTGGCCGCGCCAGGAAACGGGGAGATCGCCGTGGGATGGTTGTGCGTCTCGACCTTCATTACGGTGTGGGTGAGCCCCTGTGAATAGCGGTATTCGCCCCCCTCCCCAGGATAAAAGCGCGCGATCCGGGCGCCTTCCATTACTGCCGCGTTGTCGGAATACGCCACTACGGTGCCGCGCGGGTGCTTCTGATGGGTGGTGCGGATCATGCCGAAGAGCGAAAGCTCCTGCGGCTGCCCGTCGATGACCCAACTGGCATTGAAAATCTTGTGCCGGCAGTGCTCGGAATTTGCCTGCGCGAACATCATCAGCTCGACATCGGTGGGATTGCGCGCCATGCGGGCAAACTGCGCCGCGAGGTATGCAATCTCGTCCTCCGAGAGCGCGAGCCCCATTTCCCGGTTGGCGCGTTCGAGGGCCGCCACACCCCCACTTATCACGTCCACGGTCGCGAGCGGCTTCGGCTCGAAATGCTCGAACAATCGGGCGGCATCCTCAAGGGAGTCGAGCACCATCTCCGTCATACGATCATGAATCAGGGGCGCCAATGCCGCCCGATCATTTGAAGAAACAGGCAGACCATCCCGTGTCGAGATGAAGTACGCCACGCCGCGCTCGATGCGCTGCACGGCCTCGAGACCGCAGTGCCGCGCGATGTCTGACGCCTTCGAGGACCACGGCGAGATGGTGCCGATGCGCGGCACAACGAGCATAAGCTCACCGCGAGCTTCTCCGGTCGCCTGCGCTGGGCCGTAGGTCAGGACGCGTTCCAGGCGCGAGGCCTCGTCCATTGAAAGAAGACGCCCGGCCTGTACGAAATGCCAGAACTCGGCGTGGATGCCCGAGACGCTCGGTACGGCGGCAGTGCAGGAAGCAGCGAGCTTGCGAAGGCGAAAGGCTGAGAGCGCGTTCCGCCCTCTCAGCCTGAGAATCTGCGACATGTCGCGGGATCAGGCTTGCTAAGGGTCAATGTTACACCAAATCGCCCCGCGTCGCAGCGGCCGCCGGGCGATTCACGTTAAACTACGGGGACTTATGAAGCTCCATTCCCGCCACGGCGCGCCGGTCTATCTGACAACGGACGTGCGTGCGATCGAACTGGCCGCGGCTGCGGCCCCCGATCCTCCGCCGCTCATGGAGCGTGCAGGCTTGGCCGCCGCCGAGCTCGCCCGCGAACTTGCGGGTGGGAACGGCAAGCCCGTGCTGGTCATCGCAGGTCCTGGCAACAACGGGGGTGACGCCTTTGTCGTCGCGCGTTATCTCAAGGAGTGGTGGTTCAACGTAACGGTCGTCTTCGCGGGCGATGAAGGCAAGCTGTCGAACGATGCAAGCCAGGCATTGCGAACCTGGCGTGCCGCTGGCGGCGCCAACCGGCCGGATCTGCCCGACGCCGGCGAGTGGGGACTCGTCGTAGATGGCATTTTCGGCATCGGCCTCGAGCGCGACGTCGGCGGCCGTTACGCGGAGTGGATCGCCGCCATCAACGGGACCGGCGGGCCGGTCCTGGCTCTCGATGTGCCAAGCGGCCTGCACTCGGATACGGGGCGAATAATGGGTTGCGCCGTTCGCGCAACCCATACCGTCACCTTCGTTGCCCTCAAGCCGGGGCTGCTTACGCTCGACGGCCCGGACCATTGCGGCGAGCTGCACCTAAGGACGCTCGGTCTCGATTCCCAGTCGGTGCGGCCGGCCAGCGGTTTCTTGATCGGCCTCGACGCGCTGAAAACTGCACTCAAGCCACGCCGTTACGGCACCCACAAGGGCGACTACGGCAGCATCGGCGTGATCGGCGGTGATCACGGCATGGTCGGAGCAGCGCTGCTCGCCGCGCGAGCAGCGCTTAGATCAGGCGCGGGGCGAGTCTATGTCGGGACACTGGCCCGCGACACCCTTACCGTCGATCCCCAACAGCCCGAGCTGATGATTCGCAGCGCCGATGAAGTGCTGAAGCTCGGTCATCTCGATTGCCTCGCGGTCGGGCCCGGCCTGGGCCAGGCGCCGGACGCGGCCTTCTACCTTGGAATCGCTCTGCAATCGCCGCTCCCCGTGGTCCTCGACGCCGATGCGCTGAATCTCATCGGCGCGAACCCGGGACTCGCGAGCCAGACAACCGCGCGCAAAGCCGCCACTCTCATGACGCCCCATCCGGCCGAGGCTGCCCGTCTGCTCGGTATCACGACGCGCGAAGTGCAACACGATCGCGTAAGCGCCGCAATCAAGCTTGCCGCAAGCCTTAACAGTCTCATCGTCCTCAAGGGGAATGGCAGCATATGTGCGGCGCCTGATGGCACCTGGCACGTGAATACGTCCGGCAACCCCGGCATGGCCAGCGCCGGCATGGGGGATGTTCTGACGGGGATCATCGCTGCCCTGCTAGCCCAGGGCGCGGATGCGAAAACCGCGCTGCTCGCAGGTGTGCTCCTTCACGGCGCGGCGGCTGACGCCCTGGTTGAGGCCGGCTGCGGACCCGTGGGACTCGCCGCCGGCGAGCTGATCGATGCGGCCCGCAAACTGCTGAACCAATCGGTGAGTCGTGATTCGTGAGTCGTGGGTGGATCGTGATGAGTGACGGGTGATGTGTGATGGGCAACTTCGCCTGAAGATTGAAAACAGGGAAGTTCTTGAGTTGTATCGGCGTTTATCGGCGTTTATCTGCGGCTAAAATGGGTCTTTGACGTTTCGATTCACCATTCACGAATCACGAATCACGGTTTTGAGGCTTCGCCATCGGTCTCGCCGAACTCCGCTTCGCTCATCGCGTAAACGACGCGAACCCGCTCGTTCCGGGCGAGTTCGAGCAGCTTCTCAGCCTGCGCACGCGGGACCAGGAATTCGACCTCCACCGTCAGGTCGCCCGCCAACTCGAAGAAGTGCTGCTCGTGCAGGACGCCGTGCCGACCGAAGCCGGCGATCGCCCGGAAGGCGGAGCCCCCGTGCACGCCCAGCTTCTTCGCGCGCTCCAGAAGCCACTCGTACAGCAGAATGCCGCCATGCTTGTGGTTCTCGTGCATGTAGAAACGCAGGTAGGTCCCCTTCATGGCTCACCTCAATAGTAACCGTGCCGCGCCGATCCCGGCCAACGTCATCAGCAGCGAGCCGGCCAGATGCGCGAAGATCAGGGCCGCCGCCCAACCCCACTGCTGCCGCGCGACGAGTGCCACGGTCTCCGCAGAAAAAGTCGAGAATGTCGTCAAGGCGCCCAGAAAGCCGGTCACGACCAGCAGGCGCATCTCCGGCGGCAACGATTCGAAGTGGGACAGCATGCCCATGGTGATGCCGATGAGCAGTCCGCCCGTCAGGTTCGCCGCTAGCGTTCCCAGCGGCAACGTGGGAAAAACGGGATTGAAAAAGATGCCCAGGCCCCAGCGCGCCCAGGCCCCCAGAGCGGCCCCTGCGCCGACCGCAAGAAATCCAAGCCAACTCACGCTTTATCAGCCCTTCAGCCGCCAGCGCTCCGCCGCAATGTCATCCGACGCGCGCGCTTCGACCCACCGCTCGCCCTTTGCAGTCGCTTCCTTTTTCCAGAACGGCGCGCGCGTTTTCAGGTAATCCATGATGAACTCGCAAGCAGCGAACGCGTCGCCGCGATGCTCGCCCGCCACGACGACGAGCACGATCTGGTCCTGCGGTTTGAGCCTGCCGACGCGGTGAATGACCAGGGCGTCGAGCACGCGCCAGCGCCCACGCGCCTGCGTGACGATCTCCTCGATCGCCTGTTCCGTCATACCCGGGTAGTGCTCGAGCGTCATCCCGGCGACCGCGTCGCCCTCGTTCACGTCGCGCACGATCCCGACGAAACTCGCAACCGCGCCGATCTTGGGATTACCGCGCCGCAGCGCCGCAATCTCCGCGCTGACGTCAAAATCAGCTGTCTGGATCCGAACAGTCATCCGTTTAACCGAACATTAAAAAACATTTGCCACAGAGAACACAGAGGTCACAGAGAAACAACATGAATCAGAATAAGCCATCCGTAACGCCTTCGGTCCGTCCTCTGTGTTCTCTGTGTTCTCTGTGTTCTCTGTGATCTCTGTGATCTCTGTGGCTGCTTGGTCTCGGTGGTTTTCTAGCCGCCAGTGACGGGCGGAAAAAACGCGACCTCGTCACCATCGGCGACCGGCATGTTCCCGTGCGCCATCGCCTGGTTAACTGCAGCCCGCACCGGTTTGCTCGGGGCCAGCTCCTGCTCCCACGCGCCGCCGCGCCCGATCAGCAGTGCGCGCAAGCCCTCGAGGTCCCGCACCTCAGCCGGCAAGGCCAGCTCTTCGGACTCCTTCTCGAGCGCCTCGCGTAAGCGAGCAAAGTAAAGAATCGTAATCATTGTATTAGTATGCCGCGCCCGGTCGCTCACGCCAACCCGATATGCTGCAACACAAAACCCGCGATGCCATCAGCGTCATCGATATGGAACTGGGGCAGCGCCGTCTCCAGTCGTTGGTCGGATGCGATCGCGACGATATTACTGTCCTCCCCGTGCAGCATCGCCTCGCCTACGCTCGCGCGATAGACCTCGAGCTTCGGGATCGGCTCGCGCTTGTAGCCCTCCACCAGCAGGAGATCGCACCGCGACATGCGCCGAATGTGCTCATCCAGACGGGGCTCCTCCCTGCCGCGGAGCTCGTGCATCAGCGCCCAGCGCCGCGACGAGCTCACCAGCACCTCCGTGCAGCCGGCGTGTCGATGCCGATAGGAATCTTTCCCCGGCTGGTCAACGTCGAACCGGTGATGAGCGTGCTTGATGAGCGACACCCTGAGCCCGTGGGCGATGAACCGCGGAATCAGCTTCTCGATCAACGTGGTCTTCCCGCTTCCCGACCACCCGGCAAACCCGAAGATTTTCATGCCCCTCCTGCCGGCATCATAACGGATAGTCGTTATTCCTCGCTAGATATAACGATGCTTTGCGTGCTATCGTCCGTGCGTGGATCCGCAAGACCTCGTCATCTTGTGTGCCGCGTTCTTCATCGTCGCCGTGTTTTACACGACGGTGGGCCACGCCGGCGCCTCCGGATACCTCGCAATGATGGCGCTGGTCGGGCTCGCGCCCGATGTCATGCGCCCGACGGCGCTGGCGCTTAATATCGTAGTCGCTGTGTTCACGGTCTACCGCTTCCGCAGGGCACGATTCTTCTCCTGGCCGGGCCTGTGGCCGTTCCTGCTCGGCTCAGCACCATTCGCCGCCGTCGGAGGGATCCAGAGCCTGTCGCGCGGAACGTATTATGTGGTGATGGGCCTGGTTATGCTGTTCGCAGCTGGCTATCTCACCTGGCGCGCATTTGGCCGGCGTCCTCTCATGGAAGAACGCGTGGTGCGGGTCCGGAAAATTCCAGCGGTCTTCATAGGATGCATAATCGGTTTCATTTCCGGCATCATCGGAGTCGGTGGCGGCATTTTCTTAAGCCCCGTCCTGCTGATTCTCGGCTGGGCGGGGCCAAGAACGACCGCGGGGATCGCCGCGCCGTTCATCCTCGTGAACTCCGCAATGGCGCTTTCTGCCGGTTCGCTGACGGTGCAGAAGCTTCCTGGCGAGCTGCCCTTGCTCGCAGCGGCGGCAATGGGCGGCGCCGTTCTGGGCACCTGGCTGGGGCTTGAACGGCTGAAGCAAAAGGGGCTCCTCGTCACGCTCGCCATTGTCATGTCCCTGGCGGGTGTAAAACTGATCGTCACCGCTTGATTCAACGGGGCCGGCGGACGGTCCCCGATCGCGCGGCCTTCCGCAGATGCCTCGTGAATTGCCTGAGGTCGGACTGGATGGCCGCAGAGGCCTTGTTTTCCATCCGGTGATAGGCGCGCACCAGCTCCCGCCCGAAGTCGGTTACCCGCGTGCCGCCGCCCCGCCGTCCCCCGATCGCGGTCAGCACGACTGGCTGTGAGAAGCTCTCGTTCAACGCCTCTACGAGCTTCCACGCCCGGCGATAGGACATCCCCATTGCCCGGGCCGCGGCCGAAATCGAGCCGGTTTCGTCGATATGCGATACCAGTGCGGCTTTGCCCGGCCCGATCGCGGGAAAGTCCTTGGCGAGGATGCGCAGCGTGAGACCCGGGTAGCGCGGCATGCCACGAATTCTACCGCCGCCAACGGTCCCTTCAGCAGCCTTACCTGCCGGACGCATTCGCGTTCGGGAAGAACAACTGCTGGCCGTTGACCTTGTACTCCGCGATCGCATTCTGCCCTTCCGGTGAAACGATCCAGTCGATGAACGCCCTGCCCGGGCCTTGTTTCACGTATGGATGTCTCGCGGGACTGACCAGCATCACCCCGTACTGGTTGAACAAGCGTTTGTCCCCCTCGACCACGATTGTCAAATCGCCCCTGTTCTTGAAGGACAACCAGGTGCCACGGTCGGTGAGTGCGTAAGCGTTCATGCCCGACGCCGTATTCAGCGTCGCGCCCATGCCCGAGCCGGTCTCGCGGTACCACCGGCCCTTGCCCTGTGTCGGATCGATGTTCGCGGCCTTCCATAGCCGGCGCTCTGCCGAGTGCGTACCGCTGCGGTCTCCGCGCGAGGCGAACGGCGCCTTGGCGTCGCGTATCTTGGTGAGCGCCGCGACCACGTCCTTCATGCCCGCGACCTTGGCCGGGTCGGACTTCGGCCCGACAATGACGAAGTCGTTGTACATCACATCGTGCCGGTTGACGAACCATCCTTGGGCTACCATTTTCAGCTCGGCGTTCCGGTTGTGGACGAAAACCACATCGCAATCGCCCCGCTTGCCCATATCGAGTGCCTGGCCCGTGCCCTGCGCGACGACCCGGACGTCGATCCCAGTCTTCTGTTTGAACATCGGCAGGATGTGCTTGAACAGCCCCGAGTTCTCGGTCGACGTTGTAGACGCGACAGTGATGAACCGAGGCTGCGCGCCCACCGCTCCTAGGCCCACAATTAAAATAATTATTATTTTTATGATTAATATTTTAAAACGTATCATTAAGGTAATTCCTCACGTATAAACGCATTGGCTTCCCGCGAGGTGGGTGCCCGGAAAAATCCATCAACGGGGGCGCGTTCGACGAGTCGGCCGCCGCTCAGAAACAGGATTTCATCGCCCAGTCGCCGCGCCTGGCCCAGGTTGTGGGTGCTCATGATGATCTTGGTGCCGGTAGCATGGATGGCACCGATAATGGATTCCACGTCCCGCATCGCTCCCGGATCCAAGTTGGCGGTCGGCTCGTCGAGGAACAGCACCTCGGGCCCCAGCGCCCAGGCACGCGCGAGCGCCAGGCGCTGCTGCTCTCCACCCGAGAGCATGCGTGCCGGACGCTCTGCCACCCCCGCCAGGCCCACCGCGTCGAGCACGTCGCGCGCCCGTAGCGCCCGCTCGCTAGCCGAAATCCCGGTGAGCTTGAGCCCGTAGACGACATTCGCGAACGCCGAGCGCCGCAGCATGACGGGCCGCTGGAACACCATCGCTTGCCGCCCGCCCTTGCCACCGCCCGCACCGCGCCAGACGATCGTCCCGGCGCTCGGTTGCAACAGCCCGTGGCAAAGTCGCATCAGCACGCTCTTGCCCGCCCCGTTCGGGCCGAGAATGATCGTGCGCGGGCCGGCGCCAATGTCGGCCGAGACGCGGTCGATGAGGGTCCGGCCGTTGATCGCGAACGAAACCTCCCTCAGCTCAAGCGGCAACATGTGGGCGCCCTCAGCCGTGGCGGCGTAGCGCCGCCTCCCTGACGAGGTTTGCGGCGGCGTTCACGACGATTACCAGGCCGACGAGTATGATCCCAAGCCCCAGCGCGAGCGGCAGGTCACCCTTGCTGGTCTCGAGTGCAATGGCTGTGGTCATTACCCGGGTGACCCCGTCAATGTTGCCGCCCACGATCATCACAGCGCCCACCTCGGCCGCTGCCCGCCCGAAACCGGCCAGCATCACGGTGACCAGTGAAAAACGCGTGTCCCATAGCAGCGTAAGCGCCGCCGCCAGCCGGTTGGCACCCAGAGAGCGCAACTGTTCCTGGTACTCGACCCACGCATCCTCGATCGTCTGGCGCGAGAGGGCCGCGATGATCGGCGTCACCAGCACAGCCTGCGCGATTATCATTGCACCCGGCGTGAACAGGATTCCGAAATCCCCCAACGGCCCGGCGCGCGAGAGCAGCAAGTAGACCACCAGCCCCACCACCACCGGCGGCAACCCCATCAGCGCATTGAGCAGCACGATGATCGACTGCCGGCCACGGAACCGCCCGACGGCAAGCGCAGCGCCCAGAGGAAATCCGACGACTGCGGCAATCGCCACGGCCGCCAGGCTCACTTCGAGGCTCAACGTGACGATTTCGACCAGCTTGGCATCCAGCGCGCCAATGAGATCGAATGCTTGTGCAAATGCCCGGCTGAGATCGTTCATCGTCCTGGTAGCCCGACTCCAAGTAGGGGATTTTAGGAGAAATCCGCAGTGCGTTGAGTATCGCCGGAAAGCGGGCCCGGCTTCGGTTGCAGGGCGAATCCTGTAAGATTTCCCTTGGCGGGAGCGCCGCCTTAGAGGTCACCCGGTGAATGATCCAGTGCAAACCATCCACGAGCTCAGCTGCGCCGACGATTACGACCCGAACTCGATGCCGGTCGCGAAGGCGCGCGAGGTTATCGCGCGTTTTCTCGCGCCCGTGAGCACGACCGAGCGGGTCGCTTTGCGGGCCGGCCTCGGGCGCGTCCTGGCCGAGGACATCGTCTCCCCGCTCGACGTCCCCGCTCATGACAACTCCGCGATGGACGGCTACGCCGTGCGTTTGTCCGATTTGAAAGCTGACGGAGAGACTACGCTCAAAGTGGCCGGCAACGCGTTCGCGGGCACGCCGTTCGCAGGCGCCCTGCAGCCCGGCGAGTGCGTGCGCATCATGACGGGGGGCGTCGTCCCGGCGGGCGCCGACACCATCGTCATGCAAGAGCACGTCAAGGCCGCGGGCGACCGCGTCACGATCGGGGCGGGTCACAAGAAAGGCCAGAATCTGCGCCGCGCGGGTGAAGATCTTGCCACCGGGCAGTTGGCGCTCAAGCGCGGGACCGAGTTGCGTCCGGCCGAGATCGGCCTCATCGCTTCGCTCGGCATCGGGGAAGTGACGGTCTACCGCCGGGTGCGGGTCGCCTTCTTTTCGACCGGCGACGAGCTGGTCTCAATCGGTACCGTTCCGCAGGAAGGTCAGATCTACGACAGCAACCGCTATACCATACACGGCATGCTGACGCGCCTCGGCTGCGAGGTGATCGACATGGGCGTGGTGCGCGATGATCCCAGGCTGCTCGAACAGGGGTTCACGCAAGCCGCCGCTGCGGCCGATGTCGTGATCACCAGCGGCGGCGTTTCAGTGGGTGAAGCCGATTTCGTGAAGGACCTGCTCAGCAAGATGGGCGAGGTCGTGTTCTGGAAAATCGCCATGAAACCGGGCCGTCCCCTTGCCTACGGCAAGGTCGCTGGCGCCCATTTCTTCGGTCTGCCGGGAAACCCGGTATCCGTGATGGTGACGTTCTATCAGTTCGTGCGTGACGCGCTTCTCAAGCTTTCTGGCCGCGATCCTGTCCCGCCGTTACCCACATTCAAGGTGCCGTGCGTCTCAAGTCTTAAAAAGGCGCCCGGTCGCACGGAATTCCAGCGAGGCGTTCTTCTGTGCGATGCGCACGGCACCTGGAGCGTGCGCGTGACGGGCGAACAGGGCTCCGGCGTCCTGCGTTCGATGTCGGAGGCCAACTGTTTCATCATTCTTCCGACCGAGCAGGGCAACGTCTCCGCGGGTACGCTCGTCGAGGTCCAGGTCATGGACGGCGTGGTCTGAGCCCGCCTGGACACCGATGCATCGCGTTTATGATGGAGAAAGTCCCATGACCGTCATCAAGCAGCACGATTTCATCCAGAGCATCGCCGATGCCTTCCAGTTCATCTCGATGTATCACCCCGTCGACTTCATCAAGGCAATGGCGGAGGCCTACGAGCACGAGCAGTCGCCGGGCGCGAAAAACGCCATCGCCCAGATCCTGATGAACTCGCGCATGTCTGCCGAAGGGCACCGTCCGGTTTGCCAGGACACGGGTATCGCCGTGGTCTTTATCAAGGCCGGCATGAACGTGCGCTGGGACGCGACGATGAGCGTGCAGGAGATGGTGGACGAAGGCGTGCGGCGCGCCTACACCGACAAGGACAATCCGCTTCGCGCTTCCGTGCTGTCGGATCCCGATGGACAACGCAAGAACACGGGCGACAACACCCCGGCGGTCGTGCACATGGAGATCGTGCCCGGTGACCGTGTCGAGGTGAAGCTGGCGGCCAAGGGCGGCGGCTCAGAGAGCAAGTCGCGCTTCGCCATTCTCAATCCGAGCGATGATGTCGTGGAATGGATCCTCGGCCAGGTGCCGACCATGGGCGGCGACTGGTGCCCGCCCGGCATGCTCGGCGTCGGCATCGGCGGCACACCCGAGAAGGCAATGGTAATGGCCAAGGAATCGCTCATGGCACCCGTCGATCTCCACGAGCTGAAAAAGCGCGGGCCCAGTAACCGCGCTGAAGAGCTACGCCTCGCGCTGCATGAAAAAGTGAACGCCCTCGGTATCGGCGCGCAGGGCCTCGGCGGGCTCACCGCGGTGCTCGATGTCAAGGTGCTCGATTACCCCACGCACGCCGTGATGAAGCCGGTTGCCATCGTGCCCAACTGCGCCGCGACGCGCCACCTCGAGTTCCACCTCGATGGCAGCGGCCCCGCCCGCTTCGAGGCGCCGAGCCTCGAGCACTGGCCCAAGCTGGCGATCGACCTCGCGAGCGGGGCGAAACGGGTGAACCTCGAGACGCTGACCAAAGCCGAGACCGCGACCTGGAAGGCCGGCGAGCGCCTGCTGCTCAACGGCAGGATCGTTACCGGTCGCGACGCCGCACACAAGCGTCTCACCGACCTCATCGCCAAGGGCGAGAAGCTACCCGTCGACCTCACGAACCGCCTCATTTACTACGTCGGGCCGGTCGACGCCGTGCGCGACGAGGTCGTCGGACCGGCAGGACCAACGACCTCGCGCCGCATGGACAAGTTCATGGAACCGTTGCTCGGGCAGACCGGCTTGCTCGGCTCGATTGGCAAGTCGGAGCGCGGTTCACAGGGCCTCGAGGCGATCAAGCGCCACCAGGGCGTGCACCTAATCGCGATTGGCGGCGCCGCCTATCTCGTTTCCAAGGCGATCCGCGCGGCCCGTGTGCTCGCGTTCAAGGACCTTGGCATGGAGGCCATTCACGAGTTTGAAGTGAAGGACATGCCGGTCACCGTCGCGGTGGACACGAACGGCAACGCCGTACATGAGAGCGGCCCGCGTGAGTGGCGGGCGAAGATCGGCAAGATCCCGGTATCGGTGCAGGCCTGACGCCCTGCCCCCGGCCGCCCGCCTCAGCGACCGGACAAAAACAACGCCGAAGCGAGCAGCAGCCCGTGCAGGGCGGCCGCGCCAATGGTGAGCTTGATGGCGGCTACCAGCCGCTGCGGCTGCGCTGAAAACTTCAGGAGGTCGACCCCGGCCTTGAGCGTCAGCGCCGCCGTGAGGAGCGCGACCAGGCAGAGCCGCGGCAGGTAGCCCGCGACGGCAGCAGCCAGAAGAAATCCATACGCCGCTATCCCGATCGCCAGATAGCCCCAGCGCGCCCGCTCGGCGCTCAGCCGCACGACCCAATGCCGCTTGCCCGCGAACTCATCCGCGCGCCGGTCGGGGAACTGGTTGATGTAGAGAACGTTGGTCACCAGCAGTGCATATGGCACCGCCGCCGTCGCCGGGAGAATGGAAAGGCTGCCGCGTTGGACAAAATCGGTACCAACGACGATCAGGCCAAATCCCAAGGCCACGCACAGCTCGCCCAGACCGCGGCTGTTCAGCGCGAACGGCGGGGCGGAATAGGCCCAACCGATGAACAAGCCCGCTGCGCCGATCCCTATTAACCCCGGTGCAGAAACGCTCGCGAGCCAGATTCCCGCCACCACGACAACGCCCAACAGCGCGGCCCCAAAGGCGCGTGTTTCACGTGCGGTAAACACCTCGTTCTGGATGAAGCGGCTGCCACCGGTGAACGGAAACACTCGCTCGGTATTGGCCCGATCGGTGCCGTTCAGCTCGTCGTAGTAATCGTTGAGCACGTTGATGCCGGCGTGCGCGATCAAAGCAAACACGAGCGTCGCCAGCGCCTTTGCCGCGGACAGCACGACCCCACCGAAAAAGGCGCTCCCCAATCCGATGAGACAGGCAAAGAGCGTTACGCTGAGAAACGGCGGGCGCGTCGCCAGAACGTAGCGCAGCGCCGGGTTGGACAATGCGGCTACAGTTGGCTCGACAGGCGACATGCGTTTTCCAAATACAATAGGTCGCTCGGACGAACGAGCCGGCGTATGCGTGCCCGCAGGAAGGCCGCCCTTGCCTGCCGCCATAATAGCCCGGGTAGAGCGTTGCGGCGTGGGACACATCGTGTGCTCAGTTAATCGCCTCGGCACTGAGCATGATCACCTCGATCTCTTCCGTAATTTCCTCCTGGCGCAACCGGTTGCGATCCCGCACCAGGCGTGCCGACCGCTCCTCCAGGCGACTGAGTGCGCCCTCCATGTGCTGGATGCGGCGCTCGTTTTCCGCCAGTAGTGCGCTGTAGAACAGCTCATGCAGCGCGGCAAAGAGATAATGCTCGCCCAGCTGCTCCAGGAAGTGTATCGGCTCCAGGTTCAACCGCGGCGGGTACGCGTGATGTGCGGCATATTGACTCAGATCGGGAAAAGGATTCAAACGTGAAACCGTGACGCCGTCTTTGTCCGAGTGATGGTACAAGACGGTGAACCGCAAAGGCCTGCGCAGCCCGCGCAGGGCGGTTGCCAATTGCAGCAGGATGGCTTCCACTTCTTCCACGACCGTCGCGCCGGTGAGACGCGCGACCACGCGCGGATCGTCTGCAAGGCGCGCGGCGACACGGTTGCCAGCTACCACGACCGCCCCCGGACCTTGCGCCGTCCATTCACGCTCGAGCGCGGGAAGCAACGCTTCGTTCAGGTTCCCGCAAAATCCACGCTCCGTTCCAATCGCCAGATAAACGTGGTGCCCCGATTTTCTGCCCGCCAGAAGATGGCCGTAAAACACCATGAAATCCTGTGCCGCCGATTCCGTGGTGGCAACAACGCGGCGTTGATGCCCAATGCAGCGCGTGAGCTTGAGTGTCTCTATCATCGCCAGATTCTTCATAGCATTCATGATGTCGGCGATCTCCGAATAACTTCGGAGACGCCGTTCGATCTTGCGGCGCTTGCTCATGACGTTGCGTCCTTCTCGACCGACTGTCCTGGTCGCAACTGCAGCCAAATCTGCACCGACTGCACCCACTTTTCGCGACTATCGTCCAGCGTCAGTGCGCCGTCGCGCGCGTCACGGCTCAGATGTTCGAACGCCGCGGAAATCTGCTGGGGTTCGAACGCGTCGAACAGGCCCTCGTTGAATGCGATCAACCAGGCCAGGTGGGTCTCGATTGCCAGTGGCGCAAGGCGATCCTGTTTCAGGAGTTCGCGCAACACACGACCGCGTTTGAGTTTGGCTTCCTGCGCTGCCTCCAGCCGGGCGCCGAAGCGCGTAAAAATCTCAAGCTCGAGAAACTGGAGATAATCCAGCTTTATGCGTCCGGCTTCTTTCTTAATGCGCTCGTGCTGCGCTTTACCTCCGATGCGCGAAACCGACCGGGTAACATCAATGGCCGGAAGATTCCCGCTGGCAAAAAGATCCGCGTCGAAATAGATCTGACCGTCGGTGATGGATATAAGGTTCGTTGGTATATAAGATGCAATCTCACCCTCCATCGTTTCCACGATCGGCAATGCCGTCATGCTCCCCCCGCCATGACGGTGCGACAGATGAGTTGAGCGCTCGAGCAAACGCGAATGCAGGTAGAAGATGTCTCCCGGATAGGCCTCGCGTCCAGGCGGCCGGCGCAGCAGCAGGGATAACGCCCTATAAGCCTGTGCGTGTGTCGTCAAATCGTCGTAGACGATCAGCGTGTGAGCACCCCCCGCCATCCAGCCTTCGGCGATGGCGCAACCGGCGTACGGGGCAAGGTATTGCAACCCTGGCGTCGCTGTCGCTTCCGCAACCACCACCGCCGTGTGTTCCATCGCGCCGTTTTGACGCAGCGTTTCGATCGTGCTGACAACCGTTGAGCGCTTCTGGCCTATCAACACGTACACACAACGAACGCCCCTTCCCGCCTGATGGAGCACGGCGTCAATCGCGAACGCGCTCTTTCCCAGTCCGTTATCCCCCACCAGCAACTGGCGTTGGCCCTTGCCAATCGGGATCAGGGTGTCCACGATCTTGTTCCCGGTATATAAGGGTTCGTTGACCCGGTCCCTGGCAACGATCGGCGGTGATAGAACGTCCAACTCACGTCGCGCGGAAGTCTCCGGGGCGATACCCCCGTCAAGCGGCGATCCCAGTGGATCGAGGACACGCCCCAGCAGATCGTCTCCGACACCAATGCTCAGGCGGCGGCCCGACAGGAAAGCCGCCATCCCCGCGGTCAGGGCCGGAGACTGCTCGAGCAGTATTGCGCCAACCATATCGGTCTCGAGCGAAAAGACCATGGCCTGGCTGCCGTCCTCGAAATGCAGAATTTCGTCCATGGCAGCGGACGGCAATCCCTTGATGCGCGCGATACCGTCGCCGATGGAGAGTATCGTGCCTTGTTCGGTGACACGCAGACCGAAGCGATAGCTGTTCAGCCAGGCGATAGAACGGCGGCGCTCAGTCTGCATCGCCATGGCGGATAGCCTCAGCAAAAAAACTCAATTCGTCTTGAAGATTTGCTTGCAGAATCCAGGGACCCACGCAGGCCCGCAACCCGGCGAGCAGCTTTGCATCCTGCGTATATTCGGGCTTCACGACCTTCCCGGCGGCCCTGTTCAACGCCTGCTCGAAACGCTGCCGTTGCTCCTCCGGCAGCAGATAGGATGTTGTCACTTTGAGCGTGACATTGGCGTCCGCGACCGCACTGCTGATCGGCCGTCGCTGCCTATCGGAGAGCTGCTGCAGATCCTCGATCGCCACTTCTACGAGACGAGTTTCAAGCGCCGGCGTGGCCAATCGACTGAGCAAGCGTGCGACGAACGCCGCGCCTTCGCCTTTTGCATCGTCGCTGAGCTTGCGCTCCAGATCCTGTAGACGACGTTCATCCAGAACGCGGTTCTTTTCGCGTTCTCTTGCCAGCGCGTTCTCCAACTCGGCGAAATGCTGCTCGCGTTCAGTGCGCACTTCCCCTAGCATCTGCTCACGCAATTGCGCTTTTTCCTGCTCCCAGGTATCCAGACGCGTGCGATATTGCTGTTCCAGTGCCTGCGCGTCCGTCTTTTCCCTGGTGGCCTCGGCGAGTGTCTGCTCGATAACCGTCTTGCGTCGTGTGATTGCCTGCAACACCGGCTGATAAAGAAACCGCTTCAGGATCCACACCAGGATCAAAAAATTTACGATCTCGAGGACAAAGGTGGTCCAGTCGAGCTGCATGACTCGCCCCTATTTCAGGAGATACTCAAGCAGTGGATTTCGGAACAGGATGATCAGCACCACCACCAGAACGTAAATCGCCAGCGACTCGATCATCGCCAGGCCGATGAAAAGCGTGCGCGTAATGGATCTCTCAGCTTCTGGCTGTCGCGCCAGGGAATCGAGCGCCTGGGCTATGGCGCGGCCCATCGCCAGGGCCGGAAACATTGCACCGAGCGCAATGGCCAGCGCTGCGCCGCCCGTGGAAATCACAGTGAACCAGGTAATGTCATTCATACGTTACTCCTTGCTTAGGGAAAGCTGTTGCGCCTGTATCCCGCTTGCGATGTAGATCAGCGCCAACATGCCGAAGATGTAGGCCTGCACCAGTGCCTCGACGATGTGCAGCGCGAGCACTGGAATCGGAACCAGCAGTCCACCGACCAGCAGTACCAGCATCGCGGCCATCTCCAGACTGAAAATGTTGCCGAACAGGCGCAAAGCCAGCGCGACGGTGCGCGAAACCTCGCTCATGAGGTGAAACGGCAACAGCAACGGGTTTGGACGCAGGTAGCGGCCGAGATAGCCTTTCCATCCATGCGCGTGGATGCCGTACCAATGCACAGAAACGAATACCAGCAACGCCAGCCCCGCGGTCAGTGACAGGTCGTCAGTGGGCCCGCGCACGCCGGGAATGACACCCGCCAGATTGGCGCAGACGATAAAGATCCAAAGCGTGCCGACGAATGGCAGCACGGGAGCGCTGGCTTTTCCGAGCATGGCGCACACGGTGTCCTGGATCGCCGTGACAACACCCTCGACCACGACTTGCCAGCGGCCCGGAACCAGCTCAAGACGCCGGGTCGACAGGTAGCACACCGCACCAAGCACAAGCATGATCCCCCACGTGGTGATCACGGTCACGCTCACCGTTAGCGGGCCGAAGTGCAACATAGGCGTGATGACAGAGCCGGACTCCATGGTTCACTCACGAACGAACAGAAAGACGTTATAGGCGCCGATAACGACGCCAAGAAGGATCAGGCTTACGGTCCAGCCCACGGTGTAACCCGGCATCTTCTCGTCCAGCCAGCGCCCCAGAAATGCGCCGGCGACAATCGGGATGACGAACAGCACGCCAATGGTGCCCAGGAACACCGATTGGCCCAGCAAAGTGGGACGCTCCCGGTCCGCGCGCTTGATGCGCTCCACCTGACGACCGACGCGGGTTTCCAGCTCGCGCCGCTCTGCTTCACCCCCGGCTGCGTCCGGCTTCATACCTCGCGCTCCCCGCGGCGTCGCATCTGCCAGAGGCGGCGCAGCACCTCTTCTTCCAGCTGCCGCACGCTCTCCTTGATGTCCTGCAACACTTCTTCTTCCGCTGCAAACTCCCTGCGCAGTATGTCCACTACACGGGCGTACTCCTTGTCGTAGACATAGCGTCGGGTGCTAAGAGAAAGCACGTTGTCCACGAAGTAAACCACCGCGCCTGGCAGCGCCAGGTATTCCCAATCCGACCCGGCGAGGCAAAACCGCGCCAGGCCAAAACGCAGCACCGTCATCGTACGTTCGTGACTGGGTAGCAAACCAAAATGCCCTGAGTCGTCCTCGCCAACAAAACTGACCACGTTCTCCAGGCGCTCGTACTGCGTCGCACTCTGGAGGTGCATGACGAACGCGTTCATGCCCCAGCTCCCTTCATGGTGGCGCGCATATAGCACTGCTCTTCAGGCACGGCGTCGAAATCGCCGCGCAGGAATGCGTCGCAGTCATCCAGGGTATCCCGCAACGGAACCGTCGCGCCGGGGATTCCCGTGTGCTCCGCCACAACGTGGAAAGGTTGCGTCAGAAAGCGCTGCAGCTTGCGCGCGCGCAGCACGATACGCCGGTCCTGCGGCGACAGCTCCTCGATTCCCAACATGGCGATGATGTCTTCGAGTTCGTGGTAACGCGCAAGATGCTCGCGCACGCGCTCGGCGATTATGTAGTGATGGTTCCCAACGACGCGCCGATCCAACATCTTGCTGCTGGAGCGCAGTGGATCGACCGCTGGATAGATGCCCTTGGACGTCTGGGCGCGGGACAGGATAACGGTGGTGTCGAGGTGATTGAGGATGGCGCCAACCGCCGGATCGGTCATGTCGTCCGCTGGCACATACACGGCCTGCACCGAGGTAATGCTGCCGCGCGTGGTGGAAATAATGCGATCCTCCAGTTCGGCAACTTCGCTCATGAGAGTCGGCTGGTACCCGACCGTCGCCGGCATGCGCCCAAGCAGACCGGATATCTCGCTGCCCGCCTGGACGAAGCGATAAACGTTGTCCATCAGAAACAAGACCTCCTTGCCCAGCGTATCGCGAAGGTATTCGGCGTAGGTCAGCGCGGTCATGCCGACGCGAAAGCGCACGCCCGGTGATTCATCCATCTGTCCGAAGATCATCACGGTATGGGGCATCACGCCTGCCTTCCGCATGTCGTGCCACAGCTCGTGGCCTTCGCGAATGCGTTCCCCCACGCCTGCGAACACGGAAACCCCCTGGTGCAGCTGCACGATCGCATGCATAAATTCCATGATGAGGACGGTCTTGCCAACACCCGCGCCGCCGAACAGACCGGTCTTGCCGCCGCGAATGAAAGGACACAGGAGATCGATCGACTTGATCCCGGTTTCGAGCACTTCCGTCACCGTGCGGGTTTCATGCAAGGCGGGCGGCTTGGAAAGCACATTCCGGAATGTATGAGATGGCAGGGGCTCACCGCCATCGAGCGGCTCACCGAAAACGTTAAGGAGACGGTTCAGGCAATCGGGCGCTACCGGCACGTGCAGCGACGAGCCGGTGTCATAGACCGGCATGCCGCGCCTCAGCCCCGAAGTACGATGTAGAGTAATAGCGCGCACATGGGTCTCGTCCAGGTGTTGATGCACCTCGAACGTGTATTTCTCGTGATCGATTCGCGCGTAGAGAGCCCGATGCAACGCGGGCAGAACTTCGCACCGGATGTCGACCACCGGTCCACGCACGCGCGCGATCGTCCCCGCGCGTGGCGCAGATTCAGTCACTGTATCGGTCACCCGTCCGGCTCCTTGCAGGTTCAGGTGCGCGCCCGTCGCGAACAACGGGGCGCACTAACGGTGCCACTGGAATTTAAGTTACCCTTTTGCACAAGAAGGAACTTGATATGGATCAACGCATTGCGTGAGTTTCGGCAGACCGGGCAAAAAGGCCGCGATAGATCGCGACCGCAGTTGGCGCAGCCAAAGAAAAAGGCCCGGTATAACCGGGCCTTTCGTGTGACCTGCTGAGCGGGTCTAGTGTTTCGTGGATGCCGCACGCATCCCGCGAAGCGTTACGGCATGCCCTTGGTCTTCCTGCAATTCTCGATGTTTCTTGCCAGCTGCGGCTTATTCGGCTTTCGCCGCAGCCGGTCAGCCACCCTTGATACGCACGTACTCGTTTTGGCCGGTCATGCGCGTATTGATCGCCCTTTCCCACTCGGCCTTGTCGCCCTTGAAATCCGCGCTATCCCACGGCCGGGCATCAGGCTTGCCCTGGTATGTCCCCTGCTTGAACACCGTCACCGCCTGCTGCTCTCCGCAACCCGCGGCCACGAACAACGGCAGCGCAAGCAGAATTGCAGCCACTAGTCTCGCGTTCATGGATCAGCCTCCCGGTTTTGCCGCGGGCCGGTCCGGCGTGCCATAGGCTGTTCCCCAGCCCCAAACCTCCGAGCCCTTGCCGCGCACCAGCACGCGGTTGCGGTAGATGTCCGCGATCGCGTCGCCGTCGCCACCCAGCAGCGCCTTGGTCGCGCACATCTCGGCGCACGCAGGCAGCTTCCCTTCCGCGAGACGGTTGCGACCGTACTTCCGAAACTCGGCCGCCGAGAAGTCGGCCTCGGGTCCGCCGGCGCAGAACGTGCACTTGTCCATCTTGCCGCGCAGGCCGAACGCGCCATCCTGCGGAAACTGCGGCGCGCCGAACGGGCAGGCGTAGAAGCAGTAGCCGCAGCCTATGCAGAGGTCCTTGTCGTGCAGCACCACGCCTTCGGAGGTCTTGTAGAAGCAGTCCACCGGGCACACCGCCATGCACGGCGCATCCGAGCAGTGCATGCAGGCGACCGAAATCGATTTCTCGCCCGGCACGCCGTCGTTCAGCGTCACGACCCGCCTGCGGTTAACGCCCCACGGGATATCGTGCTCCTGCTTGCACGCCGTCACGCAGCCGTTGCACTCGATGCAGCGCTCGGCATCCGCCAAAAATTTCATTCTTGCCATGGTTAGCTCCTCAAGGGCCCTTTACCGTCACGCCTTCATGACCTGGCACAGCGTCGTCTTGGATTCCTGCATCTGGGTGACGACGTCGTAGCCGTAGGTGGTCGCCGTATTCACCGCCTCGCCGCGCACGATCGGCGCCGCGCCCTCCGGATAGTGGGCGAGCATGTCCGTGCCCTGCCACCAGCCGGCGAAATGGAACGGTATGAACACCGTGTTGGCCGCAACCCGCTCGGTCACCTGAGCCTTCACCTTGATCTTCGCCCCCGTCGGCGTGCTGACCCAGACGTACTCGCCCGGCCGGATACCGCGGTCCGCGGCCGCTTTCGGGTTGATCTCGACGAAGTTGTCCTGCTGCAGTTCCGCCAGCCACGGGTTGGAGCGCGTCTCATCGCCGCCACCCTCGTATTCCACGAGGCGCCCGCTCGTCATGATGAGCGGGTATTTTTCGTACGCCTTGTCGGCGAGCGCCTTGTACTGATTCGACTTGAACAGCGTCGGCAAGCGGTAGAGTGCTTTCTTATCCGGATGGGTAGGCCACTTCGCCGCCAGTTCCGGACTCGGACCATATAGCGGTTCGCGATGCAGTGGTATCTGATCGGGGAAGTTCCATACCACCGCGCGCGCCCTCGCGTTGCCAAACGGCACGCACCCGTGTTTGAGCGCAACGCGCTGGATGCCTCCCGAGAGGTCGGTCTTCCAGTTCTTGCCCTCGGCTTCCGTGCGCTCGCTTTCGGTAAGCTCATCCCACCAGCCGAGCTTCTTGAGGAAGGCGGCACTGAATTCCGGATAGCCGGTGGTGATTTCGCTGCCGACCGAATGCGACCCATCCCCCGCCAGCAGGTTGACGCCGTCCTTCTCCACGCCATAACGCGCACGGAAGGTGCAGCCGCCATCCATCACTGCCTTGGACGTATCGTACAGATTCGGCGTGCCGGGATGCTTGACCTTGTCGGTGCCCCAGCACGGCCACGGCAGGCCGAAGTAGTCCCCGGTGAGGTCGTACCCCGTCTCCTTGTCCTTGCCGCCTTTCGCCCGCAAGGTCTTCACGTCGAACACATGCATGTTGCGCATGTGCGCCTTGATGCGCTCCGGCGACTGTCCGGTATACCCGATCGTCCACGTGCCGCTGTTGACCTCGCGCAGCGTGTCTTCCATCTCGGGCTCGTCCATCCCGCCCTTGCCCTTGACCAGCTTGATGTTCTGCTTGCCGTTGCGCTTGCCGACGAGCTCGTCGGCGAAACCGAGCTTCTGGGCCAGCTGATACATGATCATGTGGTCGGTGCGCGACTCGAACAGCGGCTCGATCACCCGTTCGCGCCATTGCAACGAACGGTTTGACGCAGTCACGCTTCCCGAGCACTCGAACTGCGTCGACGCGGGCAGCAGATAGGCGCCGTCCTTACGCACCATCGCAAACATCGCCGCACTGGCCGACGGATACGGGTCGATGACGACCATCAGCTCGAGCTTCTTCATGGCCTCGACCTGGTCGAGACCGCGGGTCTGCGAGTTCGGTGCATGGCCCCAGAAAACGACCGCGCGCAGGTTCGTGTCCTGGTCGATGTTCTCCTTGTTCTCCAACACCGCATCGTGCCAGCGGGCTACAGTGAAGCCGTTCTTGCCCATCGCCTTCTGGTCTGGGAAGCGCTTCTGCAGCCAGTCGAGATCGACATTCCACACCCGCGCCCAATGCTTCCAGGCGCCCGGCGCGAGGCCGTAATAGCCGGGAAGCGACTGCGCATTGGGGCCGATGTCGGTCGCGCCCTGGACGTTGTCATGGCCGCGATAGATGTTGCAGCCGCCGCCAGTGCGCCCGGCGTTGCCGAGCGCGAGCATCAAGACCGCACTGGCACGCGTGATGGCGTTGCCGTTGGTGTGCTGCGTCTGGCCCATCGCCCAGATGATGAAGCCAGGGCGGTTGTCAGAGAGCATCTTGGCCGTCTCGTACATCTCCTTCTCGGAGACGCCGGTGACTTCCTCGACCGCGGCGGGCGTGTACTTGGCCATGACTTCTGCTTTGACCTTGTCCATGCCGTAGACGCGCGCGTTGATGTACTCCTGGTCCTCCCACCCGTTCTTGAAGATGTGATAGAGCAGGCCGAAGAGCAACGCGACGTCGCCTCCCGAACGGATGCGCACATACTTGTCGGCTCTTGCCGCAGTGCGCGTGAAGCGCGGGTCGGCGACGATCACCTTGGCGCCGTTTTCCTTGGCGTGCAGCGTGTGCAGCATCGACACCGGATGCGCTTCCGCCGCGTTGGAGCCGAGGAAGAACAGGCACTTCGAGTTCTGCTCATCGTTATACGAGTTGGTCATCGCCCCGTAACCCCAGGTGTTGGCGATGCCGGCTACCGTGGTCGAGTGGCAAATGCGCGCCTGGTGGTCGATATTGTTCGAGCCCCAGAGCGCGATCCACTTGCGTATCAGGTACGACTGTTCGTTGTTGTGCTTCGAGGAGGCCAGCACGAACATCGCGTCGGGACCACTCTCCTTCCGGATCGCGAGCAGCTTGTCGCTAATTTCCTGATAGGCCTGATCCCACGACACCCGCTTCCACTTGCCGCCCTCGAGCTTCACCGGATACTTGAGCCGGTGCGAGTCGTGCGTGATGCCGTGCTCGCGCGCCGCGGCGCCCTTTGCGCAATGCGACCCGAGATTGAGCGGTG
>Ga0224497_10000398_pt1 | contig 31053 bp, 29 predicted proteins | sample SF_Jul11_sed_USG_4_FD_167970 | JGI IMG/M metagenome (GOLD analysis project Ga0224497, IMG submission 167970) | Sediment microbial communities from San Francisco Bay, California, United States - SF_Jul11_sed_USGS_13 | ecosystem: Environmental > Aquatic > Marine > Sediment | place: USA...
AGCATCTGATGGCAGTCGGGAAATTGAAATACTTGGCGCAATCGGTCCTGCAAATCCTGTTTCGCTGGCCCGATGTTCGAGAACACTAACAGTCCTCCACATTTCAGTCGTATCGACGACGTAGGTTGCCGAATCAATACAGTTGAACGCGAGTTAATGAAACGCCAGGGAAATTACAGACGCCCGAACTCCAGCGAACATAAACGACTAACTACCGACCTATTAGGAGAAGATTGTGACCGTCCACATCCGGTCAGTAGCCGTCGATCGGTAATCTAGCAGCACAGAAGCCGCTAACGCGGCCAGACGAAGCCGTTCTTGAGCGGCAATTTGGGCCAGGACTTGTCGTTAGGCCGCTTGCTCCCAAAACACAATGGGGCGACTTCTTGTGAAAAGAAAATCGATGGGCGTCTGTGTCCGAGACACGTAACGGGTTCGCGAGCGCACTTTTCGCCGTGCCACCAATCACCAAGCCAGCCGCCAGCATGGCCGCGACGCAGCGCTCGGGTTGTCATCATTAGGTCTTCCTGCTCGGACCAACGAATTAGGCCCCCGCGATCACAATCGTCATGTTTCGGCGTCGGAGAGTCCGGCGCGCCCTCGGTAGAACAGGAATCCAGCGCCGCCAGCGAGCACGCCGAAGGCCATCAACAGGCCGATTCCGGTGCGGCGCCGAACATCGGATTCCGCCTCCATCTCCTCGAGTAGGTCCCAGTCGCTCTGGAATCCGCTGGCGCGCATGAACTGCAGGCCCTCCAGCACATCCGGGCGGACTCTGACCGCGAGGCCCCCGCCCTCTCGCGGATGGGACAGGTAGACATAGGGGTCCTGCCTAAGTGCCTCCAGGTTGTCATCGCTCCGGACTATCCAAGAGACGAAGCTCCAACGGTTGGCGACGCACTCGTAGCCGGTGGCGCCGATCGGTATTGCGAGAACGAACATCAGTGCCGGTATCAGCGCGATGGACAGCGGCTGGCGTGCGTAACGAAACACCCAGTAAGCACTCCCGACGGCCAGAACGGCCAGCCAGACGTATTTCCGAGCTGTATGCGTCGGGTCCCACGGTAGGAAATCGTCGTTCATGTACTCGGGGAGTTCGATCGGATTGACTCCGAAGGCGACGATTAGTGCCACGACGACGAACGCGCCGGCGAGCGCAGCGAGGAACACGGTCAGCGGTACGCGCGGCTTGTTCGACGGGAGCGAGGGCATCTCGAGTCGGATGTCATTGAGATCTGCCCGTCTGCGCCAGCCGGTGGCCAGAGATGCCCATGCGACTAGACCTGTGATCGCAGTAATTAGCAGCCCTCTACCGAGCTTGGGCCATTCTTCGCCCACGATCAGATCGCCCACGTTGACGGTAAAGGCGACTATCAGGCCGGCAAAGCATAGGCCGAGCACGGCGCCAACAACGAGCAGAAGGATCGTAACGAATGATCGCATGGTCATACCTGCAAGACGGTTGTTCAGTATCCGATGCATTAACGGTAAGTTTTCATTTCCAGCGTGCCACATCATCATACCTTCGCGAGGTTGCTGTCGTCAGTTGGAACGGGCATCAGCGTCGCGGCACGATCGAAGTGGTCCTGCGGCAACTCCTGACCCGAGTTTGCCACTGAGGTGAAAGGCTGCAAAGAGTCATGGGTGGCCCCTTAGCCCAATACTAGCCGAATGTCAGCTCTTGGGTGGCTAGCTGACATCCATGATTGACTCGTGGCAAGAAAAGAGCCGGCCTTTGATTGGGACCGGCCTGTTTTCCTGGTAGCGGGGGCGCGCTTTGTACGTTAGCGACGTACTCTAAACCCTTGATCGTATTAAACGTGCCCCTAGTGGCTGCATAGTTCCGGTCGCCTTGCTCTTCGAATGTCTGTCTGCGCTCACACAACGGCAGCTGACACCTACGTGTACTACTTATTGTGTGCCAGTACCCGACGATCTATGGTCAATACGGGTCAGGCACCGGTTTCCCGGCCGGTCTGGTAAAGCCTGATTTCGTTGATCTTCCTAGCTGCCTAGAGAGAGGTGTGCCATGGCTTCCAATTACGAGACCTTTTGGGAGAACGACTGCTTCGCCGTGGTCGGAGATCAGGCCAAGCAGAACTTTCCCGTACTGACGTATCGGGGCCTCAAGAAACTCGGCAAGGCGGTCTTCCCGGTTGACCCCTCCGTGGAGGAGGTCGAGGGTGACCGCGCTTACGCGACGCTCGAAGGCCTTCCCTCGAAGGTCGACGCCGCCGTCCTCGAGGTGCCGAAAGAGGACACAAGGGACTGGGTGGCGAAGGTCGCCGACGCCGGCATTAAGGATGTCTGGATCCACATGGGGCGGGAGACGCCCGAAGCGCTCGCCCTGGCGCGCGACAAGGGGATGAACGCCCGGACCGGGACCTGTGCGGTCATGTACGTCAAGCCCGAGGCGAGCTACCACTCCATCCACAAATGGATCATGAAGCTGGCCGGCAAGTACTGAATCGAATGCATGTCATTTTTCTGCTGCGGCACAACAGTGATTGAGCAGCGTCTTCGCATCGAAGCAGGAGCTTGACTAGTGCCACTAAGCGAGTATGTACCTGGTCAGCTGTGGTTACAGCAATACCCGATTCATTTCGCCGGCTGTGACTTCAACGCCCGCATGGCTGTGATAAAGGTTTCCGATACGGAACTGATGATTCATTCACCGTGCGAGATCGACTCTGCGACGAAGAAAGCGATATCGGCACTCGGAGACGTGGCCTATATCGTTGCTCCAGGCTCATATCACCATCTCTATGTCCCCTCCGCGCAAGCGGCCTTCCCTGACGCAGAGACCTACATATGCCCGGGAATTGAAAGAAAGCGGCCTGAATTGGATTTCGATTGGCTTCTCGGAGATCGGCCTCCGGAAGCATGGGCGGGAATCCTCGACCAGGTCCTGGTCCGAGGTAATAAACTCATTTGGGAGGTGGCCTTCTACCACAGGCCAAGCAAGACGCTGCTGCTGGTCGATCTAATCGAGAACTTCACCGATCAAACGCCCAATGTTAACTGGCTGCTGACATTGTGGTGGAAGGCGGTCTTTCGCATGTGGAACCATCCCAAGCCAGCACCGGAGTATCAGCTGGGGTGGAAGGACAAGTCAGCCGCTCGTAGGTCACTAGGGAAAATCCTCGAGTGGGATTTCGACAAAATTATTTTGTCCCACGGCGATCTCATTGAGACAAATGCAAAAGAACGGGCATTAGAAGCATGGAAAAAGCCGCTTAGCGCGCCGGAATGAATGCACCGGGATCACGACTGGTCTTGCCCGGGCTTGGTGGACACATGGAAAATGGTCTGGACTTTCCCCAAAGGCATGTATCTCTCCAACATCCATCAAGAAAGACTGAATGCCGTAGCCAGAAAGTTCAACGAACGGCCGCAGAGAACGCTAAACATTAGGACGCCGGCTGAACGATTTAGCCAGAATGTCACATCGACCGGTTGAACCCGAAGGGGATAGGCCGACATAGCCTCAGGTCGTCGACAAGAAAAAAGCCGGCCCCATCACTGGGACCGGCCTGTTTTCTGGTAGCGGGGGCCCGCTTTGCCCTGTTCCGAAAGCTCGAAGGCGGGTTCAATTGAAATAGCGCAGAATCGTCAATCAGGCCCCTGCCCCGGCCTAATGTCCGATTTTCCAAGTTGCGGATGTTCCAATGAGCTCAAAACGCCAAACTAACGCGCTTATCCAGGGTTTCGGTAAGTTATTCAACCCATTTTCGTATATACCCGGGGATCGATAGCCGCGGCAGTGAGCATGCCGCTAAAGAGAGAGCCGGCGATTCCCGGCGTCAGCACATCCTGGCCGGTCAGGTACAGCCCGGGAACGGGTGTGCGTGGCCTGAGAGCATCGGACATGATCCGTCGCGGAGTGGTTTCGAGACCGTAGAACCCGCCCTTCTCATGGGCGGTGAATTTCGCGGTTGCCAATGGCGTACCAAATACCCGACAGACCACCAACGGAGCAAGCGCGGGAAACTTGTCCGTGAAAAAAGCCAGTAACCTGGCCTGGATATCATCCTTGAACGCGGCCCATTTGTCGGGATCCTCCTCGGCACCGCCCGAAGCGAAATCTGCGACCGTCGACCAGTCAGCCAGCACCATGAATTGCCCGGTGTGACGTTGTGACGGCCCCGGATCGTGTCTGTCATCTTTGAGAGAAGGAAAGGACACGAACATCATCTGAATCGGGCTTTCCGTGTTTGTCCATAAGCCGTCGTTCGTGTCCCAGCTCTCGAAGAACCAGTGATTCGAGCGCGTCGCGCCGAGTTTGGCGATGTTTCCTTCGAATCCCAGGAACATCTCGAAGTGGCAGATCGAAGGCTTCATCGCCGCAATCTCGAGGGCCCACACTTGCTCACAGATCTCCCGCGGAAGCAGGCGATCCACCGTTTCTCCGGCTCCGATCGCCGAGACGATCGCCGGCGCTTCGAATACCTGTCCGGACATCGTCCGGACACCGATGGCCCGGCCATCGTCGATCAGGATTTCGCTGACCGTCGTTTCAGGACGGGCGCTGCCGCCTGCCGATTCGATCACGGGTACGAGTCCGGCCGCAATGGAACCTGCACCACCAACGGGATAACCGGCTCCCTCGAGATAATGCCGGATGATCAGCGCGTGAATCCCGAAGCTTGCCTGATCCGGTGCACCACCATACGTTCCCCATTGAGCTGACAGGACAGCAGCAAGCTTGGGATCGGAAATGTACTCGCCGATAACTTCGGAGGTCGTGCGGCCACACCAGCGCTCGATCTTCTTTTTATTCCACCAGCGATGTGCGGAACGGAACGGCTCCGGCATCGAGCGCTCGGCAGATACGAGGCGAACGGCTTCCTCCCCGGACACAAGTGCTTCGAAATAGGCGTCGATTTCTGCGGCGTTATCGGGGAAACGCTCTTTCAGCTCTGCTTTATACGCTTCAGCCGGGCGTCCAACCGCTATTTCGAAGCCGTCCGGAAAATGAATCGTGTCATATACGGTGCCAATCGACTGAAACTCGACGGTCTCGCCGCTCAACCAATCGAGCACCTTGTCACCGGGTTCATCATGACCAAACATGCCGCAGTAATGAAGGCCTACATCCCAGGAAAAACCGTCCCTCGAAAACGTATGCGTCAGGCCGCCGATCGTCTGTGCTTTTTCAAGAAGTAGCACTTTATGCTCCATTCGGGACAGTGCAGTGGCCGTTGTCATTCCGCCCATGCCCGATCCAATGACAATGACATCAAATTCGTTATCAGAAGACTTCGATTTCATACCAATACCTCCGGAATTACACAGTGACAGAGTCACCAGCTCCGAGAACGCAGCATTTCTTGCCCAACGCTTCTACTCTGCGCTTGAAATCCTGGTCGTCCGCTACCGCAATTTTTTTCTTCCACAGAAATGGCACGTTGTAATGGGTAGGAATGACAACCTCCGGGTCTATCTGCTCGACGGCCTGCAACGCATCGTCCACGTCCATCGTCCAGGTGTTCTGACCGAGGCCACCAATCGGGATCATGAGCACAGTCGGCTGCAACCCGTCCCAATCGTTCAGGAGCAACGAATCTCCGAGGTTCAGGACCGTCTTGTCGCCGATCGATAAATTGAACCCTATTGCACCAAGACCAGTGCGTTCGCCAGGACCGGGAGTCTTTCGGATCTTGAAACCAAGCAGCGACACCTCAATCGGGCCGTGCACCGCTCGCACCGTCTCGAACGTCACGCCTTCGAGCGTGATGGAGTCGCCAACATCGAGTGGGTGCAGGTTGTCAAATGGAACCCAGGATGTCAGTTCCTTGCCACGAGGGTCGATCACGAGAGTCTGTCCGTTCTCGGTCTTCGTAAGACCAACTCCGCACACGACGGGCGCCCCGGACGCTTCGGCAACGCGATCCGACTGCCAATGATGGTCGGGGTCGCCGTGGGTGATAACAATATGTGTGATTGTTGGCCATTCTTCCTCAGGAATCAGGCTCCTGAAATCAAAAATATAGAAGTTTTGGCCGGGGTCTATCGCGACCTTTGTGCCGCCCTCCTCGACCAGAAACGCGTTATACCGGTAATGGGTGATCCTCACGTGACTTACTCTCAATAGAACCCCCACAATCGCGGAAATGCTCGGCTAGCCGTCGCTGACCGTGCGCGTCACCGATGACGTCCATCGTCATCACGCTCGCCATAAACTCAACCGGGCCATAGACCTTTGCCGATGTCAGCCAGCGCAATGCTCCGACAGTCGCCGAGACGAGAGACTTGGGAACACACGTGATCTTCTTGGGCTGATTGAGAACGGCGAAGGCCAGTTCTGCAATTTCGCGATAGGTGAACACCTCCGGGCCACCGACATCGAACTGCTGTTCCTGACTATCCATAGCGCCGACACAGAATTCGGCAAGATCAGCGCCGTGTATTGGATTGATCCGGTTCGAGCCATCACCAAACAGGTAGACCCTTCCCGAGCGGGCCATCGCAAGAAACTCTTCCATGTCTGAGAAGAACCCCGTCGGGCAGATCACGACCTGGTCCAACGGCGACACCTTCAGTTCATTAACGAAAGTCTGCTTCGCCTGAATCATTGCGAGGTGGCGCAGCTTCTCGGCGTTCAGGACATGCACGTATATGAACTTCGAAACCCCCGATGCTTCAGCGATGGTCAAGAGATTCCTGTTCGCCTGGTAGTCGACGTCTTTATAGGTCAACCCGTCCTTTTGGCGCGTAATTCCTACCGACGAGAATACGACGTCGATTCCGTCGCAAAGGCCGCTGAGGGAATCGGGGTCAGTGACTTCTCCCACGAACAAGTCGTCCGCATACTCCTCAACAAGGGCCAGTTTTGCTGCGCTTCGACCGAGCGCACGGACCCTATAACCCTTTGCTTTCAACGCCTTGACCACGAACTGACCGAGATACCCTGTGGCGCCGGCAACCAGTACCTTTTTCATGCCTTTTGCACCCCTTGAGATTCCATACCTGCCTTCTGAGTATTGTCTGCTTCCGGCGGAATCCGTCAATTCTGGGTTGTACTGACGACAGCCTGGCAAAAGAAAAAGGGCCCCGATAAGGGGCCCTTTCTTTGAGTGGTAGCGGGGGCAGGATTTGAACCTGCGACCTTCGGGTTATGAGCCCGACGAGCTGCCAGACTGCTCCACCCCGCATCAGCAGGAACGGGATACTACTGAGAACTCATCGAATTGACAAGGCTATTTGGGTACAAAGTGCCCACAACCAGCCCGGGACGATCCCGAGGCCCAGAACGGCCACGCCGTTAAGGCTCAGCACGAGGCGCGTATCGGCGCTGGCCTGCAGAACAGCCTGATCCTCGGCCGGCTCGAAGTACATGTACCAAATGACCCGCAGGTAATAAAAGGCGCCGACGACGGATGCGACGACCATCAGCACCGCCAGTCCTGGATAACCAGAACTCAGGACCGCATCGATAACGTTTAACTTGCCGAAGAAACCGATGAATGGCGGGATGCCGGTGAGGCTCAGCATCAGGAACATCATCATCAGCGTAAACCACGGACTGCGTTCGTTGAGACCCTTGAAGTCAGCGAGGCTTTCAGCTTCATAGCCGCGCCGGCTGAGTAGGATGACGATACCGAATGCCCCAGCGGTAGCAACGATGTACGTCAGCGTGTAGAAAAGCGCCGCGGCATAGCCTTTGTCCGTGCCACAGAAAATGGCAAGCAATATGAAGCCAACGTGCGCAATCGCCGAGTAGCCGAGCATGCGCTTGATGTTCGTTTGTGCTATCGCAATCACGTTACCGACCAGCAATGACAGGACGGCAACCACCATGATCATGTCCGCCCAGACGTCCTGAAGACCGCCAAGACCATCGACGAGAATGCGCACTGTAAAGGCTAGTGCCGCCAGTTTTGGCGCCGAAGCGATGTACAGCGTGACCGGCGTGCGTGCGCCCTGATAGACATCAGGCAACCACATATGAAACGGCACCGCCCCAAACTTGAACGCGATGCCAACGATCAGGAACGCGAGGCCAAACCACAGCGGCAGATTATTCAGGTCCGGCTCGGCGGCAATCACGGCCGCGATCTCATCGAATTTGAGCGTGCCGGTTACGCCATAGATCCAGGAGATTCCATAGAGCAGCGCGCCCGACGCGATTGCACCCAGCACGAAGTACTTCATGGCCGATTCGGCCGCAGTCGCGCTATTGCGATCAATCGCCACGAGCGCATACAGAGATAGCGCCAGCGTCTCGAGGCCGAGGTACATAGTCAGCAGGCTGTTCGCCGAAGTCATGATCATCATGCCGAGCAGCCCGAACAAGCCAAGCAGGTAGTACTCGCCCTTGTGCAGATCATTCGCGCGTAAGTAGTCGCGAGCATAAAGAAAGGCGAGCGCGACAAATGCCACGGCTGTGATTTTAAGTATTTGAGATAACGGATCGCTCACGTAGCTGCCGTCGAATACTACGACACGCTCGATCGGCGCCGTCGCCAAAATGGACCAGCCGGTAATCGCAAGCGCGGCCATGCTCAACCAGAATGTTGCGACCCGGTGTTCATTATCAATAAACAGGTCCGCTATCAGCACGACGCAGATCAGAACCAGGAGGATCATCTCCGGCGCAGCTGATATGTAATCCGTCAAATTCATAGCAAGACCTGTCAGAGCTTGGATTGCGCCACTTGTTGCAGCAGTTGCTCGATCGTGACATTCATCATGTCAACGAGCGGTGCCGGCCAAAGACCGATCAGGAGTACCGCAATGGCGAGCACCGTCAGGACAATGAATTCCCGTTGATTCAAGTCTTTCAGAGCCGCCACGTTCTTGTTCGCCACCTCACCGTAAACGACGCGCTTGATCATCCACAATGTGTATGCTGCGCCAAGCACGAGAATCGATGCAGCGCAGAACGCGAACCAGAAGTTAGCCTTAAAGCTCGCAATGATCACCATGAACTCGCCAACGAAGCCTGATGTACCCGGCAGTCCGGCGTTCGCCATCGCAAACAGCACCATGAACGCGGCAAATTTCGGCATCGTGTTGGCAACGCCGCCGTAATCCGCAATCTGCCGGCTGTGCATGCGGTCATAGAGCACGCCGACGCACAGGAACATGGCGCCCGAAATCAACCCGTGGGACACCATCTGCACCATACCGCCGGTCATGCCGAGCCCGGCTCCCGTTCCGGAGCTGATCGACCAGAGGAGAAAGAAGCCCAAGGTAACGAAGCCCATATGAGCAATCGATGAATAGGCAATAAGCTTCTTCATGTCCTTTTGCATCAACGCGACGAAGCTGATGTAAACCACGGCAATGAGCGATAAGGCGATCATCAAACCGGCAAAGTAGGCGCTGCCGTCCGGCACGATTGGCAATGACAAACGCACGAAACCGTACCCGCCCATCTTCAACATGATGGCGGCCAGAATTACCGAGCCGCCCGTTGGCGCCTCGACATGCGCATCCGGCAACCAGGTATGAACCGGCCACATCGGCACCTTGACAGCAAACGCCAGCAGGAACGCGATGAAGATCAGCTTCTGCGCGGTCATGCCGAGGGGCGCGTTCATGAACTTGAATAGATCGAAACTTCCCACCTGACCGTACAGATAGATGAACGAAACCAGCATCAGCACGGAACCAAGGAACGTGTACAGGAAAAATTTGAGCGTGGCATAGATTCGCCGCTCGCCGCCCCAGACGCCGATGATCAGGAACATCGGCACCAGCATCGCCTCCCAGAATACGTAGAACAGGATGCCGTCGAGCGCTGAGAACACGCCGATCATCAGTCCTTCGAGAATCAGGAACGCCGCAAAATACTGTGCCGGGCGTATCTTGATGGTGTCCCAGCCGGCTAACACGACCAACGGCGTTATGAACGTTGTCAGCAGGATCAGCGGTGCCGAGAATCCGTCAATGCCAAGGTAGTACCAGACGTCGATCGCAGGAATCCAACTGCTCCGCTCGACGAACTGCATGGCTGGCGTCGAATTGTCAAACCACTTGTAAAGGGCCACGCTGATTAAGAACGTCAGCAGCGACATACTCAAAGCCACAATACGCATCGTGACGGAGCGTGAGGAATTCACATCCCTGTCATCACCGATAACAAGCAGCAAAACACCGCCGACAATCGGCAACCAGATCAGCAGACTCAGGATGTATTGCGAAAAATCCATGATTGCGCCTGACCTACCTGAACCAGATGAGCCAGCTGAGCAACATCGTCAATCCAATGATCATGGCAAACGCATAGGTGTACAGATACCCGGTCTGAATCTGTCGCATCACGCCCGCGAGCTTGCCGATCGAGTTCGCGGTACCGTTGACGATAATGCCGTCGATGACGAGTTGATCGCCTTTCTGCCAGAGCGCATTACCGATCGAGCGGCCACCCGCCGCAAATCCCTTAATGTACAAATCATCCATGTAATACTTGCGATCGAGCAGGTTGTAGAGCCCGGAAAACCTAGCCTTTATCGTCGCGGGAATGTCCGGGCGTTTCAGATACAGGAACCAGGCCGTGAAAGCGCCTGCTGCAGCCAGCCAGAACACCGGCGTCTGCACGGCATGCAGGAACAACGCAAAACTGCCGTGCCAAATCGTCTCTTTTAGATGCGCAAGAACATCGATTCCCTGACGAACCACAATCGCGTCGCCGAAAAAGCCGTCAAATAAGATCGGTTCCACAGTAATCCAGCCGATGATCGCTGAAGGTACGGCCAGCACCACGAGCGGTACGGTTACGACCCAGGGTGACTCGTGGATATGTGACCTGGTCTTCGCGTCCGTGCGTTCTTCGCCGTGAAACACAAGGAAGAACATGCGGAACGAATACAGTGCCGTAACGAACACGCCCAGCAGCACGCTCAGGTACGCGATCCAGTAAACGGCACCCTGCCCGTGCCAATGCGACTCTTTGACGGCCTCGATGAGCAGGTCTTTGGAAAAGAATCCGCTGCTGCCCGGAAACCCGATCAATGCGAGCGAGCCGATAAGGGCCGTCCAGTACGTGATCGGCATATACTTGCGCAGACCACCCATCTTGCGAATGTCCTGCTCATGGTGCAGCGCGATGATGACCGAACCTGCTGCAAGAAACAGCAGCGATTTGAAAAAGGCATGCGTCATCAGATGGAAGATTGCGGCGCCGTAGGCCGACGCGCCAAGCGCCACCGTCATATAACCGAGTTGTGACAGCGTCGAGTACGCGATGACGCGTTTGATATCGTTCTGCACGATGCCGAGGAGTCCCGTGAAGAACGCCGTGATGGCGCCGATGACGATTACAACGGCCAGTGCGGTGGCCGACAGCTCGAAAAGTGGCGACATGCGCGCGACCATGAAAATTCCGGCAGTGACCATCGTCGCCGCGTGAATCAACGCGGAGATCGGGGTTGGACCGGCCATGGAATCGGGCAGCCAGACATGCAGCGGCGCCTGGGCGCTCTTGCCCATGGCACCCATGAACAACAGCACGCAAATGACCGTCATCGCATTCCACGGCGTCCCGGAGAACACCTCGATATTCTGTGCTGCCACACTATCCGCGCGCGCGAAAACTTCCGCATAATCGAGGGAACCCGTGAACATGACAATGCCCGAGATACCGAGAATGAAGCCGAAGTCGCCCAAACGATTGACGAGGAACGCTTTGAGGTTCGCGAAAATGGCGTTTTCGCGCTTGAACCAGAAGCCGATTAACAGGTATGACATCAACCCAACCGCCTCCCAGCCGAAGAACAGCTGCAGGAAGTTGTTCGACATCACGAGCATCAGCATCGAAAATGTGAACAACGATATGTAGCTGAAGAAGCGCTGGTAACCCGGATCGTCGTGCATGTAGCCGATCGTGTAGACATGCACCATCAGCGACACAAAGGTCACGACAGCCATCATTAACGCCGTGAGCCGATCGACGAGGAAGCCAACTTCCATGTTCAGCCCGTCTGTGACGGCCCAGGTATAGACGCTGATGTTCTCGGATTCGGCACCGCCCCAAAACATATTCCTGAGAACCAGGCAAGAAAACGCGCACGACAGGCCGACGGCAAGGATCGTAATCCAGTGAGAACCAGCACGTCCGATCTGCCTGCCAAACAGACCCGCGACGATCGCTGCCGCCAACGGTGCGAGCACGATAATCAGGTAGTAGCTGTACATACGTCGCTATCCCTTCATCGTATTCAGCTCTTGCACATTGATAGAGCGCCGATTGCGGAACAACACGACGAGTATCGCAAGGCCGATTGCGGCCTCGGCCGCTGCCACAGTCAGTATGAAGAAGACGAACACCTGTCCGGTGTCGTCACCGAGATAGCGTGAAAACGCGATGAAGTTGAAGTTGACCGCCAATAGCATGAGCTCAATGCACATCAGCAACAGAATCAGGTTGCGACGATTGATAACGATGCCGGCAATACTCAGCACGAAGAGCATGGCCGAGAGCGTCAGGTAGTGCTGCAAGCCAATCACCGCTTCTTCTCCGCGTCCATCTTGACTACCCGGAGGCGGTCTTTTGCCCGCACGGCAACCTGCGCCGCAATGTTCTGCACTTTGAGCCCCGGGCGTTTGCGCATCGTCAAGGTAATTGCCGCGACAATTGCCAGCAGCAGAACAACGGCGGCGATCTCGAACGCGTACACGTGTTCCGTATAGAGCACTGAACCGAGCGCCTTCGTATTGCTGTAACCCTCGGGATAGGCCTCGAAACCGCCTGGAGGAGCACCGGCGCGGCTACGCAGCCAGATCAGCTGCACCAGTTCAAACGCCATGAGCAAAGCGACGCCAATCGCAACGGGTGCGAACCGTGTCATCCCCCGCTGGACCGCCTCGACATTAATGTCGAGCATCATGACGACGAAAAGGAACAGCACCATGACCGCGCCGACGTAAACGAGCACCAGCACGATAGCAAGGAATTCCGCTTCGACGAGCAACCAGAGCATGGCGCTCTGGAAAAAGGCCAGAACGAGAAACATGATCGAGTGCACGGGATTCTTGGAAAAAATGACGCCGCAAGCTGCACCGATCAGTACAAACGAGAATAAATAGAATAAGACCGCGTGAAATAGCATTGTGTGCCCTATCGGTACTTTGCGTCCGCCGCCTTGTCAGCGGAGATCATCGCGTCGTATTTGTCGCCAACTGCAAGCAGCTTGTCCTTGGTCATGATGTTTTCCCCCGGGGCTTCCATGTGGTACTCGTGCAAACGGGTTTCGACGATCGCATCAACGGGGCAAGCCTCTTCGCAAAAACCGCAATAAATGCATTTGAAGAGGTCGATGTCATAACGCGTCGTCCGTCGCGTGCCGTCTTCGCCGACATCCGACTCGATCGTGATCGCAAGCGCCGGACAGACCGCCTCACAGAGCTTGCACGCAATACAGCGCTCTTCACCGTTGGGATAGCGGCGCAGCGCATGCAGGCCGCGGAAGCGCGGCGACTGCGGCGTTTTCTCATCGGGATACTCGAGCGTCACGCTCTTGCGGAAAAAGTTCTTCTGCGTAACCGACAGACCTTTGAGCAGTTCCCAGAGCGCAAAGGTCTTGATGTAGCTGATCACTCGATTCATATCCGGTTGCTCGCCTCTAGCCCGCCAACCCGGACCAGGGACCGACCTTGAACCACGCCATCACGCCCTCGACCGTTATCCAGACAATAGTTACCGGGATGAATACCTTCCATCCGAGACGCATGATCTGGTCGTAGCGATAGCGCGGGAAAGTCGCCCGAAACCAGAAGAACGTGTACATGAAGAACGCCATCTTGATGAACAACCAATGGAAGCCGCCCACGACGAGCAATCCGAGTACCGGGATTTCGGCGACCGGTTTGAGAAACCCGAGACCCTCAAACGGTGATGCCCAGCCACCCAGAAAGAATATTGCCGTCAGCGATGAGATCAGCACCATGTTGGCGTATTCCGCCAGGAAAAAAATCGCAAATGCGACGCCGGAATACTCGACGTGGAAACCCGCGACGATCTCTGACTCGCCCTCCGCCACGTCAAATGGAGCGCGGTTAGTTTCGGCGATGCCGGAAATCCAGTAAACGAGAAACAGCGGCAAGAGCGGCAGCACGAACCAGTTGCTGAACCCGCCGGCCTGAGCGCGAACGATATCGCCAAGATTCAGACTCCCGGCCGCCATCAAAATACCGACCAGCGCGAAACCCATCGCGATCTCATACGCGACGATCTGAGCGGCAGATCGCATCGCACCGAGGAAGGCGTACTTCGAGTTAGTGGCCCAACCCGCAAGGATGACGCCGTAAACGCCAACCGATGTAATCGCCAACACATACAGTAAACCAGCGTTGATATCCGCGATCACGTACCAGTCGTTGAGTGGAATGACGGCCCAGGCTGCCAGCGCGGGAATCAGCGTCAAAAGAGGCGCAATGACAAAAAGAAATTTGTTTGACTGCGATGGAACGACGACTTCTTTAATCAGCAGCTTGATGACATCGGCAAATGGTTGTCCAAGACCAATGGGTCCGACGCGGTTAGGCCCGATGCGCGCCTGCATGCTGCCGATAACCTTGCGTTCGAAGTATGTCGAGAATGCGACGATCAGTATCACGCCGATCGTAACAAAGAGGATCTTCCAGGTGACGATCGTCAGGTACTGCACTAACGGCGGCAGCGAATTCCAGATATCCAAGATAGATGTCGGAACCAGATTTGCGAAGAACTCGAGCATTACGTGTCACTCTCGGCAGCCGCACGCTTTGCTTCCGATGTCAGCTGTAACGCAGGGGCACGGCGAACCATGCTGTCAACTGAATAAATCGGGATATCGATTTCAGCGATCGGTGAGTCCTCACCATTGGGCTTCGCAAATTCGCTCCTGCCCGCATAGCTGTTGTCCGGAACGATCTCGCCGAGTTGCGCCGCGATCTCGTTACGTACGTCCTCCGACGTGACATAGTCAAAACGGTCCACCTCTAGCAAAGTGCCGATGACGCGCAGTACTTTCCATGCCGGGCGTGCTTCGCCGACCGGTTTCGCGACGCCGGCAAAGCTTTGCCAGGTGCCGGCGACATTGACGTAGGTTCCCGATGTTTCCGCGAACGTACCAATGGGCAACAGTAGGTCCGCGGATTGCAGCAGCGATTTCGAGACGAAGGGTGTCAGCGCGACCACGAACTCCTGCCTCTCAAGCCTGGCAACCGCGTCATCGACGGCCAAAAGGTCGGCATCCGGCTCGATATTGACGAGCACCAGCGCTTCGAGAGACTGATCGAGCATAGAAGCAGCATTTGCACCGGCCGAGCTCCGGGCTTGTCCGGCCTGCACGCGATGTGGCAAGACGCCGGCCAGACTGAGTCCGGCGCTGTTGGCGCCGGACGACACCGTGCCCAACGTCGAGTTTGTCGACTCGGCGATCTTCGCTGCCAGTGCGCGAACTGTGGCGTATGCCTCGTGACGGGCCGCAATATTTCCCAACAGCACAAGGCTTTTTTCAGCTTTGTTTAATGCCGCGACGACAGACTGGACATCATCGCCCGACAGCAGTGCGATCAGGCCGGCTCCTGACAGGTAGTTGTCGACGTCAAAAAAGTACTCGTGCCGTTTACTGCTAGCAAAACTAACGCTTGCCCCGGCCAGCGCTGCCTTGCGCACGCGATGGGCGAGTATTGGCGCCTCGCGCCGCAGGTTCGATCCGACGACGAAGATCGCATCCTGTTCTTCGAGTTCAGCGATGTTACAGCCAAGCCAGGGAAACACCGGATCATTGTCCTGGTCCGAGAAATCCCGCCGATCGATTCGATGATCGATGTTTGCGGTACCAATGTGTGCCGCGATGCGTGCTGTAAGGTGCGCTTCTTCGAGCGTGGCACTTGGCGATGCCAGAAAGCCAATCTTGTCACCGGCTGCGTCTTTGAGACGTTCCGCTGCAACAGACAACGCTTCTTCCCAATCAAGATCACGCCACTCGCCGCTTTCTTTGATGCGCGGCGCCTGCAGACGATCGCGGCTGTATATCGCCTCGTAGCTGAAGCGATCGCGGTCCGCGAGCCAGGTTTCGTTGATGCTCTCGTTTTTCCTCGGAACGACGCGCTTCACCGTGCCGCGCAAGACATGAGCGTACATGTTCGAACCGACGCAGTCGTGCGGCGATACCGTCGCCCGCTGCTCCATTTCCCAGGCGCGGGCGCTGTAGCGATACGGTTTGTTGTTCAATGCACCGACCGGACACAGATCAATGATATTCGCGGACATCTCGTGATCGACGCTGTTTTCGATGTACGTGCCGATCTTCATATCTTCACCGCGTTCGGTCGTACCGAGCTGTGGCATGCCTGTGATCTCTTCGCCGAACCGCACGCAGCGCGTGCAGTGTATGCAGCGCGTCATATCCGTTGAGACCAGCGGTCCGATGTCCTTGTCCTTGACCACTCGCTTGCCATCGTTGTAGCGCGAGACGTCGCGGCCGTAACCCATCGCAAGATCCTGCAACTCGCACTCGCCGCCCTGATCACAAATCGGACAATCGAGCGGATGATTGATCAGCAGGAATTCCATCGTCGCTTTCTGCGCCGCTATGGCTTTCGGCGACTTGGTGAATATCTTCATGCCTTCGCCAACTGGCGTTGCGCACGCGGGCAAGGGCTTCGGCGCTTTTTCGACTTCGACAAGACACATGCGACAATTCGCCGCGATACTGAGCTTTTCGTGGTAACAGAATCGCGGCACGTAAGCGCCGACAGCGTCGGTCGCCTCGATAACCATCTGGCCCTTTTTCGCCTCGACCGGCTTGCCGTCGACTTCAATGTTTACGATGTCATTACTCATAGCGGCTACGCGGCAGCCTCCGTATTGCCTTCGACAATACTGCGGCCGCGATTGCGAACCATGTACTCGAATTCGTGGTAGTAGTGTTTGAGGAAACTCTGTACGGGCCACGCCGCCGCGTCGCCAAGCGCACATATTGTGTGGCCCTCAATCTTGTTGGCTACGTCGAGCAGCTTGCCAAGGTCTTCTTCCTCGCCTTTGCCTTCCACAATCCGCGTCAGCATGCGGTAGAGCCAACCCGTGCCTTCGCGGCAAGGCGTGCACTGCCCGCACGACTCAGCCATGTAGAATCGTGCGATCCGGCGCAGCACTTTAACCATGCACGTGGTTTCGTCCATGACCATGACCGCGCCTGTACCGAATGATGAGCCTGCCTGCTGCAGCGAGTTGTAGTCCATCGTGCAGTCCATGATGATTTCGGCCGGCATGACCTTGCATGAAGAACCGCCCGGAATCACAGCTTTGAGCTTGCGGCCTTTCCAGACACCGCCACAAAGTTCGAGCAGATCCTTGAACGGAATGCCCATGGGCAATTCGTAGTTTCCAGGCTTTTCGATGTGGCCCGATACCGAGAACAGCGCCGTGCCACCAGAACCTTCGGGACCGAGACCCGCAAACCAGGTTGCGCCATTGCGAATGATGGCCGGTACGCTCGCCAGGCTCTGCGTATTGTTGATGGTGGTTGGCTTGCCATACAAACCAAAATTGGCCGGGAACGGCGGCTTGAAGCGCGGTTTGCCCTGCTTGCCCTCGAGCGACTCCAGCAATGCGGTCTCTTCGCCGCAGATATACGCCCCGGCGCCAACGAACGTGTAGAGATCGAGGCCTATGCCTGACCCCTGAATATTCTGACCGAGCAAGCCAGCTTCATAGGCTTCTCTGACAGCCCCTTCAAAGCGTGGCACCGGTTCGTCGATGAATTCCCCGCGGATATAGTTGTAAGCGATTGTCACCCCCATCGCGTAGGAAGCAATCGCCATACCCTCGACAAGCGCATGCGGGTTGTAGCGCAAGACCTCGCGATCATGGCAGGTACCGGGCTCACTCTCGTCTGAGTTGCATACCAGGTACTTCTGAACGTCCGCATCGCGGGGCATGAAGCTCCACTTCAGGCCCGTCGGGAAACCGGCTCCACCGCGGCCACGCAAACCGGATGCCTTGATTTCGTCAATGACTTGCTCACGCGTCAGTTTGCCGGCCAGGATCTTGCGCCATGCCTCGTAGCCCTGCTTTTTCTCGTATGTCTCAAGCGACCATGACCGCTCTTCGCCGAAGGTGCTGAAGCAGGTGAGATTCTGTTCGTAAGCCACTAGTCGAGCCCGTCCAGAATCTCATCAATCCGTTCTGTTGTCAGGTTCTCGTGATACTTGTGATCGACCATCATCATCGGCGCGCCGCAGCAGGCGGCCAGGCATTCTTCTTCGCGCTTGAGATAGATGCGCCCGTCTTCGGTACTCTCGCCGAGCTTTATGCCAAGCTTGCTCTCGACATGATCGACGATATTGTCTGCGCCGCGCAGCATACACGACACATTCGTGCAGATCGCAACGTTGTGACGACCAACTGGCTTGGTCTGGAACATCGAATAAAACGTCGCGACTTCGTAAACCTGGATCGTCGGCAGATCGAGATAATCGGCAACCGCGTTCATTAGCTCTACCGTCAGATAGCCTTCATTTTCGTGCTGTACGGCGTGCAGGGCACTGATGACAGCGGATCGCTCCCTGCCCTGCGGAAATCGTGCCTTCCAGTGTTCGATTTCTTCCCTGACATGCTCGGAAAGGCGGTCAGCGTCGCTCATCGGTCCACCTCACCAAATACAATGTCCTGCGTACCAATGACAGCAACCACATCGGCGAGCATGTGTCCCTCAACCATTTCCGACATGGCCGAAATGTGCGCAAAACCCGGCGCACGGATCTTTACTCGATAGGGTTTGTTTGCGCCATCGGAAATAATGTAGACGCCAAACTCTCCTTTTGGATGTTCGACGGCCGCATAAGCTTCGCCTTCGGGCACACAGTAGCCTTCGGTAAACAGTTTGAAGTGATGAATAAGCGATTCCATATCGTCTTTCATCTCGACACGATTGGGGGCAACAAGCTTGTGATCGTCGATCATGACAGGACCCGGGTTGGCTCGCAGCCAATCGATACATTGCTTGATGATGCGATTTGATTGCCGCATTTCTTCGACGCGAACCAAATAACGATCGTAGCAATCGCCGTTACGGCCAACCGGAATATCGAAGTCGACCTGATCGTACACCTCGTAAGGCTGCTTCTTGCGAAGATCCCACTCGACGCCCGAACCGCGCAGCATCGGGCCGGAAAAACCCAGCTGCATCGCACGGTCCGGAGTTACAACGCCGATGTTCACGGTACGCTGCTTCCAAATGCGATTATCGGTGAGTAGCGTTTCATACTCGTCGACACATCCAGGGAACTTGTCCGTGAATGCCTCGATGAAATCGAGCAGCGATCCCTCGCGAATTGAATTGAGTCGATCGATCTCTTTTTTGCTGCGAAATTTCGATTCCTGATACTTGGGCATTGTCTCCGGCAGGTCTCGGTAGACGCCCCCCGGTCGATAATACGTGGCATGCATGCGCGTGCCGGACACAGCCTCGTAGCAGTCCATCAAATCCTCGCGCTCGCGAAAGCAGTACAAGAACATCGTCATGGCACCGATATCGAGACCGTGCGCGCCGAGCCACATCAGGTGATTCAGGATGCGCGTAATCTCATCGAACATCACGCGAATGTATTGCGCTCGAAGCGGAATCGTCACAGCCAGCAGCTTTTCGATTGCGAGAACGTAGCCGTGCTCATTGCACATCATCGAGACGTAGTCGAGACGGTCCATGTAGCCGATGCTCTGGCTGAATGGTTTCGATTCTGCGAGTTTTTCCGTTCCGCGATGCAGCAACCCGACATGCGGATCGGCTTTCTGGATCGTCTCTCCATCCAATTCGAGGACCAGCCGCAAAACGCCGTGGGCCGCGGGGTGCTGCGGCCCAAAGTTCATCGTGTAGTTTTGGATCTCAGCCATCCTGCACGTCCTTGAGATCGGCTGAGTAACGATTGTCGTCGCGGATCACGCGCGGAACCAGTGTCCGCGGCTCGATGCTCACAGGTTGATAAGCGACGCGTCCCTTCTCGACGTCGTAACTGACTTCGACGTTGCCAATCAACGGAAAATCCTTGCGGAAAGGATGACCAATGAAACCGTAGTCGGTTAGTATGCGCCGCAGATCAGGGTGACCCTGAAACAATATCCCGAAGAGGTCGAACACCTCGCGCTCGAACCAATTAGCGCCGTTCCAGATGTCGACAACTGACTTTACAATCGGCGGGTTAGACGATCCGGCGTAAACACGCAAACGCAGTCGCAGGTTATGCTGCAGCGACAGTAAGTGATAAACGACTGCAAAACGCTGCGGATCGAACTCGTCCGCCTCGTCCAGGATGACCGGTTCGCGTTCGACACCACGACTAAAACCCGTGCCGGTCGCGCTCGAAGTCGTCCACTCATCACTGCCGTAGTTCAGATAGTCAACACCGCAGACATCCATCAGCATCTCGAAACCAAACTCGCCTTCATTGCGCAGCGCTGTAGCGACCTCAATCAGATCCTCTTTGTCGACTACAAAAGTCAGTTCGCCACAGCTCGACGGAACGCGCGCCATCTGCTCGCCGAAGCGCTCGTCTATCCGAGCCGCGAATGTCTCGTACCGATCAGTCATTTTTTTTATTTATCTGGCTATCGTACTCGTGCGGCGAATCTTGTTTTGCAGCTGCATCAGCCCGTAGATCAGAGCTTCCGCGGTTGGGGGACAGCCTGGAACATACACGTCAACGGGAACGATGCGGTCACAGCCTCGCACCACGGCATAGGAATAGTGATAGTAGCCACCCCCGTTTGCGCAGGATCCCATCGAAACGACCCAGCGAGGCTCCGGCATCTGGTCATAAACCTTCCGGAGTGCCGGCGCCATTTTGTTGGTCAGCGTACCGGCGACTATCATGCAATCAGACTGTCGCGGGCTCGGGCGAAAAATGATGCCAAATCGGTCGAGGTCGTAACGTGCAGCGCCCGCCTGCATCATCTCGACGGCGCAACAGGCCAGACCGAACGTCATCGGCCATAACGAACCGGTTCTCGCCCAGTTCATCACCGCATCGACGCTCGTGACCACAAAGCCTTTTTTCTGCAGGCTATCGCCTGCTCTCACGCTACCGTCGTCTGACCCAGGCTCCGCGGCACCGACTGAGCTGGCTAGTCCCATTCCAGCGCCCCTTTCTTCCATTCGTAGATGAAACCGACAACGAGAATCGCGACAAACAAACCCATCGAGATCAGGCCAAAGCCGCCGACGACATCCAGCGACACCGCCCACGGAAACAGGAAAGCGATCTCCAGGTCAAAGATGATGAACAGGATTGCAACGAGGTAATAGCGTACGTCAAATTTCGTGCGCGAGTCTTCGAACGCTTCGAAGCCACACTCATAGGGTGAGAGCTTTTCGGTATCCTTGCCGCCCTTGCCAATCAGAAAACCGAGCGCCAGCAGCAGCAGACCGATGCCTGCCGCGACGCCGAGAAAGATCAGAATGGGAAAGTATTCTTGTAGCATTGTCGCCTAAGTTCCGATGCGGACCTTCGCCCCTGAATTCGCGCGCCATTGTATCAGTGTGGCGCGCTCCGAATACACCCTTCGGGGACGTCGCTACTGACGAGACGAAAAAGATTGGTGCTCTGGGCGAGACTCGAACTCGCACGGCTTGCGCCACTGCCCCCTCAAGACAGCGTGTCTACCAATTCCACCACCAGAGCATTAGTCGCATCGGGCCTTTTCCTGCACTACTGACTATCTTCCTCGGCTGGCACTTCGTCTTCGAGCGCCGGAAGCTCATTGTCAAGCGTGAGAAACTGCTCCGCATCGTCGGCAGGTTCGAGCGCGGGCATGTCGGAATCCGGCGCTTCCTCGTCCACAGCCGGCATGTCGCCGGTTTCCGCCTCGGTGACCGCTGTGCCCTCGAGCAGACTTTCCGGCCCGGTTGTCCTCTGACTGCTCAGATAAGCGAGCGTGAGGCTGCTGGCAAAAAATGCGGTTGCCAAAATTGCCGTCGCACGGGAAAAAAAGCTGCCAGATCCACGCGCGCCGAATACCGTGCCAGATGCACCGGCACCAAAAGCCGCGCCCGCATCCGCACCCTTACCGCGCTGCAGCAATACAAGCGCAATAATCGCCAGCGCTATCAGCGTGTGCACGATCAAAGCGATTTTCTGAATATTTTCCATGTGTTCCTCAACCTTGAGCGGCCGCCTGGGCAATCGCCAAAAAGTCGGCCGCTTTTAGCGATGCGCCGCCAATAAGTCCGCCATCGATGTCCGGCATAGCGAGCAGTCCTGCCGCATTTTCCCCTTTCATGCTGCCGCCGTACAGAATTTGTGTTGCCGCAGCAATGTCGCTCTCGTGTCCGGCCAACAACGCGCGAATGTGGCGGTGCACCTCTTGCGCCTGCTCCGGGCTCGCGGTCTTTCCCGTGCCAATCGCCCAAACCGGCTCATAGGCTACGACGGCAGTCGCAAACGCAGCAATGCCGACTTTGTCGATTACGGCACCAAGCTGCTCCTCGACCACCGACTCGGTACTGCCGCTCTCGCGCTGCTCGAGCGTCTCGCCCACGCATACTATCGGCTTCAGGCCGGCATCGAGTGCGGCTTTGACCTTCTCGGCAACCGTAGCACTGGTCTCGCCATAGAGTTCGCGTCGCTCGGAGTGCCCGACAATCACATACTCGCAGCCAATATCGCGCAACATGCCTGGCGCGACTTCGCCCGTGAACGCACCGGATTCGTGCTGCGAAACCGTCTGCGCACCCACCGCGACGCCGCTGCCTGCAGCCTGCGCAGCAACTGGGGCAAGGTAGGGAAAGGGGGGGCAGATCACCAGCCTGACACGATCTGAGCGCGGCGCCCCGGCAATAATGCCGGCGACCAATTCGGCATTCCCGGCCGAGCTGCCGTTCATTTTCCAGTTTCCAGCAACGAGAAAGTCGCGCATTGACGTGTTATTCCAAGTTCAAAAGGCGCGCAAGGATACCGAGGCTATGCCGGCAAATCAACGCACGGGCGAGAACTCTATGGCAGGCAGAATCTCAGGCTGCGGCTTCGGCGACAACCGCTGCAAGCTGCCGTGCCAGCGCGACGACCTGATCTTTGTCACGGCCCTCGACCATTACCCGGATCACAGGCTCGGTGCCCGACGCCCGCAGCACGACACGACCGTTGTCCGCCAGCTCGCCTTCAGCCGCCACGACCGCATCCTGGATAGCCTGGGACGTATCGGGATCCAGTGGTTTGTCTGTCCGCACGTTGACCATCGTCTGCGGATATTTCGCCATGCCGGACACCAACTCCGACAGCCGCTTGCCCGTCCGTTTCATCACTGCAAGTACCTGCAGCGCCGAGATGAGGCCGTCACCCGTGGTCGTCTGATCCAGCACAATCATGTGACCCGAGGTCTCTCCGCCGATTATTCCACCGGTTTCCCGCAACTTTTCGAGTACGTACCTGTCGCCGACGCTGGCGCGCCGAAAATCAATCTTGGCGGCGCCCAGCGCATGCTCGAGTCCGAGGTTGCTCATGACCGTACCGACGACCGGGCCGGTCAGGCGCCCTTCGCGCTGGCGTGCCGTCGCGAGAATGTACAACAACTGGTCGCCGTCAATGGGATTGCCACTTTCGTCGACCATCACGACGCGGTCCCCGTCGCCGTCAAGCGCCACTCCGACATCCGCCTTTAACGCCGGCACGGTCAACTGCAGCAGTTCGGTACTGGTCGAGCCACAGCCATCGTTGATATTGCGTCCATTCGGCGAGCAGCCGATAGGAATGACATTGGCCCCAAGCTCGGTCAGCGTCCTTGGCCCTACCTTATATCCGGCACCGTTTGCGCCATCGAAGACCACTTTCATGCCGTCGAGACTGAGATCCTCGGGAAAGGTCGAGGCACAGAACTCCTGGTAGCGAATCCTCGCGGTATCGATACGCTTGGCTTTGCCCAATTTGCTCGATTCGCGCGTAATCGCGCGATGCTTCAGTTGCAATTCGATTTCGCGTTCGACATCGTCACTGAGCTTTGATCCGGATCGGTCAAAGAACTTGATGCCGTTGTCGTCATAGAGATTATGCGATGCGGAAATCATCACGCCGAGGTCCGCCTCGAACTGCTGTGTCAAATGGGCTATGCCGGGCGTTGGCAATGGGCCGATAAGAAGCACATCGGCGCCGGCCGCGACGAATCCGGCTTCAAGTGCCGACTCGAACATATATCCCGAGAGGCGCGTGTCCTTGCCAATCACGACGGTGCCCCCTTCCGGCACGAGTACCTGCGCTGCAGCACTGGCCAGCCGCATAGCGAAATCGGCCGTCATCGGATCCGCGCCCACCGTGCCGCGCACGCCGTCGGTCCCAAAATGTTGTTTGCTCATTTGCTCTTGTCCGATTCAATTACAGCTTGTGCCATGCGCAATGCATCAATCGTCTCCGCGACGTCATGCGCGCGAACGATATTTGCTCCCCGCTCGATTGCCAATACCGCTGCCGAAAGACTCGCGGAAAGGCGCCCATCAACGTCGCGGTTGCAGATCACGCCAAGCGTCGATTTTCGCGATACACCGATCAAAATCGGCACTCCAATATCCTGCAATTGTCGCAGATTTGCGAGCAACTCGATATTGTCTTGCGGCGTTTTGCCGAAACCGAAACCCGGGTCGATGATTATCAGGTCCCGATGGAGTCCGGCCTGGACGCACTGCTTCACCCGATCACTCAAGAACTCGGTGACTTCCCCCACGACATCATCATAGTGCGGGTCTTGCTGCATGGTGCGAGGCTGCCCCTGCATGTGCATAAGACATACCGGCAGCTGTAATTCCACGGCGGCGGCCAATGCACCTTCGTTGCGCAGCGCCCGGATGTCATTGATCATCAAAGCCCCGGCAGCTGCGGCAGCCCGCATTACCGCTGGCTTACTCGAGTCTACCGAGACCGGCACATCGACGGTATCGCGGAGCGCCTCGATCACCGGAACCACGCGGTCGATTTCCTGTTGTACGCTGACCCCGTCTGCACCTGGGCGCGTCGACTCACCACCAACGTCGATTATCGCCGCCCCTTCGCTCACCATCCTCTCCGCGTGCGGCAATGCTGCGGACAGTGCGGTGAACCGGCCACCATCCGAAAATGAGTCGGGCGTTACGTTCAGAATGCCCATGACCGCAGGGCATTCCAGGTTGATGGAACCTAGACGGAGCATTCGGTCACCGCTTTAGCGTCGGTGATTGGCTGCAGTCTAGTGTTCGCTGGCGGGGCCGCCAATCGAACCCGTCACTTCAGCCTCGGGCGTCGGCGCATCGTCGCCCGGTGTCGAGTCGACGGCATCTTCCCAGTCCTCCGGTGGCTGCGGCTGCTTTCCTGCCATGATGTCCCTGATTTGCGAACCATCAATCGTCTCGTACTTTACGAGTGCTTGCGCCATCAAATGCAGCTTGTCGACATTCTCCTCGAGAATCGCTTTCGCCGTTTTGTAATTGTGATCAACGATGCGGCGAACCTCTTCGTCGATCGCATGCGCCGTATCGTCAGATACTTGCTTGCGCTGCGTCACCGAATGACCCAGAAAGACCTCGCCATCATCTTCGCTGTACGTCAGCGGGCCGAGACGCTCGGACAGGCCCCACTTCGTCACCATATTGCGGGCAATTTCCGTTGCGCGTTCGATGTCGTTAGCAGCGCCGGTTGTAACACCGGCGGCGCCGAGAATCATCTCTTCGGCAATGCGACCTCCAAACAGACTCGCGATGGCACTCTCGAGCCGCTGTTTGGACATGCTATAACGATCTTCCTCTGGCAGATACATGGTCACGCCGAGTGCCCGCCCCCTGGGAATGATTGTCACCTTATAGACCGGATCGTGCTCGGGCACGAGAAAGCCGACTATTGCATGTCCGGATTCATGGTAGGCCGTGTTGAGTTTCTCTTTTTCACTCATGACCATGGAGCGCCTCTCCGTGCCCATCATGATCTTGTCTTTGGCCTTTTCGAAATGATCCATGCTGACGACGCGGCGATTGGCGCGGGCCGCGAACAGCGCCGCCTCATTGACGAGGTTCGCAAGATCCGCGCCGGAGAATCCCGGCGTTCCCCGAGCGATCAGGTTCGGCCTAACATCGTCGTCAAGCGGCACTTTGCGCATGTGTACCTTTAGAATCTGCTCCCGTCCACGCACGTCGGGCAAAGGCACGACAACCTGGCGATCGAAGCGTCCCGGCCGCAGCAAGGCTGGGTCGAGTACATCGGGTCTGTTCGTTGCAGCAATGACAATGATTCCTTCGCTGCCCTCGAAGCCGTCCATTTCGACAAGCATCTGGTTCAGAGTCTGCTCACGTTCATCATGTCCACCGCCGAGTCCCGCGCCACGATGCCGGCCAACGGCATCGAGTTCGTCAATGAAAATGATGCACGGCGCCTGTTTTTTCGCCTGGTCGAACATGTCGCGCACTCTGGACGCACCGACACCTACAAACATCTCGACGAAGTCAGAACCGGAAATCGTGAAGAACGGTACCTTCGCTTCACCAGCTATCGCTTTTGCGAGCAGGGTCTTGCCGGTACCCGGCGGTCCGACCATCAACACGCCTTTTGGAATCTTGCCGCCCAGACGCTGGAACTTGCTCGGATCCTTGAGGAAATCGACAACTTCAGACACCTCGGCTTTGGCTTCTTCGACGCCCGCAACGTCGGCGAACGTTACGCCAACCTGGTCTTCACCGAGCAGTCTGGCCTTGCTTTTGCCAAATGACATTGCGCCACGGCCGCCACCTCCACCCTGCATTTGGCGCATGAAGTAGATCCAGACGCCGATCAGCAGAAGTATTGGAAAAGAGCTGATTAGGAGCTGGCCAATAAGGCTCTGGGATTTTGGTTCCGCGGCGCTGAAGTTGACGTCATTCTTATCGAGCAGACCGATCAGCGTGTTGTTATCGGTCTCGGGACTGATCGTGTAGTAAGGCAACGGCTCGCGATCACTGCTGCCGAACTTGATCCGCTCACCTTCGATCACAACCATCGAAACCTGGCCCGAGCGAACCTGATCGAGAAAATCTGAATAGGCTTTCGCCTGCGGGTTACCCGTGCTGACGCCCTGCAAGCCCTGCACGACTGACAGCAGTACGACGATAATCACGACGAAGACAAGAATGTTTTTGGTTAGGTCATTCACATTAAGGGTCCGCTTTGGAAGCTGCCAGAAGACGGCGGGTTTAGACAGGTTCTAGCTTTTAGACACTACTACAATTGATAGTTTCTCGCTACCAAGTACACCTCACGGCTGCCGGGCCTCGAGGCCTTGGGTTTAATGACTTTCACGCGTTCGAACATGTTCCGCGCAGCGGAGATGTATGCGTCGGTTCCTTCGCCCTGGAACAGCTTGCAAACGAAATTGCCGCCCGGTCCGAGTACCTGGCCGCAGTAGTCCAGAGCAAGTTCCGCGAGATACATTGACCGTGGCTGATCGACAGCCCGATTACCAGTTATATTGGGGGCCATATCGCTCATTACAAGGTCGACGGACGCGTCCCCGATGCCGGCACGCAATGCAGCCAGAGTCTCGTCGTCGGTGAAATCGCCCTGAATGAACTCAACCGATGGCAATGAATCGATCGGCACAATGTCCACAGCGATGATTCGCACCTTGCCTTTGAGCTTCTCGCTAACGTATTGACTCCAACTGCCTGGGGCCGCGCCGAGATCGACACACACCATATCCGGTTTCAGCAGTCGTTCTTTCTGCTCGATCTGCTCGAGCTTGTACACAGCCCTGGAGCGCCAGCCATCGCGCCGCGCCCGTTGCACATACGGGTCCCGCTCCTGGCGTTCTTTCCAGGTTCGTCCAGTGCCCCGGGGCTTACTCAATACTCATCACCTGATTCGCGCAAGCTGTTAGTGTCTTGCGGTTTACTCATTGCTACACTTCGCGTCCATGGCACTGAGTGAAGCACAAAAGAAATACCTGCGTGGCCTCGGGCATGGTCTGAAACCACTGATCCTGGTCGGCGAAGCGGGGCTATCCACTGCGGTGCTCAGCGAGTTTGAGGCGACCCTCGCGCACCATGAGCTGATCAAGGTGAGTGTCCGGATTGGTGACAGAAAAGCGCGCGATACGATCATCCAAGAACTCTGCAATACTGGTTCGGCTGCCCTCGTTCAGCGCGTCGGAAATATGGCTTTGCTGTACCGAGAGAATCCCGACAAGAGAAAGATCGTCGTTCCAAACCGCTAGGCTGCGCGTCAGATGTATTTGACTTCAAGTATTTCGAACGTTTTCTCGCCGCCGGGCGCCTGAAAAGACACGACATCGCCTTCACTTTTGCCGATGAGCGCGCGGGCAATCGGTGACGTATAAGAAATCAGACCGTTTTTGATGTCGGCTTCGTCCTCCCCGACGATCCTGTATTCGATCTGTTCGTTATTGTCCTCTTCGAGTAGCTCGACGGTTGATCCGAAAACTATTTTTCCCTTCGCATCAACTGACGTGACATCGATTACGTGCAGGTGCGACAGTTTGCCCTCGAGCTGCTTGATGCGTGCCTCGATGAATCCCTGCTGATCTTTCGCCGCGTGGTACTCGGCATTTTCTTTCAAATCACCGTGCGCACGCGCTTCGGCGATCGCCTGAATCACCCGTGGCCGATCGACCGACTTGAGCCTCTTGAGTTCTTCTTGCAGCAGTTCGTGGCCGCGAACCGTCATCGGCACTTTACTCACGCCGCCACCTCTTTGTGTAGATCCTGTAGCCGGTTCACTTCACTGTCATCCAGGTGTTCAATTGCGACACAGGTTGCGATTGCCGCGCCAAGTGTCGTGTAGTAAGTGACGTCCCTGCGAACCGCCTCGGCACGAATTGACGCGGATTCATTGATCGCGCGTTTGCCTTCTGTCGTGTTGACGATCAGGTCGATCTCGCCATTCTTGATCATGTCCACAATGTGCGGACGCCCCTCGCGAACTTTGTTCGCTCGTCGGCATGATACCCCAGAGGCGGCGAGCTTTTGTGCCGTTCCATGTGTCGCAACGATATCGAATCCCTGTGCGACAAGGATCTTCGCAAGTTCCACGGCGCCGTCCTTGTCCCGGTCGCGCACGCTCAACAGAGCGACTCCCTGACGTGGCAATACGACGCCCGACGCCAGCTGCGCTTTCGCATAGGCTTCGCCGAATGAACGGCCGATACCCATCACCTCACCCGTCGACTTCATTTCGGGACCGAGGATCGGGTCGGCGCCCGGGAATTTGATGAACGGGAACACCGACTCTTTTACTGAGAAATATTGCGGAATGCGCTGATTGACGTACCCCTGTTTCGCAAGGGACTCTCCAACCATGACCTTCGCAGCAATTTTGGCCAGCGGAATGCCGGTTGCCTTGGATACGAACGGGATTGTCCGCGAGGCTCGCGGGTTGACTTCAAGCAGGTACACAATGTCGTTCTGAATCGCGAACTGCGTGTTCATGAGGCCAACAACTTTCAGGCCCTTCGCCAGTTTGACGACCTGCGCCGTCAGTTCTTTTTGCACCTCTTCGCTGAGGCTGAAAGGCGGGAGCGAGCAGGTTGAATCGCCCGAATGGACACCCGCCTGCTCGATATGCTCCATGATCCCGCCGATGAGTACACGCTGGCCATCGCAGACGCAGTCGACGTCGACCTCGGTTGCGAGATCGAGAAAGCGATCGAGCAGTACCGGACTGTCGTTTGACACATCGATCGCAGCATCCATGTAGGCGGCCAGATCCTCATCGCTGTGTACTATCTCCATGGCGCGGCCGCCGAGCACATAGGACGGCCGCACGACGAGCGGATAGCCGACGTCGGTGCCCATCTCGAGAGCCTCTCGCTTATTTCGGGCCGCACGATTAGGCGGCTGTTTGAGATCTAGCGACTCGACCAACTGCTGGAATCGTTCGCGATCTTCGGCGAGATCGATCGAATTCGGTGTGGTACCAATTATTGGCGCACCCGCAGCCTCGAGATCTCGTGCCAACTTTAACGGCGTCTGGCCACCGTACTGAACAATGACGCCCTTGGGCTGTTCTTTGTCGATAATTTCCATTACGTCTTCAAATGTCAGCGACTCGAAGTACAGCCTGTCGGACGTGTCGTAGTCCGTGGATACGGTTTCCGGATTGCAGTTGACCATGACGGTCTCGTATCCTGATTCCTTGAGCGCAAGAGCTGCGTGTACGCAACAATAATCGAACTCGATGCCTTGGCCGATTCGGTTCGGGCCGCCACCCAGAATCATTATCTTGGCGCGGTCGGAAGGCCGCGCCTCGCACTCTTCTTCATAAGTCGAATACAGGTATGCCGTCGAAGTCGAGAATTCCGCGGCGCAGGTGTCGACGCGTTTGAAGACTGGTCGAATACCGAGCTTCAACCGTTTCGCGCGCACAACGCTTTCCGCGACGCCGAGCACCTCGGCGATGCGCGCATCCGAGAAACCCTTTCGTTTCAACGACCGCACCCCGGTCTCATCGAGCCCGGCCAGGCCCGCATCGCGAATCATTTGCTCCGAGTCGAGGAGGTCCGCGATCTGCTCGAGAAACCACGGATCGATGCCGGTTATCTTGGCAACATCATCGAACGTAAAACCAAGCCGCATCGCATCAGCAACATAGCGAATGCGTTCGCCTCCCGGAATACGCAATTCCTGTCGCAACTTGTCGCGCTCGGCATCGGTCGACACCGACGTGACGATTTCATTTAGACCCGTAATTCCAGTCTCTAGCCCGCGCAAGGCTTTGTGCAGCGATTCCTGAAACGTTCGGCCCATCGACATGACTTCACCAACGGACTTCATCTGCGTTGTCAGGCGATCGTTGGCGCCCGGAAATTTCTCAAAGGTAAAACGCGGAATTTTGGTGACGACGTAGTCGATGGTCGGCTCGAATGACGCGGGCGTGGCACCACCCGTAATGTCGTTCCTGAGCTCGTCCAGGGTATAACCAACGGCGAGCTTTGCCGCTACCTTGGCTATTGGAAATCCTGTCGCCTTCGAGGCCAAAGCTGATGAGCGCGACACTCGCGGATTCATTTCTATGACCAGTACCCGGCCGTCGTCCGGATTAACCGCAAACTGGACATTTGATCCGCCGGTGTCGACACCGATCTTGCGCAGCACGTCGATCGAGGCGTTTCGAAGTCGCTGGTAT
>Ga0224497_10000399_pt1 | contig 31015 bp, 30 predicted proteins | sample SF_Jul11_sed_USG_4_FD_167970 | JGI IMG/M metagenome (GOLD analysis project Ga0224497, IMG submission 167970) | Sediment microbial communities from San Francisco Bay, California, United States - SF_Jul11_sed_USGS_13 | ecosystem: Environmental > Aquatic > Marine > Sediment | place: USA...
CGGAGCTCCCGTCGGCGAAGTCCATGCTCACGGCGCCGCCCGTCATCTCGTCGAGGTCGCCGACCACCGAGAGCATCTTCTCCAGGTCGAAGGCGGCGTAGGTCTGGTCTTCGGTGTTGACGAGGTAGACCGTGGCCCCGCCGTCGTTGGTGACGAGGTAGCTGCCCTGCGCCATCATGGGATTGGCACTCTCGTCGAAGAGGACCTTCGCGCGGTCGCCCTCGACCCAGGCCCTCACCGTGTAGGCGTCGCCGGTCTGGCGACCCTCGGTGGTCGTCTTGGTCGTCGCTTCGTAGTAGACGCCTGCCGCCAGCGGCGACGATGCGAGCAGCAGTGCAGCGGCGGAGAACCGAACTCGAGTCATCTCACGTTCCTCCAGGAAGTGTCGAACGCCGGCGCATCCTACATCATGGCCGGCGCGCCGACGGCGCGGGCACCGAGCGGGCGCGCTAGCCGATCAGGGTGCGGAAGAAGATCAGGTACAGCCCGCCGAGGATGAGGAGCCACTTGAGGGCGTAGTAGGTCGGGCGGCTCTTTTCCTTCAGCTTCTTGCCTAGCAGCCGGGTCCGGTAGACGCCGCCGAAGAGCTTGTTGAGCGCGCCGACCTTGTCGCCCTCTTCGTTCCGGGTCGCCGTCGCCTTCACCAGATGGCGGACCACGAAGCGGTTGAGAGCCGCGATCGGCGCGAACCGGAGCGGCCGCATGACGTCGCAGAAGAGGATGATGCGAGGCTCGTCCGTGGCGTTGACCGGCGAATGGATGAAGGTCTCGTCGAAGACGACGTCCTCGCCGTCGCGCCAGACGTAGGGCTGGCCGTCGACGGCGATCTGGCAGGCCTCGGAGTTGGGCGTGATCAGACCCAGGTGGTAGCGCAGGGAGCAGGCCAGGGGATCGCGGTGGGTCACCAGCCGGCTCTGGGGGGACATGAGCGTGAACGCGGCGGCGTTGATCGAGGGCGTCTGCTGGAGCAGCTCGACGGTCCGCGGACAGAGCTTCTGGGCCGAGGGGAGGAAGTCGTCGTACCACTTGAGGTAGAACCGCTTCCACCCCGAGCGGAAGAACGAGTTGAACCCGAGGTCGTCGTACTTCTCGGACGCCTTCACGTGGCCCGTGTCGTAGAGGGCCGCGGCCTCGTCGCGGATGGTCTCCCAGTTCTCGCGCAGGCGCGCGAGCTCCGGGAACCTCGCCACGTCGACGAACGGCGTGTTCGGCACGTCCGAGAACGCGTACATCAGCACGTTGTAGGGCGCCAGGAACGTGGAATGATCGGTGAGCTGGCGCACGAACCCGTGGCGCACGCGGCCGCGGAAGTGCACGTACAGGGCGCACAGCAGGAGTACGTAGAGGATCCAGAACTTCGGGGCGAGCAACCCTTGGAGAACGTCCATCGCGAGGGATTCTAGCGGAGCGTCGCCCGGCGGCGAGCCCGCGCACGGAACGGCGTCTCGATCGGTAACGGGCTCCAGGCCGACGAAGCGATCCCGGGGGCGCGCGGCCTCCACAGGCAGAGTAGACTAGGCGGTGGACTCCATGCAGATCACGGCGATCGAGCCCTTCCTCGATTACTTCGAAGGCTTCCGCAAGCGGACGCTGCGGGTGGCCGACCGCATTCCTCCCGACCGCATCGAGTGGAGCTACCGGGCAGGCAAGTTCAGCTGCGGCGACATCCTGCGCCACCTGGGGGCGATCGAGCGCTACATGTTCGTCGAGAACGCTTGCGGCCGGCCGAGCCGCTACCCCGGCCACTCGCCGGAGCTGGCGGCGGGCTACCTCGCGGTGCGCGCCTTTCTCGACCGCATGCACGCGGAGAGCGTCGAGCTGCTGTCGGGCCTCGGACCGGAGGACCTGACCAAGAAGTGCGTCACCCCGGCGGGCACGCCGATCACGGTGTGGAAGTGGCTCCGCGCCATGGTCGAGCACGAAGCGCACCACCGCGGCCAGATCTACCTGTACCTGGCCCTGCTGGGCATCGAGGGGCCGCCCCTCTACGGACTCACGGAGGAGGAGGTCGCCGCCCGCAGCCTGCCGCGCGGCGAGGGCGTCGGCCCGGGATCTTCGCGGTGAGAGCCACCCTCCCGCTGCTCGGGCTGGTGCCCGCCGCCGGCCGCGCCACGCGCCTGACCGGGGTGGCCGGCAGCAAGGAGCTCGTCCCCGTGCCGGGACCGGGCCCGGGGGGGGCGCCCCGGCCCGTCGCCGAGTTCCTGCTGTCGGCGCTCGCCGGCGCCGGGGTCGAGCGCGCCTACGTGGTGCTGCGCACCGGCAAGTGGGACGTGGCCGAGCACTTCGCCGCCGCTCCGCCCCCCGGCCTGCGGCTCGCCTACCTCGTCACCGCCGGCACCGACTCCATCCCCGCGAGCCTCGACCTCGCCTATCCCTTCGCGCGCGGCGCCACCGTCGTGACGGGCTTCCCGGATTCGTGCTTCACCCCCCTCGACGCCGTGGGCCGCGCCGTGCGGCGCCACCGCGCGGGGGGGGCCGCCGTCACCGTGGTGCTGTTCCGCAGCGACCGGCCGGACAAGACGGACATGGTCGAGCTCGACGGTGACCGGGTGGTCGGCCTGCGGGTCAAGCCGGGCGCCTGCGGCCTCGACTACACCTACGGCGCCGCGGTGTGGAGCCCGGAGTTCACGGAGTTCCTGCACGACTTCCTCGCGCGCCGGCAGGGGAGAGAGCCGCGCCCGGAGCCGGAGCTCCAGATCAGCCAGGTGCTCGTGGCGGGACTCGCCGCCGGCCTCGAGATCGACGCCGAGACGACGCCGCTGGGCCGCTACGTCGACGTCGGCACGCCCGAGGATCTGGCCCGCGTCCGCGGGTCGGGGGGCCGGCCTTGACGCCGCGGGTCACGATCCTGGGCTCGGGGACCTGCGTCCCCTACCACCGCCGCGGGCCGGCCGGCTACGTCCTCGAGGGCGGCGGCGAGACCATCCTCGTCGACAGCGGCAGCGGGACCCTCGACCGCTTGGTCCGGGCCGGCCTCGACTACCGTCATCTGACGGCCGCCGCCTACACCCACCCGCACCCCGACCACACGGCGGATCTGGCGCCGCTGCTCTTCGCCCTCAACTACACGCCCGGGTTCCAGCGCGTGGAGCCGCTCGCGATCTTCGCGCCCGCGGGGTTCGACGGCTTCCTCGCCGCCCTCGAGGCGCTCTATCCCGGGATCCGTCCCCGGGACTACCGCATCGAGCTGTCCGCGGCGGGAGACTCGGAGCTCGCGCAAGGGGAGGTCGCGGTCGTCTCCCGGCGGGTGGTGCACGCCGGCTTGCCCGCGGTCGCCTACCGCTTCGAGATGGGCGGCGTCCGCGTCGTCTTCTCGGGCGACACCGAGTACTGCCCGGGGATCGTCGACGTCGCGCGGGACGCGGACCTCCTCGTCATCGAGGCCTCGTCGCCGTTCGCCGACCGCGACCCCGGGCCGCACCTGACGGCCGCGCTGGCCGGCCGCGTCGCGACCGAGGCCGGCGCCCGCAAGGTCGTCCTGACCCATCAGTACCCCTCTTGCGACGAGCACGACATGGCCGCCCTGGCCGGCGAGCACTTCGCCGGCGAGGTCCTCGTGGCCGAGGACCTGATGGTGCTCGAGGTGCCGCCGCGGCCGTAGGCGCCCGCCGAGCGAAACAACGACGCCGGCTCCGGCGTACCATGTACAGCGGGAGTGAGGAGGAGGTCCTCGAACGCCGGCCCGCGCGCCGGCGCCACGCCCGCCGGGACGATCGGAGAACGTGACATGAAGCGGATTCTCAAGATCTTGGTCGTGCTGCTCGTCGTCGCCGCCGCCGGCGGCGGCGGTTACGCCTGGCTCAAGGGGCGCCGGGCGAGCGGCGAGGAGCTCAAGCTCGTCAAGGTCGAGCGCGGGTCGATCGTCGAGAAGGCCGTCGCGATCGGCCAGATCGAGCCGCGGCTGGAGTTCAAGGTGAAGTCCAAGATCCCGGGGATCGTCAAGACCTGCGTGGTCGATGTCGGCGACGCCGTGCGCGCCGGGGACGCGCTGTTCGAGATCGTCCCCGACCCGACCCCGACCGAGCTCGTCGAGGCGCAGAGACGGCTCGACGCGGCGCAATCGGCCTACACGCGCGCCGAGTCGGGGTGGTCCCGGGCCCAGGAGCTGGCGCGCGAGGGCATCACCCCCGCCGACGAGCTCGACTCCAAGCGCGAGGGCTTCGAGCTGGCGGCGATCGAGCTCGCCAGCGCCCAGGACAACCTCGAGCTCGTGCAGAAGGGACGCATCGCCGGCCGCGGGCGGTCGATGGAATCGATCATCCGGGCTCCGGCCGCGGGCATCGTCCTCGCCCGCAACATCGACCCGGGCGATCCGGTCGTGCCCCTCACCTCCTTCCAGGAGGGTACGGAGCTGGCCACCATCGCCGACATGACGGACCTGATCTTCCGCGGCACGGTGGACGAGATCGACGTCGGCAAGCTCGCGCCGGGGGTCGAGGCGCGGCTCAAGATCGGCGCCCTGCCGGACAGCCTCGTGACCGGGCGGCTGACCCGCATCGCCCCGCAGGCCGTCGAGGAGGAAGGGGCGCGCCTGTTCGAGGTGGAGATCGAGCTCGATCCCGCCCAGGCCGTGGTGCTGCGGGCGGGTTACTCCGCGAACGCCGATCTCGTGATCCGGGAGAAGCAGGACATCCTGCTGATTCCCGAGCGTCTCGTGCTCTTCGAGGACGACGGCGCGAAGACCTTCGTCGAGATTCCCGGCGCCGGGCCCGAGAGCGAGCCGGAGAAGATCGAGATCGAGAGCGGCCTTTCCGACGGCCTCAACATCGAGGTCCTCTCCGGGCTCGAAGAGGGGGACGAGGTCGTGCAGCGGCCGCCGCGAGACGTCCTCGGCTAGGAGGTGGGAACGCCATGAGCTGGATGTCCAGCAGTCTGAAGCAGCTCTTCCGGGACCTCCGGGCCCAGAGGCTGCGCACGCTCCTGACGACCCTCGGCATCGTCTGGGGAACGGTCGCCGTGAGCCTGCTCCTCGCCTTCGGCGGCGGCTTCCACCACCAGCTGAAGAAGAACTCCGCCGGGCTGGGCAACGGCATCGTCATCGCGTGGCCGTCCCTGACCTCCATGCCGTTCGAGGGCCTCGGCAAGGGCCGGCCCATTCGCCTCGACGAGGAGGACATCCGGCTGCTCCGGCAGGGCGCCGCCGAGCTCGGCGACATCTCGAGCGAGTACGGCGAGACGCTGCGCCTGCAGCTCGGCCCCAAGACCCTCGCCGTCGACACCGCCGGCGTGCACCCGGTCTTCGGCGAGATGCGCAACATGATCCCGCAGGAGGGCGGCCGCTTCATCAACGCCCTCGACATGCTCCACAAGCGCCGGGTGGCCTTCCTCGGCAACGACCTGGCGGAACAGCTCTTCGGCGCCGGCGACCCCGTCGGCCAGCTGCTCCGCATCCACGGCTCCCCGTTCACGATCGTCGGCGTGCTCAAGCAGAAGAACCAGGACTCCTCCTACCGCTTTCGCGACAAGGACATGCTCGTGATCCCGGCCACGACGATGCAGGCTCTCACCGGCCAGAAGTACATGGACAACTTCGTGTTTACGGCCAGGGACGTCGCGAGGACCCAGGAGGCGACGCAGGAGGTGCTCGAGATCCTGGCCGGGAAGCACCGGTTCGATCCCCGGGACAAGGAAGCGCTGGGCGTCTGGGACACCTCCGAGATGGCCGCCTTCTTCGACACCTTCATGCTCGCCTTCCGGCTCTTCCTGGGAATCATCGGCGCCCTGACCCTCGTCGTAGGCGGCATCGGGGTGTCGAACATCATGAACGTCGAGGAGCGGACCCGGGAGATCGGCATCAAGATGGCCCTGGGAGCCCGGCCGCGCGGCGTCCTCGGGCAGTTCCTCGTCGAGACCCTCATCATCACCGCCGCCGGCGGCGCCATCGGGCTGGCGATCACCTTCGGCCTGTGCCGGCTCTTTCCGGCCTTCGGCGTGACCGACTACGTCGGCGACCCCAGCCTGTCGCCCGGGCTGGCGCTGGGCACCGTCGCCCTGCTCGGCGCGATCGGCCTCGTCGCGGGCTACTTCCCGGCCCGCTCCGCCGCGCGGCTCGACCCCGTCGTGGCGATGAAGATGTAGACGATGGAGACCTAGGCGGTGACCGTGCGGCCCTGGATCGTCTTCCAGCTGTTCCTGCGCTCCTCGAGGGTCCAGAAGAAGCGCGCCATCCTCACCGTGGCGGCGATCGCCTGGGGCTCGCTGTCGCTCGTGCTGCTGCTCGCGTTCGGCGAGGGCCTCAAGCGGCAGCTCACGCGGGCGCAGGCCGGAATGGGGCGCGACATCGCCGTCCTCTGGCCCGGCGAGACGACGATGCCCTGGCAGGGCCTCCCGGCCGGCCGCCCCGTCCGGCCCCGTCTCGAGGACGTCGAGCTCGTCGCCTCGCGGGTCGAGCACCTCGCGGGAGCCCTCGGCGAGATGACCGACTACCGGGCGCCGGTGACCTACGGGCGCAAGACCGTCAACGTGCGGCTGACGGGCGTGAGCCTCCCCTACGGCGAGCTGCGCAACCACATGGCGCGCGACGGCGGCCGGTTCTTCAACGTGCTCGACGAGGGACGCCGCAGGCGGGTGATCTTCCTCGGCTGGACCCTGGCCGAGGATCTGTTCGGCGACGAAGATCCGGTCGGCCGGACGCTGCTCGTCGCCAACGTCCCCTACCTCGTCGTCGGAGTGCTCGTCGAGAAGCTCCAGATGGGGGCCTACGGCGGCCCCGACGAAGATCACGCGGTGATCCCGATCACCACCTTCAAGACCCAGTTCGGGCGCGAGCGGTTGAGCAACCTCGTCGTCGGAGCCGACGGCCCCGAGCACATGCCGCAGGTCCTGCGCGAGGTGCGCGAGGTGCTGGCGGCCAAGTACGGCTTCGATCCGGAGGACGAGCGCGCCCTGCCGACCTGGGACACCGTCGAGAGCTCCGCGATCATGCAGAACATGCTGCTGGGGATCCAGCTCTTCCTCGGGATCATCGGCGGACTGACCCTCTTTGCCGGCGGCATCGGCGTCGCCAACATCATGTACGCCGTCGTCAAGGAGCGCACCCGCGAGATCGGGGTCAAGATGGCCCTGGGAGCCCGCAGCAGCTGGATCACGGGACCGCTGATCCTCGAGGGGCTGACCTACACCCTGATGGGCGGCGCACTCGGCCTCATCATGGCGACGGGTCTCATCGCCCTGCTCGACGCGCTCCCCACCGGCGGCAACGAGGCCCTCGAGTTCCTCGGCAAGCCGACGCTCTCCCTGCCCATCGCCCTCGCCACGGCGGCGATTCTCGGACTCATCGGCCTGCTTGCCGCCTACTTCCCGGCCCGGCGGGCGGCGCTCGTCGATCCCGCGGAGACCCTGCGCTATGAATGAGCCTCGCCACGGCGGCGCGGAGCCGGATGTCGCGGCGAGCCCGCTCATCAGGATGCGCGACATCCGCAAGGTCTACGACACGGGAAAGATCCAGGTGGAGGCGCTGCGCGACGTCGCCCTCGACGTGGCAAGCGGCGAGTTCCTGGCCGTCGTCGGCCCGTCGGGCTCGGGCAAGTCCACCTTGATGAACCTGATCGGCTGTCTCGACACGCCGACGGCCGGCAGCTACGAGCTGCGCGGCGAGTCCGTGGCCGGCATGAACCGCGCGCAGCTGGCCGAGATCCGCAACCGGCGGATCGGCTTCGTCTTCCAGAGCTTCAACCTCATCCCGCAGATCTCGACCTACGAGAACGTCGAGATGCCGCTGCTCTTCGGCCGCGTGGCCAGACGGCGGCGCCGGGAGCGGGTCGAGGAGGTCCTCGCGCGCGTCGGGCTGGCCGACCGCATGGAGCACAAGCCGACCGAGCTCTCCGGCGGCCAGATGCAGCGCGCGGCGATCGCCCGGGCGCTCGCCATGCGGCCGGACATCCTGCTGGCCGACGAGCCGACCGGCAACCTCGACTCGACCTCCGGCGGCGACATCATGGACCTCTTCGCGCAGCTCTGGGAGCAGGGTCACACGATGATCGTCATCACCCACGACACGGCCCTGTCCCGGCGCACGAGCCGCCGCATCGAGCTCCACGACGGCCGCATCACCAGCGACCTCCGCAACGGCGCGTAGGCCTGCCGCGCCGGCCGGATCGAGCGGGCGCCCCTCTCCTCGACGGACGACGCTCGTCGGGGACGGCAGGCCTCCCGCTCCTAGTCCTCCTGGCGGCGTCCGGTGGCGAGGGCGGGCGCGAGGGCGATCTCGCCGACCGTCGTGTAGGCCGGGCCGCGGGGCGAGAGCTGGCTCGCGACGAGCTCGACTCCGTCCACCCGGTCCCAGGCCGTCCAGGCGGCCACGCCGGCGGTGGCCAGCAGGTCCGTCACCGCGCGCCGGTCGCGCCCGCCCGCGCCGCGGTCGAAGCGGGCGAGAGTGACGTGCGGCGGCTTCTCCCGGTAGGCGGCGAGATCCGGAAGGAGCGGCTCGAGGCAGCCTCGCGCTCTCGCGGCGAGCGCCTGGAGCTCGTCGGCGCCCTCGGCGACGGGCGCGCAGACGAGGCGCGGCCGGCCCCGCCGCGGGAAGACCTCGGCGCTGCCCAGCCGGATCCGGAAGCCGGCGCCGGCGGCGAGCGGCGCGAGCGCGCGGAGCAGCTCCTCGGCGCCGTGGTCGCGCTCACCGAGGAAGACGAGCGTCAGGTGCTCGCTGTCCCGCGGCACCGGCCGCAGGGCGCCGCGCGCCGCGGCGAGGACAGGCGCCATCCGCGCGGCGATCGCCCGCCGGTTGCTCGGCGCGAGACGGGAAGCGAGAAACAGGCGCACGCGTCAGGCGGTGCCCCGAATGCCCCGCCCCTCCCCACGGAGGATCTTGTACGGCTTCGTCCGCATCGTCCGCTCCGCCGCCGCGGCGGGCAGCCCGGGCCGCCGCGGGCCCCGCGGCGACCCGACTCCGAGCATACCGGCATTGCGCCCCTACGCGGGCTCCCGAGCGGCGCGCCCCGCCCCGAAGGCGACATGTCCCGGCGCGGAGCGATATCCTGAGCGGGGGCCGTTCCGTCCCGACAACCGATTCCCCCAAAGGAGACGCGCCGTGGAGTATCGAGTCGATCTTCGAGACCTCAAGTTCCAACTCTTCGACTGGCTGCCGACCGAGGAGCTGCTCGGCGCCGGACGCTACGCCGACTGGGACCGGGAGCAGATCGAGATGGTCGTCGACGAGGCCGCGAAGATCGCCCGCGAGAAGCTCGCGCCGACCAACGAGGACGGCGACGACGAGGGCGCGCGGCTCGAGAACGGGCGGGTGACGGTGCCGGCCTCGTTCCGGGAGGCCTACGCCACCGTGGCCGGCGGCGGCTGGGTGGGATCGACCTGCAGCCCCGAGCACGGCGGGATGGGCCTGCCGCACGTCGCCGGCACCGTCGTCAACGAGCTCTTCTCGGGCGCCAACCTGTCGCTCTCGCTCGTCTTCCTCCTCACGCGAGGGGCAGGCCAGCTGATCGAGGATCACGGGACCGACGAGGTGCGCGGCCTGTTCTGCGAGAAGCTCTACTCGGGCGAGTGGAGCGGCACGATGTGCCTGACCGAGCCGCACGCGGGCTCCGACGTGGGCGCCTCGACGACCTCCGCGGTGCCTCTCGAGAACGGTCGCTACCGGATCAAGGGGGAGAAGATCTTCATCACTTTCGGCGACCACGACATGACGGAGAACATCGTGCACGCGGTGCTGGCGCGCCTGCCGGACGCTCCCGCCGGGACCCGCGGTCTGTCGCTCTTCGTCGTCCCCCGGGTCCGGGTGGAGGCCGGCGGCGGCCTGGGCGGCGCCAACGACGTCGTCTGCGGCTCGATCGAGCACAAGCTGGGGATCCACGGCTCCCCCACCTGCTCGCTCCTGTTCGGGTCCGCCGACGGCTGCGAGGGATTCCTGCTGGGCGAGCCGCACAACGGCATGCGGATCATGTTCGAGATGATGAACGCCGCCCGCATCGAGGTGGGGCTGCAGGGCATGGCGGTCGCCGGGGCGGCGCAACAGGCCGCGCTCGCCTACGCGAGGGAGCGCGTGCAGAGCCGCCACTGGACGGCCCGCGGCGCCGCGCCGCCGGTGTCGATTCTCGAGCACCCGGACGTCCGCCGCATGCTCTGGACCTCCGAGAGCTACGTCCAGGCGATGCGCGCGCTGCTGCTCCAGACCTCGTACTTCCTCGACAAGGCGCACCTGGCGGCCGGGGACGAGGGCGCCCGCTACCAGTCCTACGTCGACGTGCTGACCCCGATCTGCAAGGCCTGGGCCTCGGACTGGAGCTTCCGCGTGACCGAGTGGTGCCTGCAGGTCTACGGCGGCTACGGCTACACGCGCGACTACCCGGCGGAGCAGTACCTCAGGGACGCCAAGATCGGCTCGATCTACGAGGGGACCAACGGCATCCAGGCTCTCGACCTCGTCGCGCGCAAGATGCCGGCGGCCGGCGGCCGGCCGTTCCGGGAGCTCCTGGGAATGGCCGCGGCGACCGCGGGGCGGTTCGCCGAGGACCCGCTGCTCGGCCCGCCCGCCGCCCTGCTCGGCCGGGCGCTCGAGGAGATCGGGGAGCTCGCCGCGGCGGTGCAGGAGCGCCCCGACGGCCCTCTCATGATGATGCTCAACGCCGTGCCGTTCCTCGATCTGACGGGTGCCGCGCTCAGCGCCCACTTGCTGCTCGAGCAGGCCGGCGTGGCGCAGGCGCGCCGCGCGGAGATCCTGAGGGCGAAGGGGGTCGACGCCGCCGACCGCGAGGCCTACCAAGCGCTGCTCGCCGCGGACCGCGACGCGGCCTTCTACCACAACAAGATCCTGGCCGCGAGCCACTTCGCCTACCGGGCGCTGCCCGCGGCGACGGCGGCCGGAGTCGCGCTGCGGGCCGGAGAGACGGCGCCCATCGACGCGGTGATGTAGGCCGCTCTACTCCGCCGCCGCGCCCCCCAACCGGGCGAGCTCCTCGTCCACGAGGCTCGCGAGCATCTCCAGCGAGGGCACCCGCCCCGGGCTCACGTGGCGGCCGTTGACGAAGACCGACGGGGTCCCCGTGACGCCCACGCGGGCGCCGAGCTCGAGGTTGGCCTGCACCTCGGCCGCGTGCCGGCCGTCATCGAGACAGGCGTCGAAGCTCTCGCCGTCGAGCCCGACCTTGCGGGCCGCCACCTTGAGGCCCTCGGGATCGAGACGCTGCTGATCGCGGAACATCTCGTCGTGGAGCTCCCAGAACTTGCCGCCGTCGCGGGCGCACAGCGCGGCCTCCGCGGCGCGCTGCGCCTTGGGGTGGATCGAGCGCAGCGGATTCTGCAGGAAGGCGACCCGCACCTCTTCGGGATACCTCTCGAGGAGCCGATCGAGAACCGGGTTGAAGCCCTTGCAGGCCGGACACTGGAAGTCCGAGAACTCGACCAGGGTCACCGGCGCGCTCTCGTTGCCCTTCCAGGTAGCGCTCGAGAGGTCGATCTCGAGACGGAGGGGCTCGAAGAGGATCTGCACGTCGTGCTTGTCCCGCAGCTGGCGCAGGAAGGCTCCGTACAGGGCCTGGACGCGGTCCCGCTCGATGGCCGACCGGATCTGATCGGCGAACTGCTCCTCGGTGCTGTCCGGCATGAGGCGGGACTTGTTCTGCTCGAACCAGGCGCTGACGTCGGCATCGCTGGCCGGCACCAGCTTGGCCGTCACCTCGGCGTCGAGCAGCTCGTCGGGCGTCAGCTCGCGCTGCGCGGCCTCGAGCTCCACGAGGCGCCGCTCGACGAGTGGCCCGACGGCGTCCTCGAGCACGCGATGGCGCTGGCGCTCGAGCTCCTCGAGCTGGGTCTCGACGCTCGCCTCGAGCTCGGCGAGCGTCACGGCCTCGCCGCCGATCATGGCGACGGGAGCATTCTCCTGCGCGCGGACGGGCGCCAGTGCGAAGAGAAGGGCGAAAGACACGAGAGGGACGGACGGAATGGGGCGACTCATCTTCGGGGAGCTCCTCGTACTCGTGGAGAGACCGGCATGTGGAGAACCGGCCTCGTGGAGAGACCTGACTTCGTGGAGAGACCTGACTTCGTGGAGAGACCTGGCTTCGTGGAGAGACCTGACTTCGTCGAGAGACCTGGCTTCGTCGAGAGACCTGGCTTCGCGGAGAGGCCGGGCTTCGCGGAGAGACCGGGCGCGCGCGAGGCGCGAAACAGCCCGCCGACACTAGCCTTTCGCGGGAGGCCTGCCAAGTCCCCCGCGAGGCCGCCCGGGCGAAGTCGCGGTCGAGAGTCCGCAACCCGATAGACTCCCAGGCCGCGACTTCGACGAGACGAAAGGAGCGACATGCCTTCACCCTTCTCCCGCCAGGTGATCTTCTGGCTCTTCCTGCTCGGCGGACTGATGTTCGGCCTCGGCTGGGCTCTGCTGCCGGTCAAGATCGGCACCTTCCTCGAGCCGGGCGACTTCGCCGCGGTCCACGCGGTGATGCGCCCCTGGATCTGGATCTTCCGAGTCCACATCTTCGGCTTCGTCACCGCGGTCATGGCTCTCGTCGCTCTCGGCTCCGTGCTGCGCGACGAGGAGGTCCGGGCTCTGGCCTGGCCCGGCATCGCGATCGCGGCGGCCGGCCTCGTCGTCGGCGCGCTCTCGGCGGCCTTCTACTACCACCACGGTGCTTGGGGCGCGCTCGCCACGGCCGGATTCTCGCCGGCCGAGCTCCGGGCTCACGTCGACTCGCTCGCCACCGACACCGAGTACGTCACGTGCCTCGTGCGCTTCGCCCGCGTCTTCGTCGGGCTCGGCCAGGTCGTGCTGGCCCTGGGGCTGCTGCGCGGCGGTGTCTTGCCGCGTTGGGTCTCCTACGGCGCGATCCTCCTCGGCCTCGCCGCCATGGCCCTGACCATGGGACTGCCCGACGACCTCGAGCTCTATGCGCCGGTCTTCTATCTCGACTGCGCCTGGCTCGCCGGCGTGGGTTTCGCCGCGCGGCGCGCCGAATCCTGGCCGGCGTCCGGGCTCCTGGGCCCAGCCGCCGCGAGCGGCGAGCGAGGCGCCCGCTAGCCGTCGCCCCGCGACCAGGGCGGCACGACCTCGTTCGACCGCGCGTAGGCGATCAGCTGCCCGAGGTGCTCGTGGACGTGGCCGATGGCGACCAGCATCATGTCCTCGACGGTGCCTTCGCGGCCGAAGATGTCCATCGCCGCGGCCGGGTCCGCCACCGCGTCGAACGCTTTCGCCAGCTGCGCGTTGCCGGCCTCGAGCGCCGCGATGCACTCGGCCTTGTCGGTGATCGCCTCCATGCCCTCCGGGTCGACCCCTTCCGGCACCGGGACGCCGAGCCGGGAGGCGAAGAAGTAGTCGGCGCTCGCCAGGTGCATGACCGTCTCGCTCACCGAGCGCACGCCCTCCATGGGACGCCAGCCCCAGTCTTCCGCGGGAATCGCCTCCGCCAGCTCCACCGCGCGGCCGCCGGCGAACGCCAGATTGCGCGCGTAGGCGCCGGGCTGGGACTCCTCCTCCTGGGCCAGCGCCGGCAGGGCGGCCAGGAGGACGGCGAAGGCGCACCGGACAACGGTTCTCTTGCGGATCATTCGAGAGCTCCTTTCGGGTCGTGGGAGTCGAGGAGCGGGATCATATCGCGAAGCGGGCGGCTCGGCCGCCGTCAGAAGAAGCGCTCCGCCACCTCCGGCCCGACGTCCTCGAGGACGAGCTGCAGGATCGCGATGTCCTGCCAGTGGCCGCCGATGTAGCCGATGTCGCGCTGGATCCCCACGACCTCGAAGCCCATCTTGCGGAACAGCGCGCGGCTCGCTTCGTTGTCGGCCCAGACCCGCGCGATGAGGTGGCGGTAGCCGGCCTCCCGGCAGCGCTCGATCAACGCCTGGACGACGCGCGACCCGAGCCCGCGGCCGCTCTCGGTCCGGCGCAGGAAGACGGACGTCTCGGCGCAGCGGTTGTAGCCGCCCCGCGGGCTGTAGAGCTTGAACGCTCCCCAGCCGATGACCTCGCCGGCGCGCTCCAGCACCACGTAGCCTTCGCGGTTCGTGAAGCCGGCCATCTGGCGGCGGATGTCGGCGGCGGTCTGCGGCGTGACGACCATCGTCGCCGTGGCGGCGAGGATCGACTCGTTGAAGATGTCCGCGATGGCCGCGGCGTCCGCCGCCACGGCGTCCCGAAGATCCAGCGTCTCCTTCACCGGGTTCTCCAACGAGGGCCTCCTGGGCTCATTCTCGCCGCTCGCCAGGGCGGACGCCAAGCCGGCCGCCACCTGGGGGCCGCGGCTTCCCCTGCGCTCGGCGTCTTCCGTGGAGTAGGGTACCGGCAACGCCGATGATCGGGAAGTCGACAGAGCTGCGCTGGATCGAGACCGGGATCGCCGCCGGGATCGCGGCCAGCGCGCTCTATCCCCTGATCCTGTTCGCGCCGCTCCCGTTCGTCGCGACCGTGACGCTGGCGGCGCTGCTCGGACCCGCGATCGGCGCGGCCAGCCTCGGCCTGCGCGCGCTCCTGCGGCTGGGCGACGACTCGGTGGCGAGCACGCTCGGCGCGGTCAGCAATCTCCTCGCCGGCGCGCTCTTCACCGCCATGGTGCTCGTCCAGCTGGCCGTCCGCCACGGCCAGCCGCCGGCGGCGGACGGCCTCGTCGGCGTGTGGCTGGGGCTCGACGTCGCCTGGGACGTCTACATCGGCCTGGGGACGCTCTGCTTCGCCTGGGCGGCGGCCCGCCACCCGCGCTTCGGCTGGCGCTTCGCGCTCCCCGGCCTGGCGATCGGCGCCCTCGTCGTCGCCCTCAACCTGTGGACCTTCCCCACCCCGCCGGCCGAAGCCGGCTCGGTCGACGTCGGCCCGCTGGTCGGGCTGTGGTACCTCGCCGCCACCGTGCAGAGCTGGCGCAGCCTGGGCTGGGCGCGGGAGCGGACCGGCACGCCGCCCGCGTGACCGTCACTCCCGCCGCCGCCGCGGCCACCCCACCCTTGCGGTTCGCCGCAGGTCCGACTCGCCGCGCGACATGGCGGCCGTCACAGAGCCGGCGCGCCGACACCTGTAGACTCGCCCTCTCGAGAAGGAGGACCCCATGGCAGCCATCCAAAGAAACAAGACTCCCGCCGCGAGAGCCCTCGGCGTCACGTTGGCGCTGGCGTGCCTTGCCGCGGCGCCCGGCGGCGCCGCCACGCAGTGCTTCAACGTCTCCTGCGGCCAGTCCTGCACCCCCGGAGCGCCGGTCGGGATCTCGACGTTGATCTCCGCGGGGGACTTTCCGCCGGGAGCCGGCACCCCCATCGCCTTCGTCGACCCCGGTGACGGCCGCGGGCGCTGGCTGATCGCCACCCAGCAGGGCGCCATCCTCGTCTGGGACGGGCCCACGGACACGATCCTGCCGACCTTCTTCATCGACCTGCGCGACAACGCGGGCGGGCCGGTCGTCGACGGCGGCGAGCGCGGGCTCCTGGCTCTCGCCGTCGACCCGGACTACGCGGCGACGGGACGCTTCTACGTGTTCTACACCCGCAAGGACACCGGCCCGGGCACCCTCGGAGACATCGTCATCGCGCGCTACGAGCGCTCGGCCGCCGACCCCGACGTCGCCGACCCGGCCTCGGCGACGACGCTCCTCGTCATCGACCATCCGGTCTCGAACCACAACGGCGGCTGGCTGGCGTTCGGGCCCGAGGACGGCTTCCTCTACGTCTCGACCGGCGACGGCGGCAGCTCCTGCGACTCCAATCAGGGCGCCAACGGCGACGGCCAGCGCCCCGACACCCTCGCCGGCAAGATGCTGCGCCTCGACGTGCACGGCGTCGACCCCGAGGCCGGGCCGCCGGACGACTGCGGCGTGGAGGCCGGCCCCTACGCCGTCCCCTCGACCAACCCTTACTTCGGCCAGGAGCCGGCCTGCGACGAGGTCTGGGGCCTGGGGCTGCGCAACCCCTTCCGGTTCAGCTTCGACCGCCAGACCGCCGACCTCTACATCGGCGACGTCGGTCAGAACGCGTGGGAGGAGATCAACCTCCAGGCGAGCTCGACGCCGGCGCCCGTGAACTGGGGCTGGGTGTGCCGCGAGGGCTGCGAGACGGCCGGCAACGCCGAGTCGAACTGCTCGACGGCGGGCTGCCCCGTCGATCCCGGCACGATCTGCGAGTTTCCGCGCCCCGCCGGCGGCTTCTGGGATCCGATCCTCTGCCACCACAACGGCGGCTGGGCCTCGATCATGGGAGGCTACCGCTATCGCGGCAGCCAGGTGCCCTCGATCGCCGGCGACTACGTCTACGGCGACGCGGCGTGCGGCCAGATCTGGAAGACGACGACCTTGAACCCGGCCAATCCCGCGGCGATCGACGCCGCGTGCTGGGCCAGCGGCTACCAGGGCACCTTCGGCTTCGCCGAGGACACCCAGGGCGAGCTCTACGTGATCGTCGGCGGCGCCGGGCGCATCGACTGCATCCACAACGGCGACGGGTGCCCCTGGGCCGGAGCCGTGGGCGCGATCTTCGCGGACGGTTTCGAGAGCGGCGACACCTCGGCGTGGTCCACGACCGTGCCATGAGGCGCCCCGCCCCCCGCCCGGCGCGCCGCTCCCCCTGGACGGCCGCGGGGGGCTCCCTGATCCTCGCCCAGATCGTCGGCTGCGCCGGTGGCGGCCCGCCACCCGTCGTCCGCGAGGAGCCCGTCGCCGCGCTCCCGGCCGCTCCGCCGGCGACGAGCGCGGGCCCGGCGGATCCGTTGGAGCTCGAGAAGGCCCTCGAGCGGGAGCGTGAAGCCCTGGCCGCCGAGCGGGCGCGGGCCCGCGAGCTCGAGAGGATCCTGGACGAGAAGCGGGCCGCCCTCGCGGTGGCGGAGGAGCGCGCGGTAGCCCTCGAGATCGAGCTGGCGAGCGCCATCGAGGAGGTCCTGCGCTCGAAGGCGAGCGTACGCAGCGTCCAGAGCCGGGCTCTCGCGACCTCCCGCATCGCCGAGGTCCGGGTCGCGCTGCGGTCCATGGACGGGACGGGAGACGCCGAGGCAACCGGCCGGCTCGAGCGCGCCGCCGACCTGCTGCGGCGAGCCGACGACGCCCTGCGGGAAGACAACTACAGCGGCGCGGCGTACCTGGCGGAGCGGGCCAGCGAGCTCGTCCGGCAGGCGCGGACGGTGATCGAGGTCCGCGGCTCGATTCCGGGCGACGCCGGCCCGGTGATGCCGCTCGTCCGCCCCCGCCCCGTCGCGCCCACCCAGCGCGCCAACCTTCGCGAGGGCCCGGGCCTGGCCTTCGGCCGGATCGCCGTGCTCGATCCGGGCGAGCCCCTCCTCGCGGTGGCCCGCGCCGGCGAATGGCTGCAGGTCGAAGGCCGCAGCGAGCTGCGCGGCTGGGTCCACTCGCGCCTCGTCGGCGAGCGCGAGACGGTGGACGAGCCGCTCCCGGACCGCTAGCCGGGAAGCGCTAGCCCTCGTCTTCCTCGGCGCGCGGCAGCGAGCTCATCTCGATCCGGTTGCGGCCCAGGTCCTTGGCCCGGTAGAGCGCCACGTCGGCGTTGAGCAGCAGCTCCTCGCGGGTCTCGCCATCGTCGGGGTAGGTCGCCAGCCCGGCGCTGATGGTCACCCTGGGCGCCAGGTCGGCGACGGGACTCCGCGCCTCGAACGCGGCCCGGACTCGCTCCGCGACTCTCGCGGCCTCCCGCTTCCCCGTCTCCGGAAGCATGGCCACGAACTCTTCGCCGCCCCAGCGCGAGAGAACGTCCGAGGGCCGGAAGCCGGCTTTCAGGATCTCGGCGGTCCGGCGGAGAAAGAGGTCGCCCTGGAGATGGCCGAGCAGGTCGTTGAAGGCCTTGAACTCGTCGAGGTCGAGAATCAAGATGGACAGGGCCTGCCCGGCGCGCCGGGCGCGGGCCAGCTCCTCGTCGAGCCTGCGCCTCATGTAGCGCCGGTTGTACAGCCCGGTCAGATCGTCCGTCACGGAGAGGTTCTCGAGGGTCTCGCGCGACTCCCGCAGGGTGCGGACCATGCGGTTGAAGGTCCGGGTGAGGTCGCCGATCTGGTCGCCGGTGGTGGCCGGGACCTCGGTCGACAGGTCGCCGGCCGCCACGAGCCGCGCCCCCTCGCTCAGGGCGTCGATTGGGCGGGTGAGGTTGAGGGCCAGGAACGCGCCGATGGCGGTGACGAGCAGGGTCGCCAGGACGCTGATCCAGACGACCGCCTGGCGCATCCGGGTCAGCGCGACGAAGGCCTCGCCGGCCGGCTGCTCGATCACCAGCCCCAGTTGGTGAAGCCGCGAGTAGCGGAAGCTCGCGACGACCTCGACGCCCCCCGCGTCGCGGTACTCGGCCACTCCCTGCATGCCGACGAGCGCGCGGCGCACCCCTTCCGATCCCACGGCGCGCGGAGGCGCGCCCTCCTCCCGCGCGGAGTCGAAGAGCGCCTGTCCGGTCGCGGCGACGACCAGCAAGCGAGCGCGCTCCGGCTGGACCTCGGCGCGCAGGCGCTGCCAGATGTCCTCCAGCCCCCCGACGGCGATCAGCGACCCCAGGCGCTCGCCGTCCCCGGCGTTGACGGCCTGCCGGACGACGGCGAGGGGCTCGCCGTCGCCCGTCTCGAGGGTGACGCCCTTCCTGCTCTCCGGAGTCGGGGCGAGGCGGTCGCGCCATCCCCCGCCCGCCGCGCCCGCCGTGCTCGCGATCGTTCGGCCGTCGACGTCGACGACGGCCAGCTCCCGGTAGAGCCGGTAGCGCCCCGCGACCTCGTCCAGGTAGCTGCGCAGCTGCTGGCGCGTGGAATCTGCAGCCTCGGGAAGACCGGCCAGCGCCGCCCGGCGGCTCGCGTCCAGGGTGGCGCCGACGATGAAGGCGTTGGCGAAGATCTCGGCGTCCTCGACCCGGCGGGCCAGCGAGAGGTCGAGGTGCTCCTCACAGGCGGCCAGCCGGGCGTCGAGGGCGCCGTGGATCTTGTCGACGAGGATCTCGCGCGCCGTCAGGTACGACACGAGCCCGACGAGGAGGGCGGGGACGAGCGCCGAGCCGATGACCAGCGCCAGGAGCTTGCGCGCGACGCTGGCGCCCGGCCGCGCCAGGCGCTCGCCGCCGGCTCCCTCGACGGCCGCCGGCGCGAACGCGGTGTCCCGGCCGCCGTCCGGTCCGGCGCCCGGCGCCTCTCCCGGCGGGGTGCTCGCCGCCGCTGGGCGTTCACTTCGCGACTCCCTCACGCCTCCGGCGCCCGTTGGAGAACCGTTGCTCATCGCAATCCTCTCGGGTTGCGTGTCGACGACTTCCAGACCGACCGTCCCGGCTCCCCCCGCGGGCTCCTGACGGGCTGCCCAGTGTGGAAAAAGTCACACTCGGGAGAAATGTAACACGAACCGCTCTAATCGTGAACTCGCTGTGTGCCAATAGATGCAGACCGCCTGCGGTGTGCCTCCCTAGCGCGCGGGCGGGCCGGCCTGCAGGGACTCGAGATAGCTCGTGAGGTTGTAGATCCGCCAGTTCACGAAAGCCTCACGGCGGGCCGGCTTGTAGTCGGGCCGCACGTCGCGCAGCACCTTGCCCCACACGGGCATGTCGAGCGTCCCGTGGGCGACGATCGACTTCTCGTGAGTGATGGACTTCTCGACCTCCGCGAACGGAAAGACGCCGTCGTAGCCGAGCGCCAGCCGCGTCAGGTCGGGCACGGGCACCGCCAGCGCCGGCGCCGCCGGCCCGTGCCCCTTGGCGTCGACGCCGTGGCAGACCGCGCAGAGCTCGGCGTAGAGGGCCTCGCCGTCGGAATGTGCAACCTGCTCCCATTTCACCGCTTCTCTCTCGACGTCCAGCTCCTGTGTGTGCAGGGCGACGGCGCTGAGCGCAGCGACGACGACTGCGAGAACGACCGACAGTCCTCTCATCGGAAACCTCCTTGTCCAAGTGTGCTTCCGGGGTCCGCCAGGCGAGGCGCGAGGCTCGCATCTCGGCGGCCAGCGCCGGTGCGGGCGCCGGTGCTCAGGAGTCTACGCCCGCCCTCTCGCCATCGCGCCACCCTCGGAGGTGGCGGCCGAACCGCGCGCCCGGGGGCAGCGCTGCGCCCGCCCGCCCGCCCGCCCGCCCAGGGAACGCGACGTTCCTCCTCGACCGAGAGGGGGCGCGGCGGCTATCCTGCGCAGGGCTGGGAGACGCTGAATGACCGCAGAGGAGGCACCGAGCAGCGCGCGCCTTCGCCGGCGGCTGGGGACCCTCGCGCTCAAGCTCCTCGGAGTCGCGCTCGCGCTCTACCTTCTCCTGCCCCTGTTCGGGCTCCGCCTGACCCGGGTGGTGCGGCGTCCCGTGCCGCTCGCCGGCTCGGAGCTCGAGCGCAGCCGCGCCGCCGCGCGCCTCGGCGGCCCGGCGGGCGGCCCCACCAACCTCGTCGTCTTCGTCGCCGACGGCCTCGGCTTCGCCCATCTCGCCGCCGCTCGCGCCGCCCTCCACGGGCTGGGCGGCGCCTCCGCCTGGGACCGCTTCACGGCCGCCGGCTGGCACCGCGCCCACTCGGATACCGGCTTCCTGGTCGACTCCGCCGCCTCGGCCACCGCCCTGGCGACCGGTGAGCCCACGGGCATCGGCCGCGTGGGCGTGGACTCCGCCGACGCGCCTCTGCGCAATCTCGTCGAGCGGGCCGCCGCGGCCGGCTACCGCACCGGCATCGTGACCGACTCCTACGTCTGGGACGCGACCCCGGCGGCCTTCGCCACCCACGCGGCGAGCCGCGACGACGCGGCGTCGATTCTCGCCCAGCTCGCCGGCTCCCCCCTGGACCTCCTCGTCGGCGAGCTCGAGGACGTCGGCGAGGGCGCGGTCCCCGAGCTGGAGCCCACCCTCGAGATCCTGCGGTCCCGGTTCCGGGTCTTCGGTCCGGACCCGGACGGCGGCGACGGCTTCTTCGAGGAGGGCGCCGGCGAGCTGCCGGTCGCGGCGCTCTTCTCCGAAGACCAGGTCACGGATCTCGAGTCCACCCCTACCCTGCCGCGGCTGGTCGCCGCGGCGCTGGCGAGGCTCTCGTCCGGGGAGCGGCCCTTCTTCCTTCTCGTCGAGAGCGAAGAGCCGGATTCAGCGTCGCACCGCCGGGACTTCGAGCGCTTGCTGCGCGGCATGGCGGCGATCGAGGCGGCCCTGACGAGCGTCCTCGACGCCGCGGCCGCCGACGGCGAGACCCTCGTCCTCTTCACCTCAGACCACGAGACCGGCGGCCTGGCGCTCGACGCCGGCGACGGCACCAACTCGAGCCTGCGCGCGTTGTGGCCCACGGACGGCCACACCGGCACCGTCGTGCCCGTCCTCGCCTACGGTCCCGGCGCCGAGCGCTTCGCCGGGATCCACGCGACGTGGCAGCTCGGCCGCCTGCTCGCCGCGGCCGTCGAAGCCCCCGCCGGAAGCGACGAGCCACGTCCCGAAGACGGTCCCGCTTCCTGGTAGCCGGGATTCCCGCGAGGCTTCGCCTCCGATCGTTCGGTCGCAGATCCTCGCTGGCGCCGAGGCGCCAGGGAGTAGTCTTGCACCGTGGAGTGGCCCGACTCCTTCGCCGAGCTCGAGCGCGAGCAGGAGCGGCTCGCGGCGGCCGACGCGCCGCCTTGGACCCCGGCGGCCGACCGCTTTCCGCTCGCCGGCTGCTTCGTGTGCTTCCCGCGCGGCCGGTCCGGCTACGGTGCCGCGGGCGATCCGGCCTGGGCGGCAGCGGCGCTGATCGCGGAAGACGGCACCGTGACCACGGCTCTCGCCGCCGGAGCCGCGGGCGCCCGCTACGAGGCCGGTCTCCTGGCGCTGCGGGAAGGTCCCCTGCTCGCCGCCGCGGTGCGCGACTTGCCCTCTCCTCCCGCCGTCCTGCTCGTCAACGCTACCGGGCGGGATCATCCGCGAAGCGCGGGACTAGCCCTGCATCTGGGCGCCGTGCTCGACCTGCCGACCGTCGGCGTCACGCACCGGCCCCTCGTCGCGGCGGGCGAGTGGCCGGAGCTCGTGCGGGGGGCGCGGTCGCCGCTCCGGCTCGGCGGCCGCCTCGTCGGCTACTGGCTGTGTACCCGGCAGGGCGCCCGGCCGCTGGCCGTCCACGCCGCCTGGCGCACCGACGCCGAGAGCGCGGCCGCCGTCGTCCTCGGCGCCTCGGGCAGCGCCCGGACCCCCGAGCCGCTCCGTCACGCGCGGCGCGCAGCGCGCTGCGCCCGGATCGCCGCCGAGGGCGAAGCCGCGCCTACGGCGGATCGGCGCTGACCCCGAGCACGAACGCGGTGAGGTCCCACGTCTGCTCCGGGGTGAGAATCCTCCAGGCCGGCATCGGCGTGCCCCTCTTGCCGTCCCGGATGACGAGGTACACGTCGCGCGGCGTCACGGAGTCGCGCCAGTAGGGATCCGTGAAATCGACGGCCCGGGCCGAGAGATTGCGGCGCACGCCCTGGCCGTCCGCCCGTTCCCCGTGGCACAGGGCGCAATGCCGCGCGAAGAGCTCGCTGCCGCGCTGGCGCGCCGCGGCCGAGCTCAAGAGCTCGCCGGGGACCACGAGGCTCTCGCGGTCGGTCGGCCGGCTCTCACCGCCGCAGGCTGACAGGACCGTCAAACAGGCCGCGAGGATCGGCTTCGTGATGCGCATGGACGGGGAGCGGGGTCACCTCGTGGCCGAGCGCGCGCGCCTCGGCGGCGACGGCAGCGACGAGAGCCGGCAGGTTGGCGTCGACGGCGGCGGAGCGCTCGAGCCCGAGCTCCATCGTCTCGGGAACCAGGCCCAGAAGCACGAGACGGCGGGGATAGGCGTCGATCAGGCGCAGGCCGTCGAGGAGATCGGCGACGCCGATCTGGTGCACCGAGAGGCGCGTGCGCACCGCCGGCGCCACGTCGTCGCCCGTCAGCCGCACCAGCGACCCGGGTGGCGCCTCGGCGCGCACGGCGTCGACGAGGACGACGTCCTGACGGCGCTCGAAGAGCGTCAGCAGGCTCAAGCCCAGGGTTCCGCCGTCGACCGCCTGCACCCCGGCCGGCAGGTCGTAGCGCCGCTCCAGCTCGTGCACGGCGACGACGCCGAGGCCGTCGTCGCCGCACAAGACGTTGCCGAGCCCGAGGACGAGCAGCGAGCCCTCGCTATCCGCCACGCAGCGTGTCCCGATCGACGAAGCGGTACCCGGAGTAGATGAGATCCTCCCTGGGCACGAACTTGTGCCCCGAGAAGATCGACTCGACGGTGGCGTTCTCCTCCACCTGCGACATCAGCACCGCGCTGTAGACGTGGTGCACGATGAACATCCACAGCAGCCACATGACCACGTGGTGGATCCAGTGGGCGGTCTGCAGGCCGCCGAAGAGCGGCAGGAAGAAGGTGAAGACGCGCAGCGGCGACTCCACGTGGGCGCTTGCGGCGTACATGCCGAGCCCGGTGGCGATCTGGACTCCGTAGAGAACGAAGACCAGCGTGTAGAACAGCCCGGCGAGGGGATTGTGGCCGACGAAGCCCGGCGGCAGGCGCAGGGCGAAGAGGTAGTAGCGCAGCGTCGGCCCCAGCCCCTTGCGGCGGATGGCGCGCGCCGGGACGAACTTGTCCCAGGCGGCGTAGCGGTTGCCGATGAACATCCACACCACCCGGGTGAGCACCGAGAGGGTGAAGACGATGGCGGCGTAGAAGTGGATGAGCTTGGCGGTCCCCATGAGGAAGTGCTCGCTCGCCGCGCCGGGCGCCGTGAGCATGGGGTTGCCCATGTAGAGGCCGGTGATCGACAGCACCCAGATCGAGCCGGCGATCAGCCAGTGGCAGATGCGCACCGGCGATTCCCAGACGTAGACGTTGGCGAGGCACGCCTCGGAGGCCGGCGCCGGCCGGTATCGGACCTTCATTGCACCCTCACTTTCACCACCTCCCGCCCCTCGGGGTCGAGGACGTGGACGCCGCAGGCCATGCAGGGGTCGAAGGAGTGGACGGTGCGGAGGATCTCGAGCGGCTGCTCGGGGTCGACGACGGGGTTGCCGATGAGGGCCTGCTCGTAGGGCCCGGGCTGGCCCATGGCGTCGCGCGGTCCCGCGTTCCAGGTGCTGGGGACGACGCACTGGTAGTTGGCGATCTCGCCGTCGACGATGTGGACCCAGTGGCCGAGCGCGCCGCGCGGCGCCTCGTGGAAGCCGGCTCCCGTGCATTCCTTGGGCCAGCTCGACGGCTCCCACTTGGAGTTGTCGTGGATGCGCAGCTCGCCGCGGCCCATGTTGTCGGCCAGCTCGTCAAGCCACCCTTCGAGCTTCTCGGCCAGCACGAGGGTCTCGATGCCGCGCGCGGCCACCCGCCCGAGGGTCGAGAAGAGGGCCTCCGCCCCGACCCCGAGATGGCCGAGCGCGAAGTCCACCAGCTCGCGCACCCGCGGCTGCCCGGAGCCGTAGGCGACGAGCATCCGGGACAGCGGCCCGACCTCCATCGGCAGCCCGTCGTAGCGCGGTGACTTGAGCCAGCTGTACTTGCCGTCGGTGTTCAGGCGCTCGTAGGGCGGCTCCGGGCCCGTGTAGTTGGGCCGCGTCTCGCCCTGCGAGGGATGGAGTGGCTGGTCGTCGCCACCCCCGTACTCGAACCAGGAGTGGGTCACGTACTCGTTGATGAGCGAGTGATCGAGCGGCTCGACGGTGCCCAGATTCCGCCCCCGGATGACGCCGGACGGCAGGTAGAGGCTGCCGTCGAGCTCGGGGTACTCGCCGTACACCAGGTAGTTGCCCACGCCGGCACCGTAGCCCGCCCAGTCCTTGTAGAAGGACGCCACGGCGAGGAGATCCGGGACGTAGACCTTCTCGACGAACACCTTGGCCTTCTTGATGAGCTCGCGCATCGCCGCCACCGAGGTCATGTTGAGCGACGCCTGCCGGTCGGGATCGACCGGAGTCGCCATGCCGCCGACGAGGAAGCTCTGCAGGTGCGGGTTCTTGCCGCCCAGGACGGCGTGGATCTTGATGAACTCGCGCTGCCAGTCCAGCGCCTCGAGGTAGTGGGCCACCGCCATCAGGTTGGCCTCCGGCGGCAGGCGGTAGGCCGCGTGCCCCCAGTAGGCGTTGGCGAAGGGGCCGAGCTGCCCGCGCTCCACGTACTGCTGGAGCCGCTCCTTCACGCCGCCGAAGTAGGTGGCGCTCGACAGCGGCCAGTCGGAGATCGACTGAGCGAGGCTGGCGGTGGCGGCGGGGTCCGCCGACAGCGCGGAGACGATGTCCACCCAGTCGAGCGCGTGCAGGTGGTAGAAGTGGACGACGTGGTCCTGCACCATCTGCGAGGCCATGATCAGGTTGCGCAGGATGCGGGCGTTGGGCGGCGGCTCGGCGCCGATGGCGTTCTCGACGGCGCGGATGGAAGTGATGGCGTGCACCGTCGTGCAGACGCCGCAGATCCGCTGGGTGAAGGCCCAGGCGTCCCGGGGGTCCCGCCCCTTGAGGATGATCTCGACGCCGCGGAACATCGTCGACGAGGACCAGGCGTCCCGGACCTCGCCGCCGTCGACCTCGGCTTCGATGCGCAGATGGCCCTCGATGCGGGTCACGGGATCGACGACTACGTGCGTCATGACGGCTCCCCTTTCTCGGCGTCGCTAGCGGCCCCGGCCCGCGCCGCCACCTTCTGGTGCTCGAGGTCTCCCTGCTTCCAGCGCTTTCCGAGCTGGACGAAACCGTGCGCCGCGAAGGCCGCGGCGACGCCGGCGGTGGCCCACAGGCCGACGCGGTCGACGTTGGAGTGGACGCCGAAGCCGGGGAAGCCGGCGAGATGGCTGTAGAACGGCGTCATCTTGTCCCAGAAGTCCGGCTCCGCGCAGCCCATGCAGGGATGGCCGCAGCCGATGGGCCAGTTGGTGCCTTCGTTCCAGCCGACGTTGGGGCAGTTCTGGAACGTGACCGGTCCTTTGCAGCCCATCTTGTAGAGGCAGTAGCCGGTCCTGTGTCCCTCGTCGCCCCAGCGCTCCACGTACTGCCCGCCGTCGTAGTGCGAACGGCGCTCGCAGTTGTCGTGGATCGACTTGCCGTAGGCAAAGAGCGGCCGCTTGTAGCGGTCGAGCGGCGGGAAGCGGTTGAAGGTCAGGTAGTAGACGATGACTCCGACGAGGTTCTCGGCGTTGGCCGGGCAGGCCGGCAGATTGATGAGGTTCTTGATCCCCGGCACGGCGTCCGCGACGCTCAGGGCGCCCGTGGGATTGGGGGCCGCCGCCGGCAGCCCGCCGAAGGCCGCGCAGGTGCCGATGGCGATCGTCGCCGCGGCGCCGCCGCAGACCTCGCGCGCGATGGCGAGCGCCGAGCGGCCGCCGATCGTGCAGTAGGCGCCATTGGCGCCGGTCGGGATCGAGCCCTCGACGACGGCGATGTAGCCCCCCGGGCGGTCGGCCACCACCCCGGCCAGCGCCGCCTCGGCCTGATGCCCGGCGGCGGCCATGATCGTCTCGTGGTAGTCGACGGACAGGGTGTCGAGGATGATGTCGGCGGTCGTCGGCCGGCCGGCGCGCAGGAACGACTCCGTGTTGCCGGCGCAGTCCTGGAACTCGAGCCAGACCAGGGTGGGCTTCTCCTTGGTCGCGATGGCGTCGGCGATCCTGGCGCCGGCCGACCGCGGCAAGGCGAGCACCGTGCTCATGACACCGCAGAACCCGAGGAAGTCGCGGCGCGACACGCCCCGCCTCTCGAGCTCTCGAACGAACCAGGAACCGGTTTGCTCCATAGGCGGACCCTCCTCCGTGGTCGTGGACGAGCCAACGCTCTCACCGCCCTGCCGAGTCTGTCGACGCACGGAGACGTGGGATCCGACCCGTCCAAGGGACGGGGTGACGCCGCCCTTTCGGGCGGGGAAGCCCGCCGAGCGAAGGCGGGCCCCGGCGCCTCCCCGCAAGCCGGCCCGCCCGGCGGGCTGCAACGGGCCACCCTACGGGGTGTTGGACGGCCGGCCCGGCGCTGCGACCCTGGCTCGACGAAAACGCCGAGCGCGGCACCGGCCGCGGTCCCTGCGGAGGTACGACGATGACGACGGACGCAGAAGCCGACAAGAAGGCCGATCTCAGCGGACCCGGGATCGGCAGCTACGAGGAGCTGGCTCGGGTGCTGCCCGGCGACTACGAGTCGCTGCTCGATCCCCGCCGCACACAGGAGGCTCTCTTCGCGGCCAAGAGCTACATCGAGGAGGGCCTGTGCCGCGAGCTCGGCCTCATGATGGTCAGCGTGCCGCTCATCGTCGACTCGCGAAGCGGCGTCAACGACATGCTCGACCGCGACGGCTCGCGCACCCCCATCGAGTTCCACATCGCCAACGACCACGGCAAGAACCCCATCGACGCCCAGATCGTGCAGGCGGCGACGAAGTGGAAGCGGGTGGCGCTCGCGCAGTTCGGCTTCGCCGTGGGCGAGGGGCTGTGCACCGACATGCGCGCCGTGCGCAAGGACTACTTCCTCGACCACGACCACAGCGCCTACGTCGACCAGTGGGACTGGGAGCAGGTCGTCACCGAGGAGCACCGCAACCTCGACTACCTCACGGCCGTGGTGAAGAAGATCTGGCGGGTCCTCAAGGGGGCCGAGCGGCACGTGCAGGAGCTCTTCCCGCAGCTCGCCACCGACCGCTACCCGGACCTGCCCGACGAGCTGACCTTCCTGCACGCCGAGGAGATCCTCGAGCGTTTCCCGGACCTGCCGCGCAAGGCCCGCGAGACCGCGATCCTCCAGGAGCATCCGGCGATCTTCATCTACGGCATCGGCTGGCCCCTGGCCGACGGCTACCCGCACGAGATGCGGGCCGCCGACTACGACGACTGGGTCACCGAGACGGTCTCGGCGGACGGCCGCCCGATGCACGGCTTGAACGGCGACATCCTCGTGTGGAACCCCGTCACCCGGCGCCGCCACGAGCTCACCTCCATGGGGGTGCGGGTCAACGCCGAGACCCTGCGCACCCAGCTCGAGATGAGCGGCCAGCTCGACTTCCTCGAGCTGCCCTATCACCAGGCCATTCTCGCGGGCGAGATCCCGCTCTCGATCGGCGGCGGCATCGGCCAGTCGCGAACCTACATGGCGCTCCTGAAGAAGGCCCACCTGGGCGAGGTCAGCGTCACGGTGTGGCCCGACGTCCTCAAGAAGATGTGTCGCGAGCGCAATATCTTCGTCCTGGAATAGGGCTGCGGACCGGAACCGGGCCACGTCCTGGAATCGGGCAGGGATTCGAGTAGGCTCGGCGCGGGCCGTCCGACGGCACCACCGGCCGGGTGACAAGAGTGTCGAGCGCAGCAGAGAACAGGTACGACGTCGTCATCGTCGGCGCCGGCATCGTCGGCCTGGCGACGGCGCGCCAGCTGCTGCAAGCACGCCCGGAGCTCCGCCTGGCGATTCTCGAAAAGGAAGCCGAGATCGCGGCGCACCAGAGCGGCCGCAACTCCGGCGTCCTCCACTCCGGGATCTACTACCCGCCTGGCTCACTGAAGGCGAGGACCGCCATCGCCGGCCGCAAGGCCATGCTCGCGTACTGCTCCGAGCAGGGCATCGAGACGCGGATCTGCGGCAAGGTCATCATCGCCACCCGCGACAGCGAGCTCGGTCGCCTGCGGGATCTCGAGGAGCGCGCAAGTGCGAACGGCGTCCGGGCAGAGCGACTGGGACCGGAGCGTCTGGCCGAGATCGAGCCCCGAGCGGCGGGTGTGGCAGCCCTCGCCGTGCCCGAGGCGGGCATCGTCGACTACGGCGCCGTCTGTCGCGCGCTATGCCGCGAGGTCGAACGGGCCGGCGCCCTGCTCTACCTGGAAAGCGCCGTTCGCGGCATTCGGGGCGATCGCCAGGGAGTCCGAGTGGAGACCGCGAAGGGAGAAGTCGCCGGCAGGCTTCTCGTCAACTGCGCCGGCCTCCACTCGGACCGGGTGGCGGCGCTCGACGCCCCGGTCGCCGACGGCACCCACATCGTGCCCTTCCGCGGCGAGTACTGGGCCCTGCGCCCCGCGCGCCGTCACCTGGTGCGGGGGCTCATCTACCCGGTGCCCGACCCGAGCTTCCCCTTCCTGGGAGTGCATCTCACGACGACGATCGGGGGCGGCGTCCTGGCCGGCCCCAACGCCGTGCTCGCTCTCGCCCGCGAGGGCTACCGCTGGCGCGACGCGAGCCCGCGCCACATCGCCGCGCTCGCCGCCGACCGCGGACTATGGCGGCTGGCCCGCCGCTACTGGCGCACCGGCGCCGGCGAGGTCTGGCGCTCGCTCAGCAAGAACGCCTTCGTCCGCGAGCTGCGCCGCCTCCTGCCCGAGCTCGGCGCCGACGACCTCGAGCGCGCCCCCGCGGGGGTGCGCGCCCAGGCCCTGCGCCCCGACGGCGCCCTCGTCGACGACTTCGCGATCGTCGAGACCGAGCGCGCGATCCACGTCGTCAACGCCCCCTCGCCGGCCGCCACCGCGTCGCTCGAGATCGGCTCCGCGATCGCCGCGAAGGCGATGGACCGCCTGGGCCGGGGCTAGGGAAGAGACCCTCTCGGGCCGCCGCGCTCCCCCTTCCGGCGCCGGCCGGGCCGCCGGCCCGCGAGGTTGCTGTCGGCGTAGGCGGCGACCTCGACCATCTGCTCGAGGGGCCCCTCGAGGCGGGCATCCTGACTGCTGCGCAGCACCACTTCCTTGGCGAAGAGCAAGGCCAGATAGCGCAGCTTGAGGGCCGGCCGGCCGGCGATCCTCCGGTACTCGGGGTGCCCGGTGTTGACCTGCCAGCGCTCCTCGCTCGCGAAAGCGCGAGCGCCACGGCGCGGCCGGCTCGTGGAGCAGCTCGGGCTCCGGGATCCCCTCGTCCGAGCGGGCGGCCGGAAGATCCTCCGAGACCTCGACCTCGGCCTCCGCGACCGCTCGGGACCCGGATCTCGCGCGCCCGGCGTCGAGGCTGTTCTGGACGAGCTCGGCGAGGGCCTTGCGCGGATCCGTCTGGCTGAGCGCCAGCCAGCGGATCAGCTCGAACGGATCGTGGACCCGGAGCTTGCCCTTCTGCACCCCCGCGGAGGAGCGCGTCGCGCCCGGGGACGCCCGATCGGGAGCTTTGCCCATCTCTCCGAATGCTAGCGCAGACCGCTCGCGGGCCGCCGCCCGAGCAGTGCCGCCCGAGCTCGGGGACCGCCCCAAGCGCCCTCTTGACGCTCAGGTGCTACTTGTAGCACTATCGGGCCATGGAACGAGCGGGGATCCGAGAGGCGCGCCAGAATCTGTCGAAGCTGATCGACGAGGTCAGGCAGCGTGGGGAGGTCGTGATCACCGAGCGCGGCAAGCCCGTGGCTCGCCTCGTGCGCTACGCGCCCGCAGCGGCCCGGCCCTTCCCCGACCGCTCCGCCCTCCGGCGCGAGATGCCGGTCCTCGAGCCGGCGCTCTCCGCGACCGTCATCGAAGACCGCGAGGATCGGTTCTAGCACGCGAGGGGCGGCGGTGGACGGCGAGATCCAGGGCGCGGTCTATCTCGACTCGAGCGCCCTCGCCAAGCTCTATCTCCCCGAGCCGGAGAGCGACGAGCTCAACCGGGTGCTCGCCGGGCGGCGGGACCTGCTCGTCTCGGATCTCGCGATCACCGAGATCGTCTCGGCGGCGGCGCGACGGGAGCGGGAGGGCACCCTCGCGAAGCGGGTGGCGAGCCTCGTCTACCGGACGCTCCTGGACGACCGCGAGGCCGGCTACTTCCGGCAGGTCGCCCTGACCGACGGTGCGCACCGCGAGGCGGAGCGCTTGCTGCTCTCCCTCCAGGACGCCGCGCTGCGCGCCGCGGACGCGCTGCACCTGGCCATGGCGCTCCTGGCGGGAGCACGCACGATCGCCACGTTCGACCAACGGATGCGCCGGGCCGCGGACGGCCTCGGGCTCGCGGTCCTCCCGGCGCCGCGGGGCTCGCCGCAAGCTCCCTGACGTCTCGGCGCGGGCTCGGAATCAGGGCGACGCGAGCTTGCTGCCCTCGGGGGAAGACGCCGCCTATTGGTGGTCGAGGGTGCGCCCGGTCATTCCGGCTCACCGCGCTCTCCGAGCCGGGGGGCCTCGTGCCGGCCCGGCGCCGGGCGCTCGCGCGGCGTCACGTCGCGCTCCTGCCGGCCGCCGAAGGGGGCGCCACCCTGGCCGAGGTCCACCGAGACGGACACGTCGCCGCGCCGCACCGCCCGCTCCAGCCGCTGCTTCAGGTAGCCCTTGAGCAGCCTCCGCCCCGCCGGGACGAGACAGAA